>Ga0114938_1001303_pt1 | contig 17246 bp, 15 predicted proteins | sample AshMeaBigSpring_FD_88675 | JGI IMG/M metagenome (GOLD analysis project Ga0114938, IMG submission 88675) | Groundwater microbial communities from Big Spring, Nevada to study Microbial Dark Matter (Phase II) - Ash Meadows Big Spring | ecosystem: Environmental > Aquatic > Deep subsurface >...
GCCAGCTCGCGCCGGGCCTTGTCCTCCGACGCGTGCAGCTCGGCGTCCCGCTGCATCCGCGCGATCTCCTCGTCGGACAGCCCTGACGACTGCTCGATCCGCACCGTCTGTTCCTTGCGCGTACCCAGGTCCTTGGCCGAGACGTTGAGGATTCCATTCTGATCGATGTCGAACTTGACCTCGATCTGCGGCATGCCCCGGGGCGCCGGGGGAATCCCCTCCAGGTTGAACTGACCGAGCAGCCGGTTGTCGGCGGCCATCGGCCGTTCCCCCTGAAAGACGCGGACCGTCACCGCCGTCTGGTTGTCGTCGGCCGTGCTGAAGACCTGTTTCCGCTCGGTGGGAATCGTGGTATTGCGTTCGACCAGCTTGGTGAACACGCCGCCGAGCGTCTCGATGCCCAGCGAGAGCGGGGTGACGTCCAGCAGCAGCACGTCGCGGCGGTCGCCCGCCAGCACGCTGCCCTGGATCGCGGCCCCCACGGCCACGACCTCATCCGGGTTGACCCCCTTGTGCGGTTCCCTGCCGAAGATCTCGCGGACCAGGGACTGCACCTTGGGAATGCGGGTCGAGCCGCCCACGAGCACCACTTCGTCGATGTCGGAGGGCTTCATCTTGGCGTCGTCCAGGGCCCGCATCACCGGTTTGCGGCAGCGTTCGATCAGCGGGTCCAGCAGTTCCTCCAGCTTGGCCCGCGTGATGCTTACCTGCAGGTGCTTGGCCCCCGTGGCGTCGGCGGTGATGAACGGCAGGTTGATGTCGGACTGGACGGTGGAGCTGAGCTCCTTCTTCGCCTTCTCACACGCCTCCTGCAGGCGCTGGAGGGCCATCGTGTCCTTCCGCAGGTCGATCCCCTGTTCCTTCTGGAACTGGTCGGCCACGTAGTGGATCAAGGCCTCGTCGAAGTCGTCGCCGCCCAGGTGCGTGTCGCCGCTGGTGCTGATCACTTCGAAGACGGTCACGTCGCCATCGGTCCCCTCGGTCCCCGCCACCTCCAGGATCGAGATGTCGAACGTGCCCCCCCCCAGGTCAAAGACGGCGATCTTTTCGTGGGTCTTCTTGCCCAGCCCGTAGGCGAGGGCCGCCGCGGTGGGCTCGTTGATGATGCGGGAGACCTCCAGGCCGGCGATCTGTCCGGCGTCCTTGGTGGCCTGCCGCTGCGAATCGTTGAAATAGGCCGGGACGGTGATCACGGCCTTGTTCACCTTGTGACCCAGATAGGCCTCGGCGGCTTCCTTCAGCTTGCGGAGGGTCTTGGCGGAGACCTCCTGGGGCGTGTACTCCTTATCCCCCACTTTGACCTTCACGTAGTCGTGCGTGCCGCCCGTGACCTCGTACGGCACCATCTTCTCTTCCGATTCCACCTCGCTGTGCCGCCGCCCCATGAAACGCTTGATCGAGTAGACCGTCCGGCGGGGATTCGTCACCGCCTGGCGACGCGCCGGTTCGCCGACCAGCGTCTCGCCCTTGTCGGTAAAGGCCACCACGCTGGGTGTCAGCCTGTTTCCTTCGGCATTGGGAATCACCTTCGGTTCGCTGCCTTCCATGATGGCCACGACCGAGTTGGTCGTTCCGAGGTCAATTCCGATGATCTTTTCACCCTGTGCCATCTGAATGCATCTCCTGTGTTCGACGCCGGCCCGCCCGGTGTGGATGGGGTAAGGTCGCCCGCCCCTGCTTGTGATGGGCCCTCGCCGTGGGAAGTGCCGCGGGAGGCGGCGGGTCCCGGCGAGCCTGCCGGTCTTACGCCCCGTCCCGCGCCTTGTGAGGCACAAGGACGAGGCTTCGCTTCGGCATCGTCGCAAACCTTGTGCCAGGAACTCGCTGAGCAGTGGCCAGACGTGCGCAACGACCAATTACGCAAGCGCTTATGCGGCACCACGAGCGTCCCGCCGGGAAAACATCTCTGGAGGCAGTCAACGCGGCTGCCATTTTGACACGTGGGCGTGGTGCTGCGCAAGCGTTCTGCCACTTTGACAGCGGAGCCCATCCGCAAGGCCCCGGGGGGCGTGAGCCGGTGGCGGATCGTCTGGTTGCCGGCGGCGGGGCGCGGATATTATGGCGGCACAGGTTGTCAGCTCTCGGGGAACCATTACGGGTCGGGGTCTGGTCCATTTTTCGGCCGATAAACTCGACCTCGCAGACACGCGCTGGCCGAAAACATGGACCTGACCCCCTGGAATCAGGCAAAATCCTCCACCGGGCTGTGAACGGTTACCCACTTTTCGGCCGATAAACTCGACCTCGCAAATACGCGCTGGCCGAAAACATCGACCTGACCCCCTGGAAACAGGCAAAATCCTCCACTGGGCTGTGAACGGTTACGCTCTCGGCGAGTCGCGGAAAGTCGGAAGTCATGGCAAAACGACCAGTCAGGGGAGGCAGCACCCAGCGGCGGGGCGTCCGCTCCCGGTCGCCCGCGGAGGGTGCCCGGGTCGGTCCGGAATCGCCGGCCGATCTGGCTGGGCAGATCGAACGGCTGGACCAGCAGATTCTCCAGCAGGTCAACGAGCGAACTCGCTTGGCGCAGCGGTTCGCGCAGGCCCGGCAGCAGGGGTCGCTGCCACCGGTCGACCTGGACGCCGAGGTCCAGGCCACCGACGCCCTTCTGGAGCGGAACTCGGGACCGCTGCACGACCACTGCGTGCGGGCCCTGTTCCGGGAGTTGACCGCTGGTGCGCGGTTGCTGGTGCACCCCGTGCGCGTGGCCTACCTGGGGCCCGCCTTCAGCTACAGCCACCTGGCGGCGATCGAGCGGTTCGGGACGAGCAACGAACTGCTGCCGGTGGCCACGATCGCCGCCGTCTTCGAAGAGGTAGCACAGGGGAACGCCGATTTTGGCCTGGTGCCGATCGAGAACTCGACCGATGGGCGGATCGTCGACACGCTCGAGATGTTCGTGCGGATGCCGCTGCGGATCTGCGCGGAGGTCCAGATGCGGATCCACCACAACCTGCTGGGGCGCGGCTCCCGAACGGATGTGTGCGAGGTGTACAGCAAGCCGCAGGCACTCTCGCAGTGCCGGTTGTGGCTGGCCCGCCACCTGCCCGCCGCCCGGACGGTGGAAACGGCCAGCACGACGGAGGCCGCCCAGTTGGCCGCGGAAAAACGGGGAGTGGCGGCGATTGCCAGCCTGCAGGCAGGCGTCTGCTATGGGCTGGAGGTCATGGCGGCCAACATCGAGGATCAAAAAGACAACGTGACGCGCTTCGCCGTCATCGGTTCCCAGCCGGCACCCCGCACCGGTAACGACAAGACATCGCTGATGTTCGAGCTGCCGCACCAGCCCGGGGCGTTGGCCGACGCGATGGCCATATTCAAGCGGGGGCGTCTGAACCTGACCTGGATCGAGTCGTTTCCCAAGCCGGGCTGCCCACAGGAATACCTGTTCTTCGTCGAGTTGGAGGGGCATCAGGCAGAAGTGCGGGTTCGCCGCGCGATCGCGTCGCTGGGCCGCAAGGCGGTTCGCGTGGAGCCGTTGGGCAGCTATGCCCGGACGCGTCCTGTCGGGTAGGTAACTGTTCACGGGCCGGGGTCTGGTACTTTTTCGGCCAATCCGCCCGACCGGGCGACGACGCGCAGGCCGAAAACATGTGCCTGACCCTCTCGAATCCCGCGAAATGCTCAGCCGGGGTGTGAACGGTGACTCGGGCAGGCCGGCCCTCGACGCCAGGCCGACGAGCGTGCTACACTCCTGGCCAAAATCAGGAGCCGGCGCATGAGCCGGCAGCCAGACCGCCCGGCGCCGTGGCCGCCCAGCGACGTTGCGGGCCCGCCCCGTGCCCGCTGTCCCGTCGCCGGGCCCCGCACTCCAGCCCCATCGGCGATGATCATCATCCTCCGCAGCGACGTGACCGAGCCGCAGGTCGAGCATGTCCTGGAGCGGGCCGAGGCGCTCGGCTACCAGGCCCATCTCAGCCGAGGTACCTACCGCACGATCATCGGCCTGATTGGTGACGAGCAGCGGCTGCAGATCGAGCCGCTGCGGGCGATCCCCGGCGTGGCCGACGTCGTGCCGGTGATGCCGCCCTACAAGCTGGCCAGTCTCGAGGCCCACCCTCAGCCCAGCGTGGTATCGGTCGGCGGCGTGCGGATCGGCGGCGGCCATTTCGGGTTGATCGCCGGTCCCTGCGCCGTGGAGGGGCTGGAGCCGATGGACCAGATTGCGGCCGCCGTTCACGCGGCCGGGGCCAACCTGCTCCGCGGGGGCGCCTTCAAACCGCGGACCAGCCCCTACTCGTTCCAGGGCCTGGGCGAGGAGGGCCTGAAGATCCTCCGCGACGTCGGCGATAAGTACGGACTGCCCGTGGTGACCGAGGTGATGGATCCGCGGCGCGTGGAGCTGGTCGCGCGCTACGCCGACATGCTGCAAATCGGCGCCCGCAACATGCAGAATTTCGTGCTTCTGACCGAGGTCGGACAAAGCCAGAAGCCGGTGTTGCTCAAGCGGGGCATGAGCGCCACCGTGGAGGACTGGTTGATGAGCGCCGAGTACATCCTCGCGCAGGGCAACCCCAACGTGGTGCTGTGCGAACGCGGGGTGCGAGGGTTCGACACGGTCGCCCGGAACCTGTTCGACGTCGCGGCCGTGCCCGCCTGCAAGGGCCGCTCGCACCTGCCCGTGATCGTCGACCCCAGCCATGCCACGGGGCGGCCCGAGTTGATCCCACCCTGCGCCCTGGCGGGAGTGGCCGCGGGGGCCGATGGCGTCCACGTGGAAGTTCACAACTGTCCGGAACAAGCAAAATCGGACGGTTCACAGGCCCTGTTGCCCGAGCAGTTCGCCGCCCTGGCCCAACAGCTGCAACAGCTGGCGGAGTGGCTGGGCAAGTCGGTTTCCTCGCTTCCTGGAGACGCGACATGAGACGACCGTTGGTCGCTGGCAACTGGAAAATGAACCTGGATCGCAGCGGAGCCGTTGGGCTGGCCCGCCGCGTCGCGGAGCGTGCCCGGCAGATCAACGGGGCGGATCTGGTTGTCTGTCCTCCGTCGGTGTATCTGGAGGCAGTTGGCCAGGCCCTGGCAGGTAGCCCGGTCGGCCTGGGCGCCCAGAATATGTACTTCGAGCGGGCGGGGGCGTTCACCGGCGAAATCAGCGCGGCGATGCTGGTCGATCTGGGATGCCGCTACGTGATCCTGGGGCACAGCGAACGGCGGCAGTTGCTGGGGGAATCAAGCGACCTGGTCAGCCGCAAGGCGCGGGCGGCCCTCGCCGCCGGGTTGACGGCCATCATCTGCGTGGGCGAGTTGCTGGAGGAGCGCGAGGCGGGCCGCACCCGCCAGGTGATCCAGGAGCAGGTCACAGGGTCGCTCGCGGGAATGGATGGGGCGCAGGCCAGCCAGATCGTGCTGGCTTACGAGCCGGTGTGGGCGATCGGCACTGGCCGCGTCGCAACCGGGGCCCAGGCCGAAGAGGTCCATCGCGACCTTCGCAATCTGCTGGAAGAACGCTACAATGCCGACGTCGCGGCCAGCGTGAGGATCCAGTACGGCGGCAGCGTGAAGCCGGAAAATGCCGCGGAATTGCTGGCCCAGCCGAACATTGACGGGGCCCTGGTAGGCGGTGCCTCGCTGAAGGCCGACGACTTCCTGGCGATCGCCGCTGCGGCCGCCTGACAGGCAGAACCGGGTCGAAAACAACGGTGTGGGGGTGTCATGGGATCGTGGATCGTGCTGGGTTCGGCGTTGTCGATCACCTTCGGCGTGCTTATGTCGATCATGGCCGTCTTCCTGATCCTGCTGGTCATGGTGCAGCGGGGCCGAGGAGGTGGCCTGGCGGGCGCCTTCGGCGGGATGGGCGGGCAGAGCGCCTTCGGCACCAAGGCCGGGGACACCTTCACACGGGTCACGATCGTGGTGGCGGCGTTCTGGATCGTGCTGTGCGTCGCATCGGTCAAGTTCCTGGGCACCCAGGCCGGACGCTTCGGCGCGGAGACCGACGGCATCGGTCGTCCCCCGGCGATTCCCGCTCCCGCTGAGCAGGAATCGCCGGACGCCGATGGCGGCTCGCCGGTCGGCAGCCCTGCCGAACCGGGATCTGCGCCGGAGCCGTAGGCGCCGACGAACAACGGGGGTCCCGCCAGGGCGGATCGTTCCCAGCGCGGCCCCCGCCGTGACCGTCGTCCCCCGTGGTCGCCGAATTGCGCCGGGCGAGATCTTCAGTCCGTGCCACCCAGCCGTCCGCGCGACCCGGTGGGAAGCTGACGGAGCTGACGCCTTTTTTCGCCGCAGGCATCCATCGCACGATACCGCACCCGCCTGGGATTTTCGCCTTTCGCTCCGCGAAAGTACGCTCTTTCGCGGAGCGGAAGACGACGAGGATGCGACACAGTTAACCGTGAACCGGCGGCAGGCGACCATGCACCATGGACGCACCATGGACGGGACGCTCGGCTGCTGCCAGGATCATAAACGTCGAGGACGCCCGCCTTGCTGCTGAGCATGACCGGCTACGGCGAAGCCCACATCCAGGAGGGCGGCCTGGACGTTGTGGTCGAGCTGCGCTCGATCAACAGCCGGTACATGAAGCTGGCCCTGCGCTGCCCCGACGGCTACGGTTCGCTGGAAGGACGGATTGACGCCTGCGTCCGCCAGCTCGTCCGCCGGGGAACGCTGCAGGTCAACCTGCGGGTCCACCGCGTGGCGAACCCGGACGATTACCGGATCAACCAGGCGGTGCTGAACGGCTACGTCCAGCAGTTGCGACACGGACCGCTCCGCTTGTCGCCCGAGGACAGCCTTCCCTGGCAGGCCCTGCTGCTGCTGCCCGGCGTGATCGATCAGCGGAGCATTGACGAATCAGAAGTCGAAGCGGAATGGCCGGTCATCGGCCGGGCCGTCGAGTCGGCCCTGGAGAGCCTCCAGCGGATGCGCCGCGCCGAGGGCCGCGCGATGGCCGACGACCTGCTGGAGAATTGCCGGCTGATTGGCGAGCACGTGCACACGGTCGACCGATTGGCGCCGCAAGTGGTCGCCGCCTACCACCAGCGGCTGACCGAGAGGCTTGGCAAGCTGCTGACCGTTCACGAAGTCACCGCGCAGCCAGCCGACGTGGTCCGCGAGGTCGGGCTGTTTGCCGAGCGCGCTGACATCTCCGAGGAGCTGGTCCGGCTCCGCAGCCATATCGAACAGTTCCAGGCGGGCGTTCAGTCCGCGGAGAGTTCGGGGCGGAAACTGGAGTTCCTGATCCAGGAGATGTTCCGCGAGGCGAACACGATCGGGTCCAAGGCCAACGATGCGCAGATCGCGCAGCACGTGGTGGACATCAAGACCGCGATTGAACGGATGCGGGAAATGATCCAGAACGTCGAGTAATCCTCGCCGGGAGCGCGGGAAGCGATTGCAGCCGCGCGCCGGCGGTGCCGGGCCGGTCGGGGTCTGGTACATTTTTCGGCGGATGCCTGCAACCTGGCGGAGACGCTGGCCGAAATCATGGACCTGACCACTTGCCGGTGACGGCAAGCAGTCAGCGGGGCGGAGGACTCAGGATCGGGAGAGGAGCACGGGCAGCTGGTGAAGGCAACGGAGCACGGGCGACTGGTGATCATCTCGGGACCGTCCGGCGCCGGCAAGACCACGGTGGTCCGGCGGTTGATGGAAACGTGCGGGCTGCCGCTGGTCTTGAGTGTGTCGGCCACGACGCGACCCCCGCGCCCGGGTGAACGGGACGGCGTCGACTACCATTTTCTCACCGCCGAGGATTTTGCCCGGCGACGTGAAGCGGGGGATTTTCTCGAGAGTTTCGAGGTTTACGGACGGGGATACTGGTACGGCACGCTTCGCCAGGAGGTGACGACTAGCCTCGCCCTTGGAAAGTGGGTAGTCTTAGAGATCGACGTGCAAGGCATGCGGGCGGTCCAGCGCCAGTTTCCCGACTCGATCACGATCTTCGTCCGCCCCGAGAGCCTGGAGGAACTGGAGCGGCGATTGCGCGGGCGGGGAACCGAGTCGGAGGAAACGCTCCGGCGGCGGCTGGACGTGGCCCGACGTGAATGGCAGTCGGCCCGGGAATACCAGCACGACGTGGTGAACCAGTCGGTCGCGTCGGCGGCGGAGGAGATCTGCCAGCGCTTGCGCTCCCACGGGACGTAGGTTCACGGTCGCGGATTCCCCGCGCGCCGACCTGCGGCGGCCGACGTCGCTTCAAATCCGCGCGGGAACCCGTGACGGAGGATGGTTGAGAGATCGAGTTCGCAGGGCCGCGGCCACAGCCTCCGCAACCGTGCCGCCGCTGCGGCGAACCGTGGGGACCGATGTTGGGCAACGGATGGGGCCGGCTGACTTCGGGAGCGGGAACAGGTGAGGAGACCGCCCCGGAGGAAGCCAGGTTTGGGGAGTGGAGATCAAGATGCTGGATGACCTGAAGGAAGAGTCGATCGTGCGTAAGGTGGGCGGCCGGTTCAAGCTCTCGACGTTGATCCAGAAACGGCTGGTCGCCTTGAATGCCGGCAGCCGCCCGCTGGTGGAGGCCAACACCGACGACAAGATGGCGATCGTGCTGCAGGAGATCCTGCAGGACAAGATTTACCTGGACACATCCAACGAGGTAAGGATTACCGGCGAGGCGGGAGAGTCCGTCGGCCTGCTCGACCTGGACCCGACCGATGTCTGAACGTGGGGCGCTGCGGGGGCGGGAGCTGGTCATCGGTGTCACCGGCGGGATCGCTGCCTACAAGACCGCGGCCCTGGTCAGTCAGCTGGTGCAGGCGGGCAGCGGCGTCACGGTCGTCATGACCGACGCGGCGCGCCAGTTCGTCGGTCCGCCGACCTTCGCGGCCTTGACCGGCCGTCGCGTGGGGGGCGACCTGTTCCAGCCGGACGAGCATCCGCTCGGCGCGCACATCGAGCTGGCCGAGGCGGGGGAGCTGTTGTGCATCGCCCCGGCGACGGCTCAGTTCCTGGCCAAGGCGGCGCACGGACTGGCCGATGACCTGCTGTCCACGCTTTATCTTTGTTTCGCGGGACCGATCCTGTTGGCCCCGGCCATGAATTGCGAGATGTGGGAGAAGCCGGCGGTACAGCGGAACGTTCAGCGGTTGCGCGAGGACGGAGTCCAGCTGGTCGATCCCGAGGAAGGGTGGCTCAGCTGTCGCCGCCGCGGGATGGGCCGGATGGCCGCCCCCGAAGCCATTCTGGCCGCGATCATCGATCTGCTGCCGGCCGCCCGCCGATAACGAACGGTGGACGGGTCGGTTCCAGAGACCGTTCGCGCCGCCAGGCAGGATGCCGGAGCGCGACGCCACGCGGCGCGGTCGGACGTGCGGCCGACTGGAACAGGCAAAGTCCAGCAAGTGAGCGGTAACCGGATCCGTCTGTTGACGTTCCCGTCATGGCCCGCATCCTGATCACCTCCGGTCCGACCCGGCAGTATCTTGATCCGGTCCGCTATCTCAGCAATGCCTCCAGCGGGCGCATGGGGCGGGCCCTGGCCCAGGCCGCGCTGGCGCGCGGCCACGCGGTGGTCGTCGTCAGCGGGCCGGTGGCGGTGCGCTATCCGGCGGGGGCCGAGGTGGTGCCCGTGATCACCACCGACGAGATGCTCGCCGCCTGCCTCCGCGAATTTCCCCGCTGCGACGGGGTGATCGGCGTGGCGGCGCCGTGCGACTACCGGCCGGTGCAGGTGGAGGACCGAAAGATCGCCAAGAGCGGCGGGCCGCTGCTGCTGAAGCTGGTCGAGACGCCCGACGTGGTGGCCACCCTGGGCGGGCAAAAAAGAAAACACCAGTGGATCGTGGGGTTTGCCCTGGAGACGGACGATCACCACTTTCGCGCCGTGACGAAGCTGCAGAGCAAGAAATGCGACCTGATGGTCTTGAACCGGCCCGAGGCCATTGGCGCGGCGAGCAGTTCCGTGGAAGTGCTGGATCCCAGCGGCCAGGTCGTGGCGTCGCTGGCCGGACCCAAGGCCCGCGTCGCGGCCGGCATCCTGGAATTGATCGACCGCCGCCTGGCCGGCGGCTGAAGGCCCCCGGGCCGGTTGGCCGCGAGCATCCAAGAGACGCCCGCCAGGCTGGCCGGTCGCAGGAAGCATCCGGCCGCATCCCGCCCAGATTGGGTTGCGAGTTTCCGGGAGGGCAAGGCGCCCGCGGAGCCGCGCATCGGCGGCACGCGCCGGCTCGGCGGGAGCCTCGCCCTCCCCATCGTCGGCGCCTCGCCCTCCCGAGTTCGTGCAACTCTGGTGAGCACGCGCCGGCTCGTACTTTTCTCGCAGGATCACGCAAGGCTACTGGGATCGGCGGCGCCTGCGTGCCGCGTCGGGAGCCAGCGGCTTCGACCAGCCATCGGCGCTGAACGCGGTCCACTGGGCAACCGTTCACAGGGCGGGGTCTGGTCCATTTTTCGGCTGGCAGGCGGCACCACGCCGAGACGCGCTGGCCGAAAACATGGACCTGACCCCCTTAATCACCACAGGTGCGTGACGGTCCGCGTGAAACGTCGAAAACATCGACGGAATGAGGGGGCGCCCACGATGCCCTCCACGCGTCCGCCGGGTGTGCGCGCTGCGGACGCTTCCGGTCCGGTGCGGTGCCCGACGGTCGCGTTGACGGTTGCGCCTGGCGAGGTCGCACGCGTTCCCGCCGCCGGAAGCGGATGAGGTGCGGCGAGGTCAACCGCAGGTCCGCGCCAGTTCGCGGAGGTAGTCCAGGGCCTCGTCCAGCTCGGGCGCCTCGACGCCCGGCTGGCGGCCGTCGCGGTCGCAGCGGGCCAGCAACAGGAGTTCTTCGTAGCTTTCCGAGGCCCGCAGGCGGCGGCGGGCCCGCGCGCCCAGCGTACCCTCCAGGATCGCATGCCCTTCCATGTGGTGTTCGATCAGCCAGGCGGTGCGCTGGGTGATAAATCCGTCCAGCGATTCCAGGGCGGCGGCCACATGATCCTGCGGATCGATCGCCTTGCCCACGTCATGCAGAATGGCCGCCAGGAGGAACTCCTCGTCGTACGGCAATTCCTCCCGGGCCAGGTCGAACACCTGCAGGCTGTGGTAGAGCGCGTCGCCCTCCGGGTGATGGCGGCGGCTTTGCTGCACGCTCTCCAGCGGCAGCAGCAAGGCCTGGTACCACTGGAAGCGGTCGATCTTGTTTTCCACCTCGGCCAGCGCCTCGCCCAGGTCGGTCTCGGGGTATTCCCGCTCCAGCAGCGCCTCCAGCTCGGCGATGTTCGCCCGTTCGATCGGCTGGCCCGTGATGGAACTCTTGAAGACGACGTGGGCCATCCGCGACGCATAGACCGTCAGTTCCACGGGATAGCGGTCGCGGATGTGCACGTGCAGGTAGGTGCGTTCCTCGCCCGCCTTCCGCACGCGCTTCCGCTGCACCTCGTAGACCAGCCCCTCGTAGTCAAGCGCCCCGGTGACGGCCTCCAGGCTGTCGGCGAAGACATGCAGGTCGATGTCCGAGCCGTGGCGGACGTGGCCGGTCAAGACGCTGCCGATCAGGCGGGGGCGGAAGTTTCGCAGGATGCGCATCACGCGCAGGGCCTCGACCCGCATCTCCTGCAGATTCCGCGTGCGTGCTTCGCCCTCGTACAGCCGGGCCAGCGTTTGCAGCTCGTCGCGGATCTCGGCGTTGCTCGGCAGGTCGTCCGGCCGGACCCATCCCTGGCAGATCCGCCGCCCGGCCTTCATCTTGGCGCGGTAATACTCCGACTCCTGCCGCTGGTACATCAGCCGGGCGGCTTCCCAGGCGATCTGCCGGCGAAGTTTCGAAGGGTGCATGACAACGGGTCTACCCGCAGGGACCCGGAGCGGTGATACGCGCGTAACGAATGACAACCGAGCCAAATACCCTGCGAAATGGTCTTGCGTGATCCTGGGAACTACGGGACGTGCTAACGCGAGTTGCGCCCTCCCGGAATCACGAAACCCTATTCAGGGTACCACGTCGCGCCGGTTGCCCACGCAATACAATCGGGTGTTCGTGCGGATGAACAGCTGGCCGCCCGCGGCGACGAGGGACGAGCGGATGGCATCATCGGCCGGTTCATCCATCGAAACGGTGTGCAGCAGACTCCCCTGGTCCGCGTCGAAGACGACCACGTCGCCGATAAAGTTGATCACGTAGATCTTGCCATCCGCGGCCAGGGGCGAGGCCTCGTACTTGCTGGTTCCTGGCGTGCGGACGGTCCATCGCACGGCGCCGTTTCTCGGGTCGATGCGCGAGAGGCTCTTGCGCAAGTCGCTGAGCACGAAGAAATCGCCGTCGTAGAAAGCGGGGGTGGGCACGTCCGAAGTCAGCTCGCGTTCGTGCTGGGTGGTCCAGGCCAGTGCGCGATCGTTCAGCTGCCCGCGTCCGCCTGCCCGGACGGCATAGATCGGATCGTTCTTGGGCGCGCAGACCAGGATCAGGCCAGCTCCTGTCACGGGGGAGGGGACGAGCCGCCAGTGCTCGATCCGCTGAGGGTTCCAGGTGGCCCAGCGCCACAGCTCCTCCCCCGTCGCCGCGTCATGGCCGGTCAGGTCATCGCCGCCGGCGATCAGCAGCTGGGTTTTTTCCTCGTGCACGAGCGGGATCGGCGTGGAAAACGCCTCCCGCGATTCGGCGCGGGCCTGGCTGGGTCGGACCTGCCGCCAGAGGGTGCGCCCGGTTTCGAGTTCGAGGGCCAGCAGGTACGACTCGTTGCGCCCCGGCAGACCGCGGCCATCCACGGGAACGTCCCGTTGCAGCACCTGCAGGTAGAGCTTGTTGTCCAGCAGGAGCGGGCTGCTGCTGAAGGTCCACAAAAACGCGAACGGGCCGTAGTCCTGCTGCAGGTTGCGCTGCCACAACCGGTTGCCGTCCCGATCGAAGGCCGCCAGGTCCCCGGTGCCGTAGAAGAAGACCACCGATTTGCCGTCGGTGACCGGGGACGGCGACGCGTAGTTGCTGCGGGAGTCCTGCCGCAGCCCCTGGGCGACGGTGTGCTGCCAGAGCGTCCGGCCGGTCCGGCGATCGATGGCCAGGGCGCAGAGTGACTCGGCTTGCGTCTCGGTGCTGGAAAGGAACACGCGGTCTTCCCACACGATCGGAGTGGCGGCCGCCGGCCCGGGCAGTTCCGCGCTCCAGGCGATGTTTTCGCTGCGCGACCAGCGGGAGGGCAGCCCGGTCTCGCTGGTCGAGCCGTTGAAGAACGGTCCCCGCCACTGCGGCCAATTCTCCGCCAGCGCGGGACCGGCTGCCAGCAGGATCGCGGCGGTCAGCAACGCAAGACGTCTCATGGCGAAGGCTCCTCTCTGTGCCTGCCCGCGCCGGGCCCAACGCACGGCGCGACGCTGCGCATGATACCCCAGCCGGCTGGGAGTCGGAAGCGCGTCCGGCCGGGGCCTTGTACCGGTCGGGGACCCCGACATAATGGTGTACGTTAATACACTGCCGCCGGTCGCAGGTGGTTGTTCCATGCGTAACCGTGCACGGGCCGGGGTCTGGTACATGTTTCGGCCAATCCACCCGGCCCAGCGAAAACTCGCAGGCCGAAAACATGTACCTGACCCCCTCGAATCCGGCGAGATGCTCCGCCGGGGTGTGAACGGTTACTTCCATGCTGGCTAAGCTGAAGACGTTCTCACTCTTGGGGATCGAGGCCCTGCCGGTGGAGGTCGAGGTGGATGTATCGCCCGGGGCGCTTCCCAAGACGGTGCTCGTGGGCCTGCCCGAACAGGCGGTGAAGGAGAGCACGCACCGGGTGGAGCGGGCGATCGTGAACTCGGGGTTCGTGCGGCCCCAGGACCGGATCGTGATCAATCTGGCCCCGGCCGAGTTGCCCAAGCAGGCGGCCTCGTTCGACCTGCCGATCACCCTGGGCATTCTCGCGGGCAGCGGCCAGATCAGCTCGGACCTGTTCGACGCCTACGCCGCGGTTGGCGAGATGGCGTTGGAGGGCCACACGCGGCCGGCGCGGGGCGCCCTCTCGATGGCGATCGCGGCGGCCCGCCAGGAAGGGCTGCGGGGCCTGGTCGTGCCGACCGCCAGTGCCGCCGAGGCGGCCGTGGTCGAGGAGATCGAGATCATCCCCGTCGCGAGCCTGTCGCAGGCGGTCGGCTTTTTCACCGGCCAGTTGGAAATTGCGCCGACCCCCTCGCGGCTGGACACGTTGTTCGAGGAGCTTTCCCGCTACGAGGACGATTTTGCCGATGTTCGCGGACAGGAGATGGCCAAGCGGGCGATCGTGATCGCGGCGGCCGGCGCCCACAATATCCTGATGCTGGGACCGCCGGGTTCCGGCAAGACGATGCTGGCCAAACGCGTTCCGTCGATCCTGCCAACCCTGACGGCGTCGGAATCGATCGAGACGACGCGGATCTACAGCGCCCTGGGGATGCTGCGCCCAGGCCAGCCGCTGATGGCGCGGCGGCCCTTCCGGGCGCCGCACCATACGATCAGCGACGCCGGACTGGTCGGCGGCGGCAGCACGCCCGTGCCGGGTGAAATCAGCCTGTCGCACAACGGGGTCTTGTTCCTGGACGAATTGCCGGAGTTCAATCGCCGCACGCTGGAGGTGATGCGCCAGCCGCTGGAGGATGGGGTCGTCACCATTTCGCGGGCCCTGGGCAGCACCACCTTTCCCTCCGACTTCATGCTGATCGCGGCCCTCAACCCCTGCCCCTGCGGGTACCGCAACGATCCCCGCCGGGACTGCCATTGCAGCGTGCCGCAGATCGAGCGGTACATGAGCAAGATCAGCGGGCCGCTGCTGGACCGGATCGACATTCACATCGAGGTGCCCAGCGTCGATTTCAAGGAACTGTCGGCGGAGCGCTGCGGGACGGGCAGCCCGGAGATGCGGGCGCAAGTCATCGCGGCCCGCGCGATTCAGACCCAGCGGTTTCACGGCACCCGCACCCGCCACAACGGCCAGATGACTTCGCGCCAGACCCGCCATTTCTGCCGCTTGAGCAGCGAATGCATGAGCCTGCTGCGGGCCAGCGTCAGCGAGCTGGGCCTGTCCGCGCGGGCCCACGACAAGGTGCTGCGCGTCGCCCGCACGATTGCCGACCTGGATCAGAGCGACGACATCCAGCCGCCGCACATCAGCGAGGCGATCAACTACCGCATGCTCGATCGCCAGCTGTGGACATGATGCCAGGTCGATCTGCCGTTGCGGCGGGTGCCTGGGCATTTTCAAGACGCAGCGCCGCCCGGAGTCGGCTGCTGACGGTCGTCCAGTTCGCCGCGCAGGGCGCCGCACCGGGCGCACTTCCAGCCGCTGCCACCCTCCTGGGCTGGCTGCCATAGGTGCTGGCACGGAGGGGTGGTACCCGGACCGGACGGGAACGCCTGGCGCTGCCGCCGGGCCTGGACGTGGGCGCGGATCTCCTGGAGTTCCCGCTTCAGCGCCCAATCGCCGTACAGTGTCTGCACCGTTTGAAACACCAGCCAGGCCACATACAGCACAAGCGTGATGGCGGCCAGCCCGAGCATCCCCTGAAAGAACAGCTGCTTCATGGCATTCTCGAATGATCCCGGCCCGGTCCGGGACGGCGTAACCGTTCACGGGGTGGACGCCGGATCGGCCGCAGCCCAAGGGTTCAGGCACATTTTTCGGCGGCAGACTCCCACGACGCCGAGCGGCCTTTCCGGCGAAGAATGAGCCAGACCCCGGCCCGTGAACGGTTACGGGACGGCTGGTGCCGGCCTGATTATACCGGCCTGGCCCGCCGGTCGGCCGCCTGGCCGATCCATTACGGGCTGACCCGCAGCGACTGGGCGGGGCAGGCAGCCGGCGAAAACGGCGTCGTTTGTTGGTTTTCGGTCCCGGGGCGATAATGAACCCGATTCTCGGGGCACCCCAGTTTTTTCTCGCAGGATGCGGGCGGCCGCGGCAACTATTCAGGCAGATCGGAACGATGACGTCCGGCAGTTCCAAGCGCGCCATGCCGTCCGGGACGGAATATACACCGAGGATCGACTGGTCCGCGGCCCTGGCGGAGCACCGCCGCTGGCTGCGTGCGGTCGCTTACGCGCGGGTGGGCAGCTGGGACGCTGCCGAGGACGTATTGCAGGAGGTAGGGCTGGCGGTCGCCCGGGGGCGGGCCCGTCCCGATCAGGCGGCGAAGGTGGCGCCGTGGCTTTACCAGGTCACGGTGCGTCAGTCGCTGCTGTACCGCCGCAAGCTGGGCCGCGGCCGCCGCTGGTGGCAGCGGTTCGCGGCCCAGGCATGGCACGGCTGGCGCGAACGGGAACAGGCTGACCCGCTCGAGTGGCTCCTGGCGGACGAGCGCCGCCAGCTGGTGCGGTCGGCCGTGGAGCGCCTGCCCAGCCGCGACCTGGAGGTTCTGCTGCTGAAATATGCGGAGGACTGGAGCTACCGCCAGATCGCGGAGCATATGGGCCTTAGCCCCAGCGCTGTCGAGGCCCGCCTGGTGCGCGCCCGCCGGCGGCTGCGGGCCGAACTGGCGCGGGCGGAGGTGGTGGAGCTGCGAGAATGACAGGTGCACTGAACTACGGGGATGGGGGCGAAGAGGTCGCTGCCCTGCTGGATCGGCTGATCGACGGCGAGCTGGACGAACCGGCACGTCGGCAACTGCTCGAGCGTCTTGACATCCAGCCCGATGGCTGGCGCCGCTGCGCCATGGCGTTCCTGGAGGCACAGGCCTGGAGACAGGAACTGGGACACCTGGTGCGTGCTGGTACAGGGGCAAATCCCTCGCCGGCTCCGCGGCAACACACGCCGTGGCTTGGTGCGTCGCTGGCGGTGGCGGTCAGCCTGCTGATGGGCGGCTTGCTCGGCATGTCGCTGGACAGCTGGCTGCGGCCGCTGCCGAGGAGCCTGTCGGAACCGGCGACGATTGCCGAGGAGGACAGCCATGCACACAAGGACGATGGTAGCGCATTGGTGCGGGCCGCGGACGGTGGCGACATCCTTACTGGCGGCCCGGATGTTCCAGCCCGCCCACAGCCGTCCGATCCGCCGCTCTTGGACGACCTCGCGCCGGCTGGACCGGATGGCGTGTACCTCCTAGTGGAATCGACTGAGGGCGAGACGCTGCCCGCCGACGTGCGACGGGCGCTGGAGCAGTTGGGGCACCAGATCCGCCAGCGGCGCGTGCTCGTTCCCGTCACCGTGGAAGGTGGCGGCCGGGTCGTTGTTCCCGTGCAGGAAGTCGAGATCGTTCCGGTCGGAGGCCAGGTGTACTGACCGCGTTGCGGGGGGACTAAGGCGCTGTTCAACAATAAGTTACCGAAATCACTCATCAGCCGCGGGGCGCTAGCCCGCGGTTCATCCGCGAAAGACCGCGGGCTAGCGCCCCGCGGCTGATCCACAAAACCGGTAGGTAA
>Ga0114938_1001305_pt1 | contig 17236 bp, 6 predicted proteins | sample AshMeaBigSpring_FD_88675 | JGI IMG/M metagenome (GOLD analysis project Ga0114938, IMG submission 88675) | Groundwater microbial communities from Big Spring, Nevada to study Microbial Dark Matter (Phase II) - Ash Meadows Big Spring | ecosystem: Environmental > Aquatic > Deep subsurface >...
TTCTGATTGCGTTAAAAGGAATTTGGGCGAACATCCCCGTTTCACATCGGGCCGTGGCTCAGCTTGGTAGAGCGCCTCGTTCGGGACGAGGAGGCCGCGGGTTCGAATCCCGCCGGCCCGATTTTCATTTTATCCGCCTTTCCGGATTTTTGACCCGGTCCTCCTTGAAAAGACCTCGCCAATACCTTCCGATCGCAGCTTCAGGCCGGCTCGATTCCCCAGGCGCCCGGGATTTCTGGCCTGCGGTGCTCGTAGTGCAGGCCGATAAAGCCGGCAGCGCGCGCCGCCGCGCAGTTTTCTTCGATATCGTCGACATAGACGGTGGCGGCTGGATTTACGCCGAACCGGGAGAGTGCGAGTTCAAACACCGCAGGGTCCGGCTTCATGATTCCCTGCTCATAGGAGAAGATCCTATCGCGGAAGAGGGAAAAGACATCGTATTTCTCGAAGAGAAACCGGTGGTGGATCTCCCCGATGTTTGAGATCAGATAAACCGGAACCTTTTCCGAGAGGCGGCGGGCAAATGCGGTCATGCGGGTGTTTTCCTCGAAGATGTTTTCCCAGATTGCGACGAACTCCTCTTCCCCGCCGGTGTCGCTGAACTCCGGGCGCACGGTGTCAAGAAACTGCCGGCGCGTGATCCGCCCGAGTTCGAACTCGTGATTCGCGGCGATGATGCGCGCGGGATCGGGTGTGGCATCGAGTCCGTTCTTATCGACCAGCCGGCGGGCGGCCTTCATGTAGTCGAAAAGCACAAGGACGTTTCCGATGTCGAATATGGCGGCTTCAAGCATCTGGATCCGCCCCTTCGTGGCGGCGCTGTATTTGTGCTGTTCCATTGCGGACGGTTGTCCTCCCGGCGGGCAGACAAGTCCATCCAGATCTTTTTTGGAACCCGGGTATGGCGACCGGGATCGGTGCTCTGTGAGTCCGGCAACGCACGGGTGAGAGTGTTTGCAGGGTTGCCCCCGGGTCTGAGATGCAGGACTGTAAGTCTTGGCGATGCCGCCGGTTTGCACAAGCCGCCCGGATGTGTCTATTCTCTGCCACCATGTCCGCACCATCCGAATCCGCTCCGTCCCGCACGCCGCTCCGCTCCGAGGTTTCTCCGTCCGATACCTGGGATCTCGCTCCTCTCTACCCGGATGATGGCGGCTGGGAGGCGGATTTCGGAATGTTGCAAAATGAATTTCCGCAGGTGGAGAATTTCCGCGGCCGGCTTGGGGGATCTGCGGGCGAACTGGCCGCTTGCCTGGAGTTTGAGAAGCTGACCGACATGCGGGTCGAGCGGCTGAACCAGTTTGCGGCCTTGCGGGTTACCGAGGACAGCTCGGATGCGGACGCGCTCGGCCGGGAGGCGCGGCTGGAGAGCCTGCTTGTGCGGGTGGGCGAGGCGTTTTCCTTTATTGCTCCCGAGATCCAGGCGATCCCGGATCCGCGGTTCGAGGAATTTCTTGCCGATCCGCTTCTTGCCGATTGGACGGTCCCGCTGCGGAAGCTGCGGCGCATGAAGGACCATATCCTCGGGGCCTCGGAGGAACGGCTTCTCGCGCTCGGCTCGTCGGCGGTGCGCGGGCACAGCGAGACGTTCTCGCAGCTCACGAACGTCGATATGAAATTCGGCGCCCTGCGCGACGGCGACGGAAACGAACGCGAGCTCACGCAGAGCTCGTTTTCCTCGTTCCTCCAGCAGCGCGACCCGGCGGTCCGGCGGGCGGCATTCCACCAGTTCTATGCCGAGTTCGGCGACCACAAGTTCACGCTGGCGGCGAGCCTGGCGAGCTCGGTGCGGGCCGACGTGTTCTACGCGCGCGCCCGAAACTACCCTTCGGCCCGGGAGGCGGCGCTGTTCGGAGATGACGTGCCGGTCGCGGTCTATGACAACCTGATCTCAACCGTCCGGGGGAACCTCGGCGCGCTCTTCCGCTACTTCGACCTGCGCAAGCGCGTGCTCGGGCTGGAGGAAATCCACCATTACGACACCTACGTGCCGATGGTCGAGAACGTGCAGACCGATGTGCCGTGGGACGGCGCGGTCGAACGCGTGCTCGACGCGCTCCACCCGCTCGGCAAGGAATACGTCCAGACCCTCGGTCACGGGCTGACCGGCGGACGCTGGTGCGACCGCTACGAAAACAAGGGCAAGCGCAGCGGGGCGTTCTCCTACGGCACGTTCACGAGCCCGCCCTACATCATGATGAACTACAAGGCCGATGTGTTCTCGGATGTCTACACGCTGGCGCACGAGGCCGGGCACTCGATGCATACGTGGTACTCGCAGAGGGCCCAGCTTTTTCAGAACTACCACTACCCGATCTTTCTGGCCGAGGTCGCTTCGACATTCAACGAGATCCTGCTCACCGAGCACCTGCTCCGGACGACCGACGACGTGAAGATGCGCGCGTTTATCTTGAACCGCCAGATCGATGACCTGCGGGGGACGCTGTACCGGCAGACGATGTTCGCGGAGTTCGAGCGCGATGTCCATGCTGCCGAGGAGGCGGGCGAGGCGCTCACGCTCGATGCGTTCAAGCGGATCTACCGCGGGCTGCTCACCGCGTATTTCGGCCCGGGCTTCGCGCTGGACGACGAGCTTGAGCTCGAATGCCTCCGGATCCCGCATTTCTACAGCGCGTTTTACGTGTATAAATATGCGACCGGCATCTCCGCCGCGGTGGCGCTCGCTGCGCAGGTCCTCGAGTCCGGCGACGCCTCGCGCTACCTCGGGTTCCTCCGAAGCGGCGGCAGCCGCTTCCCGATCGAGACGCTGGCGGCCGCCGGCGTGGATATGAGCGGACCGGCTCCCGTGCAGGCCGCGCTCGACCTCTTTGCCCGGCGGGTCGGCGAGCTTGAAGAAATCATTGGCTGATTTTCCCGCTCGTTTTTCGGACCGACGGGCTGATAGGGTTCCTGTGCCTTATGAAAAAATTCTCCCTGGATTCTGAATCCGTTTGCTGTTTCCCGGTTTTGCTTGCCGTGCGGTGTGCCGCCATCGTTCTTGCCATGCTGGTGCCCGCCCTGCAGGCGGCTGCGCCCGCAGCGGGGAAGGCGGATGGCTCCGACCGGACCCGCTGGGGGGACCTTGGCGACGGGACGTATGCCAACCCGGTCCTGCCCGCCGACTTCAGTGATATCGACGTGATCCGGCATGGCAACGGGTTTATCGCGATGTCCTCGACGTTCCAGTATTCGCCCGGCGTCGTGCTTCTCACCTCGAAGGATCTGGTGAACTGGAAGATTGCCGGGCACGCGGTGAGCGATGTCCGCCAGATCGGTCCGGAGATGAACTGGGACAAGATGAACCGGTTCGGCCGCGGGGTGTGGGCCGGCTCGATCCGGCATCACGACGGGAAGTTCTGGATCTACTTCGGGACTCCGGAGGAGGGATATTTCATGACGACAGCGAAGAGGATCGAGGGCCCTTGGGAGCCGCTCACGCAGGTCCTCAAGGGCCCGGGATGGGACGACTGCTGCCCGTTCTGGGATGATGACGGACAGGGGTATCTCGTCGGATCGAATTTTGCCGCGGATCCCGCGAACGGGAAAAAATACAACATCCACCTCTGGAAGCTCACGCCGGACGGCAAGGGGCTTGTTCCGGGATCCGACCGGATCATCCACCAGTCGCCCGGCAGCGAGGCGAACAAGTTCTACAAGATCAACGGGACCTACTACCACTACTTCAGCGAGGTGAAGCCGGAGGGACGGGTGGTCATGATGCGGCGCGCGAAGAGCCTTGAAGGCCCCTGGGAAACGAAGCAGCTTAACCATTCTGTCGGAAAAATCGATCCGAACCAGGGCGGGCTCATCGAGCTCCCCGACAAAAGCTGGTGGTTCTTCACGCATTTCGGCAGCGGATACTGGCCCGGGCGGGTTGCCAACCTGCTTCCGGTGAAGTGGGTTGACGGCTGGCCGATCATCGGCGAGCCGGGGCCGGACGGGATCGGAAACATGGTCTGGGAGGCGAAGAAGCCGATCGCCGGGCAGCCGCCCTCGCCGCGGCTCCTCGATGAGGATTTCAGCGGTGCGCAGCTCGCTCCCGAGTGGGAATGGAATTACCACCCCCGCGAGGAAAAGTGGTCGCTTAAGGAACGGCCCGGGTTTTTGCGTCTCCATGCCTTCAAGCCCCTCCAGGGAGGAAATATCCTCAAGGTCGGCAACCAGCTCACCACGCGCATCTTCCAGTCCGGCCGCGGGCAGGTGACTGTGAAGCTCGATGTCGCCGGCCTTGCTGACGGGCAGGTCGCCGGCCTGAGCCTCTTCGGCCGGACGTTTGCCTGGATTGGTGCCGAGCGGTCGGCGGGAGTGACCCGGATCGCCTATTCGCAAAATGGCAAGCAGACTCCGGGGGACGTTCTTTCCGGAAAGGATCTCTGGCTGCGGGCCGACATCACGGTCGACGGATTGGCCACCTGGGCGTTCAGCACCGATGGCAAAGACTTCAAGCCGTTCGGCGGCACCCACCAGTGCGACTGGGCGAACTACCGGGGAACGCGCATCGGGCTGTTCACTTATAACAGCACGGGTGAAGAAGGCTTCGTGGATTTCGACTCGTTCCATTACGCCTACTGATCAGCCGGCCGCGTGGGAACGCGGCCCTCAGGCGAAGCGGCCAAGGCTGCAGAAATTCGTGCCCATGCGCACCCCTGTCCGCAAGCTGCTCATCGGTGGCACGATTCCGGTCGGTAATCGGGGCAGAATTATTCTTTTTCAAATTCCCAAAAATCGGCGAAACTGGGAACACCCGTGAGGTCTGCCGATGATCCGATCCCTCCTCCGCCATTGCCTTGCTGCCGCGTTGCTGGCTGCTGCCGGCGGGACGGCTATTGCCTTGCCTGCGGCACCGGTAGCTCTGCGGCAGGTTCCCTCCGAAGTGAGCGGTCAGGTGGCGCTCACTTGGACTGCGGCCCCCGGGGCGGTTGGCTACACCGTCAGGCGTGCTGCCTCCGTGACCTCGGTGCCGGTGGTTCTTGGCGTGGTGACGGACACGACTTACACCGATGTGCCGGCGGCTGAGGGTGCGATATCGTATTACTCAGTGACTGCCAGCGATGGAAGCGGCGAAAGCCCTCCAAGCGCCGGGCTGATGGCTGGCCCGGGTGTGATCGTCGACAACGGGGGTAACGGGACGGCTTCCGCTGGAAGCTGGTCGTCGACCAACGTTGCCGGCTACTATGGAACGCCCCCCGTTTACACAGGGCCTGCAGCCGGTTCCAATGCCACCGCCACCTACACGTTTGTTCCTGAGCTTCCGGCCGCCGGAAATTACGATGTCTACCTGCGCTGGACCGCCAATTCCAACCGGGCGACGAACGCTCCGGTCGATCTGATTTTTCCCGACGGAAACCGCACGCTTACGGTCGACCAGCAGCAAAACAACGGGGTCTGGGTGCTGGTGAGCACGATCACTGCCGAGACTGGCACGACGGCGTCCGTCGTCATCCGGAACAACGGAGCCAACGGCAACGTGGTTGCCGATGCGGTACAGTTTTTGCCGCGCCACGCGCCCTGGGCGCCGGGAGCGGACAACCCGCAGGACTACACGATCCTCCCGCTGGATGAACCATTCGACGGGGATGCTCTTGATGCGGCCACCTGGAGCACGTTTGCCGGTCGCAGCCAGCACAGCGTCTCAGGCGGGAGGCTCCATACCAGGCTTGTTTACAAAGGTACTGTGCCCATCGGCAACGCGACGGTGGCTGATCTGGAGAATGAGGCCAACTGGGGGGAGGGCGGGATCGTGACCCGCGATGCGCAGAAGTTCGGATACCACGAGGCCAGGATCCGTCTCCCGCAGGTGCCCGCCCGCGGGGTGGATACCGCCTACTGGCACGGGGCTTACTCCGAACTGCTGAATGGTTTCGAGATCGATGCGCCTGAGTTTTTTAACAAGGACGCCAGCGGAGTCACCAACAACTACGGCTTCGGAGTCTGGGACCATGTGCTCCCGACCCCGGCGCGGGCGGGGCTGAGCACCGGCCGGACATGGAACTACGGTGCAAACAACTCGACCCTCGGGGACCCCGCGCAATACGTAACCATCGGCCTTGAGTGGCGGACTGACAATACCCAGGTCGTCTACATCAACGGCCAAAAGGTTTACACCGCGCCGGCCTCGGGAATGAACGATACCGACTCGATCCTTCCCTCCGCGGCGATCCTGAGCACCAAGGCGCTCGACTGGATGCACCCGAATGCGAGCCTCGACGGTGCCGAGGCGACCTGGGACTATGCCCGCTACTACCAGAAGCAGGGCTGGACGGGCGCGGTCGACGGCGACTGGAGCCAACCTGCCAACTGGGGGCCGGACGGGCTTCCGGCAGGCGGCTACGCGGCTGTCTTCAATGTTGCAACCGCGCCGGCCGCCGTGACGCTGCCGACCGACCAGAGCCTGCAGTCGCTTTATTTCGACAGCGCGAACCTTCCGGCCCACATATTCGGAGGTTCTGGCGCGCTCCTCCTCGGTGCCGCAAAATCCGGCGACACCTCGGTGACACACGGCGGCATCGTCGTCAATACAACCGTTCCCACTGATCAGACATTCAATACCGCGATCGTCGGCCTCCAGAATCTTCAGTTCGCAAACCTGAGCCGGACGCCGGGAGCGAAGCTGGTTCTCAACGGACTCATCACCGGTTCCGGCTCGCCGCGCGATGTCGATTTTGTCGGCCCGATGACAACGGTTCCGACGACCGGCACCATCATTCTCGGCCAGCCGCTGGGGGGAGGCATCCGTCATGTGAATAAAGCCGCAGACTGTCCGTTCGCTCTTCCCGCCGGCAGCCAGCATGCCGGCGAGCTGCGCATCGCGCGCGGACCGGTGACAATCGCGTCCGTCTCCTCGCTGGGAACGACACCGGATAGCGCGGTGGTTTTCCGGCCGCGCTACAAGCACTCGGAATCCTGGCGTCCGCGCCTGACCTACACCGGCCATGGAGAAACGTCGTCGCATCCGATTGTCCTGGGCGGATGGCAGGCGGATGGCATTCTGGAAAACACAGGGGACGGTCCGCTTGTCTGGAGCGGCAATGTGACGGTGAACCCCTCCGATGGAAATCCCAAGCAGGTGCTCACCCGCGATCCGAAATTCACGCTCGGCGGGAACGCGACATCCGGTGAGAACGTCTTTGCCGGGGTGATCACCGACGTCGGGGCGATCGTCTCGTATAAAAACACGGACAACTCGACAAATTCCGGGCAGGCGACGCTCGACGTGGAAAAGGCAGGCAACGGTACGTGGGTTCTTGCGGCTGAAAATTCCTACCGCGGGACGACGACTGTCACGGGCGGCACGCTGGTGGTTTCGTCATTCAACAGCGTGAACGGCGGCTTGCCGGCCCGCCTGACGAGCAGCCTGGGCATTCCGGCCACCACAGAGAACGGAACGATTTCCCTCAATGCCTGCACGCTCCGCTACACTGGACCGGGAGAAACGACCGACCGCGTGCTGAACCTCACCGGCAGCAGCGGAGCCACCGTGGATCAGAGCGGGTCGGGACTTCTCACGTTTTCCAGCGACTTCAAAATGGCCGGGACGGCAGCTCGCACGCTTACGCTCACCGGCACCGGCGACGGTCAGCTGGCAGGTGCGGTTCCCAACTTTGTCGGCACCACAACGCTCTCCGGGCGGGCGGATGCGGGGGTTTCGATACTGACGCTGGCTTCGGTCGATGGGATTGCTCCCGGGGCGGTGGTGACATCGGCGAGCGGCATCGCTCCCGCCACAACTGTCACCGCAGTCAATCCAGGAGCCCGGACGATCACGCTCAGCCTGCCCACGATCGCAGCCATGAGCAGCGGCCAACAGGTGGTGATCCCCGGGGTGACACACCTGACAAACCTCGCGAAGACCGGGACGGGAACATGGACACTTTCGGGAAATAGCACCTACACCGGATCGACAACAGTCTCTGCCGGAACACTTGTCGTGGACGGCTCGATCGCCGCAGGCACCGCGCTGACCGTTTCGGCCGGCACTGCGCGGCTCGCCGGATCCGGCACCATCGCTTCGCCGGCTACGATCAACGGCTCGCTGGCCGCATCGCCCCTGACATTCGCGGGGGTGCTGAGCCTCGGCGCCACAGGCAGGCTGGAGGCGGGCTTCCACAGCAACTCTGCGAACGGCATTGCGGCTGCCAGCGCATCGTCCGTCACGATCGCCAACGGCGCCAAAGCCGGCGTGGTGCTCAATGGCCCCGGCAGCAAGGCAAATCTTCTTGCGAGCTTCTGGCGGACCGCCCGCACGATCCCGCTGCTGAACGCATCCTCGATATCCGGCAATCTCGCACTCGGCAATGTAACCGTGGATTCCGCCGGAAACAGCGCCGCCACATACGGCACGTTTTCCATCCAGCAGACATCCACCACCGTCAACCTCGTCTGGACGCCTTTGCCGGGGTTTCCTGTGATCGATGATCCTGCCGTCAGCGTAAGCGGGCCGTCGGCCAACCCGGTATCGATCGACAGCGGATCGCTCGCGCTCCGCCTCACCGCCGTCACCGGCGGGGGACCGACCACAACGGTGGCATGGACACAGGTCAGCGGTCCGGGCGCCGCCACGTTTGCCAATGCTTCCTCCGCCGATACGACGGTGCAATTTTCCACCGCCGGGACGTATGTTCTGCGGGTAACCGCCTCGAACGTACTTGGAAGCGCGGCTCAGGATGTGACGGTGCACGTGGCCCCGCCCGCAAGCATGGCATTCCGGCAGGGGCTCAACGGCTATGCGCACGCCGCAACGTTCATCCGCAAGGGATCGCCGACATGGAACTCCGGCATGCGGGACCAGATGCTTGTGGGTGGCGGGGGCCCCGAAGCCTTCCGGACGCTACTTTCGTTCGATCTTGCCACCATTCCCGCCGATCTTCCCGTGCAGAGCGTCACGCTCGACGTCTGGACCGACTCGGGCGCGGGCAGCGGCACGGTGGGTGCGCTGGAGCTCCGGCCGCTCGCAACAGATTTCGTTGAGGGCACCGGCAACAGCTCCAGCTCTGCAAGCGTCGGCGCCGGCACCGGAGCCGACTGGAACACGATCAACGGCGCGGCATCCTGGATAAACGCTGGCGGCGACTTTGGGCCTGCTGTCCTCTCCACGGTTCCGGGGTTTGCGGGCAACCAGACCTCCACCCAAAAAACCTTTGCGAGCACCTCCGCGCTTGTCGGCGCGCTCAATGCCGCAGTCGCCGGAAATGCAACTCTGGATCTCATAATCCTCTCGCCGACGAGCGAATCCTCAGGCGGCGGAAACTACACGCGGTTGAGCTCGGACGACAATGCCACCGAGTCGCGCCGTCCGCTCCTCACGGTCGTTTTTGCCAACAGCTTCGCGCCGTCCGTTAGCCCCGGCGCGTCGCCGCCTCCCGCTCTTGCGGGATCGGCGGTCAGCCTGAACGGCACGGTTGGTAACGCGACGTCTTCCACGTGGAGCAAGGCCGGCGGTCCGGGCAGCGTCACATTCGGCGATCCGTCTTCTCCGGCAACCACCGCCATTTTTTCGCAGTCCGGAAATTACGTGCTCCAGCTCTCAGCCGCCAACGCGTTCGGAGAGACCAGCAGGACGCTTCCGGTCACCGTGCTGTCGAACATCGAAGGCTGGCGGCAGACCCACTTTGGAACCATCGCAAATTCCGGCGCTGCGGCCGACGGGGCCGATCCGGATTCCGACGGACAGATTAACCTTGTCGAGTTTGCATCCGGAACGTCGCCGACGGCTTCCAACCGGCCACCCAAGGCCTTGGAGTCCTCCGCCGGCAACCTTGAACTGATCTACCCGCGCAGCCATGCGGCAGTCGCCGGCGGTGTGGTTTTTGCCGTGGAGTGGAGTGACACGCTTGCCGGGGAGTGGAGTACGGCTGGGGTCACCCACGAACCAGTTCCCGGGGGCGATGACGGCACATCCCAACTCTGGAAGGCGACCGTGCCCGCCGGCTCCGGCGACAAGCGGTTCTTGCGCATTCACGTGTACAGTCCTTGAATGGGAGCTATGAGCCTTCGCCTTCCCCCGTTCTTTCTTTGCGCGCTCGCCTTGTTTGCCGCGGTTTCCGCTAGCGCGCAGGATATCGATCCCGCCACCGGAAATGCAACCCCCTACGCTGGCACCCCGGTGACCGGCTACAAGCTTGCCTGGTCGGATGAGTTCAATGCCGCGGCGCTGGACTCCGACAAGTGGAACTACCGGCTCGACACCCGCTACTGGAGCCTGCAGCGCGCAGAGAACGTGCGCGTGGGGGAGGGCGTGCTCTCCCTCGACCTCAAGAAGGAAACGTTCGGCACCACCAGCTATACTGCGGGCGGGGTCATCAGCAAAAAGCTGTTCCGCTACGGCTACTACGAGGCGGCGATGCGGGTTCCGCCAGGGGCGGGCTGGCATACTTCGTTCTGGATGATGAAGTACAACCGGCCGGCGACCGACACGGTTGCGATCGAGCTGGATGCCATCGAAAACGATTCGATCACGCCGCTCAAATACGGCGTCAACACCCACCGCCACCTGCCCGCACCGCACGTCACCTTCGGGTCGAAGAGCGTCGTGACCCCTTCGCTCAGCGCAGGATTCCATGTCATCGGCTGCGAGTTCACCCCGACTGTCGTCCGCTACTTTTTTGAAGGTGCCGTTGTTCAGACAGTGGCTGCCAGCCAGTTCCCGCACAACGACCTGAACATCTGGTTGACGTCGATCGCCGCCCCGCTCGGCGGGACGCCCAGCGTCGATGACAGCAAGCTTCCTGCCGCCGCGCTCTTTGATTACGTCCGCTTCTTCGCGCCCAGGGCGACTGCTTCGGTGAACATCACGTCGCCCGGCAGCTTCGGCGTCACCCTGGCCTCGACCGCCCATGCGCTCCGGCTCACCGCCAATGCCAGCTCGAGCGACCCTGCCCTCACGCCGACGATCGCGTGGTCGAAATTTTCCGGGCCGGGCAATGTCACGTTTTCCGCTCCGGATGCGCTCTCGACCGCGGCCACGTTCTCTGCTCCCGGCACCTACCTGCTTCAATGCGAGGCGACGGTCGACGGGAACCCGACCGCCGCGCGCGTTCCGATCGCGGTCGACGCGCCTCTGGCCGCACTCTTCCGGCAGAGCTTTGATGGCTACTCCCACACGGCAACCTTTATCCGCGGCGATAGCACATCGTGGAATTCGGGCGGCCGCGACCAGATGCTGGTTGGGCGCAACAATGGTTCCGGAATGCGGCTGCTGCTCGCCTTTCCTCTTGAGGGACTCCCGACCGACTCCGCGATCGAGGATGCCAGTCTCGAACTCTGGACATCAACGACACTGGGCGCGGGCACGGTCGGCCAGATTCAGCTCCGGCCGCTCCTCTCCCTGCCGACGGAAGGCACTGGAACGGGGACCAGTGCATCCGACGGCGCCGGGACAGGGAGCACATGGCTCTCCCGCACCGGGGGAAATGCCACCGCCGATCTGTGGGCATCACCCGGCGGCGATTTCGGTGCAGAGGTGCTGGCCACGGCGCCGGGATTTGACGCCGCCATCGCCAACCGGCCGATCACGTTTTCCGGCTCTGCCAGCCTGACCGCCCTTGCGGAGGCGGCCCGGTTGACGGCCCTTCCGCTCAAGCTTCTCGTGATCTCGCCATCAACCGAGGCTGGTGTGGCAAATGCCATTGCGCGCATCCATTCCGATGACAGTCCCGATGCGGACTACCGGCCGCTTCTGACCGTCTACTACCGTGGAAACTACGCGCCCGAGCCATCTGCAGGGCCGCCCCCCACTGCGGTGGCGGGAACGCCTGTGGTCCTCTCCGGGACTGCCGTGCGGGCCGACTCGGCACGTTGGACCCAGCATTCCGGCCCCGCGGCAGCCGTATTTTCCGACGCGAATCTCGCGGCCACAAGCGTGACATTCCCTGCACCCGGAAATTACACGCTCGAGCTCTCTGCCACGAATGCGCTCGCGGAGACGTTCGCGACCCTCAGCGTATCCGTGGCTCCTGCCTCCACGGCGATCGAACAGTGGAGGACCGCCTATTTCGGAGGACCGGCGAATTCCGGGGACGGAGATAACGCTGCAGACCCGGACAAGGACGGGCAGGTTAACCTCATGGAGTTTGCCACAGGCAGCCACCCGAAGACATCAAACGGACCGGCCGGATCCGTTGCCGTCACCGGAGACAGCCTGGAGTTTGCCTACCCGCGCAGCCATGCGGCCACCGCCGCCGGATGCCTTTTCAACGTCGAGTGGAGCGACACGCTGGGCAACGACTGGAGTGATGCCGGCGTCACACAGACAGCGGTCTCCGGCACTGACGATGGTGTCACTGCTCTCTGGCGCGCAACCGTTCCGGCGGGATTCCCGACAAGGCGGTTTGTGCGTCTGCGCGTTCAATTGCCTTGAATAGCCTGCCGCCTACGGGATCCTCGCGCTGACCTCCCCCCCATAAACCGTCAGCAGGGGGTGCCTGGCAACGGCGCGGAACTCATATTTTCTGCCGGACTGGAGTCCGGAGCATTCCGCAGTGAAGCTTCCCGCCGCTGTCTTTGCAGCAAGGGGTGTGGACTTCCAGTCGTCCGTGCGCTCGTTCACATCCAGTCCGGTGATGTCGCGGAATTGTGCGCCGACCTCCACCGCCTTCGCATCGCCCAGAGACTCGAGATTTCCTTGGAATGCAATCTTCTTTGCCGATGGATCCCATGCTGCGGAGACCGATTCCACCCGGGGAGGTACCAGCGCCGGCTCGACATTTGTCAGCTTGATCACCACCGGGTTCGGCCACTTGCGGTCGTTGTAAAGCCGCTGGGCCCGCATCGCCCGCACATGCAGGCCATCCGCCTTCTGCTCGAACGTTGATTGGGGCAAAACGTCGTCACGGTATTCGAGGGTTTTATCGTTCTGGCTGAGCACGCTCACACGCGTCTTTCCGGTGGCGCGGACCGAGTGCAGGACGAGGTCTTTCCACTCGCCGTGCTTCCAGCGTTCTTTGCACTTGACGATCGCGTAGAGGTCGCCGGTCTTCCGGTTGTGGGTGAACCACACGTCGTTTTCGTTGGTGACGACCCACGGGCGCACGCCGTAGATGCACTCGCTGTTAACGAACATCCAGAGCGCGACCTCGCGCAGGCGTTCCTCCTGCTCGATGGGCAGCTCGCCGTCGGGCTTCGGTCCGACGTTCAGGAGAAAGTTGCCGCCCTTGGCCCGCGTCTCGATCAGCATGCCGATCACTTCTCCACCGCTCTTGTATTGCTCGTTGGTCGGCTTGTATTGCCACTGGGTGCCCATGGTGAGGCAGGACTCCCATGGCTCGTCGAGCGGGACCCCCGGAATATGCTGCTCCGGCGTCTTGATCGCCCCGCGCGTCACGACGATGTCGGGCTGAAGCTTCCAGGCCAGCTCTTTCAGGCCCTCAGGCTCACCATCGAAAAATGCCATGCCGATCGGGCCGTAACCGGTCAGCAGCTCACGCAGCTGGGCCTTGTTCAGCGCCATAAGCCCGGGGTTTCGGCTCGGAAGAACCGAGGGCACCTGCCGCTGGATGGGAATCCCGTTTTCACGCAGCCAGAGGAAGTCGTCCGGCGAAAAATAGACGCCCGCGGCGATCCCCTGCGCGCGGAAAGCATCGAAGACCTCCGCCGTGATGTCCCGGTGGAACGGGGTGTTCATGATGTTGAAGGGGGTCGTCTTCGTGGCAAACATGCAGAAGCCCGAATGGTGCTTCGTCGTGAACATCACGTATTTCATTCCAGCAAGCTTCGCCAGGACTGCCCAGTCCTGAGGGTTAAACTTCCGGGGGTTGAACGTCTTCGGAAGCTCGTTGATGAACCGGTCGAGATACGCGTCGTCCGCACCGACCATTGAGTGGCTGATTACCGAGCCGAGCTGGCTGTCGAGGCTCCAGTGGATGAACATCCCGAACCCGAGATCGCGGAACCACTCAAGGCGCTCCGGGCGGTTGCCGGTGGGCGTGTCCGGTTCCGCGGCGGTCGAACTTTGCAAGGGCGCGGCTGTCATCAGGACGACGGCGGCTAAGGCGGCGGGGAAATAGGATGTCTTCATGGGGATTGGTGCTGGACCAGCTCCGGGGAGCTGATCCGAGAAAAATGCGGTCTTCCGGAAAGCGCAAGCGAACATTTCACTGCCGGATGTCCGCTGCCGAAAACTCTCCTTCTTGATTCTTCTTTTGCAAATCACCCGCGTTTGATGTAGATCAAAGTCAGCCCTTGCAACAACCTCCCGCAGGTTTCTCCTCCCTATGCAAACCATCCGCCTTACCAGCGCTGCAGGCCCTGCAGCAGTTCTCAATCCCGGCACAAGAAGCGCTGAGCGATGGATTCTTCGAGCAGTTTTGGCTGCATCGGTATCTCTCGGCACTGGCCTTATGGGGGCGGATCGCTACTGGGATGCTCCAGGATCTCCGACCCCATCTGGCAACTGGGATGGGATCAATCTCTATTGGAGCGATAATTCTGCAGGGGGAGGGAATGCATCTGCTGTTGTCGGCACGGCCAATACCGCCGTATTTTCAGCCAACACAACGGCCACCGGAATCTATACGGTCACTGTAAATGGGACCCAGAGCGTGCAGGGTCTCCGGTTTGAGGAGGGAACTCCGACCCTCGCCGGGGGGATCATTGCGCTGGATGCTTCCGCAAGCAGCGGCGATGGCAATGCGCTGATCACAGCCAACAGCACGCTCAGCGGCCCGGCAACCGTTTCTTCGGGACTGCTTGTGAATACTACCGCCTCGAATACACTGCTGAAGATGGTTGCAAACAACGGGGCTGCAGCCACCGACCTGATAATCGACGGACCGATTACAACGACGGTGCCGGCAAACGCTTACCAATTGCGGCTCGGCGGGGCTGGCAACGGCCGGATCGCTACTAACCTCGGTTCCGGGAGCGCGATTTTCAACGGGCTTCAACAGGGGGCAGCCACTTGGAGCGGCATCTGGACGATTGCCGGAAATCAAACATGGACCGGCAGCGGTGCGGATATCACTTTGAGCTCCAGCGCATCATTTAGCTCCGGTGCGCGCCTCGTTATGGGCGATAGCACCGCCGATATTCAAAGCTGGAGGGGGATCATCATGAATAATGCGACCCCTGTCCTTGCCATCAATTCTACAGCGACCCTTTCAGGAAATACTGCAATTTCCCGCAGCAGGCTTGAAGTCGCCGGCAGTCTGAGCGGAGGGGTTCTTTCGATGGGGACGAATGCGAGCGTGGCCGGGACGTTGAAGCTTTCGGACGGAACGACAGCGGGTAGCGCCACATTCAGCGGGACCGGGACGTTTTCCGGCGCCAATAAAATCACGGGTGGCGCGGCCGGCGTGTCCACCCTGACCTTCAATACTGCCGGGACCGCAACGTTATCCGGAAATGTGACTCTCGGCGGTGCGGGCACAAATGAAAATAATCTCCAGCTTGTCAAGCAGGGGGCCGGCACTCTGGTCATCGCCGGAAGCCATACGTATACCGGAAATACGACAGTTAATGCCGGTTCGTTGAATCTGACCGGCACGATCGCCTCGCCGATCACCATCAATGCCGGGGCCACTCTGCGTGGGGAGGGCAGCACCGGCGGTCTTCTGACCTTCGGAGCGGGCGGCAGCAATCTGATCTTCGACTCCTCCACCGAGCCGGGGGCGTTCACGGCGGATTCAATCAGTGCAGCCGGGGCTTCGGTTCTCCTGACTCCGAGCGGCGCCACGACGATCAACGCGACGTATACCGTTCTCAAGCAAGTGACTGGCACGTTCAGCGGCAACGCGAGCGACAGCTTCATCGCGGCCACCCGCGGCACGCTTGCCTTCGCCAACGCCAACAAGGATCTCACGCTGACCCCGACCGAGGCCGCCGCGCTGGTCTGGACCGGAGCGAATGTAACCAACCCGACGTTCTGGGATGTGGCGACGACGGTTAACTGGACAAACGGCGGTTCGCCCGACCGGTTTTACGCGAACGATGCTGTGACATTCAACGATGCAGCGTCGTCCTTCTCCGTCGCCGTGCAGGGCAGCAGCGTATCTCCGGGCAACATCGTGATCGATAACTCGGCCAGCGACTACACGTTCAGCGGGGGCGGGATTGCGGGGCCCGGCTCGTTCACGAAGAACGGCACCGGAACTGCGACGATCGGGAACGCGCTCACAAACGCGGGAGGGATTGTGGTCAACGCCGGTACGCTCACGCTCAACGCGGCGAACAATTTTGGCTCCGGCGGGGTCACGATCAACGCCGGCGCCCTCAACCTCAATGCGGCCAATTCCTTCACCGGAAATCTGACGGTCAACGGCGGGACGCTCACAGCCACGACCGGAGGGCTCGGCACACTGGCGCTTGCCCGTCCGATCACCCTCAATGGGGGCACGCTGAACTACACGGGTACGACGCTCTCGAGCGATGTGCTGGCCTTTGCGATCAGCGGGAACAACTCATTGGCGGCATCGGCGGCCGGCCAGACCTTACGCTCCGGCGGTCCCCTGACCGGATCCGGCAACCTCGATATCGCAGGACCCGGGATCGTCGCCTTCGGAAAAAACAGCGTCGCCACGCTGGGCAGCACCTACAACGGCACCCTGACGGTCAAAAGTGGCGGAACGCTGGATATCCGCAATCCGGATTCGATGGGGGCCACCGGGACCGGTTCCGGAACGATCGTGGAGGCCGGCGGACAGCTGCTGATCAACCCATTCAACCAGGCTGCGGGCGTCGTGTTTGACGCGGAGACGATCGCATTCCAGGGAGCATCGAATCTGGTCAACTGGAACCAGTCCACAACAGCCGCCACAACGAATACGCTCACCGGAGCGGTTTCTACTGCGGGTACGCTCACCGTCTCCTCGCTTTCGAGCGGCGGTGCGCCCACCCTGGCGATCAATGCTACGATCAGTGGTGCCGGTGGCGTGACCTTCGGAGGAACCGGCCAGGCGGGCACCTACGTGCTCAACAGCACCAACAGCTTCAACGGCCCCACCACGGTGACCAGCGGCACTCTTGTCCTGAGTGGCACCGGCACGATCGCCGCGAGCGCGGTCTCGGTGAACGGCAACGGCACGGCCAGCGGAACCCTGTCTGGTTCCGGCTCGGTTGGCGGACCTGTCACAGTCAATGCGTTCGGCCATCTCCGGGCCGGCATCGACAGCCTCGATGTGGCGACGCTGACGCTCAGCGGCGGCCTGTCCACTCTGGCTGACTCCCTGATCGAAATCGGGCTCGGAGCCGACGCGTCCACCCACGATATCCTTGCCCTCAGCGGGTCCTCCAGCTTCCAAGCCAA
>Ga0114938_1001306_pt1 | contig 17214 bp, 16 predicted proteins | sample AshMeaBigSpring_FD_88675 | JGI IMG/M metagenome (GOLD analysis project Ga0114938, IMG submission 88675) | Groundwater microbial communities from Big Spring, Nevada to study Microbial Dark Matter (Phase II) - Ash Meadows Big Spring | ecosystem: Environmental > Aquatic > Deep subsurface >...
ACCGGGCCGACGGGTACACTCGGGACTGCGTCCGGCCCCGGCCGGGCGACATCGCGTGCCCGGAAGCGTCCCCACGCCTCCCGGCGCCCTCGGTCCCTCCCCGGAGGGAAGGCGGCGGAGCGGGCACCAGGTGTCGCGGCAACCGCCGCGACAGGAACCGAGAGGGCCCCGGCGGGGCCGTCAGGAGTACGTCCGCATGACCGTCGTCACGATGCGCCAGCTGCTCGAGAGCGGTGTCCACTTCGGCCACCAGACGCGGCGCTGGAACCCGAAGATGAAGCGGTTCATCTTCACCGACCGCAACGGCATCTACATCATCGACCTGCAGCAGTCGCTGTCGTTCATCGACCGCGCGTACGACTTCGTGCGCGAGACGGTCGCCCACGGCGGCAGCGTCCTGTTCGTCGGCACCAAGAAGCAGGCCCAGGAGGCTGTCGGCGAGCAGGCCGCACGGGTCGGCATGCCGTACGTCACCGAGCGCTGGCTCGGCGGGATGCTCACCAACTTCCAGACCGTGCACGCGCGGCTGCAGCGGCTCAAGGAGCTCGAGGAGACCGACTTCGACGACGTCGCCGGCTCCGGGATGACCAAGAAGGAGCTGCTGCGACTGCGCCGGGAGAAGGACAAGCTCGAGACGACCCTCGGCGGGATCCGCGACATGGCGAAGCTGCCAAGCGCGGTATGGGTCGTGGACACGAACAAGGAGCACCTGGCTGTCGCCGAGGCGCGCAAGCTCAAGATCCCGGTCATCGCGATCCTCGACACCAACTGCGACCCCGACGAGGTCGACTACCCGATCCCGGGCAACGACGACGCGATCCGCGCGGTCCAGCTGCTCACCCGGGTGCTGGCCGACGCGGTTGCCGACGGTCTGCGGTTGCGCTCCGAGCGCGCCGGCGGCGGTGACGCCGCCACCGCGGGTGACGAGCCTCTGGCCGAGTGGGAGCAGGAGCTGCTCGCCGGCGGGGCCGCCGAGCTCGAAGCGGTCGAGGTCGCGGCGGCCGCAGAGACGGTCGAGGCCGCAGAGGCGGTCGAGGTCGCGGCGGCCGTCGAGGGGACACCAGAGACCGCCGGCTGAGCCTGCTCACCCGCCTGCGGCCCGTCACCCACCAGGAGAAGAGGGAACACACGCCATGCCTGCCTTCACCGTTGCCGACGTCAAGCGGCTCCGGGAGATCACCGGCGCCGGGATGCTCGACTGCAAGAACGCCCTCACCGAGGCCGACGGCGACTTCGACACCGCCGTGGAGATCCTTCGGGTGAAGTACGCCGCCAAGGTCGACAAGAAGGCTGCCGAGCGGACCGCCGGCAACGGCCTGGTCGCTCGGGAGGCGGGGGCTCTCGTCGAGCTCAAGTGCGAGACCGACTTCGTCGCCAAGAACACCGCGTTCCAGGACCTCGCCCAGCGCATCGCCGGGCAGGTCGCGCAGGGCACCGGTCCGGTCGACGCCGACGCGCTGCTCGGGTCGGACCTCGGGGACGGGCAGACCGTCGCCGAGGCCATCGGAGCGGCTGCGGCGGTGATCGGTGAGAAGATCGAGCTGGGCCGGGTGGCCCGGCTCGACGGGCCTACGGTGGCCTACCTGCACAAGCGCAGCTCCGACCTGCCGCCCCAGGTGGGTGTGCTCGTCGCCTACAGCGGCGACGGGGACGCCGCGGCCGAGGCGGCCCGCGGGGCGGCCATGCAGATCGCCGCGATGCGGCCGTCCTACGTCAGCCGCGACGAGGTGCCCGCCGACCTGGTCGACAGCGAGCGACGCATCGCCGAGGAGACCGCTCGCGAGCAGGGCAAGCCCGAGCCTGCCCTGGGCCGGATCGTCGAGGGTCGGCTGCAGGGCTTCTTCAAGGAGACCGTGCTGCTCGAGCAGCCCGCGGTGCAAGACAGCAAGCGCACGGTCCAGGCGCTGCTCGACGACGCCGGTGCCACCGTCACCGCGTTCGCCCGGTTCGAGGTCGGCGCCTGAGGTGACGGTCGAGCTCCCCACCGCCCCCGGGTCCTCCGCCCGGCACGTGCCGCGGCGGGTGCTGCTCAAGCTCAGTGGCGAGGTGTTCGGAGGTGGGCGGGTCGGTGTCGACCCCGATGTCGTCGCCGACATCGCCCGGCAGATCTGCGACGTGGCGGCCGCGGGCACCCAGGTGGCCGTGGTCGTCGGTGGCGGCAACTTCTTCCGCGGCGCCGAGCTGTCCCAGCACGGCATGGACCGGGCCCGCGCCGACTACATGGGGATGCTCGGGACGGTGATGAACTGCCTGGCGCTGCAGGACTTCCTCGAGCAGCAGGGCGTGGCGACCCGGGTGCAGACCGCGATCACGATGGGCCAGGTGGCCGAGCCCTACGTGCCGCGGCGGGCGATCCGCCACCTCGAGAAGGGCCGGGTGGTGATCTTCGGGGCGGGTGCCGGGCTGCCGTACTTCTCCACCGACACCGTCGCGGCCCAGCGGGCTCTCGAGATCGGGTGCGACCTGCTGCTCATGGCGAAGAACGGGGTGGACGGGGTCTACGAGGCCGATCCGCGCACCGACCCGGCCGCGCGGATGTTCGCCAGCCTCAGCTACGACGAGGTGCTGCAGCGGCGGCTCACCGTCGCCGACGCCAGCGCGTTCAGCCTGTGCCGGGACAACGGCCTGCCCATCGTCGTGTTCAACCTCACCGTGGACGGCAACATCGCCCGGGTCGTCCGCGGGGAGCCCGTCGGCACCCTGGTGGCGGCCGACGTCGCCACCAGGCTGGTGGGCGAGGCCGGCTGAGGCCGCGCGCCGGGTAGCCTGCACTCGCAGCGGCGCGCAGACGTCCGCACCGACGCCGGGACCGCCCGGCACCGCCGGTGCGGCGGGGTCAGGGAGGACCACGGGTGATCGACGACACGCTCCTCGAGGCCGAGGAGAAGATGGAGAAGACGGTCGCGGTCGCGAAGGAGGACTTCGCGGGGATCCGCACCGGTCGGGCCCACCCGGGCCTGTTCAGCAAGATCCTGGTGGACTACTACGGCTCTCCCACGCCGATCAACCAGCTGGTGTCGTTCCACGTCGTGGACGCCCGGATGATCAGCATCACTCCCTACGACCGGTCCTCGATGGCGTCCATCGAGCGGGCCATCCGCGACTCCGACCTCGGGGTCAACCCGACCGACGACGGCCAGGTCATCAGGGTCTCGCTGCCCGAGCTGACCGAGGAACGGCGGCGCGAGTACATCAAGGTGGCCAAGCACAAGGCGGAGGAGGCCAAGGTCTCCATCCGCAACGTGCGTCGGCACGCCAAGGACACCTTGGACAAGCTCGTTCGCGACGGGGTGGCCGGCGAGGACGACGTCGTGCGGGCCGAGAAGCAGCTGGAGGGCATGACCCGTTCCCACGTCGAGGCGGTCGACGACCTCCTCAAGCACAAGGAAGCCGAGCTGCTGGACGTCTGAGGTGGGACAGACCCCGCCGGCGGCCTCGCCGGCCAGTGCCGACGCCGCGTCGCGATCCCGCCGGTCGAAGGATCGGGCCGGACGCAACCTGCCGGCTGCGGTCGCCGTGGGTGTCACCCTGGGCGCTGTCGCGCTGGCGTCGCTGTTCTTCGACAAGCGGCTGTTCCTCGTGCTGGCCACGGCGGCGGTCCTCGGGGCGGTCTGGGAGCTCGCCGGGGCGGTGCGGACGGCCGGTATCGCGCTGCCGACCCCGCCGCTGTACCCGGGGGTGGTGCTGGCGATCGCCGCCGCGTTCTGGGCCGGCCCCGGGGGGCTGGTGGTGGCGCTGACCCTCACAGCGGTGGCCGTGCTGGTCTGGCGCGGCCTCGTTGCCCCCGGGTCGCTCGGCCCGCAGGGCTACCGACGTGACGTCACCGCGGGACTGTTCAGCGTCGTCTACCTGCTGACCGCCGGCGGATTCGCCGCCCTGCTGGTGCGTCCGGAGGACGGACCGTTCCGCATCCTGGCCTGGCTGCTGCTCGTGGTCGGCTCCGACGTCGGCGGGTACACCGTCGGCGTGCTGACCGGGCGTCACCCGATGGCACCGTCGGTGAGCCCCAAGAAGTCGTGGGAGGGCTTCGGCGGGTCGGTGCTGGCCTGCGTGCTGCTGGGCGTGCTCGTCGTCTGGCTCGCTCTCGACGCAGCCTGGTGGGTCGGCGTCGTGCTCGGGGTGAGCATGGCCCTGTCCGCGACCCTGGGCGACCTCACCGAGTCGCTGCTCAAGCGTGACATCGGGGTCAAGGACATGGGCACGCTGCTGCCGGGCCACGGGGGACTCATGGACCGGTTGGACTCCATCGCGCTGTCGGCCCCGGTCGCCTGGCTCGTGCTCGGCCTGCTCGTGCCGGTGGCCTGAGTGGTGGTCGTGCTCGACCCCGGCTCGCGACGCGGGAAGCCACCCCGGCACCTGGCCGACCTCGACCCGCAGCAGCGCCGGGAGGCGGTGGTCGCGCTCGGCCTGCCGGCGTTCCGCGCCGACCAGCTCTCCCGGCACTACTTCTCCCGGCTCCTCGACGACCCGCAGCAGATGACCGACCTGCCCGCCGGGGCCCGGACGGCGGTGGGGGAGGCGCTGTTCCCCCGGCTGCTGACCGAGCAGCACTGCCTGGTCGCCGACGGCGGCGACACCATCAAGACCTTGTGGCGCCTGGTCGATGGCGCCCGGGTCGAGAGCGTGCTCATGCGCTACGCCGTTCACGGCAGCCGGGCCCAGCTCGGCGAGGAGAGCGACGACGGTGCCACGGCCACCGCCCGGCTGACCGTGTGCGTGTCGTCCCAGGCCGGCTGCGGCATGGCCTGCCCGTTCTGCGCCACCGGACAGCTCGGGCTCACCCGCAACCTGTCGGCTGCGGAGATCGTCGGGCAGGTCGTGGCCGGCTCCCGGCATGCCCGGGACCACGGTCTGGCCGACCGGGTGAGCAACGTGGTGTTCATGGGGATGGGCGAGCCGCTGGCCAACTGGGCCGCCGTGCGGGCCGCGCTGCACCGGATGGTCGATCCGTCCCCGGCCGGGCTGGGCCTGTCGGCCCGGCGGGTGACGGTGTCGACGGTCGGGCTCGTCCCCCGCATCGCCGACCTGGCGGCCGAGGGCCTGCCGGTCACCCTGGCGCTGTCGTTGCACGCCCCCGACGACCAGGCCCGGGACGAGCTGGTGCCTATCAACAGCCGCTGGCCGGTCGCCGAGGTGCTCGATGCCGCCCGTGACTACGCCCGACGGACCGGCCGGCGGGTGTCGATCGAGTACGCGCTCATCCGCGACGTCAACGACCAGGCCTGGCGGGCCGAGTTGCTGGCCAAGCTGCTCACCAGCCGCGGCCGCGGCTGGGTGCACGTCAACCCGATCCCGCTCAACCCGACCCCGGGCTCACGCTGGACGGCCTCCCGGCCGTCCGTGGAACGCGCGTTCGTCGACGTGCTGCGTGCCGCCGGTGTGCCGACGACCGTCCGGGACACCCGCGGCCGCGACATCGACGGCGCCTGCGGGCAGCTGGCAGCCCACGAGCGCTGAGGCGACGACGCCCCGTCCGCCGCCGTCGCGCCGTTCGTCGCAGCGTGCGCCCGCTTGGGCGCACACCCCTCCCGCCACCTCCGGCTGCGCGCCATCATCGGCGGCCATGGGTGCATACGAGCAGACCTACCGGCGAAGCCTCGACGACCCCGAGGGCTTCTGGGGCGCGGCCGCGGCGGCGATCGACTGGACGGCGCCGGCGACCCGGGTGCTCGACGCCGACAACCCGCCGTTCTACCGCTGGTTCGTCGGAGGCGAGCTCAACACCTGCGCCAACGCCCTGGACCGGCACGTCGCAGCCGGCAACGGCGAGCGGCCCGCGCTGGTCTACGACTCACCGATCACCGGATCCGCGCGCACCTACACCTACGCCCAGCTGACCGACGAGGTCGCCCGCTTCGCCGGTGTCCTGCGCGGCCTCGGCGTGGGGCGCGGGGACCGCGTCGTCATCTACATGCCGATGGTGCCCGAGGCCGCGATCGCCATGCTGGCCTGTGCCCGGCTCGGTGCGGTCCACTCGGTGGTGTTCGGCGGCTTCGCCCCGCACGAGCTGGCCGTACGCATCGACGACGCCACCCCGAAAGTGGTCGTCACCGCCTCGGGCGGCATCGAGCCGACCCGCACCATCCCGTACCTACCGATGATCGACAAGGCGCTGGGGCTGGCCGGCCACCAGGTCGAGCACTGCGTGGTCCTGCAGCGTCCGGAGCTGCCGACGCCGACGGTGCCGGGCCGCGACGTCGACTGGGCCGAGGCGATGGCGACCGCCACCCCCGCCGACCCGGTCCCGGTCGCGGCCACCGACCCGCTCTACATCCTCTACACCTCCGGGACGACCGGACGGCCCAAGGGCATCGTCCGGGACAACGGCGGCCACGCTGTCGCGCTGGCCTGGTCGATGCCCAACGTCTACGGCATCTCGCCCGGCGACGTCTGGTGGGCGGCCTCCGACGTCGGCTGGGTCGTCGGGCACTCCTACATCGTGTACGCCCCGTTGCTCGTCGGGGCGACCACCGTGCTCTACGAGGGCAAGCCGGTCGGCACCCCCGACGCGGGTGCGTTCTGGCGGGTGGTGTCCCAGCACGGCGTCAAGGCCGTGTTCGCCGCCCCCACCGCCTTCCGGGCCATCAAGAAGGAGGACCCGTCCGGGCAGCACCTGGGCCGCTACGACATGACGAGCCTGCAGACCCTGTTCATGGCCGGAGAGCGGCTGGACCCGGAGACCTACCGCTGGGCGACGCAGACGGTCGGTGTCCCTGTCGTGGACAACTGGTGGCAGACCGAGACGGGCTGGCCGATCGCATCGAACCTGCGGGGCCTGGACCCCATGCCGATCAAGCCCGGCTCCCCGTCGGTGCCGGTCCCGGGGTACGACGTGCAGGTGCTCGACGAGCACGGCGAGGCGGTGGCCGCGGGGAGCGAGGGAGCCATCTGCATCCGGCTGCCGATGCCGCCGGGCACCCTGCCGACGCTGTGGAACGACGACGACCGCTACGTCGGCTCCTACCTCGCGCAGTTCCCGGGCTGGTACCTCACCGGCGACGGTGGCTACAAGGACGACGACGGCTACGTCTACGTGATGGGGCGCACCGACGACGTCATCAACGTGGCCGGGCACCGGCTGTCCACCGGCTCGATGGAGGCCGTCCTCGCCTCCCACCCGGCGGTCGCCGAGTGCGCTGTGGTCGGTGTGCACGACTCGCTCAAGGGCCAGGTGCCGCGCGGGTTCGTCGTGCTCAAGTCCGGTGTCGACACCGACCCTGACGTGCTGGTGGCCGACCTCGTCGCGCGGGTACGCGCCGAGATCGGCGCGGTCGCGGCGCTGCGCGAGATCGACGTCGTGGCGGCCCTGCCCAAGACCCGCAGCGGCAAGATCTTGCGCAAGACCATGCGCGAGATCGCCGACGGCAAGGACCCGGTGCTGCCCAGCACCATCGAGGACGCCACTGTGCTCGACCGGCTCCGTCCCGTCCTCACCCACCAGCCTCCCCCCACCACCTGACCCCTCCCTCGCTGATCACGTTAAGCGGGGCTCGTGCGGCTTTGCAGGGTGTGGGCGCCATGCAATGCCGACGCTCACCGTGCGAAGGGTTCGGGTTCGGGCTCGGGCTCGGGTCAGCCGGGGGCGTCCGCGGCGGTGGCGGGCAGCGGCGAGCAGGCCCGCACCAGCACCAGCGTCTGGTTGTCGCCGTCGCCGTCGCGTCCGGACGGCACGAACCCGTGCCGCTGGTAGAAGCGCAGCGCCCGCACGTTCTGCGTGTCGACGCCGAGGTGGACGCCGGGGGAGCCGGCCGCGGCGAGCCCGCTCAGTGCGGCGGCGAGCAGCCGCGTCCCCCAGCCGCCACCGCGCGCCGCCGGCAGCAGGTCGAGGTGCAGGTGGGACGGGTAGGCCGTCAGCGTCCCGGGTGTGGGCAGCATCCGCTCGGGGTGGGCCAGCAGCTCGTGCAGCTGGCCGACCTGTGCCGGTACCGGCCCCGCTGGGGCGCTGAACCGGGCAGACCAGTGCCGACGCCAGCGGCGGTAGAACTCGACCGAGTCCACCGCGGCCACCACGTACCCGACGACGGTGTCGGCTGCGTCGACGAGCAGCCGCGCCGAGGACGGCTCCAGCGCCAGGTACGGCTCCGCGTACACGGCGCAGACCAGCGCAGCGGTCGGGTCCGACTCCGGCACCGGGTCCCCGGCCAGAGCCGTGGCCCGGCAGACGGCCTCGACGCCAGGTGCGTCGGCGGGGACGGCCGTGCGGACGGCGAGCACCTCAGCCGTGCATGAGCCGGCCGAAGGCCCTGGCCACCAGCGACGTCCGGCCGGTGGCCTGCTCCTCCGGGTCGGCCCAGCCCATCGCGGTGAGCCCGGCGTTCAGGCCCAGCCAGCGCAGCGGTTCCGGCTCCCACCGGGGAGATCGGTGGTTGACCCAGGGCAGCGTGACGATGTCGGTGTCGCGGCCGAGCACCAGGTCGGCGATCGTCCGGCCGGCGAGGTTGCTGGCAGCGACGCCGTCCCCCACGTACCCCCCGGCCCAGGCGAGCCCCCGGCCGCGGTCCAGGCCCACCGACGGCCACCAGTCGCGGGCGATCCCGAGGGGGCCAGCCCACCGGTGCGTCACCTCGACCTGGTGCACCTCGGGAACCAGGTCGACCAGGGTGCGATGCAGCCAGGCGAACACCTCGGGCACGTCCTCCTGCGCGGGGGAGACCCGGGAGCCGAAGCGGTAGGGCGCCCCGCGGCCGCCGAAGGCGAACCGGCCGTCGGCCGTGCGCTGGCCGTAGATGACCATGTGCCGCTGGTCGTTGAACGTCGTGCGCTGCGCCAGCCCGATGTCGTCCCAGACGTCAGCGGGCAGCGGAGCGGTGGCGATCATCACCGAGTAGACCGGCGCCACTGCCCGTTCGTGGCCGGGCAGGCCGGCGGTGTACCCCTCGGTGGCCCGGACGACGACGTCGGCCTGCACCGTGCCGAACGGGGTGACCGCCGCACCCGGACCGATCTCGGTGACCGGCGTGCCCTCGACCAGCCGGCCCCCTCGGGCCTCCACCGCCCGGGCGAGGCCGCGGACCAGCCGAGCCGGGTGCAGCGCCGCGCAGTGGCTGCGCAGCACCGCGCCGAGCGTGTCGGTGGCGTTGAGCACGCCACGGGCCTCGACCGCGTCGAGGAAGCGCACGTCGGACTCCCCGAACCCCCAGCTGCGCGCGTGGGCCACCTCGTCGTGGGCCCGGGTCAGCTGCAGGGGGCTGCGCGCCAGCGAGATCGTCCCCCCCTTCGCCAGCTGCGCGTCGATGCCTTCGGCGGCGACGACGGCGGCGACCTCGTCGACGGTGGCGTCGGCTGCGCGCTGCATCCGCACGGCGTCGTCCCGGCTCGACCGGGACGCCAGCTTCTCCAGCGAGACGGGGAACAGCGACGAGCACCACCCGCCGTTGCGGCCGGACGCGCCGAACCCGGCGACCTCGCGCTCGAGCACCACCACCCGCAGCGTCGGGTCGTGGGCCAGCAGGTAGTACGCCGTCCACAGCCCGGTGTAGCCCGCACCGACGATGGCGACGTCGGCCTGGGTGGAGCCGTCCAGCGCCGGTCGCGGCGTCAGCAGCTCGTCGGGTGGCAGCGTGTCGTGCCAGAGCGGCGGGCCGGCCAGGCCGTGCGATCCGAACGGCGGGGCGGGCACGGCTGTGGTCATGACGGGACTCCTGGCGGTGGGACGGCACGGACGTGGTCGGGGACCGCGACCCCCGGCATCAGGTCGGGTGCCGGCAGCGGGGGAGCGCACTGGGTGGTGAACGGCACCACCCCGGCCCACACGGGCAGGGTCAGGTCGGCCTGCGCATCCTCGGGCCACCCGTCGTTGGCCTTGACCGACCACTCGGCCAACGGCAGGGCCAGGACCGCGGTCGCGGCCAGCTCCTTGGCGGTCGGAGGGCGGATGTGGTCCCACCGACCTGGGGCGGAGTGGTCGCTGATCACCCGCAGCGCGTCGAGCTTGGCCTGGGCGTCGGTCACGGGCACGAAGGCGCCCAGCACCATCGCGCTGCGGTAGCGCATGGACGTCTCGAACGCCGACCGGGCGAGGATGAGGCCGTCCAGCAGCGTGACGGTGAGACAGGCGGGGGCGCCGGCCGCCAGGGTCCGGAACGCGCGCGAGCCGGTCGAGCCGTGCACGAGGACGCGGTCGTCGTGCCGGCCGTACGACAACGGCACCGTGTACGGCTGGGCGTCGTCGATGAATGCGACGTGGGCGACCCGGCCGGCGTCGAGGACGGCGTGCAGGGCAGCGGGATCGCTGACCTGGCGCTCGGGCAGGCGGCGGACGCGGGTGCGCTGGGTCAGATCAGCCCCCAGGCTTCGGTCAGCACCGCCCGCAGGATCTGCTCGATCTCGTCGAAGTGCTGCTGGTCGCAGATGAGCGGGGGAGCGAGCTGGATGACCGGGTCGCCGCGGTCGTCGGCGCGGCAGTACAGGCCGTGCTCGAACAGGGCCTTGGACAAGAACCCGCTCAGCAGCCGCTCGGACTCCTCGTCGTCGAAGGTCTCCTTGGTGCCCTTGTCCTTGACCAGCTCGATCCCGTAGAAGTACCCGTCGCCTCGCACCTCCCCGACGATGGGCAGGTCCAGCAGCTTCTCCAGCGTGGAGCGGAACGCGTTCTCGTTGCCCCGGACGTGGGCGAGGATGCCCTCGCGCTCGAAGATGTCGAGGTTCGCCAGCGCCACGGCGGCCCCGACCGGGTGCCCACCCCAGGTGTAGCCGTGGGCGAACATCGTGGTGCCGTGCCGGAAGGGCTCGAACAGCCGGTCGCTGGCGATCATGGCTCCCATCGGGGCGTAGCCAGAGGTCATCCCCTTGGCGCAGGTGATGATGTCGGGGGTCACCCCGTAGCGGTTCATCGCGAAGTAGTCGCCGATCCGGCCGAAGGCGCAGATCGTCTCGTCGGCCACCATCAGCACGTCGTGGGCGTCGCAGATCTCCCGCACCCGCTCGAAGTAGCCCGGCGGGGGCGGGAAGCAGCCGCCGGCGTTCTGCACCGGCTCGAGGAACACCGCCGCCACCGTGTCAGGACCCTCGAACTCGATCGCCTCCTCGATGCGGTTGGCCGCCCACAGGCCGAACGCCTTGAGGTCGTCGCCGTGCTCGGGGGCCCGGTAGAAGTTGGTGTTGGGGACCTTGACCGCGGACGGCACGAGCGGCTCGAACGCCTGCTTCGCGAACGGCAGGCCGGTGATCGACAGCGCACCCTGCGGCGTCCCGTGGTAGGCGATGGCCCGGCTGATCACCTTGTGCTTGGTGGGCTTGCCGATCAGCTTGAAGTACTGCTTGGCCAGCTTCCAGGCCGACTCCACCGACTCGCCGCCACCGGAGGAGAAGAACACCCGGTTGAGGTCACCGGGGGCCAGCGAGGCCAGCCGCTCGGCGAGCTCCACCGCCCGAGGATGGGCGTAGGACCAGATGGGGAAGAACGCGAGCTCGGACGCCTGACGGGCCATCACCTCGGCCAGCTCGGTACGTCCGTGGCCCAGCTGCACGACGAACAAGCCAGCCAGGCCATCCAGGTAGCGCCGGCCCTGGTCGTCCCAGATGTAGGGGCCCTCGCCGCGCACGATGACCGGGACGTGCCCGTCCTGCTCGTAGACGGAGTGGCGGGTGAAGTGCATCCAGAGGTGGCGGTGCGCGCGCTCGGCGATCGGGTCGTGGCCCGGCTCGGTCACGTACTGAGGCGTGGTGGTCATGACGCTCCCCAGGTGTAGGTCTGCTTGGCCAGCTTGAGGTACATGAAGGTCTCCAGGGCGAGCACCTCCGGCACCGTGCGGATGCGGGAGTTCACCACCTCGAGCAGGTGCTCGTCGCTGCGGCAGACGACCTCGACGAGCAGGTCGAACGAGCCGGCAGTGAGGACGACGTAGGACACCTCGGGCAGGTCGGCGAAGGCCTGAGCCGCCCGTGCCGCGTCCCCCGACACGCGCACGCCGAGCATCGCCTGGCGGGCCAGCCCCCACTGCAGCGGGTCGGTCACCGCCACGATCTGGACGACCCCGGCGTCGGTGAGGCGCTGCACCCTGGCCCGCACGGCGGCCTCCGACAGCCCGACCGTCGCGGCGATGCTGGCGTAGGGCCGTCGGCCGTCCTGCTGCAGCTCGGCGATGATGGCGCGCGAGGTGTCGTCGAGCACGACGCCGGCAGGACGGGCGGAGCGCTCGGTCATGGCCCGCATCGTGGCCCAGCGTGGCAGCAGTGGCAAGAGGGACAGGCCACCGGTTTCCGCACCGCAGGATCGGTGGGGACGACGGATTCCGCACGAGGACACCGGAACCGGTGCCGAGATCCGTGGCACAGCCTGGCAGCGGCCTTCCCACTCTCGTACCATCGGCGCACCCGGTCCGCAGGAGAGGTACGTCATGGTCAGCACGCCGCAGGGGTGTCAGTTCGTCGACGGTCGCGTCCGTCGCAGCAGCGGGGAGACGCTCGCCCTGCGCGACCCCTCCAACGGGGAGCAGGTGGCCGTCGTCGACCTGGCCGGGGAGGCCGACGTCGACGCCGCGGTCGAGGCAGCGTCCCGGGCGTTCGCCGAGTGGAGTCGGACCACCCCGGGGGAGCGCAGCACCCTCATGCACCGGTGGGCGCGCCTGTTGGAGGAGCGGGCCGGCGACCTGGCGTTCACCGAGACCCGCCAGGCCGGCAAGCCGATCCGGCTGTCCAGCGAGTTCGACGTGCCCGGAACCGTCGACAACACGGCGTTCTTCGCCGGGGCGGCCCGCAACCTCGAGGGCAAGGCCGCGGCCGAGTACTCCGCCGACCACACCTCGATGATCCGGCGTGAGCCGGTCGGGGTGGTGGGGTCGATCGCACCCTGGAACTACCCGCTGCAGATGGCCGCGTGGAAGGTCCTACCGGCCGTTGCCGCAGGCAACACCGTCGTGCTCAAGCCGGCCGAGATCACGCCGCTCACCTCGGTGCTGTTCGCGCAGGCGGCCACCGACGCCGGGATCCCCGCAGGTGTGGTCAACGTCGTCACCGGGCGGGGACCGCAGGCGGGGGAGGCGCTGGTCACCCACCCCGACGTGGCCATGGTGTCGTTCACCGGCTCGACCCGGGTGGGCACCCGGGTGGCGGCACTGGCTGCGGGTCGGGGCGCCCGGGTGCACCTCGAGCTGGGCGGCAAGGCCCCGTTCGTGGTGCTCGACGACGCCGACCTCGACGCGGCGGTCCAGGGTGCGGTGGCCGCCGCGCTGATCAACTCCGGGCAGGACTGCACCGCCGCCACCCGTGCCTACGTGCACTCCTCGCTCTTCGCCGCTTTCGTGGCCGGGGTCGCCGACGTGATGGCCGGGGTTCGGCTGGGCCCCACCCAGGACCAGGCGACCGACCAGGGGCCGCTGGTGTCGGCGGCCCAGCAGCAGCGGGTGGCCGCCTTCGTGGAGCGGGCCCGCGGCTACGCGAAGGTCGTCCGCGGCGGGCAGGCTCCCGGCGCTGACCTGGCCGGGGGCGCTTACTACGAGCCCACCCTGGTGGTCGACGCCCCGCAGGACAGTGAGATCGTGCAGGACGAGTTGTTCGGCCCGGTGCTCGTGGTGCTGCCGTTCGACACCGACGACGAGGCGCTGGCGCTGGCCAACGACACCCGCTACGGCCTGGCCGCCTCGGTGTGGACCCGCGACGTGTACCGGTCGCTGCGGTTCACCGCCGGCATCGCCGCCGGGTGCGTGTGGGTCAACGACCACATCCCGATCATCAGCGAGATGCCGCACGGCGGGTACAAGCAGTCCGGCTTCGGCAAGGACATGAGCACGTACTCGTTCGAGGAGTACACCAACGTCAAGCACGTCATGTACGACCTCACCGCGCAGGCCCGCAAGGGCTGGCATCGGACGGTTTTCACCGCGTGAGCACCACCGACCCAGCCCTGCTCGCCTCGCTGCGCGACGCCGAGCCCCGTCCGTACTGGCTCGACGTCGACGACCCGCCCGAGGCCGCCGAGACGCTCGTCGGTCCCGCCACGGCCGACCTCCTGGTCGTCGGCGGTGGCTACAGCGGCCTATGGACGGCGCTGCTGGCCAAGGAGGCCGACCCGGCCCGCGACGTCGTCCTGCTCGAGTCGGAGACGGTCGGGTGGGCCGCGTCCGGCCGCAACGGCGGCTTCGTCTCGGCCAGCCTCACCCACGGCATCGGCAACGGTCTGGCCCGCTGGCCCGACGAGATAGGCACCCTGGAGCGTCTCGGCCGGCGCAACCTCGACGAGCTGGTGGCCACCGTGGCGCGCTACGGCATCGACTGCTCGCTGGAGCGCACCGGCGAGCTCACCATGGCCACGCAGCCGTGGCAGGTGGACGACCTGCGGACCTCGGCCTCCCTGCTGCGCGAGCACGGCTGGGACGCCGAGTGGCTCGACGCCGACGCCGCCCGCGCCGAGGTGCACTCGCCGACCTACTTGGGCGGCACCTGGCACCGCGACGGGGTGGTGATGGTCGACCCCGCTCGGCTCGCCTGGGGTCTGCGACGGGCCTGCGAGGCGCTGGGCGTGCGGTTCTACGAGCACAGCAGGGTCGTGGCGCTGGAGGAGGACGGCGCGGGGATGGTCGGGCGCACCGGGTTCGGCAGCGTCCGGGCCCGGCGGGTGGCGCTGTGCACCAACGGCTTCCCGCCGCTGCTGCGCCGGCTGCGCTCGTTCGTCGTGCCGGTCTACGACTACGCCCTGATGACCGAGCCGCTCAGCGCGCAGCAACGCGCCTCGATCGGCTGGGCGCGCCGGCAGGGCCTGGCCGACGCCGCGAACCAGTTCCACTACTACCGGCTCACCGCCGACGACCGCATCCTCTGGGGCGGCTACGACGCCGTGTACCACTTCCGCAACGCCGTCAGCCACGAGCTCGACCAGCGCCCGGACACGTTCGTCACGCTGGTGCGAAACTTCTTCGCCACCTTCCCGCAGCTGCAGGGCCTGCAGTTCAGCCACCGGTGGGGCGGGGTGATCGACACCTGCAGCCGGTTCAGCCAGTTCTGGGGCACCGCCTTCGACGGCCGGGTCGCCTACGTCGTGGGCTACACCGGGCTCGGGGTGGGGGCGACCCGCTTCGGCGGGCAGGTCGTGCTGGACCTGCTCGACGGCGCCCGTGACCCCGACGCGGTGGAACGCACCGGTCTGGCGATGGTGCGCAGCAAGCCGCTGCCGTTCCCGCCTGAGCCGCTGCGCTACGGCGTCATCGAGCTCACCCGACGGTCCATCGCCGCCGCCGACGCCCGGGCCGGGCAGCGCAACCTGTGGTTGCGCACCCTCGACCGGTTCGGCCTCGGCTTCGACTCCTGACCCCCACCGACGACCACGAGGAGACCCCCATGCCCGCACGCATCACGCACTGGATCGACGGCGCCCGCTGGGACGAGCCGGCGTTGCGCCAGGGCGAGGTGTACGACCCGGCCACCGGTGAGGTGACCGGCCTGGTCGACCTCGCCTCCACCGAGGTCGCCCAGCGAGCGGTCGCGTCCGCGGCGGCGGCGTTCCCCGCGTGGCGGGAGGCGTCCCTGACCCGGCGCACCCAGGTTCTCTTCGCCTTCCGCGAGCTGCTCAACGCCCGCAAGGACGAGCTGGCGGCGATCATCACCGCCGAGCACGGCAAGGTGCTCGCCGACGCCCTCGGCGAGGTCACCCGCGGCCAGGAGGTGGTCGAGTTCGCCTGCGGCATCCCGCACCTGCTCAAGGGCGGCTTCTCCGAGCAGGTGTCGGGGGGAGTGGACTCCTACTCCATTCGCCAGCCGCTGGGCGTCGTAGGGATCATCTCGCCGTTCAACTTCCCGGCGATGGTGCCGATGTGGTTCTTCCCGGTCGCCATCGCCGCCGGCAACACCGTCGTGCTCAAGCCGAGCGAGAAGGACCCCTCGGCGGCGCTGTTCGTCGCGTCGCTGTGGAAGGAGGCCGGGCTGCCCGACGGCGTCTTCAACGTCGTGCAGGGCGACAAGGACGCCGTCGACGTGCTGCTCACCGACCCCCGGGTCAGGAGCGTCTCGTTCGTCGGCTCCACCCCGATCGCCCGGTACGTCTACGAGACCGGCACCGCGCACGGCAAGCGGGTGCAGGCCCTCGGCGGGGCGAAGAACCACATGCTGGTGCTGCCCGACGCCGACCTGGACCTGGCCGCCGACCAGGCGGTCAACGCCGGCTTCGGGTCGGCGGGGGAGCGCTGCATGGCGATCAGCGTGGTGCTCGCCGTGGACCCGATCGGCGACGAGCTGGTGGCGAAGATCTCCGAGCGCATGGCCGGCCTGCGCACCGGTGACGGCCGCCGCGGCTGCGACATGGGCCCGCTGGTGACCCGGGTGCACCGGGACAAGGTGGCCTCCTACGTCGAGGCCGGCGAGGAGGCCGGCGCCAAGGTCGTCGTGGACGGCCGCGGCGTGCAACCCGACGGCGAGCCGGGCGGCTTCTGGCTCGGTCCGACCCTGCTCGACCACGTGAGCACCGACATGACCGTCTACACCGACGAGATCTTCGGACCGGTCCTCTCGGTGGTGCGGGTGCCCTCCTACGACGAGGGTCTCGCGCTGATCAACGCCCACCCGTACGGCAACGGCACCGCCATCTTCACCAACGACGGCGGCGCAGCCCGGCGCTTCCAGTACGAGGTGGAGGTGGGGATGGTCGGGGTGAACGTGCCGATCCCGGTGCCGATGGCCTACTACTCCTTCGGCGGGTGGAAGAGCTCGCTGTTCGGCGACAGCCACGCCCACGGCATGGAGGGCGTGCAGTTCTTCACCCGCGGCAAGGTCGTCACCAGCCGGTGGCTCGACCCGAGCCACGGCGGCATCAACCTCGGCTTCCCGACGCAGACGTGAAGGTCGTCGCCGCCGCCTCGCTCGGCGTCCCGCTCGAGCCCGTGGCCGCCGACCAGGTGGTGGCGGGAGCACCCCGAGCCGGGTCGCTCGCCATCTGGGAGCAGGGTGGGCTCGAAGTGGGGGTGTGGGAGCACTCGGTCGGAGTGTCCACCGACGTGGAGGCCGACGAGACCTTCGTGGTGCTGCGCGGACGAGCCCGCATCGACGTCGACGGCGGCGAGTCGGTGGACGTCGGCCCGGGTGACGTGGTGCGGCTGGACGTCGGCGCCCGGACGACCTGGACGGTGACCGAGCCGCTGCGCAAGGTCTACCTCCTCGGAGCCGGTTGACCCGTCGCCACCCACCACGCCGCCGCGGGACACACCACCGCGCACCACGTCGCCACCCACCACGCCGCCGCGGGACACGATGGTTGGAAGGTTGTGGCCGCTATGGCAGCCCCAACCT
>Ga0114938_1001307_pt1 | contig 17211 bp, 17 predicted proteins | sample AshMeaBigSpring_FD_88675 | JGI IMG/M metagenome (GOLD analysis project Ga0114938, IMG submission 88675) | Groundwater microbial communities from Big Spring, Nevada to study Microbial Dark Matter (Phase II) - Ash Meadows Big Spring | ecosystem: Environmental > Aquatic > Deep subsurface >...
AGGACCCATGCCGGCCCACCCGTCGAAGGCGTCCCTGGCGGCGGTCACCGCCAGGTCTATGTCGCCGGCGCCGGCCTCCGCCACCGTGGCGACGGGCCTGTTGTCGATGGGGCTGACAGACGTGAAGCTGCCTCCCCCTGTGGCGTCGACGAACTCACCGCCGATGAACAGCTTGACGTCTCTCATGGCGCCTCCCCCTCCGCTTGGCGGCGCCGCTCCTCGAGTACCGCCGGCCACGCCTTGCCGGCAACCCCGTACTGGTGGGGCCGCATCTCGTTCACCACGATGCGGACGGTGTCGATCGGGGCCTCGAGACTCGTTGCGATCGCCTTCGAGACCTCCTCGATCATCCGCTCGATGCGCTCCGGTGAGCGCCCCTCCATCAGGTCGATGTGGACGAGTGGCATGTCAACCCTCCGTGACTCGTAAGCAGGCGGCCCCGACCCGGTCTATGTCGACCCGCACCGTCATGCCAGCGACAAGATCAACCGGTGCGGTGAGCCCTCCCGAGATGACGATATCGCCCGACCGGAGCGGGCGCATCGTCGTGGCGACGGTGCGGGCCATCGCGGCAACGGCCGCGGCTGGGTCGTCGAGAGCAGCGGCACCCGCCGCCGTCGCCACGGTGCGGCCATCGACGGTGAGCACCACACCGCAGGTGCGCACGTCGACATCGGCCGGATCCGTTGCCGCATCGCCGAGGACGACCATCCCGGCGGACGAGTTGTCCGCAATGTTGTCTGCGGCGGCAAAGCGGAACCCGTGGTAGCGGGAGTCGACCACCTCGAGACAGGGGACGATGGCCGTGGTCGCCGCCAGCACCTCGTGGCGATCGCTGTCCGGGCCGAGGGTGGCGCCGAGAAGGAAGGCAAGCTCCGGCTCCACCTTTGGGTGGATCAGGTCGCCAAGCCGCACTACCCGATCGTGGAGGAGCATGGCATCGGTGATCCATCCGTGGTTGGTGGTGGTGACACCCATGGCCCGCTGCATGGCGAGCGAGGTGAACCCGAGCTTGCCGCCGACAACCGTCTCCCCATCCGCCTCCCGCAGCTCGATGCCCGTCGCCGCCACCGCGTAGGCCTCGGCGACGGTAAAGCCACCGATGCGGGAGGTGATCATCGCCACAGTTCGCCGCTCAAGCCTGGCCTCGTGCAGCTCGGCCGCCAGCTGGCGGGTGTCGGTCGTGGCCACCGCCATGTCAGTATCCGACGACGGTCACGGCGCCGACACGGTCGAACTCTGCGGTGACGGTGTCGCCTGGGGCGATGGGAACGGCTGCGGTCAATGCCCCGGCAAGAACCACGCTTCCGGCGGGGAGCCCGCCGCCGCGGTCGTGCAGCTTGCGAACAAACCACGCCACGGCCGCCGCCGGGTGCTCCATCACCGCTGCCCCGGCTGCGGTTGCGACGAGTTCGCCGTTCTTGGTGAAGACACAGCCGGTGAGCCGGAGATCGCCTGCCGGTTCGACCGGTGACCCGAGGGCGTAGGCCGCCGCAGACGAGTTGTCTGCCGTGACATCGGCCAGCGTGAACCGGTACCCGGTGAAGCGCGAATCGAGCACGTCGATGGCTGGGGCCACCCACTCGGTGGCGGCAAGGACGGCGGCGGTGGTGACTCCCGGGCCATCCAGGTCCCGAGCCGTCCCGAAGGCGATCTCCGGCTCGACCCGAGGCTGGATGAACCGCCCCACCTCGAGCAGGTTGCCGGCGGGGAGCAGCATTCCGTCGGTCAGCCACCCGTACAGCGGTTCCGACACGTTCATCTGCCGTTGCTTGACGGCCGAGGTGAGCCCGAGCTTCGCCGCAGTCACCGTTGCCCCCTTCGCCAGGTGGTGCGCCACGACACGGTCCTGGATGTCGTAGGCGGCGTCGACGGTGAGACCGGGGTGCTCTGCGGTGAGCGGGGTGATCGCCCTCCGCTCCTGCACCGCCCGCCATAGACGGTCGGCAAGCGGCTGCACGTGGTCGGCTGGGCTGGCCTGTGCTGCGTCCATGGGGGTCGTCACCTGTCCTGGGTCCGGTGCGCCATGGCTTCCGCCGCCCGGCGCTCCAGCTCGACGGCGACGTCGATGATCATGTCCTCCTGGCCGCCGACCACCTTGCGTCTGCCCAGCTCGAGCAGGATGTCCTTCGAGTCGACCCCGAAGCGCAGCGCGGCACGCTTGGCGTGGAGCAGGAACGAGCCGTAGATGCCGGCGTACCCGAGCAGCAGCCCGTCGCGGTCGATGACACCCTGCAGCGGTCGCAGCGGGCGGACCACCTCCTCGGCGACATCCATAACGGCAAACGGATCGACGCCTGTCGGCACCCCCGTTTTCTCGAAGGCGGCCACCAGGATCTCGGTTGGGCAGTTCCCGGCACCGGCGCCGAGACCGGTGGTACAGCCGTCGATCTGGTCTACACCCTCCTCGTAGGCGGCCATCGAGTTGGCGACGGCAAGCGACAGGTTGTTGTGGGCATGCACTCCCACCTGGCAACCCAGCCCGGTCTTGAGCGTCGCCACCCGGCGGCGGGCGTCGTCGATGGTCATCGCTCCCGCCGAGTCGACAACGTATACGCAGTCCGCCCCGTACGACTCCATGAGCTTCGCCTGCTCCAGCAGCTCGTCTGGTCCGATCATGTGGGACATCATCAGGAAGCCGACGGCCTCCATCCCGAGCTCCTTGGCCAGTGCAATGTGCTGAGGGGCGATGTCGGCCTCGGTGCAGTGGGTGGCGATGCGGGCCACCGAGGCGCCGATCTCGGCCGCCGCCGCCAGGTCCTCCTTGACACCGATGCCGGGGAGCATCAGCACTGCGATCTTGGCGTGGCGCACCTCGGCGACCGCGGTGTGCAGCAAGGTGAGCTCGCTCGTGTGGGAGAACCCGTAGTTGAACGACGACCCGCCGAGACCGTCGCCGTGGGAGACCTCGATCACAGGAACCCCAGCCGCATCGAGGCCACGCACCACCGCCCGCACCTGCTCCTCGGTGAATTGGTGCGCCAGGGCGTGGGAGCCGTCGCGCAACGTGCTGTCCGTGAGCCGGAAGGCGCTCATCGGCCGCTCCCCAGCATGTGGCGGGCCATGGCCTCACCCACCCGGGTCGCCGCCGCCGTCATGATGTCGAGATTGCCGGCGTATGCGGGGAAGTAGTCGCCGGCACCCTCGACCTCGAGGAGGGCGACGACCCGGGCGGGTGCGGTGCCGCCGGGCGTGTGGAACGGCCCGGCGTCAAAGACGGGATCAGACGTGAGCCGGTATCCAGGGACGTAGCCGTGCACCTGGTCGACGATGTCGAGGATCGCCTTCGCCACGGTCGCCTCGTCGAACCCCTCGGCGAGGGCGCAGAAGACCGTGTTGCGCATGATGATCGGGGGGTCGGCGGGATTGAGGATCATGATCGCCTTGCCCACCCGAGCGCCCCCCACCTCCTCGAGCGCCGTGGCGGTGGTCTTGGTGAACTCGTCGATGTTCTGGCGTGTCCCCGGTCCCGCAGACACCGACGCCACCGTCGAGACGATCTCGGCGTATGGCACCTCGGCAACGGCGCCGACGGCGGCGACGATGGGTGTCGTCGCCTGCCCGCCGCAGGTGATCATGTTGACGTTCGGGTTGTCGAGGGCGACCTCCAGGTTGACGGTGGGCACCACATTCGGCCCCACCTTGGCCGGGGTGAGATCGATCGCCTTCAGCCCCGCCTCGGCGTACCTGGGGGCGGCGGCTCTGTGCACCCGAGCCGTTGTGGCCTCGAACACGATGGCGAAGTCGGCGGCCCGCTCCAGCAGCCATTCGGCGCCACCGGCACTGGTGAGGATGCCGAGGTCGCGAGCCCGCGCCAGCCCCTCGGACGCTGGGTCGATGCCGATCATCGCTCCAAGCTCCAACACCGCCGAGCGCCGCAACTTGTACATGAGATCGGTCCCGATGTTGCCGCTCCCCACGATGGCGCAGCGGATCCTGTCGCTCATCGTTCGCCACCGGCACAGCGCATCGTCACCGTGCCAAGCCTGTCGAACTCGGCGACGATCAGGTCACCAGGCGTCACGGCGAAGGCGGCGTGCAGCGAGCCGGTCATCACGAACTGGCCAGGCTCGAGCGTGACGCCGAAGGGGGCGAGGGTGTTGGCCAGCCAGGCAACGGCGGACACCGGGTTGGTGAGCGCGGCTGCCCCTGCCCCGGTCGCCATCGTCTCGCCGTTCCTGGTGATGACCATGCCGGTGAGCCGGGGATCGAAGTCGACCGGCACCACCCTGCCGCCCTTGACGGTGGCGGCGGAGGAGGCGAGGTCGGCGATCGTGTCGACGAGCGAGATCCTCCAGTCGGCGATGCGGGAGTCGACCATCTCGATGGCGGCGATCGCTCCGGCCAGCGCCTGCCAGACGTCGCTGGTGGTTACCCCAGGGCCCCGCACAGGGCGTCCCAACACGAGGGCGATCTCGGCCTCGACCTTTGGCTGGATGTAGTCGCCAAGCTCGACGGTGACCCCGTCCTCGAACACCATCGACGACAGCACAGGGCCGTAGTCGGGCTCGTGGACGCCAAGGAGGTCCTGCATCGCCTTCGAGGTGAGCCCGAGCTTGTAGCCGACGATCTCGCCACCCTCGTTGGCGCACAGCAGACGCACGTACTCCTGTTGGATGGCGTAGGCGTCTGTGGCGGTGAGCGACGGATCCGACTCGCTAAGCGGCGGGATGGCGATGCGGCTGCGGCGGGCGGCGAACAACGCCGCCGCATGCTCGGCATGGGTCATCGGATGTCTCGGTGCACGACGCCGACCCTAGCCCATCGTGTTCCGCCATAGGGGAAGATGTTCCCGGATACGGAACCTGCGCTGGTCAGCCGGCGACGTCGGCGGTGTCGCTCGGCAGCGCCGAGGTAGTGGCGGAGGTAGTGGCGGAGGTAGTGGCGGCGCCACGACGGCGGCGCCACCACAGGAACAACCCGGCCAGCAGGGCAAGCCACAGGAAGGGGACGACGGCGCCGGCCACGACAACGACAACACCCCACACCGTGCGCAAGGCATCGAGACTGCTCTCGAGCGCATCGCCAAACCCGGGGAGGCCACCGGGGTCGACCACCTCCAGGAACAGCGTCGTGGTGGTTGCGGCCCGCCGGCTCTCCAGCACCTCGCCGCCAGGGTTCACCGGGGAAGCGGTGGCGCGGGTCTGGGTGCGTAGCGAGCGCTCCGAAATGATCTCCGCCGCCAGGATGATCGACTGCCCCGGTTCGATGGTGGCGGTCGGGTCCCCAAAGACAACGATGAGGTCGGCCGTGTCGAGCTCCAGTACGGGGTCGGTGATCTCGATGTCGGTGAGCGGCATGTCGCCGGTGTTGGTGACCTCGAAGCAGACAGTCGCCTCGTCGCCCTCGTCGAGCTGGAAGCCCACCTCACCAGGGCACGATTGCCCTGCGTCGGCATGGCCGGGGTAGGCGGTCATGGTGAGTGCCAGCTCTGGGCGGCTCACCGCCTCGGTGAGGGTGACCACGATGGTGGCCAGATCGACCTGGTCGGAAACGGTGCGCAGCTGGCCACGCAGCAGCTCGAGCTCGGTCTCCCGCTGGAGCAGCTGGGTCTCGAGCTCGACGACGGCGCTGACGTTGGCGGCCTCGGCGATGAGCCCACGCAGCCGCCTCACGCTCGCCGTTGCGGTCGTGATCCGGCTCTCCAGATCGACAACGCGCTCGGTGACGTCCTCGGCCGACACGTTCTGGGAGCGGACCTCACCGATCGCCCCCAGTCGGGTCAGCGCCTCGTCGAAGTCCCCAGGAGCCACCTTGAAGACGAGGAGGCTGCGCGGTTCGGGGAGCCCGACGCTCTGCTGGCCAAAGAGGAACCCACCAAGCGCCTCGATGACGCCGGCGGCCTCAACACTTGCGGCGGCGACGTCGGTGACAGCAACGGTCATGTCGGCGGCGAAGATGATGTCTCTGTCGACGTTCTGCACGGCGAGCACGGCCTGCAGGTTCCCTGACCCGCCGGCTTCGGCCGCAAAGCCGCCGCCGTCGTCGGCATCAGCCCCCTCGAGGCCTGGCGCAACTGCGGTTTCGTCTGTGGGCCCACCGACTGCGTCGCCCCTCGTTGCGTCCTCCTCTGTCGGAGCCGTCGCCTCGGCAAGCCCGGAGTCGCCTTCATCACCGCCGCTGCAGCCGGCCACCACGAGCACAAAGGCAAGCATGGTCAGGGCAATCACATGGCGTCGTCCGGTTGTCGTCACAGGTCCTCCGTCGTCGGTCTCGGTGGTGCGACGCTCCCGCACCGCTTGCGGGTTCCCGCGCACCGAGAGGGCCAGTCAGACAGCCAGGCTGGGGCAGCGGATCACCTTGCCGGAAGCGGTGGTGGCGATCCGATCCACGATCTCGATCCGCCTCGGTCTCTCGTGAGCCGGGAGGCGGCGGCGCAGGTAAGCGTGGAGACCGGTCACTTGGAACCGCACCGGATCGCTCGGCACCACCTCGGCGGCGGCGACGGCGCCGAGCAACTCGTGGGGGTCGGCGAGGCACCGCACCGCAGCCACCATCCCGCTGTCGTGGATCTCGCGCTCGATGGCAACGGGGTCGACAAGCCGGCCGCCCACCTTGAAGCACGCATCCATCCTGCCGTGGAGCCACAGCCCGCCGTCCGGGTCGACCCGGACCAGATCACGGGTGGGGAAACGCCCGTGGTCGTCGATGCCCACGTGCCGCCCATCGCCGTCGAGATAGCCGAGCATCACGGCAGGACCGCCAAGCAGGAGCTGCCCGATGTCGTCCCCCGCTACGCCCGCCTCGTCCACCCGGTAGTCGAAGTGGGGGAAGGGGACACCGACGTATCCGCTTGCGGCTCGGGTGTCGGGCAACCGCACGTGGCACACACGGGGCCCGCACTCGGTGACGCCATACAGAACCGTCACCGCGGCGGTGGGAAACATGCCGCCAAGCCGCTCCAGAAAACGCGGAGATACGGGCTCGCCGCCGACCACGACGCTGCGAACGCGGGGGAGCGGCTCGCCACCCCAGTAGCGGTCGAAGAAGCGAAACAGGGCCGGCGGACCCTGGAGCCCGGTGACGGCCCGTGCTCGGATGCGGGCGAGCAACACAGGAATCGGTGCGGCTGCCTCCGGCATGTCGATCTGCGAGCCGGCCCACAGCCCGGCCAGGCAGACACCGAGCAACCCGGTGGCATGCGAGGCGGGCGTGGCCAGCATCAGCCGGTCGTCAGGAGTGAATCCGACGTCGGCAGCCACGGTTGCCGCAGTGATCGCCTGAGACCGGTGGGGAAGACTGACAAGCTTGGATCGCCCCGAGGTGCCAGAGGTCGTGAGCACGAGACCTTCTGTGCGATCCGTGACAGAGCCGGCTCGATCGAGCACAACGGTGTGTGCCGCCGCATCATGGCGGTGCAACACCGCCGGCACCGCACCGGCCCGCCATGCGGCCAGCACCCCGATCACCACGTCGACCGCCGAGTACGACGAGAGCGCCACCCGCTCGCCTGCCGCCATGTCCTTCGCTCGTTGGGTCGCCAACGACATCAGCCGTCCATAGCTGAGCCGCTCCGTCCCGGCGACAACCGCAACGTCGGCGGCACGAACCGCGGCGATCGAGGCGATGCGTTCGAACACCAGCGACGAGGTGAGGACGCTCACGTCGCTCCATCGCGGAGTGCGGCGATGCGGCGGTTGTAGGTGCGGCGCCACTCCATGATGCGGGCGTCCGGCTCGAAGAAGGCGGCGGTCACCCCGGTGGGGATCCGCCACGTCATGGCATCTGAGCGATACACGCCTTCGAGCCACGCCGCATAACCTTCGAGCCATGCCCGTTCCCAGCCGGTGTCGTCGGTGATGTGCGTCGGGTCGAGCGGGTCGCCGACCACAAGACGAACCGCCCCACGACGCCACACGGGTGCCACCGGCACGCTGGTCGCACCCGTCAGCCGGGCAAGCGCCGCGATGGCGCGGCTCAGGCGCACACCGACACCGAGCACGACTGCGTCGTCGAGGTTTTCCCCGAGCCCGCCGTCAGGCGAGGCGTACGCCACCCCCCCGTTGCGCAGCGCCGTAAACGCCTCCACATACCGGAGACGCAGGAGCTCGGCACGCGTCGTGCGACCGCTTGCCACTGCGGTGCGCTCGTCGTGGCGCCAGTGCTCAGGGTTGGCCGACAGCACGACGGCGTCTGGACGCTCGGTGCGGATGAGCTCGGGTACCACGAAGCGGGGGCCGGCGTGGGCACCGACGATGAGCACGCGGGTTGGCGACCGCAGCAGTGCGCCGAGGCGCACCCGATCGTCACGAGCAACCACGGCACGCACACGTGGTTGGGAGGCCGGATCGTTCGCCCACACCCGTGGCAACTCGTTGGCGGCGATGCCGCGCTCCAGCCTCCGCATCCAGCGCCGCTCGCCGGCGGGACCGAGTCCCAACGATGCGCTCACCTCGCGCCTGAGGGTTCCTGGAAAGCGGGAGGTGGACGCACGGAGCCGCTGGAGAGCGACATCCCGCCGGGCGGCAACTACGGCCGCACCGGCGGCGAGACCGGATGCGGGGCCGTCGATGCGGCGTTGGTCCGTCACCTCGAGATGTGGGTCGCGTGCGTGCGGCTGATCGTCAGGGCCAGGGCGCCGACCGATGCGAAGCCGGCAAACGCAACGTCCTCGTAACGGAGCCTCACCCCGAAGTCGTCCTCGACGGCGGACAGAAACTCGAGAAGTTCTACCGAGTCGAAGACTGCGTCCTCGCCTACGAGCGCCGAGCCGGCATCGATCGGCCCGACCGCCCCACACGGCACGACGGTTTGCGCCAACTCGACGACACGAGCGATCACCTCAACGGATGCGACCATCAACCGGGCTCCCTCGGATCGAACGTCGAGCAGCTACGAGGGTAATCGACGGAGCGCCCGGTACCCGGTAGCCGGCTTGCCGCCTCCCGGCGTCGCCTCGGCGTCAGCGTCTGGAGTGCCCAAGCCGTCGCGAAGCGATGGCGGCGGCCTCGACGACCCCGGTCGTGATGCGATCGAGCAGCGGGTCCATCCGCGCCGCCGGCCCGGCAACACTCATGGCGGCGGCCACGCTCCCTCCGGCGTTGCGGATCGGCGCCGCCACAGACAGCACACCCACCTCCGACTCGCTGAGGTTGGTGGCGTGGCCCTGGCGGCGGATGGCGCCAAGCTCCTTGCGCAACCGCATCGGGTCGGTGATGGTGTGCGGCGTGAGTCGCACCAGGTCCCACCCGTCGAGCAGGCGATCGAGCTCGACGCCGGAGAGGTAGGCCAAGAGGCACTTCCCGGTGGCGGTCGAGTGCGCCCAGTTGCGTCTGCCGACATCGAGGAAGAGCCGCAGGGTGTGCGGGCTGTCGAGACGCTCGACGTAGACCACCTGGCGCCCGTCGAGCACGGCCACCTGGACCGTTTCGCCTGTGGCGTTGCGCAAGCGCTCCATCGGCGGCGTCACCGCCTCGTGGAGATCGAGGTGGGTGGCGACGGCGGCTCCCAGGTCATACACAGCCAGACCGAGGCGGTACTTGCCGTTCTCAGGGTTCTGCTCGAGCAGATGCTCGGCGGTGAGGGTGCTGACCAGCCGGTGCACCGTCGACTTTCCCAGCGCCAGCCGGCGCGCCAGCTCTGATACGCCAAACTCGCGCTCGCGGGTTGAAAACTGCTTGAGCACGCGAGCGGCGTTCCGTACGGACGACAACACCTGGGTGCGCTCAGTCATGTACGGCGCTGCGTATTGCGACGAGGAGCGCTCGGCGCACCTCGGAGGTGTCCGGTTGCGACGACGTCGCCAGCTGGCGCACCGCATCGCTCCAGGGTGCGATCTCCGAGGCCAACAGGGCATGGGCCCGCACCAGCCCGGCGAGGGCGGCGCCCTCCATCTCGTCGACCAGCGCCTCGCGGCCGGCGGCATGGCTGCGGATCGCCTCGAAGTCCCTCGCCTCGGCTGCGTGGGCGTTGGCCAGCCCGGCTCCGGCGTGGCCGGCATGGTGACCGGTGAGCTGGCTACCGGGGCGAACGATGAGGTGGTACAGGTAGGTGGAGATGCCAAGCGCCCGACGCACCATGTCTCCTGCGCCGCCAGACGCCTCGTCGATGAGACCGAGGGCAGGCAACACCACCGGGTCGAAGAAGCGCAGCGTCCAGCGCAGCGAGCCGGTCTCGTCCTCCAAGGCGACCTCCTGCCCCTGCGGCGCCGCCATCTCCTCGCGGGTGGCGATAACGTGGAGATTCTGCACACCGGCCGCCACCACCGTGAACCTTCCTGCGGCGGTGAGCGGCATCCGGCCACGGACCGCAGGCGATTGCAGGTTGGCCTGGGCCAGGTAGGCCTGGTGGGCGGTCCGGACGTAGTCGGCCATGGCCCGGCGCATGTCCTCGGGTCGGGGGGTGGTCACCCGCCGCACCCTAGCGGCGCGCCATGGCAGGCGCCCTGGCGGCGAGCACAGCCGTCACCCCGAGCGTGGTCGTACCTCGGCACCGAGGATCTCTGTGGCGTGGTAGGCGGAGACGCCCATCTCTGCCAGGTCGAGTCCCTCGATCTCGGCGGCCTCCTCCGACCGAATGCCACCGCGGGTGAGCCTGTTCTGGAAGGAGAAGAAGCCGTAGGCCAGCCCGAAGATCGCCGTGCAGATGATGAGCGCTCCGACGGCCTGCGCACCGAGCTGACGAGCCCCGAGCTCGAGGTCGTAGAGCAGCCCGGTGACGCCGTGGCCGGCGGTGACGGTCGTGTCTGTCAGGTTCCATCCTGCGCCATAGCTGCCGTCGGCAAAGACACCGACGGCAAGGACGCCGAAGAGTCCACACACGCCGTGGACGGAAACGGCGCCAACCGGATCGTCGATCCGCAGCCGTCGCTCGACCAGCCACACCGACTCTGTCACCAGGACGCCGGCGATCACACCGATCACCGCCGCCGCCCACGGCTGGACAAAGGCGCAGGGGGCCGTGATGGCGACAAGCCCGGCCAGCATCCCGTTCGCCATCATCGACGGGTCCGGCTTGCCAAGCCGCCGGGTGACCCACACCATCGCCGCCACCGCTCCGAAGGCGGCTGCGACGCCGGTGTTGGCGGCGACGACGGCGAACTGGATGTCCGTAGCCGCAAACGTCGATGCGGCGTTGAACCCGAACCAGCCGAAGAGGAGGATGAGGGCCCCCAGGATCGCCATCGGGACGTTGTGCCCGACGAGAGCGCGCGGCGTCCCGTCTGCGTCGAACTTCCCGATGCGTGGCCCGAGCACGATCGCACCGGCCAGCGCCGCGGCGCCTCCGACCGCATGCACGACGCCCGATCCGGCGAAGTCGACGTACCCGAAGCCAAGATCGAGGTTGTTGCCGAGCTGATTGAGCCAGCCGCCGCCCCAGGTCCATGCGCCAAACACGGGGTAGTAGACCGCCCCACAGAACAGGCCCCACCACACGAATGCCGACCACCGCCAGCGCTCCGCCATCGAGCCGGTCGGGATGGTTGCGGTCGTGTCCATGAACGCCACCATGTACAGGAAGAAGGCGAGGATCGGCGCAGCCGTCGCAGGACCGCCAAGCCCGCTCAACCCGAAACCTCCCTTCCACAGGATCACCCAGTCGCCGATCTGGATCAGCGGTCCGCCAAGGGCGGTGTCGTACCCGAAGTAGCCCGGGTAGCTGAACCCGCCGAACATCAAGGCGTAGCCGACGAGGAAGAAGCCGACAAAGCCGAGCCCGAAGATCATGAAGTTCGTCGATACGACGTGTGCCGCATGCTTGGCGCGACAGAAGCCGGTCTCGACGAGCGCAAACCCTGCCTGCATGAAGACGACCAGCGCCGCACCGATAACGATCCACAGCAGGTTGAGCGACAGCGCTGCCGTGGGGGCATCGACCGCTGGGCCGGCAGGGACCTGGGCCGGTGCCGGGGCCGCGCCGGCCACCAAGAGACCGACCACAACCGCGGTGGTGACGACGGCGACACGTGCTCGTGGCAACACAAGGACTCCTTCCGGTTGGCTGTGTCGTGGGGTGACCGCCGTCACCCTGCCACCGATGCGTTTCCGGGATGTGCACGGAATGTCACGGCTCGATGAACAGCTGCCCCCCTCCCCCCGACCGCCACGGTCGGCGCAGCCACTCGGGCGCCACGCCGTAGGCGTACCGCCCTACGGGACGCCATCCCACATCGGGGAACGCCCTGGGTAGGGTGCCTGCGATGGGCATCCTGCGCCTCGGACACGTCGACATCACCGTCCCTGACCTCGATCTGGCGGCGGCGTACTACACCGAGGTGATGGGGCTGCTCGAGGTGGAGCGCACCACCGATCGCATCTTCTTCAAGTGTTGGGACGAGGAGGACCACCACTCGCTCGCCGTCCGCTACGACCCGCGGGTCGGCATCGACCGCTTCTCCTTCAAGGTCGAGGACGAGCACGATCTCGAGGACCTGGAGCACAGGCTGGAGCGATACGGCGCTGCGGTGAGTCGGGTCGGGAGGGGTGAGGAGATCGGCCAAGGCGAGTCGATCCGCTTCGAGACCCCCTCGGGCCACGAGATGGAGCTGGTGCACGAGGTGGCGAAGGTGGGCGGGTTGCTCCCCAAGCTCAACCCCCACCCGACCGTCGAGGGACTCAAGGGCATCGCACCGCCGCGCATGGATCACCTGTTGGTGACGGCTGAGGAGGTGCCCGAGGCCTCCAAGTTCTACATGGATGTTCTCGGGTTCCGCCTCACCGAGCAGCTCCTCGACGGCGACGGACACCAGATCGGCACCTGGATGGAGCGTTCCCACTCCCCGCACGACCTGGCAGTCGTCTCCGGCCCAAACGGCGGCCTGCACCACTTCGCCTTCTGGCTCGACGACTGGGACCACGTGCGGCGCGCCGCCGACATCCTGGCCTACAACGCCATCCAGATCGACGTCGGACCTACCCGGCACGGCGTCACCAGGGGCAACACCATCTACTTCTTCGACCCGATGGGTACCCGCAACGAGGTCTTCACCGGCGGCTACCGGCCCGACCCCGACTTCCCCACCATCACCTGGACCGAGGACAACATCGGCAAGGCGATCTTCTACTACGAGGGCAACCTCAACGAGCGCTTCATGAAGGTGCACACGTGAGGTGCGCACCGCCCGACCCGCCGGCTCGGGGTGCGTAGTGGGGATCCTGCGGCTGTCGCATCTCGAGATCCGGGTGCCGGACCTGGAGCTGGCCACCGCCTACTACTCCGAGGTGGTCGGGCTCATCGAGACGGCACGGGAGCCGGAACGGGTCTTCCTCAAGTGCTGGGACGAGCACCAGCACCACTCCCTCATCCTGCGCTACGCCCCGACCTACGGGCTCGACGCCGTCGGCTTCAAGCTGCAGGATCGGGACGACCTCGACCATTACCTCGCCAGGCTCGAAGCCGCAGGTGTCGCCGTGAAGCGCCTTGTGGCAGGCGAGCTCGGCCCCGGCTCAGGCGAGACCCTGCGGTTCGACTCCCCTTCGGGCCACACCACCGATCTGGTGTGGGGCATGGAGCAGGTGGGCAACCTCCTTCCCCTCACCAACCCGCCTCCCGAGCCGCAGGGCCTCGTCGGTATCCACCCACCCCGTCTCGACCACGTGTTCCTGATGTGTGAGGACGTCGACGCCGTCACGACCTTCTACACCGATGTGCTCGACTTCCGTCTCACCGAGCAGATCGTCGCCGACGACGGCCATCAGCTCTGCACCTTCCTCGAGCGCACCCACACCCCCCACGACGTCGCCTTCATCACGGGACCAAACAGAGCGCTGCACCACTTCGCCTTCTGGCTCGACGACTGGAACCAGGTGCGCACGGCGGCGGACCTGTGCTCCTACCACGGCGTGCGCATCGACGCAGGGCCGACCCGCCACGGCGCCACCCGCGGCTACGGCCTGTACTTCTTCGACCCGGCGGGCAACCGCAACGAGGTGTACACCGGTGGCTACTGGGCCGACCCGGATCGAGAGCCGGTCACCTGGACGGAGGCGGACATGGGCAGGGCGATCTTCTACTACGAGGGCGCCGTGAACCACCGCTTCCTGACGGAGCACTCATGAGTGCCCAGATGAGCGTGACGACCGGATCGAGGGTGGGATGAGCGACGAGCGCCGCCCCCACCTGCCGCGAACCGAACGGGACGAGGCGCCGCTCTACCTCGCCAAGTACCTGGAGCGACAGACCCGCCGCAAGGCGGAAACCGACGAGGACACGGATGAGACCACCCCGCTCTACCTGCGGCGCTTCCGCGATCGCCGCTCCCAGCAGACCGTCGTCGAGACCCTCCCGCCGCTGTGGGAGCGGTCAGGGCTCGGTGTGCAGCAGGCGCTCAGCGAGGACAACCGCAACAAGGAGATCAGCGCCCCGCCAGCCGCCCGCCCCGCCATTGCCAACGAGATCTACCTGGTGCGCCACGCCGAGACCCAGGGGTACTCGACCGAGTCAGGGCTCACCCCGCTTGGCAACTGGCAGGCCCACACCTACGGGCACACCCTGGCCAAACGGGTGAGGGCAGGCGAGACCGTTGTCATCCGCAGTGCGGCGACCAACCGGGCCGGCCAGACCGCAGACAGCATCCACCGGGGGCTGGCTGACGGTCTCGCCATGTTCGAGAAGGACGTCAAGGTCTTCGAGCCGGCGCCGATGCCGGAGTTCCGCAACTTCCAGGTGGCGACACCGGAGGGTCTGCGCGATGTGACCGCGGCGTTCCGCCAGTACTACTCACTGCTCGAGGAGTTCGAACGCACCGCCTTGGGTGACCGCCCGATGTGGTTGGTCGAGGTCGACCGCTTCTGGCGAACCCAACAGGGAGGCGCTGACCCGATCCAGCACTGGCTCACGATACCGATGATGCACTTCGAACCCCCCGCGATGTGCGTCCGCCGGTTCTGGATCGGGTTGCGCCGCCTCGCCGCAGACCACCCTGGCGCCCGCCTGGTGGTGGCGACCCACTCGGGCCCGATCCGGGCCTTCGCCATATGGGCTCTCGGCTACGACCCCGGCGAGCCGTACAACGCCGAGCACGTGCGGGTGAAGCTGATGGAGGGGGGGCGCGAGGCGCTTGTCAGCTACCGCAACCGGGTGCAGGAGGTCCACGTGCCCGAGATCGCCAACCTCCCCACGTGGCGTATCGACGAGGAGTGGCGCCCTCAGGGGGACGCCGATGTGTGAGGCATGCCCAACGCTCACCGACGAGCAGCGACGCTCGCTGCACCGACCGCTAGGGGCCACACCCGAGGTGTCGCACATGCACAACGACTACATCGTGTGGTTCCAGGACTACCAGCCCTCGGACAAGCAGAGGGTCGGCGGCAAGAACGCCTCACTCGGTGAGATGATCGCCGCGGGGCTGCCCGTGCCACCGGGGTTCGCCCTCAGCACAGAGGCGTACCACACGCTGCGCCAACACACCGACACCCGCTCCAAGGTCAACCGCGCTCTCGCCGACATCGACTTTGCCGACCCGGTGGGTCTGCACCGCACCGCCGCCTACATCAGGGCCGTGATCGAGGCCGTGCCCGTCGCCGAGGACATCGACGCCGCCATCCGCACCGCCTATGGCGACCTGTGCGCCGCATGCGGGGTGCCCGACGTGCCGGTTGCGGTCCGCTCCTCCGCCACCGCCGAGGACCTGCCCGACGCCTCATTCGCCGGCCAGCAGGACACCTTCTTGTGGGTGCGGGGGTCAGACGCCGTCGTCGAGCACGTCAGGCGGTGCTGGTCGTCGCTCTTCACCGATCGCGCCATCGCCTACCGCCACGAGACACACCACGACCACGAGGTGATCTCCATGAGCGTCGGCATACAGAAGATGGTCCGCCCCAAGGCGGCCGGTGTTGCCTTCACCCTCAACCCGACAGATGGCGACCGCTCCCAGATCGCCATCGATGCGGCCTGGGGTTTTGGGGAGGGTGTGGTGTCTGGCGAGGTGACGCCTGACAACTTCCTCGTCGACAAGGTGATCTTCGAGGTGGTGAAGCGCACGATCTCCCCCAAGACCATCGAGTACCGCCTCACCGATGAAGGGAAGGTCGAGGCCTGCGCCCTCGACGGTGACCGCAGCACCGCCGCCAGTCTCGACGACACCGAGATCAGAGCCGTCGCCGAGATGGCGAGGCGGGCGGAGCGTCACTACGGCAGCCCCCAGGACGTGGAGTGGGCCATCGACGCCGACCTCGACCCACCCCACAACGTCATCCTGCTGCAGAGCCGCCCCGAGACGGTGTGGTCGCGGAAGAAGCGCCGCACCGTCGCCAAGGAGGGGCAGGGGTTCATGGAAGGGATCGTGTCGACCCTGATCTCACCCGTCCACAGCCGCACACGAGCGCCGACGGTCGACGACGAGGAGTGACCTTCCCCGGCGACGGTCGGGGGAGACGGAGAAACGCCACGACAGTAGCGGTGGCCAAGCGGACTGCTTGGCCCGAGTAGGGCCCTCGGGCCCGGGAGGATGGACCAACATGGCAGAGCGGTTCCCGAGCCCGTTCGACATCGAGACCCCGGCAGGGGCCGAGGGATGGCAGGACCTCTACACGTACTCGCTCCCCTTCTCCGAGGACCGTCGCACCTACGAGGACGCCGGTTTCTGGTTCCAGGACGGGATCCACTGGCCAGAGGTGCTCACCCCGTGGGACGCCACCTTCTACGAGTACGCCCTCGCCTCGCTGTCGCAGTACAACACCCGCCACTACCTGATCCCGCCTGCCCTCGGTGTCGACTTCCGGTTGCTCAACGGGTACGCCTACCTCGCCCCTGTCGGGGTCGCCGATCCCGAGGAGATCGGCGCCAGGGTGCCCCACTTCATGGAGCGGGCCGGGTACTACTTCATGAACTGGAACGATCTCTACGACAAGTGGCTGGTCAAGATCAAGGCGCTCGTCACCGAGATGGATGCGATCAGGTTCGAGCCGCTCCCCGAAAAGGAGGCGATGGAGGTCGTCACCGACGGCTGGGGGTATGGCTCCGGGCTCACCATCCAAGAGAGCTACCGCAACCTGCTCAACCTCGGGCTCCGGCTGTGGCAGTACCACTTCGAGTTCCTCAACCTCGGCTACGCCGCCTACCTCGACTTCTTCGGGTTCTGCAAGGAGGCGTTCCCCAGCATCCCCGACCTCGCCATCGCCAAGATGGTCGCAGGGGTGGAGGTCGACCTGTTCAAGCCTGATGACTACCTGAAGGAGCTGGCGCACGCCGCTATCGAGATGGGTGTGGTCGCGGCGTTTGACAATGACGATTTTGCCGCCGTTGTCGCCGCCGTCGAGGCCGCCCCTCGCG
>Ga0114938_1001308_pt1 | contig 17209 bp, 11 predicted proteins | sample AshMeaBigSpring_FD_88675 | JGI IMG/M metagenome (GOLD analysis project Ga0114938, IMG submission 88675) | Groundwater microbial communities from Big Spring, Nevada to study Microbial Dark Matter (Phase II) - Ash Meadows Big Spring | ecosystem: Environmental > Aquatic > Deep subsurface >...
GCTAGACACAGTGCGCGGGCACTCGATCTATGCGCGCGTCAGCCCGGAGCACAAACTGCGCATCGTCAAGGCGCTGCGCACTGACGGCCACGTCGTAGCGATGACCGGCGACGGCGTCAACGACGCGCCCGCGCTCAAACAGGCCGACATCGGCGTGGCAATGGGCATCACCGGCACCGATGTCTCCAAAGAGGCGGCAGACATGATTCTCACCGACGACAACTTCGCCACCATCGTCGCCGCAGTCGAGGAAGGGCGCTCGATCTTCGACAACATCCGCAAGTTTCTGCGCTATCTGATTTCATCCAACATCGGCGAGGTGTTGACGATGTTCATCGGCGTCGTCTTTGCCGGGGCGATCGGCCTAACCTCGGAGGCGGGCGAGTCCTTCATCGTGCCGCTGCTGGCGACGCAGATTTTGTGGATCAACCTGCTGACGGACGCCGCGCCGGCGCTGGCGGTGGGCGTGGATCCAGTCGACCCGACGGTGATGAAGCGGGCGCCGCGCTGGCGCAGCGACCGCGTCATCAACCGCGAGATGTGGCTGGGCTTTGGTCTCACTGGGCTAGTGATGGCGACCGTCACGCTGGCAGTGATGGACATCGCCCTGCCCGGCGGCATGATTCCTGGCGCCGAAGATATGGTCTTTGCGCGCACACTGGCCTTCACAACGCTGGTCTTCTGCCAGTTGTTCAATGTCTTCAACTCTCGTTCAGATTACACCAGCGCCTTCCGTCATCTCTTCTCGAACTGGTTGCTGTGGGGCGCGGTGGCGCTGTCGGCGGCGCTGCAAGTGGCGGTGGTCTATGTACCTTTTCTAAACACTGCGTTTGGCACAACGCCGCTCGCCGCGCAGGATTGGGTGCTCTGCATCGGCATGGCGAGCATGGTGTTGTGGGTGGACGAGCTGAAGAAGCTGATCCTGCGCACAACCGGCTACGCGGACCGCAAACGCCGGCAGCGCTTTCAGGCGCGACCGGCTGCAGGTCGGTAGCGCGCGAACGTACAATGTCACAAGTATCCAGGGGCGTTCATTTGGAGCAACCGTGCAAACAACCGCACTGATCGCACTGAGCAAACTAGTGCAGCCTGCGGCTGACGCGATCACACCGCGCCCTCGCCTCTTTGACCGCCTGGATGCTGAAGCCAGTCGCCGCCTGACCCTGGTTGTCGCCCCTGCCGGCTCTGGCAAGACGACGCTACTAACGGGTTGGCTTGGCGCCTGCCGCCAACCTATTCCTACAGGCTGGTTGACGATGAGCGCCGACGACAACACGCCGGAACATTTCTGGCCTCATCTCTGCGCAGCCTTGCAGCAGGCCGGATGTACGGACCTGCCAACGCTGGATTGGCACAGCTCGTCGCCGGCATTACGCCAGCTTGTCAACCACCTGATTGAGACTGACAGAGCGCTGCGACTCGTGCTGGACGATGTTCAGCAGGTGACAGATGTCGCTATCTACCGTGACCTGGCCGAATTCATCGAGCAAACCCCTGCGCACTTTCGTCTCGTACTCCTGAGCCGACGCACGCCCCCGTTACCGCTGGCGCGCTGGCGCGTGCGCGGCCTATTGGCGGAACTGGATGAAGCTGACCTTGCCTTCACCGCGACTGAGACGGCCGTGTTGTTAGCCCCGCTGCCACTGGGAGATGACGCCAACGACGTGTTGGCGCAACGCACCGAAGGCTGGGCTGCCGCACTGGAGCTGGCGCGGCTTGCCTGGCGGGAAGCCCCAGCCGCGCCAGTCGAAACTATAATCAGCGGCGCCCATCGTCGCCTGGCCGACTTCTTCAGCGCCGAGGTCATGGCGGAGGCCGCCGATCTGCTCGACTTTCTATTACCGATCGCACTGCTCGACCGCTGGTCGGCGCCACTCTGCGATGCCGTGCTTGGCCGCACCGACAGCCGCGCGGTGATCGCGCGGCTAGAACGCGAACATATCTTCGTCGTCCCGCTTGACGCTGAGCGCCGTTGGTATCGATTCCACCGGTTGTTTGGCGAATATCTGTCACACCGACTGCAACAAGAGACCCCAGCGCGCGCGATCACACTCTATCGCGCCACTGCGACCTGGTACGCCGCACACGGCGATGGCGCCACGGCAATTCATTACTGGCTGTTGGCAGGCGATGAGACAAGCGCGGCCGACACCATCGAATCACTGGCCGAGGCCATGATTGACCGCGGCGCGGCTGGTGTACTGCTGGGTTGGCTGGAACAGATCTCCGACGCCGTGCTGCAGGAACGCCCGCACCTGAATCTGCTCTACACGTGGGCGCTGCTAAGCACGGCGCGTTGGGATCTAGCGGAAGCGCGGTTGCGGCGCGTTGAACAGCAAGTTGCGCAAGCCGGGATGGGCGAGACGCCAACCTGGGCGCCCGCGCCGGAACTGCTCGGCCAATTGGCAGCCACGCGCGCCACCATTGCCATGACCTGGAACGACGCGCCGGCCATTCTCGCCAATGTGCAGGAGGCACGCCAGTTGTTGGCCCCCCGCGATTCGTTCTGGCAGTGTACTGTCGCCATCAACCTGGGGCTGATGAAGCTCTTTGAAGATGATCTGACGGGGGCGCTGCAGGCGTTCGCCGATGCCGTACATACAGCAGAATTGCTGGACAACCCCTTCTTTGCCGCCATTGCGTTGGGCGAGATGGGGTCGGTGCATTTGCGGCGTGCTCAACTTGGGCAGGCGACCAGCATCTATCGCCGGATCGAGCGCATGGACGCGCAGCTGGCGCAGGCGCTGCCTGTCCATTCGCCGATTGCGCCGGCGGCCGATTTTGGGCTTGGTCGCGTCGCGTTTGCACGTAACCAGTTGGACGCTGCTCACGGTCATCTGACGCGCGCCATCGAACTGAGCCATGCAGCCAATAATGTCGAATACTTGGCGCTTTGCCAGCTTCAATTAGCGGAAGTGCTGCGCGCGCAAGGCGACACACCCGCCGCATACGCCGCGCTACACCTGGCCGAACAGACTGTGCGCCGCTACAACCCACAGCACGCCGGCAATAAGCTCGGCCATATCTCTATGACATTAGCGCGCTTCTGGCTGGTCGACGGGAATCTGGAGGCCGCTCAGCGCTGGGCCGCCGACAACCGGCTGACGCTGGACGACAATCTCGACTATGCCCGTGCGCTCGACCACCTGACCCTGGCGCACATCAGATTGTTGGAAGCGCAACGCACGGACGATGGCGCGATTCAGGCACCGTTGAGTCACTTTCTTGACCGGCTGTTGGCAACTGCGCAGCGCGCCGGACGCAGCGAAGACATGATCGAAATCCTCTGTTTGCATAGCCTGCTCGCCTATCACCAAAGACGCGAACTGGAAGCGGCCAATCGACTGGATGAAGCAATGGCGCTGGCCGAACCCGAAGGCTACATGCGCCGCTTCCTCGATTTTGGTGACGCCCTGTTGCCCGTCGTTCTGCTCTGTTTGCAGGCGTATGGCCGCCAACTCGCACCGCTGCAGCGCCCAACCAAGCTGTTTGTGCGCACGGTGCTAACCAACTTTGGCCTGGCTCGCGCGCTAACAGTGGCAGACCTTCTGCCCCCACCACTCACCCCGCGCGAACTCGAACTGCTGCGCGTGATTGCGGCGACGCCGGATCTGTCGAACCGCGAACTGGCGCGACGCTTGACATTGAGCGTCGGCACCATCAAGACGCACATCAAAAGTATCTACGCCAAGCTCGACGCCCACTCACGCGCCGAAGCCGTGCTCAACGCCCGACGGCAAAAGCTGGTGTAATCGTCTACCCCCAATCTACCCCCGCCGGGGAGATGCTTACTACCCCCTGCCCTGCTACACTGCATCGACAATTATCTTCCTGCCCAAGTGCATATCTGCGCCAGCCATCACTCTGAACGGATACGCGTGCGTAAGGCGCTTGCCTGCTGGTGATGACTGGAAAATTTCAACGAGAAGAACATGCAGATTGTAGTGAAAGCCGTCTTGTCGGTCATGCTCGTTATATTCGTCGTGGCTGGGCTGTATGTGGCTTATGCATACTATGCCTACAACCGCGTGCCGCCGCTGGAACGCGCCTGCGTCGATTGCACAACAGCCGTCACCGTCAATGGGTACAACTTGTATTATCGTGAAGTGGGCGCTGATAAGGGTCTGCCACCGGTTGTCCTGGTGCATGGCGGCCCTGGGCACTCCAGCCTGAGCTTCAAGCAGAGCTTCGATTTCCTCGCCGACCAGACGCGCGTTATCTATTACGACCAACGCGGCTCGGGCAACTCGCAGATCAAGCAAAATCCTGAAGATTATACAGTTGAACAGTTGGTCGAAGAACTCGAAACGCTGCGACGTGATGTGGTCAAGGCGGACAAAATCCACTTGGTGGGACATTCTTTCGGCAGCGCAATCGTGCAAAGATACGCCATCAAGCACCCCGAACATGTGGCGAAGTTGGTCATCGTCGGCGGCGTTCGCATCAATAACGGTCTGAGCAGCCATTTCATCTGGAAATGGTTCGGGCCAGCATTGTACGCCACGGTGCTCGGCTTTCCGCCTGCCGATGCTCAAGCCGCCGATGACTGGTCGCTGCAATCCGCCGAAGCCGATAACCTTAGCCGTCTGTTCGATAAGTCGAACGCGGCGATCCTCGAAGACACCGGCACGATGACTTTTGCACCCTGGCGTGAGATTTCGCTCTCGGTAGCCGGCTCCGACTACACGACCGAACTCGGCCAATTGCAGACGCCACTCCTTTTTCTGTACGGCGTTGCGGACTCGCCGTATACAGGGAGACCTGTCGCTGATGCGTTGTGCGCTCTTCTCCTCAACTGCCAGTCCGTCGAATTTGCGCAAAGTGGACACTGGCCTTTTCTAGAAGAGCCGACGAAATTTCAGCAAGTATTGCAGGACTTTCTTCTCGCATCAGATTGACCGGGGTAGATTCGCCCCGGCGGCGGGCGCCGCTTCCCAGTTGTTATCCGCGAGTTCATGCGTCATCTGATGCAATGATTTATCTGAGGGTAGACGCGTGAGCAATCACCGCAGTGCAGCAATCACGCTGGCCGAATTGACGGCGCAATATCTGATCGCCCCACCTGGCGCCCCCGACGCAATGGTAACGGATGTTGCCATCCACTCGCAGTACGTTACGATGCGCGATGGTGTCCGTCTGGCGGTCGACATAGTGTTGCCGAAACCACTGCCCCCCACCGTTCGTCTACCCGCAATTCTCACAATGACGCGTTATTGGCGCGCCACCGACTTGCGCTCTCCCTTTTCCTGGTGGATCAACCCGGCGCCGCTGGCGGTCTATCGCCTCTTTGCGCGGCACGGCTACGTCCTCATCTTCGTCGATGTACGCGGCACGGGCGCATCCTTTGGCGTGAATCGCGGCCCGCTGGCGCCAGAGGAGATCGCCGATCTGGGTGAGGTGGCGACGTGGGTCGCGGCGCAGCCCTGGTGCAACGGGCGCATTGGCGCGTATGGCACCTCCTACGCCGGCAGCACTGCGGAGCTGATCGCCGCCACCGGCGCGCCCGCACTGCGCGCCGTCTTTCCACGCTTCAACGAATTTGACATCTACACCGACATCGCTTTTCCCGGTGGCGTCCCACTGGAGGCGTTTATCCGTCACTGGGGCGAGACAAACGCGGCGCTCGACGCGAATCGCACACCAGCCAACGCGACCTGGTGGCAGCGTGCGTTGGTGCGCGGCGTCAAGCCGGTGGACGCAGACCGAGATCGCGCCCTGCTTGCCGCGGCCGTACGCGAACATGCGACCAACGTGGAGGCGCATACACTTGTTGCGGGCTACACCTATCGCGATGACATCGGCCAGGGCATCGACCGCACCCTCGACGTAAGCAGCCCATTCCACCATCGCGCCGCAATCGAGGCTGCGGGTGTACCACTCGCAGGTTGGGGCGGCTGGTGCGACGCAGCCACCGCCGACGCCGTCATCCGCCGCTTTCTGACTTTCACCAACCCGCAGTTGGCCGTGATTGGGCCGTGGAATCACGGTGCATCTCATGTGTGCAGCCCCTATGCTGCGCCTGGCAAACCCGTCGAACCTGCGATCCCTGACCAATATCGCGCCGTTGCGCACTTCTTTGACAACTTCCTGGTAAACGACGTTACCGGCGGCTTCACCACACCGCGTGTGCTGCTGTACTTCACAATGGGTGAGGAGCGGTGGAAAGCGACGACAGTCTGGCCGCCGGCTGGCACTACCGTGCAACGCTGGTATTTCCAGGCTGGCAGCACGTTGGCGTTGACCGCACCGCTTGATGCGACCGGCGCAGATTCATACACCGCCGACTTCTCAACGACGACCGGCGTCGCCAATCGCTGGCACACGCAGCTTGACCAGCGGCGCGTCGATTACGGCGACCGCGCCGCTGCCGATCGCCGGTTGCTGACGTACACGAGTGCGCCGCTGTCCGCCGAACTAGAGATCACTGGACATCCGGTTGTCACATTGCAGGTCACATCCACAGCAGGTGATGGTGCGTTTTTTGTCTATTTGGAAGAAGTGGATGAGACAGGCGTGGTGCGGATGCTCACGGAGGGGATGCTGCGTGCATTGCACCGCAAGGTAAGCACGGCGCCGCCGCCATACGCAATGCCGGTTCCCTATCACTCGTTCCGCCGCTGCGATGGGGCGCCGCTTACGCCTGGAGAGGTGACGGAGCTCAGTTTTGGACTGCTGCCGCTCTCGGTGCGCGTGGCGCGCGGGCGGCGGCTGCGCGTTGCCATTGCCTGCGCCGATGCTGACACTTTTGCTCCGATTGCGCAATACGAACAACCGGTGCTCGCCGTGCAACGCAACCAGGTATGGAATTCCTGGATTGATCTGCCAATCATGATGCTGTGAATGCGGCTGCCATACCGCCTATCCGCATCAACCAGGAAATGTGGTAGGGCAACCGCAGCAACGGGTTAGGATCATTGGTGCTGATTACACTTGGTGTTTACTTTGAAGGAGGAACCTATGCAACGTACTCTACGCTTGTTGATGCTTGTGCTTGTGGCGCTCGTCAGTGCGGCGTGCCAGGCGCCGGCAGTGACGCCTGAGCAGGAGGTCACTGCCAGCGGCAGCGCACAGCCCAGCGGTGCGATTACGCTCGCTTACCAGGATGAACCCCCCTCGCTCGATCCACACGTGACACGCAGTGGTGGTCGTGAGTTGACGCTGATCGGCGCCACGCTGGTCGCCAAGGATCCCCAAAGCGGCGCTTATGTGCCTTATCTGGCGAAAAGCTGGACGGTCTCGGACGATGGGCTGGCGTGGGAGTTCACCCTGCGTGACGACGTAACCTTTCACAACGGCGATCCGCTGACCGCACAGGACTATGCCTGGACTTTTCAACGCATGATAGAACCGGAGCGGCAAGCACCGGCGATGGCTGCATTCCAGGCACTGGCCAGCGCTGAAGCTGTAGACGACACGACGCTGCGCCTGACCCTGAACGCGCCTTACTATGCACTGCTCGAATCGCTGGAACTGGGCTTTGCTCAACCACTCTCGCAACGTGCGGTCGAAGAGGCTGGCGACGCCTACGGACGCAACCCAGTTGGCACTGGCCCGTTTCGGTTCAAGACTTGGGAGAGCGGCAATCAGATCGTTCTTGAACGCAATCCCGACTATGCCTGGGCGCCGGCTTTTCTGCAGAACCAGGACGCACCCTACCTGGATACGCTTAGAGTGCGCTATCTCCCCGAATACGCCACGATCATCGCCGGGCTGGAAGCAGGCGAGATCGACGTCTACGATGAGGTGCAGCCGCAGGATGTCTCCATGCTCGCTGACGCCGGTTTTCAGATCACGGATGCGCTGTTTGCTGGCGCTTTCCCCTATCTGAGCATCAACGTCGCCAAGACGCCGTTCGACAACGTCAAAGTGCGCCAGGCGCTCAACTATGCCATCGACAAGGACGCCCTCATCAAGGTCGTGATGGGCGGGCAGGCGCTGCCACAGTTCGGGCCGCTGTCGCAGAGCATGCATGGCTACGCGCCTGAGGTCGAGTCAATCGGGTATAACTACGATCTGGAGCGGGCCAAGTCGCTGCTCGCCGAAGCCGGCTTTGCCGAGGGCGAGTTGGCGTTGGTGATCAAGGCGCCAGCGATTGCAATGTTTCCCAAAGTCGCCGAAGTTCTGCAAAGCCAGCTTCAGGCCGCTGGCATCAATGCAACGATCCAGCAAGGGGAGTACGGCGCCATGGTCGGCGACGCGGTAACGGGCAATTATGATGTCATGGTGGCTGGCTACGAGTACACCGACGCCGACGTGCTGCATGTCTTCTTTCACTCCAGCAACCTGGGCGCCTACAACATCTCGCAGATCAATGACCCGGCGCTTGACGCAATCCTGGAGCAGCTGCGCAGCGAGACAGACGCCAGCACCCGCCAGCATGCAGCAGAGGAGGCGCAGCGCTACATCGTTGAGAACGCCCTCGTGGCGCCGCTTTTCACACCGATCAACAAGATTCCAGTGAGCAGCCGCCTACACGATGTCGTTATCTCCAACAGCGGCAATCGTTTCTATTTCAATGACGCATACGTAACGGAATGACAAACGCCATGTCCGCAGCAACCGATTCTCTGCGTTACGAACGTTGCGACGCTACGGCGCTGATCACCTTCAACCGACCTGCCGTACGCAACGCATTTACACTGGCAATGTTCGACCAACTTGCCGCACTGATCGACGCCGCAGCTCACGACGCAACAGTCCGCGTGATCGTGCTGACTGGTGCGGGGGGCGCCTTCTCTGCCGGCATCGACCTAGCCGAGCAGGAACGCCTGCTGACAGACTTGTCAATCCGCACAGCGCGGCAGCACCTGACGCAGATGCAGGCGGTCACAAGGCAGTTATTGGCGTTGCCCAAACCCGTCATCGCAGCGATCAATGGTGTGGCGGTGGGCGTCGGCGCAGAACTGGCGATTGCGAGCGACATTCGACTGGCGGCTGAAGGCGCACTCTTTCAGTTTGCCGAAGTGCGCCGCGGACTATTTGAGACCAACGGCGTCATGTACCTGCTGCCACGCATCGTTGGCCATGGCCGCGCCCTGGAGTGGCTATTGACTGGCGACAAGATTCCCGCGCCGAGTGCGTTGGCGGCGGGGCTGGTCACCCATATCGAGTCAGAGGAAACCCTGCTGTCTTTTGCGCTAGAGATGGCGGCGCGGCTGGCCGTCAACGCACCGATCTCGATGCGTCTGGTCAAACAGGTCATGACGCGCACCTACGACCTGGATCGCGACAGCGTGATGCAACTCGAAGTGGACGGGATGCTGGAATGTCTCGGCAGCGACGACCTGCGCGAGGGTTTGCGCGCCTTCGCCGAGAAACGCACGCCAGAATATTGCGGCAGGTAGGTTGGGTTTAGGTGCGTGGCGTCCCAGCGACCTGGGCGCGCGCACACGCAACTGCGTAAGTCTACAGTCAACAAGAAGGGAAGACATATTGAACGCGACGCCTGAATTTCTTCCTGACGGCTTCGACGCATTCGTGACCGCGGCGCTGCAACAGTGGCAGACGCCAGGGGCGGCCATTGCGCTGGTGCAAGACGATGTCGTCGTCTTTGCGCGCGGTTATGGTGAGCGGCGGGTGGGCGGCGGCGAACCAGTCGATGCGGACACAGTATTTGGCATCGGTTCAGCGACCAAAGCTTTTACGGCTGCAGTCGCGGCTGCGCTCGTCGGCGACGGCAGACTGGACTGGGACGACCCCGTGATCCGCCACGTTCCCGAATTTCATCTGGTCGATCCGTGGGTGACACGTGCAATCACGGTGCGCGACCTGCTCTGTCATCGCACTGGGCTGCCGCGCGGCATCGGGATGCGGCTGCGCAGCGATTGTGACCTGCCGACCTACATGGCGCGGATGCAGCGCGTCCCGCCGCGCCACAGCTTCCGCTCACGCTACAACTATACCAACACCTCCTTTGATTGGGCGGGCATGGTCGTCGAACGTGTGAGGGGGATGCCGTGGGCAGAGTTCGTGCGCGAGCGCATCTTCACACCGCTGGGGATGGATGCGTCCAGCACCAATGCCGATGCGCTCGCGCGCGTGACGAACCTCGCCGCACCACATGCGCTGCTCGACGGCGTCGTCCAGCCTGTCCCTTGGCGCAACATCGGCGATGACCCGGCCGGTGCGATCAATGCCAGCGCGCGTGACATGGCGCAGTGGTTGCGGCTCCAAATCAGCGCCGGAACGGTGGACGGCCAAACCCTCATCGAGGCGGCGGCGGCGCGCGAGATGCATCTGTCACAAACCGCAGTGCCGCACCCTGAAATGACCGAACTTGAGCTGCTGACGATGTTGCAGCCGCCGATCCGCTTTTGGACATACGGGCTGGGCTGGTGGGTGCAGGATTGGCGCGGACGCAAGCTCATCTGGCACGGCGGCCAGATCGATGGTTACGCAGCAATCGTGGCGATGCTACCAGAAGCGCGCTTCGGCCTCGTGGTACTAACCAACATTCACGACACTCTGCTGCATGCGGCATTGATGTTTACGCTGCTCGACGCCCGCCTCGGTTATCAGGAGCGTGATTGGAACGCTGAGACGCTGCACCTGGCCGCGCAGTTCGCCGCCGATGCAGCGCAACAGGCTGAGGCGCATCTTGCCTCGCGCCAGCGCAACACGCAGCCATCGCTGCCATCCGCGGCGTACGCGGGGGTATACATCTCGTCCTGGTGTGGTGACCTCACCGTGACCTGCCGCGACGGATGCCTATCCCTCGAGTACGGGCGCGGCGGTGATCTGACGCACTGGCATCACGACACCTTCACAATCAACTGGCGCGACCGAATGCTCCAGCCAGAGTTGGCGACCTTTGTGCTGGATGCCGACGGGCGCGCAGGAGGCCTGCGCATCGAAGGGCTGGACGATGAATTCAGGCGCGTGCTGTAATGCATGCTTCCCTTCCCGGCGGTTCTAAAGTCGTCGGGAGAGCGTCTACGAGGACGAAGGATGGACACAATAACAACCTGCCAAAACCTGGGCGAGCTGCTGGCCGCGGCGGCAGATCACCACGGCGACCGCCCGTTTCTCATCTTTGAGGGCGCATACCTGAGTTTTGCCGAAGCCGACCGCCGCGCCGATCGACTTGCGGCTGCGCTACAACAGGCGGGGATTCGCAAAGGCGATCGCGTCGGCGTGATGCTGCCGAACGGCTTCGACTTTCCGCTGGCGTGGCTGGCAATCGCACGCTGCGGAGCGGTGATCGTTCCGGTCAACATTACTTACCAGCCGCACGACCTGCACTACATCCTGGACGATTCCGGTGCGACGGTGCTGCTGATTCATGCCGATTATCTGCCAGTGCTGGAGCAGGTGCGCCGCGCGCTCATTGAACTGATGGAGGTCATCGTCTTTGGCGGCGTCGCGGCGGGGCATCGAACGCTTGAGGCGGCGTTAACTACGGCGCCCACCAGCCCCACACCGGTCGCAACCAGCCCCGATGATCTGCTGAACATCCAGTACACATCTGGCACGACCGGCTTCCCAAAGGGGTGCATGTTGACGCACGGCTACTGGCTGTTGCTCGGCGCGCTTGCGTCCGCTTATCTGCAAGTCACGCCCGACGACGTCGACCTGACCGCACAGCCTTACTATTACATGGATCCGCAGTGGAACACCGTAGTTGCGCTGATGGGCGGGATTCCGCTGGTGATCCTACCGCGATTCTCGCCGTCACGCTTCTGGCTGGCAGTGCGCGAGCATGGCGTGACCTTCTTCTACATGCTGGGAACAATGCCTTTCTACCTGCTCAAACAACCCGAAGACCCCTCACTGGAACAGGGTCACAAGTTGCGTCTCGTCATTTGCTCGGGGATTCACCCGGAGTTTCACGCTGCGTTCGAGGCGCGCTGGAAGGTTCCGTGGCGCGAAGCCTTCGGTATGACCGAAACCGGCGTCGATCTGCTGGCGCCAGTGGAGGACGGCAGCACGGTGGGCAGCGGCGCGCTAGGGCGTCCTGTTGCCACCAAGACCGTACAGGTGGTGGATGCGACTGATCGCTGCGTGACCGGCGGTGAAATAGGCGAACTGGTCGTGCGCGGGCAGCCAATGATGCTCGGCTACTGGAACAACCCAGAAGCCACAGCGGCAACGATCCGTGAAGGTTGGCTGCATACAGGCGATCTGGCTTACCGCCACCCGCAGACGGGCTATTTCCATCTCGTCGGCCGGCTCAAGGATATGGTGCGGCGATCAGGTGAAAACATCGCTGCCAGCGAAGTCGAGGGCGTGCTGGCGCAGCATCCCGCTGTCAAGCTGGCCGCGGTCGTTCCGGTTCCAGACGCGCTACGCGGGGAGGAGGTCAAGGCGTACATCGTCCTCCAGCCTGGCTATACCTGCGACACGACGCCGCCGCAGGAACTGGTCGACTTTGTGCGTGCGCGGCTGGCTTACTTCAAGGCGCCGCGCTACATCGCCTATACTGACGACCTGCCGCGCACACCCTCGGAGCGCATCGCCAAACATATGTTGATCAAAGCTGCCGCCGACCTCTCCCGCGACAGCTACGACGCAGTTGACGGCGTGTGGCGGTAAGGAGCGCACCTGTGACTAGCTTCATTCTGCGCCGCCTGCTGCTCACGATCCCGGTTCTGTTGGGTGTGAGCCTGCTGACCTTTGCCATTATCCAGGTTACGCCGGGCGACCCGGCGCGGCTGATGCTGGGCGACTTTGCTGCGCCGGAGCAAATTGCAGCCGCGCGCCAACAGCTGGGGCTGGATGACCCGCTGTGGCTACAGTACGGGCGCTATGTGTGGCGGGCCGTACTGGGTGACCTGGGCGTCTCTATTCGCAGCCGTGAGCCAGTGCTGAGCGAACTGCTGGCGCGCCTACCCAGCACACTGGAACTGCTGGTGGCGGGCATGGGTATTGCCGTGCTGATCGGCATCCCGGTCGGAGTCTTCGCCGCTACAACGCAGCGCCGCTGGGCTGACCTGCTGACGAGCACGGTAGCAATCTTCGGGCTGTCGGTCCCTAGTTTCTTTCTCGCCATTGTGCTGCTCCTGATTTTCGGCGTGCGCTTGCGCTGGGTGTCGGTCACCGGCGGGCAAGGGCTGCGGGATTTGATCCTTCCAGCGCTCTGCATCGGTCTGGCTGAAGCGGCCGTGCTGGCACGCATGACCCGCGCCGCCGTGATCGAAGTGATGAATGAAGATTACGTGCGCACTGCACGCGCCAAAGGGTTGTCGAATGGCCGCGTCCTGCGCGGACACGTGCTTCGCAACAGCCTGATCCCGATCGTCACGGTGCTGGGCTTGCAGGTTGCGAACCTCCTGGCCGGCGCCGTCTTCATCGAATCGGTCTTTGCGCGGCCTGGGTTGGGGCGCTATGCCATCGACGCCATTGCCGCCCGCGACTTTCCGCAGGTGCAGGGGATGGTGCTCTTCACTGCAGTCGCCTATGTGCTCCTCAATCTGACAGTCGACGTGCTGTACGGAGTACTCGACCCGCGCATCCGGCGGGCATAACCGAGCAATCTTGATGAGCGAACGCACGATTTCTGGAAAGACCAATCCAGCCGCAATGCCACATGCCAGCCGCAACCCGACGCGCGCGGCATGGCGGCTGCGAGGCAGCCCAGCCGCAGTGATCGGCGCGGCTGGACTTGCACTCATCCTGCTGAGTGTACTGTTGGCGCCGTGGGTGGCGCCCTTCGACCCGGTGACGCTGGACTATGATCACTTGCTCCAGCCACCTGGGGCGAGGCACTGGATGGGCACCGACGATCTGGGACGTGATATTTTCAGCCGTGTCCTGTGGGGAGGGCGCGAATCCCTGCGCGTGGCGCTACTCGGCACCCTCATCAGCCTTACCTTTGGGATCACGCTCGGTGTGATCTCCGGCTATTGGGGCGGTGTGCTCGATTCGACAATCCAGCGCATCGCCGAGGTCTTTCTGGCATTCCCGGCGATTCTGCTGCTGCTCAGCGTCGTGGCAGCGCTTGGCCCGGGCTTACCATCAATCCTGGCGGCAGTGGCGGTGGCGATGATCCCAGTCTATACGCGCGTTGTGCGTGCGTCGGTAATGGAGATCGGCCAGCGCGATTTTGTCGTGGCCGCGCAACTGGTGGGGGCGTCGCATCGCCGCATCATGCTGCGCCATGTCTTGCCCAACGTACTGCCACCGATCATGGTCTATGCCACGCTCGGCATCGGCGGCATCATCGTTGCGACTGCTGGACTCAGCTACATCGGGCTAGGCGCGCAGCCGCCGTCGCCGGAATGGGGCGCCATGCTCGACGCCGGGCGCGCTTATCTGCGCACAGCATGGTGGATGTCACTCTTTCCCGGCGCAGCGATCTTTGTGACGGTTCTATGCGTCAACCTGCTGGGCGACGGTCTCCGTGAGGCCATCGACCCTAAAGCGCGGCGCTAATGAACCCTGGCGTGTAGCGGCCTGTTCACACGCCAGGGCGGTGCGACAATCGGTACTTTTACCAAATGGAGGAATCAATGCGAAGTGGAAAGGGTATTGCAGGAATTTTGTTGGTGGCGCTGCTGTTTGCTGGCTGTGTCGCGCCGGCAGAACCAACGTTGGCACCGGCGGTCGCCACCGAAGCGGCAGCGCCGGCGGCAGCTACAGGAGAAACCGCCGCGCCGACGGGCAATGCGGTCAAGGTTGCGACGGTCGGGCCACTGAGCGGGCCGCAGTCTGTGTACGGTGCCTCATCGCGCAACGGCGCCCAGTTGGCGCTGGAGCAGGCGCAGGATCGGCTGGCGGCGGCCGGCGTCATCGTTGAATTGACGCCCTTCGATGATCAGGCGACGCCCGATGTCGGCGTCGCCAATGCGCAGCAGATCGTGGCCGATCCAGCCGTGATGTGCGTGATCGGTCATCTCAACAGCGGCGTGATGATCCCAGCGTCGGAGGTCTATCACAATGCCGGACTGGTGGCGATCACAGCGTCAGCGACTAACCCGCTCATCACCGATCGCGGTTACGCCGAGATCAACCGGCTGGTGGGGCGCGATGATGTGCAGGGCGTGGTGGCCGCCGAATTCGCTGCGGCTGACCTGAGCGCCCAAAGCATCTACGTGATTCACGACAAGACCGCCTATGGACAGGGCATCGCCGAATTTGTCCGCCAGCACGCCGAAGCGCTCGGCGTCGCTGTAGTTGGCTTCGAGGGCACCGAGGAACAGGCAAATTTCGACAGCGTGATCACGCCGATTCTGGGGCTGAACCCGGACCTCGTCTTTTTCGCTGGCCTCTACCCGCAGGCTGGCCTCTTCTTCCGCCAGGCACGCGACAAAGGCGTCACCGCGCAGTTCATGGGACCAGACGGCATGGACACCTCGGAGTTGGCGTCGATTGCCGGCGACGCGGTGACAGGGATGCACTACACGGCCAGTGCTGGCCCGGCAATGCTCTATCCCGGCGCAGCGCAGTTTATCACCGATTATACGGCGCGCTTCAACGAGGAGGTGCAGCCCTTCTCCGCTCAGTCCTATGATGCAATGGGCATCTGCTTACAGGCAATTATAGATTCTGCACAGGCGGCGGGTGGCGCCCCAGAACGCAGCGACGTGGCAGCACGCGTGCGCGCCACCGCCGACTATCCGGGGATCACAGGCGCCAAATCCTTCAACAGTCAAGGTGACCTGACGGTGGCGCAGTACTTTGTAATCCAGGTCAATGCAACGGGCGCCGAGACGTGGGGCGACAACGCCATCGTCAAGACGCTGGAGATTCCGGCGCCGGTCGAATAGAGATAAGCAACCGTTCAAATCGGCGATGACAGCAGGGGCTGCAAATGCAGCCCCTGCTGTCATTTTGCGGACATTACGGCTGTCTCCGCATCGAAAGGCGTCGGTGCCTTCGCCTCTGCATTCGCAACTCGTCTCTCGCTTGCGCGTTTGGAACAAACCCTGTGATGCGCTACCATTGCAAGAAGTTGACAGGCTTTTCAAATCATGTGGCCTATACATTCGGATACGCAATTGCATTGCGCATCATTCTTCACTTCATCAGGAGGCACCGATGGCAAAAGTGACGCTTTCCCGGGGCAAAGTGGCCGGCATCAACAGTTGCGCCGACGACCACGGCATCATTGCGGCGGCGGCGATGGATCAGCGCGGCTCGCTGCAAAAATCGATCAGCAAGGCGCGCGGCGGCGCGCCCGTCTCCGCCGAAGAAATGACGCAGTTCAAGACCGCCGTCACCCAGGTGTTGACGAAACACGCCAGCGCGATCTTGATGGATCCAGAATTCGGGCTACCGGCGCTCGACGCCCGCGCCCCCGGCACCGGCGTCCTGCTCGCCTACGAGAAGACCGGCTATGACACGATCGACGACAGCCGTATGCCCGACCTGCTGCCGGAATGGAGCGTGCGCCGATTGGCGGCGGCCGGCGCCACCGCGATCAAGGTGCTGCTCTACTACAACCCGGCGCACCCGGCGCGCATCAACTCCGCCAAACAGGCATTCATCGAGCGCATCGGCAGCGAGTGCAAAGCCGTCGATATCCCCCTCTTCCTGGAGCCGATCTGCTATAACGATGCGCTGGGCGACGCCAAAGGGCTTGAATTCGCCAAAGCCAAGCCAGCGATGGTCAAGGCGTACATGGCGGAGTTTTCCAAGCCGGAATACGGCGTCGATGTGCTCAAGGTTGAGGTGCCGGTCAACATGTCTTTTGTCGAAGGCACAAGTACCTTCAAGGGCGTCAAGGCGTATGGCAAGGCCGAAGCGATGGAACTCTTCCGCGACGCAGCGAGCGTGGCGCAGAAACCCTTCATCTACCTGAGCGCCGGCGTGAGTGACGACGTCTTCCGCGAGACGCTGGAATTGGCAGCAGAGGCAGGCACCCCGTTCTCTGGCGTGCTATGTGGTCGCGCCACCTGGCAGGATGGCATCCCCGTCTTTGCCACCGGCGGCTTCGACGCCCTGATCGACTGGCTGGAAGATCGCGGCGTGCAGAATATCACTGCGCTGAATCAAGTGCTGGCGAAGGGCGCTAAACCCTGGTGGGATTTTTACGGCGGCAAAAGCAATCTGGAGATCGTCGGATAACGGATGTCGTGTTATCCTGGCGTACTGAAATTCTTGACGATAGTGGTGCGTCTCCAAAAATATCATGACGCACCCAGATATAATCTCGTAAGGAGCAAATCACAGTATGTCCTACGCTTCTGTCAATGAGGCGGTGCAGACTGCCTCGAAAGCGACCGCTTCGAGCCAGGATCGGGAAGAAGCGATTGCCTACCTGGGCAGTCAC
>Ga0114938_1001309_pt1 | contig 17201 bp, 9 predicted proteins | sample AshMeaBigSpring_FD_88675 | JGI IMG/M metagenome (GOLD analysis project Ga0114938, IMG submission 88675) | Groundwater microbial communities from Big Spring, Nevada to study Microbial Dark Matter (Phase II) - Ash Meadows Big Spring | ecosystem: Environmental > Aquatic > Deep subsurface >...
GCACGACAATTGCCTACCGGTTTTGTGGATCAGCCGCGGGGCGCTAGCCCGCGGTCTTTCGCGGATGAACCGCGGGCTAGCGCCCGGCGGCTGATGAGTGATTTCGGTAACTTATTGTTGAACTGCGCCTAAGGAGCAGGTCCCGCCACACTACCAGGCCCATTACGGCGGCGCGCTCCAGCGGTTCGCTTCGCCCGAGCAGCAGATCGAAACACTGCTGGCCGGCAGCGAAACGCCGGGCGGCGACACCTATGCGAAACCGCAGTCATCCTGGACCAAGGCACCGCAAGAAGCGCCGGCACGCTGACCGAGCTGCTTGAAACCAGCGATTCGGAACCCAGCCCATCCTTCCGCCAGCTGCGCGAGCGCCTCGCCTTACCAGATCGGCAGTCGTCGCAAACGCCCCCCGCACCCGACGGCGATGATCGGGGGCTGGAAACCAAGCAGCTCTTTCGACCTGGTGCCCGTGTCGGGTCTGTGACTCTTTTCACGGAATGGGTCTCGAACTCAGCACCAGCACGTGCCGCAACGGATCACCACATTCGCAAGAAGGAAGATTGTTGCGAAACGCGTTTTTTCCGAGAAGGTCACGACTGCCCTGCTGAACGAGAGTTGCGACGTGCTGGCAAGGATGCTTCCAGTGCATCCGCCGACGGGACCGCAGAGAAAGCGCGGCGGCGCAGCGCCAGTTCTTCATCGCGCGATTGCCGGCTCGGGCGGGCGTCCCAGGGCCCGTAGCAATTGAAACTGGGCCCGGTTGTAGGCGGTTACCGAGTCCAAGTAGCGGTCCTGCGCCCTCGCCAGCGATTGGATCGCCTGCTGCGCTTCGATGGCACGCAGGTCGCCGCCAAGTATGCCCTTGAAATTCAAGGGGACCGCTTCCGCAGCGAACTCCACGGCGGCCCGTGATTGGTCCACCTGCTGCTGGCGAAGCTGAACTTGATAGTAGGCGGCAACAATCTCTGCCGCGATCGTATCCAGCCATTGCGCTGCTTCCAGTCCAGCCTGCGCGTGCTGGCTGACGCGCTCGCGCTGCAATGCGCGATTGCCCATCCCCAGGTTGCGCAGCTCCCATACTGCCAGGGCGTCGAAGTCAATGCGGCCGCCGAAACTGCCCGTGAACGATCCCTCGCCGCCGCCAAAGCCGCCGGCGCTCATGCCCACTTGCACGGTCGGCAGCCAAGGACGCCATTGCTCCTGCCGCATCCGCTCCACGGTCGCATGGACCAAAGCCCGGTGCTGCGCAAGTTCTGGCCGGCTCGTCAGTCCTTGCGCCAGCAACTCTGGAAGTGGCGTCTGCTGGTCGATCATGCAAACGGTCGTTGGTCCGCCCTCCATGGGGAACAGGGTTACGGCGGGGTCCAGTCGCAGCACACGGGCAAGATCAGCCGAAGCAACTCGCACATGCTCCTCTGCCGCGAATGCCTGACGCCGGCGCTCGGCAAGTTCAATCTTGGCGCGCAGCCCGTCGGCTGGCGGCGCGGTCCCCGCTTTGACGCGGCTTTCTACTAGCCGTGCCAACTCCTCGCTGTTTGTCACCGATTCCTCAGCGATGGCGGCCCGTCCCTGGGCTTGAACCAACTGCAGGTAGCCGAGCGCCGCTTGCAGTAGGGTGTCATTGAAGACTGCGGTCGAGGCGGCGTTGGCCGCCTGCGCCTGCTGCCGTTCCGCCAGTGGTGCGAAGAGCACGTCGGCCAGTGGCAACCCCACGGCAAGCCTCGCCGGCGGACCACCAGGTCCCGTCAGTGATCCAGGACCGACATTCGGTCCTCCTCCGACGAAGAGTGCGTTTCGACTCGTGTCCACGATCCCGCCTTCCGTTTCCTGCACGCGCCCGTCATGGAAGTTGTATCCCACGCCGGCCTGTATGGAAGGCAACCACTGATGTTCGGCACCCGAGAGCCGAGCCTGGGCCTGTCGAATGCGCTCGCCGGCCAGCGCGATCTGCAGGCTGTTCGCGCCCGCAAGTTGCAACGTAGTGGGCAGATCAATCGGGTAACGATCTCTTCCCGGCGGTGCGGGCCGCGGCAGATGGTGTGGGGAAGGCAGCTCGTCGACTTGCGCTGCAACCTGTTGGATTTTCACTTGGCTGACCGGTCTTGATTCGGGCAGCGGGACGGCAGGCTCGGCAGGCGGCGCGGGAGCGCGCTCTACCTCATGGAGCGAGGTGGAAACCATGCTGTCAGCCTCGACGCGCTCCGGCTGCCATGGTGGTGACGGTAGCCGGCCGGCGCCCGCGCAGCCTCCAAGACAGACAACCAGGGTCGCCCCCAGCAAACAGCGGTAAAGCACGCTTTCCTCCATGAAAATGGCCGCTCCCGTCCTGGAAACATGCGCACAGATTGCGGGCTATCCCTGTTGTATCGACAGGCCGTCCTCGCGCGCATGAGCAAATTGAGAAAATCTCGGATTTTCGAGCGTGCATTGTCCGTTGGCCCGCCGATAACCATCCGTTGCGCTCTGAGTAACCGTTCACGGGCCGGGGTCTGGTACATTTTTCGGCCAATCCGCCCGATCCAGCGAACACGCGCGGGCCGAAAACATGTACCTGACCCCCTCGAATCTGGCTAACAACTCAGCCGGGATGTGAACGGGCACGCGCTCTGATCTCCGCACCACGGATGCACCGTCAGCGCGGTGCCGACGATTCGGGCTCCAAGATCGACAGCGAGCCAAACATGCCAGGACGCAATCCGGGGCCAGGCTCATCGAGCTCAACCTCGACGCGCATCGTCCGCGTTGCGGAGTCCAGAGCTCCCGCCAACCTGGTGATTCTGCCCCAAAGTGGCGGCACGCGAGAACGGCCGGTGTGAAATAGGGCGGGCTGACCGACCGTCACGAGGCCTGCCTCGGATTCCGGTACGTCAGAAACGATTCGCAAACGGTCCACGCGGGCGACGGTAAAGAGCGGCTCCGGCTTCCCACTGGCGGCTGACTGGACGAACGTGCCCCGCTCGCACGTCCTGCGCACGACGATGCCGTCGTAGGGAGCCTTGATGTTCGCGTACTCCAATAGGATAACGGTGTGCTGGAGGTTGGACCGCGCAACTTTGAGCCGCGCCTCGGCACTCACCAGGTCCGCCTGGGCCTTCACGAGCGCCGCCTTCTCCACTCTCACCTCCGCATCGGCCGTCATCAAGGACGCCTCGGCGGCTCGCTTGGCGGCTTCTGCCGCTCGAAACTGATTGAGCTTCTCGTCCTCCAATCCCTGCTGAACAGCCCGCTCGCTGACAAGCCGTGAAATCCGCTCGTGCTCGGCCTTGCGGTAGGCCAGCTCCGCGTCGTAACGGGCGACTTGCGAACGAACTTCCTCGACCTTCGCCTGCCGGGCCTCGATCGTGGCCTCGGCGGCCCGCACGGCGGCAGCTGCCTGGGCGACCTCGGCCTGTGCTTGCTCAACAAGGGCTTCGTTCTGCAAACGCTCCTGTTCCATTTCGGGCACCGCGATCACCGCCAATACCTGCCCCCTGGCAACGGCGTCGCCAATGTCCACGGGTCGCAACGTGCCAGCGGTGTGCTGAACCTGCCCAAAGGACTCGAGGTAACCGGCAACCTTGGAGTAGAGGTCCGTCTGTTCGTAAGCAGCAACATGGGCCGGCTGAGGGCGAGAAACCCGCCCGACTACCTCAGCCGGCATACCTGTCTGAGCGACGATTGCTGTCGGCCGCTGCGCGACGGCCGGACTGACGGCGAGTTGCCTGGTGACTTGCGCGTGCGCGACGGGCTCATTCCGCGAACAACTGGCCAGGCTGGGAAGCACGCCCACTGCCACCATGAACGCGGCGCAGTTCCGCCGAGCTGCTTCACATGGAATTTGAGCTGACGCCTTGCAGTCGGACATGTTCGCCCTCGACTCGTTACGCAGTTGCCGCTGTCGCAGGTGCTGGCGGGTCGCCCTGTCCGCGCTTGAGCATGATGTACAAGCAGGGAACGACGAAGACGGTCAGTAGCGTGGACGCCGTCAAGCCCCCAATCACGGCGCGAGCCAATGGCACCGTGGGCTCCCCCTCGTGCAAGGCCAGAGGCAACAGACCGACCACCATTGCGAAAGAAGTCATCAGAATTGGACGCAGCCGGACGACGCCCGCCCGGATTGCGGCAGACTTTACGGAGAGACCTTCTTCGGACCGCAGTCGATTGGCAAATTCGACCAGCAAAATGGAGTTCGAAACGGCAATGCCGACCATGAAAATAGTGCCCATGAACGACTGCACGTTCAGTGTCGTGCCGGTCACCCAAAGAATCACCAGAACGCCAATCACCCCGAGCGGCACTGCAAAGAGAATAATGAATGGGTCGAGAAACGAACGGAATTGCGCGACCATGATGAGGTAGATCAACACGACGGCCAGAACGAACCCGAAGCCAAGGCTTTGAAACGATTGCCTCATGCTCGATACCTCGCCCCGCATTTGCACTTCGTAGCCGGGTAGACTCGCTCCGGGGTTGGCTGGATCGAGCACGGACCATGTGGTTACGCCAGCCGGCGTTTGACCGCGCTTACCCCAGCCTGACAGGAGTTGCTCGACATCGGCCGCGACCGATCCCGCGTCACGCCCCTCGACGTTGACATAGATGTCGATGACGCGGGCCAGATCGTGATGGTTGATCTCGACTGCCGTCTTCTTCTCCCAATCAATGTCTTTCACGAGGTTTCCCAGTTGCTGGGCTGACGAATCATCCCCCTTGCCTCGGATCGGCGTGAGCATCAGGCTTTGCCAGCTGATGTCCTTCTCCGAAAGCGTAACGCCCATGTAAATGTGATTGCCGCTTTTGTAGTCGAGCCAGAACAGGGACGACAGCACGTCCGAGCCGTTGGTGGCACTGAGCATGTTCTCGGCCGCGTCCCGCATCGTGACGCCGAGATCTGCCATGCGCTGCTGGTCGAGTTCGATGCCAACCGTCGGATAGTCCATCGCTTGTTGGATTCGCACGTCCACTGCTCCCGGCACCTCCTTCAGCTTCTCACGCAGCTCTTTCGCGATCTCGTACTGTTTGAACATGTCGCGGCCGCGAATCTGGACATTGATCGGCGCGGGCAACCCGAAATTCAACGCTGCCGAGATCATGCCGCCCGTATTGAAAGAGAACTGCACGTCACGAAAGTCGGCCTTGCTGGCGAACGCTTCGCGCAGCCGCTGTGCGTAGTCCTGGCTGCTCACGTGACGGTGATGCGAGTCGGTCAACTGGACGAGAATCGTGGCATCCATCGGCCCGGCGTTCGCGGTGTAACCGGCCGGCCAGTCGTAGAGGACACCCATGTCGCTGAGGATCAGCCGGCGATCCGCTTGCGGTATCACCGCCATGATCACGTCCTCGATTCCGCCGCCCGTCTTGACCTTTCGCAGAACACCGTTCTCGATCACCTTTGACTCGCCACTGATCCATTCCTCTGTTTTCTCGATGCGCGTACCGGCTGGAAGGCGAACATTGATCACGACCTGATTTGCGTCGGTCGCCGGGAACAGTTCCTGGCCCAGAAACGGATAGAGGCCAAAACTGGCCGCCAGCAGAGCCAGCGAGCCGGGCACGACGATCCACCTGACTCGCACCGCACCGTGCAGCGCCCACGAATACGCCTTCTGCACCACGCGATAAGAGCCGTCGAAGAATCGGAACAGCCCGAAACGGCCTTCACCTGGCTCGTGCCTTTGCAGGAAGTAGGCGCAAAACGCCGGGGAAAGCGTGCGGGAAAGCAAGTACGATGCGAACATGGCGAACGCCACGCTCAAGGCCATAGGTTCGAAAAGGTACTTTCCCATGCCGTACAGAAACACTACCGGGAAAAAGACGGCCACGGTGGTAATCGTGGCTACCAGCACGGGCATCGCAATCTCGCGGGCGCTGTCCAGCGCGGCCTGGATCGGAGACTTGCCCATGTCGAGATGGCGGAACGTGTTCTCGATATCGATGATCGGATCGTCCACGAGCCGCCCCATGACCAGCGCCAGTCCCCCCAGCGTCATGAGGTTAAGAGTGTTGCCCGTGAAGTACAGCCCGATGATCGCGAACAAAGCGGATAGGGGAATCGACAGGGCGATGACGAACGTCGAACGGACGCTGCCGATGAAAGCCAAGACCATCAAGGACGCCAAGACCGCGCCGAGCACTCCTTCCCGCAGCAGATTGCGGATGGCATTGCGAACGAACACCGATTGATCTGCAACCACGTCGAGCTTCAGTCCCGAGTCGGGCAGATCATTTCCCGTGGCATCTTTTTGAGCAGGAAGCCGGTCGAGAAACGACGGTACGCTCTTCCTAACTCCCTCAACGACCTCGATGGTATTGCTGCCCGGACGCCGCATGATGGGGATATAGACGGTCTGCTGGCCTTCCCACCTGGGCTCGCGCGTAATGCGTACCAGATTCGTCTGAATGGCCGCCCGATCGGCGATTGGCCCGACCTCGTTGATGTCTACTTGCTGCACGGACTCGAGCCTCGTGCGACCGGTTTTCACTGGGATGTCGTTGAGCCCCGCCGCCAGATCCGGCATGTTGTTGAGCGACAAGAGAACGTCCTTGTCCCGGAGCGATTCGGGAATCCATTGCTCATCGCTGAACTTCAAGCGCCCTGGCGGGATCATGGGGCTGCCCTTTGCCAAGGCATCCTTGACATCGATGAGCGACAGATTGCGGGCATGAAGCTGCTGCGGATCGACCTCGCTGTAGATGCGCCGAAGCTTGCCCCCGAACACGGCCGGCGCAACGACGCCCGGTGTACCCGAAAGCATGTTACGGACATTGAAATACGCCAACTCATAAACCTTGGTCTCGTCCAGCACGTCGCTGGAAGCCGCCAAGCAGGCCGTTGGAAGCGGCGCGGTCGGATCGTACAACATGACCATCGGCGGCACGGTGCCGGGCGGCAGATAATACAGATCGGCCGATGCCAAACTGGCGACCTGGGCGAAGGCCGCATGGGGATCGGTGCCCTCGCTGAAGTGGTCGCGAACGACCGAAACGCCGATCATCGTCCGCGATTCTTGGCGCTCGATGCCCACCGCTTGCCCGGTCCACCGCTCGATCCGGTTCGTAATCGTGCGATCCATGAACTCCGTTGGCATGCCTGGATACAGCGTCAAAACCTGCACCGCCGGAGTGTCGTAGGTCGGCAGGATGTCAACCGCCACGCGGGTAATGCAGACATACCCGATCACGACGATGAAGAGGCAGAGCACGATCACCAGATGCGGGTTAAACACGGAAACCCGCACCAGCCAGGTGCTCTTCCTGGCGCTCTCGTGCTCGTCCCGCGACGCGGGTGGATCGCCTTCGTTTCCAAGCATGTCTTCCATTTCGTCAGCGCAGCCGATCTAGTGCGGATAAGTGCCGTAGGCGTGAAGCACGCGATCCAGGTGGGCCACGTCGGTCTGCCCAATCGCCATGACGGCGTTGCGGTCGATGCCGGCCATGACGATCTCATACGCCTCCTCCCGGCTGTGAAGCGTGCCATCGCCAAGCAACGCCTGTTGGCAGGCGGGAAATGCATCGAGCTTGTCACGGGGCAGGACGACGATCGAAACCGGCTTGGCGTCCACGTGGCCGAACAGGTAGGCCGCGGGCTGATCGCCGATGCGAAAGACGCCGGCCCCCTGAACTGCGAAGCCGGCGTCCTTTCGCGGCGGACAGCGCACGGGAAACGGCACGCGGGATCGCAGATAGTCTTCGACCGCCAGGTCGGACTCGCTACGGAACTGAAGCGTCTCCTCGCCGGCTTCCAGCCTCTGATGCCACTTGACCGACACCTCGGCCAGGTCGTGACCCCGTGCTGCGGGCGGCCGTGACGCAAACCACGAGATGCCGATAACCAGCAGCACGCCCGCCACGATGGCCAGGACCCAGGTCCAACGTTGAGTGGCAGCGGGCTGCTCTGGCGCGAGGCCTGATCTAGTGAGCACTGCGTCCCAAATCGCCGCAGCAGGTTCCCCGCCGCGCAGCTTGTCGGCGAGCAGCCCTTCCATTCGGCTCTGCTGAGCAAACCACTGGGCGCACCCTGGGCAATCCGCCAGGTGCTCGCCCATGCGAAAGTGCAGATCGGCGTCCCCCTCGGAATCGTGGTAGAGACTCCAGTGCCGCCTTACTTCGTGGCAGTTCATGGAATTACCTTCCCTCGCGTCTGAGGAGGCCACGTTCCTCGCCGAACTTCACAAGCCTTGCGCGGAGCCGCAAACGGCAGCGGGCAAGGCCGCTCATCACGGTGCCCATGGGCACCTGCAGAATTTCTGCAATCTCCCGATACTTGAACTCGCCGATGGCATGCAGCAGCAAGATCGAACGCTCCTGAGGAGCTAAGCCCCAGATTCCCTCGGCCAGCGCCGCATCGCACTCGTCGAGGATGGCGCCTGGATCGTCGAGCAGGACCTGCAGCAGCGGTTCATCCAGCACGAGATTCCACGCCTCCTCGACGGACAAGTCGGCAGGCAGTTCTTCGTGCCGGTCGCGGCGATATTTGCGGTTGGCGTTCTGGATTTCGAGATGAACATAGCGGAATACCCACGCGCGAAAGTTCGTTCCCTCAACGTACAGGTAGAAGTCTCGATACGTGCCAGCTACTGCGCTCTGGAGCACGTCCAACACACCGTTCGGGTCGTAAAGCGAACGACGGCAATACGCCTCCAGCGCAACCTGGAGCGGCTCCAGATGGCGAAGGAATCGCTCTGTCCTGCCCGCATCTTCCGCCAAGCTCGTCCTCCTGAAGTTTTCCAACGCGGCCTCGATCCCGCTCCATCTCTAAATGTCGCAACGAAGGAGCATTATTCCAGCGACACGCCGACTCTCGAAACAGGAGAATCGATCACAGCGAAAGCAACCACGCCCAGTCGCAGCGCTGGTGCGGAAGCGACAATCGTTAACCCGGACTATTCATCAACCGAACGAGCAAAGCTGCAAGGTGAAGCAGAGAAACAGGTTGTGGCTATCTTCCCAAGAACACCGCGCACATCAGCCGGCACGCGCTAGCGTCCGGTTCTCACCAATTCCAGGGAAACCGGACGCTGACTCGTTACGGCTCATGAATAATCCGGGTGAACCCAACCGAGCGTTTCCGCCGAGATCGGGCCGGAAGGCCGCCGCCAGGGCGGGCGGCGCGTAGTGCGTGACCGCCAGAGAGTTAGACTTAGAGACTTTCGGCGTGGCCGCAAACCGTTGCCGGGATCCGCCCTAGAACGCAGAAAGGCCGGCGTCTCGGGACGCCGGCCCTTTGGATCACCCGACGGTAGCCGAGTCTCGCTACCGAGAAAACAAGTTGCGGGGACAGGATTCGAACCGGTGACTGGGGGTTGCTGATAAGCGATTTGATGTCCGACTTCGCCTATCTTGCTGATAAGCTGATAAGGCTGATAGCTGAAGTTGCTGCACCTGCTGCGGGGTCCAGCCCTTACCGTGATTCGCGGGTTTCTTGGCCATAGTTGGGCCTCCGTCTGAGTTTGAAACCATCCGTAGAACCTATTCTGCCCATTGTAGGCGAGGAGGGGACGTGGGGCCAGCGATGAACTCAGGTCTTTTCATCGCTATAGCAGATCCGATAGGCTAAATCGAGAATCTGGCGTGCGTTGTCCGTGAGGCGGGCCAGGTCGTAGTGTGCCAGCACGTCGCGGTAGAGTCGTTCACGGTCTTCAGGTTTTCCGTTGGTGGAATCACATGTCAAACTGCGCATGACGTCCGCGATTTCGGACGGGGGGATATCGTCGAGCTTTCGATCCCCGCGCGGGCGCACAACAACGGCTGGCGTCCCCGCGATGCGCACAATCCTCGTCTCTATGTCCCGCGAGCCATACTCGTCGATCTCCTCGAGCAATCCTTCACGAACGGCGGTAGCGACTGCCCGGTTCAGTTCATGGCGCACCAGCTTTGTCACTCGCCGAAGTCCTTTGGCGAGAATGTAAAGACGATACGCCGAAATCCGTGGCATCGGTCCGTGCGCCTTTACGATTTCCACTAGTGCCGTTTTTGCCTCGCGCAAATCCGGACCATCGGACCGCACGCCGCTATCGCACCGGCCCTGGAAATCCAAATTGGCAATCTCCTTTCGCCGCTCAGGTGCATAGTCGTCAACGTGGTCGGAATCGCCGCTGCCGTTTGGTGCTGAATCAGCTATTTCGGCCTGTTGAAGCACCGCGCCGTTTCCATGTGCAGGCGTATTGTGATTCGCGTCGATTACCTCGCGCCGCGCCTGAACCGCGGTCCCGTGCGTGGCGTTGGCAAAACTGTCCCGATCGTGCTCCGCAAGCTGCCCTTCACCCGCGCCGTAAATGCGCAGGTCCGAAAGCAATGACCAAAGCGGCTCCAGCGCAGTGCTGCGATTCGCATAGTAGACATACTCTCGAATCGTCCAAATCTTCAAGCCCGCCCGCTCGATTTTTCGCTGACGATCCATGTCTTGGTCGTATACATCGGCCCCATGCCATTCGTCCCCGTAGCATTCGATCCCTAACCGTGACCTTCTTCCTTCCACGACCAAGTCCACCCGCTTGTCGGCGATTGGGAACTGAGGAATGACATGAAATCCACATACGGAGATTTCCAGGGCAACGTCCACTTCAAACCAACTATCGAACGGAGCGGGCTGGCTTCCCCGCCTTCGACCAGCGCTGCGGGCCAAACGGCGCAGCTCGTCCACGTTAAGGTCCGCGCCGATCGTACCCGCGCCAGACGGGTTCTCAAAATAGCCAAGCAATCGTCGCCGCAAGCAGTTTTCGCTTAGGTCGCTTCGATTGGCCGAATGGAACAGCCACATTTGGTCCCTGGCCCGGCTCGCAGCTACATTAAATCTCCGTTGGTCCGGAGCCTTGGTCAACGCGCCAATTCGTTCATTGGGCGCTGCAACCATGCTCAAGAAAATGACGTGCCGTTCGTCGCCCTGAAAGCTGTAGGGATCGCCACAAATCAATCGGCGCTTCGTCATTTCTTCGGCACCGAGCGACTTCAGCAGCATCTGTTCGATGAGTCGAGCTTGCGAGTTACCCTGAAGCGCGATCACTCCCATTGTCCGCCCATCATATCGTTGGTCGCGACAGCAGGCTGTAACTGCGTTCGCCACTTCTTCAGCTTCTGGACGGTTAATCACTCGACTCGCCTCCCCTTCGCGATGTCCCGTGGGTACATGGCGCAGCATGATCGGTTCAAGGCGGTCCGGGGGATACTGACGCAGCGGGGTAAGTGGAGTCGCGGCGTAACACAAGTCGTTACTGAACCGAATGATCTCCGGCATACACCGAAAATGCTCACGTAGTACGATGCGGTTGCCAAACCGTCGTTTCGCGTGGTCGAAAAGGCTACTGTCAACGCTGAATGCATCAGCATGTTCAAAGTCCAGTAGGTGTTTAGCTCGTAGACCATCCACGATATCACGGTCGAGTCCCACGGCCTCCGGACTGATTTGCTGGTCATCGCCGACGACGATAACGCGTTTGGCAAGGTAAAACAGCACTAACGAATCGGGGCCGCACTGCGACGCCTCGTCGATGATAACGACATCGAAAGCCCCCGGCGTTGGGAGGACCGTCTCAAACACGCGATAAAGCGGCATTACCCATGCGGGCACGGCCGGACGGCATTCGTTGAGGTGGCCTTGCGCTGCCCGGCGATGCTTCCATGCGTGTCGCCCAGTCCCTTTTCCCAGTTTGTTGACGGCCTGTTGCCAGCCCAAAAGGTGTCGCCGGTGATGATCGGTCATCCGGCTAAAGAACCAGCGCCATGCTCGCGTGGCAGCTACTGTTTCGGTTGCCCGGCGAGCATCTTCCTCGGTCTGCGTTATTTGCCGTTCAAGATTGTCCGCGTCGTCAGAAGTGTTCCATTTGTTCAGCCACGATCTGGCGATTGCCCAATTCCACGCCCGTTCAATTTGAGGCAATCGTTCGTCCCAGATCGAGTTTGCGAAGTCAGATTCCAAGCTTGCGCGTAGCCGTGGCGCAGTGGTGCCAAGTTGTAAAAGCCGGTCCTGCCGTCGCATGGCTCGACTACGAGCCGCATGAAGGCTGCGAATGTTCTCAATCGTCGCACGTGCGGCGTCGAAGTCGGATTCAACTACGGCGCGTACAAGAGCCAACGTTGACGGATGAGCGCGTGCGTTTTCAGCAACCCGTTGCAGTTTCGACGTTCTGACCGCAATTCGCTTCTCTGCCTCACCCAATTGCATTTTCAGTAATGAGGCTCGACACGTTTCCGCCAATACACGACTAGCCTGGGCATCGGCCCAGCTTGGTTCTCCCATGTCAGGGATATTTGACACCGCCTCACATGCATCGTCGAGGACTTGCCGTAGTCCGAGAACCTCCGCAAGGAGTTCGCATTGTCGCTCAAGTTCCGCGACTTGCAGGGGAAATTCGGCATCCAGACAATCGCTCCGTCCCTTCCACAGGTTCCACGCACGCGCAAGCGTCTGTTCGACCGTCAAATATTTGATGAGTTCGGCCAGAGGCTTGGGATGATCGCACGTTTGCCCGCCGATCTTCACGCCTCGAATGATGTAACCGTATCGTCGCAACGGCTGTCCCCACAGGCTCCAAAAATGAATCTGGCGACCGTTGTCAAGCAGGGTTTTGAGAGCTTGGGCGTCGTGTAGCAACGTGGAATGGTCAACGTTCCCCTGCTCGTGCAAAGCGTCCCTGGCGATGCTCCGCGCATCGTCATCCAACCCAGCCAGAAAATTTGAAGTGCCTCGAACAAGCTCTTCCCACAGCCGTGGTTTACCGGCCAGAACGGACTGAATTGCGTCCCCGACCCAGCTTTCAGCGTTTCGTCGGAGCCGATCGAGTACGGACGAGAAGACGTTTAGCTTCTCGACCAATTGCATGATGTTGTGATAGCGACTCCGCACGAGAACTGATCCCACTGGGGAATTAAGAAGGTCGGCAACGGCACCAAGTTTGGTGCGTCGGTCTGCCGCACACCGAACAAGCGACTCGAACTCCTTAATGTCTGGAAGCTCTGAGTCTGCCACCAGGTTCGTGTCAAGAAGTTCGGATTCCTCAAGTGCGTTCGCCGATCGCAAATCACAAAGCAATTCGAAAAGTTCGTCCGGCCGAAGTGGCAGGACCATTTGTGGCGCAACGTCATCTTCAAGCCAACCAAATGCCGGCGCTTCCAGCTCCAGTTGCCGAGCAATGTGCGCGGCGGTCCCTTGATAGTTGCCGTCGGCCACGACGTGCTGGCGAGTGTCCGCCTCACGGCGTTGTCGCAAAAGATGGCCGTTCGCCGCTTGTGATCTTCGCAGTTCATCAAGTCGCGATTCGAGTTGCGTGATTTCCGCGTCTGCCACCTGTGCATTCCACTGGTCGAGCCGACTCAGGATTCGAGAAACACTTGTTTCCAAACCTCGCTGCTCTTCGAGACCGGCTCCTAGGAGGCTGACGCACAGCGGTCGAATGGACTCGGGAATCAGTCCTTGCAGAACTTGCAGTGCCCGCTGCGTCTGCGCCGTGACCAGGACACGCTGCCCCGATGCCAATAAATGACAAATCAGATTGGCGATCGTGTGGGACTTGCCGGTTCCAGGTGGCCCTTGCACGAGCACACCTGTACTTGACCGAAGCTTGTGAACGATCTGCTTCTGTTCGTCGTTCACCAACAGCGGAAAGTAAACGTTTGTGTCAATCGGGCCGCCCGTATCGGCCTCGCCATCTAATCCGTCGCCATCTGGCTGCGGATAATCTTCACAAAGCTCGCGGAAATGACCGGGCAACACCGCCCCGCCAGCAATCTGACCACGAATCGCGTCCAGGATGCGAACCAAACCTCGAGCAGACCGCTTGCGAAGGATCAGCGCTGGAGAAAAGGAGATTCTCGGCGCGTCCGGCGCTCGTTCCTCAATCGGTTTTAGACGCTCCGAATCGTACTGGGCACGGTCGGCGAGCAGTTCTGACAGCGCTTGGATCAGCGGGTCCAGGGCCGTGCGATCCCAAAGGTCGTCTCCCATTACCGCCAATTGCTGCTTGACGATTCTTTCCGCATGGACGAATCGCTCATCCATGTCGAGCATGTCCAGTTCAAGCGATAGCTCCGCACCGTCGGGTGATGGACCAACGGTGAACTCGCCGCGCGGAGCATCAAACGAAAGCACAGCCGGGCTCGTCAGCATGTGTCGGCGGATTGGTTCGGCGGCGCTCGTCCGCCATTGCAACAATCCGATCGCGAACACCAGTTCCAATTCTTCACCGTTGCGTTGCTGAGCCTGATAGATTTGGAAGAGCTTAGAGTACGCATTCTGGATGTTTCTCCAGCGGTCGTACTGTTCTTGCCAGGGTGACCATTGCTCGTCCAGATACCGATTCCATGCGTCAAGCACTTGCGGATGGTCTTCCAGCCGTCGAGTGCGGTACTCAATTGCAGAGGACGCATTCGATTCCCCATTATCACTCACCTCGCCGGAGAACGCGGAGGCGGGGGCTTCGTCGATTACCGTCGATCGAATACTCGGAATGTCGACGGTATTGCCCAGGGATTCCTGATCGACCCATTCCTCGCACTCGCGCGGGACAGCCGGACGCGCCGGCTCACGTCGCTTCTTTACGCGCAGCCAATCGTCGGGAGACTCGTTCTCAACGCGTCCCCATGCCTGGGCAAAACACTCTTTCTCGCGCGGAACCTCGTGAATCCAAAGAACCTGCTCGTAGCTCGAATCATCTCGGACCGGCACCGTACGAGCGGAGGATAGTGCCCGCAGGTAGTCAACGACATGGCACGCCTTGTCACGAAGGTCGTCGTTGCTGTTTGATTCCGTCGAGCACATCATCGACGTGTCTTGACCGATCGGGTTAAGCTGATAAGCGAGCTGATAAGCGATTTGATGTCCAACTTCGCCCATCTTGACGCGCACGGCCGACTGGGATGAATGGGATTGAAGCGTGTCGGCAGGCCTTCCTTGCACTGAGATCCACCTCGCCTTCGATAGCGGACGAGCACCTGTTTGTCAGCAGTTCCGCCGGCAGGTGACCAGTAGAGTCCGAGACAATGAAAGGTCGGGATGGCCCGCGGTGCGCGGTCCGTGAGTTCACTTTGGCCCTCTTCGGTCGCGGTCGCCAGCGACGGCGACAAGACGCTGGATAACGCCAGGCCAAACCGTGTGGGGCTCATCCGCGAGATTCTCGCTGGTCGCGACATGAGTTGGCGTCCAATCGAAGTTCCCCGGAAGGCGTCCGGCGGCTCAAGTCCGCGGCGTTTCCGGGACAAGCCCGGGATGTTCCTGTGTCGAATCATTGCCGCACGCCGCTTTCCGCAGCGTGCGCAATTCCACCAGCCGCTGCTCCAGCCGCGCAATCTCGGCGTCGATTTCGGCCGGGTTGGGCGCGGAGGTGGCACGGTACTCACTTCGGCTGAGCACGTGGAATACCGGCACCAGCACCGACATCGTCGCGTCGCCAATCGCGGCCACCGCGATCCAGCGGATGAGCCAGTCGGACGGACTGTCGTCAACCAGGATCGGCCAGGAGATCAAAATAGCCACGGCGAAAATGGAGAACACCGCCAAGATCAGTGCCCATTTGAATCGCTGTGCCAGCCGTGCTATGAACAGCAGCGAAACGTGAGTGCAGGCGACAGCGAAGACCGCCGTGATCGCGGTAACCCGGATAAGCGTCTCCCCGCCCCCCGCAGGCTGCGACCAGATCAGCACAATCACCAGCAGCGCGGCAACCAGCGTCAGCGCCAGTCCGGCGCCGGGGATGATCCATGGCCGCCGCTTGCTCTCCAGGGCTGCTCCGCACGCCAACCCGCAGACGCTGGCGAGCGCCACAGTAATGGCGGTCAGCAGCACGCGAAAATCGTCATCGGAACCGGTCAGAATCTGCCCAATGCCGACGAACGCACTGCACGCAACCGCCACGACGTGGACATAAAGGAATAGCCGTCGCAACGAGAACTGGAAACTGGTCGACATCTCGGTCACAATTCCCCGGGCAAGACGAAGAAAACGGGTCAAGACGAAGAAGACCGGTCAGAACTATTTGTCATGCCGAGGGTACTTCGGAGGCCGGCCGCGGGGACGAATGGTCAATTCAAGGTTCAGTCTCTTCGCCAAACACTTGACCCGCGCCTCACCGCCGTAGGGAAGACCGGTCGCCGTGGAGCGGCGGATCGCGGTCAGCGTCGCGATGGCCAGCGGCCCCTCGACCTTCGCAACCCATGGACGCTGACGAACTTTCGGATGAGCCAAATCTCGTCATAAGTAGTCAGCGGATCGACCCCTTCATCGACTTCCCCCAGGCCGTGATCGCCAAATCTGCTCCACCGGTACTGGCTGGCTCGCGTCACGATCGCCGCGCGCAGCGGACTGGCGTCGATGTACCGCAACACTGTCAGCAGGTGCTCGTCGTTCTGAATGACGGGGCTCTTGACGCGACCTTGCCAGACATACCCGCCCGAGCGGTAGTGCCTGTGATACCCGCCAGAGCGGTAACGCTTGTGATACCGCGGTGTGTGCGAGACCAACAGGCTCTGCACGATGCGGCTGATCGACGCTCCGGTGGGTCGCAGCACAAGATGAAAGTGATTGTTCAGTAGGCGGCAACCGTACAACTCGAATGGTTTTCGCGCCTTGAGATTTGCCAGCGCCTGAAGCACGGCACGAACGTCCTCTGGCTTGTGCAACACGCGCTGACGATTGCGACCACGATTGATCACGTGGTCAATCAGGCCATCACCGATCGAACGCACCGGGCGCGCCACGGACCAGACTCTACCAGAAACCACCCGCCCCGTCAACACAACCAGTCCTGACCCGTTTTCTGATTTAACCCGTTCGCTGATTCAGCCGCCGTTGCGATGATCGCCGCCGGGTTCGGTGCTCGTGTGACGGTTGCCGGAGTCATCGGAGGCGCCGAGTCAGGTCGACGCTTTCAGAGACTGATTGCGAACCACGGTATTGAACCTCACTTGTAAATCGACGATCGACCAGCTACGTGGAAGCAACGCATCGTTGCTCGCGGACGGTTGCGTCCCGACCGCTGCGATCGCGAAGTGACGACGCCGATCCGCAACCACGCGGAACAAGTCATGTCGGCAGTCACGCTGGGCGACACAGTGCCAATCTCCGACTATGGGAAAGGAGCACTCACGCCTATGCTGCTGCGAAGTATTGCCAATCCCTCTGTGCCAATATAGGTGAGACAACTACCTCCTCTTTTATTACTGTAGAGGGCGAGGAGGTGCAGGATGTCTGATCGCAAGGATTCGCGGGGTGTGGGGCCGGAGGTTCCGGAGAAGGC
>Ga0114938_1001310_pt1 | contig 17194 bp, 10 predicted proteins | sample AshMeaBigSpring_FD_88675 | JGI IMG/M metagenome (GOLD analysis project Ga0114938, IMG submission 88675) | Groundwater microbial communities from Big Spring, Nevada to study Microbial Dark Matter (Phase II) - Ash Meadows Big Spring | ecosystem: Environmental > Aquatic > Deep subsurface >...
ACCTACCGGTTTTGTGGATCAGCCGCGGGGCGCTAGCCCGCGGTCTTTCGCGGATGAACCGCGGGCTAGCGCCCCGCGGCTGATGAGTGATTTCGGTAACTTATTGTTGAACAGCGCCTTACTCCTCACGAGCCGGAAGGTCCGGCGGCGGGCGGCCGGGTTTCACCGGTGATCTCCAGTTGCACCTCGTCGATCTGCCAGCCCGCGACGGCGATGCTGTCACTGCCGCCCTTGGCGGGCGGCCCCACGAAGATTCCCAGCCGCAGTCCGCCGCGCTCGTCCACCGCCAGGGCATCCGGGCGATCCAGCTGGAACTGGACCAGGCCGACGGGACTTTCCCTCCGCTCCAGGGTCTGCAGCCGACCGTCGACCAGTCCCTGGACTTCCAGCGGCCGCGAGGGCGCGCGGATCTTGATCGTCAGCCGGGCAGTCTGGCACCGGATCGGCTGCAGCACCGGCGGCACCTGGAACCGCAACAGCGTCCGCGACTCGACGTGGTTCGGCCCCAGCCACTTCTGCTCCAAATTGCTGTAGGTGCTGGAGATCCCGCCCAGACCGGGCAGGGGAACCGACTCGTAGGGCAGGAAGGTTGTGGGCACCAAGACCCGCGCGCCGGCGTCCGACGGCTCGAATTCGAGCGGGACCGCCAGCACGGAGTCGCCCAACTGACGCGCCTCGGGCACCAGGTCAAACTGCATCTCCAGCGGTGCGGTCCAGGCGAACAGCAGGGGGCTGCTGAAACGCACGGGACGCGCCGCGTCACCCAACAGCTGCCGGTACATCACCTGCCGCTGCCGCTGGATGTCGCTGAGCACAACGTCGGTCAGGTACTGGTTGGGCGCCAGGACCTGCGGGGAACCGGCCGTGAACGATCCGTCGGGGCGGATGTTCAAGGCCATTCGACGCTGGGCGGAGGTGGCCACCAGGGCGTCGGTCGGCGAGGCGAACGCCGGCGCTTGTAGTTGCCCCACGAGCCCGTCGGGCCCGAAGCGGGCCCGCGCCACCACCGGCTGCGCCACCACCGCGTGGTAGCGGAACGGCGCCAACCGGATGCCCGTCGGCAGCGCGAGATGATCCCAGTGCCACCGATCCAGGTCGGTCCAGATCATGCGACGGGTCGTGCCCTCCAGCCCCTCCATATCGGGCCAGAAGATGCCCCCGTCGCGGGACCCCAGCGGCTGCCGGAGCTCCCCCTGGTTATACATCGCCAGGATGCCCGAGGCCGCGACGTCGCGCGTGCCCGGCGAGATCTCCACGACCTGGATGCGCGAAACGGTCGACGGCACAGCACGCCGCGACCCGGCGCCGAGCAAGACCAGCAGTCCGGCCGCGGCCAGCGACAAGAGCGGTCCCACCCAGCCCAGGTGCGCCAGGCCGCCCCGCGGGATCAGCCAGAGTCCCGCGCCGAGCAGCGAGGCGGCAAACCCCAGCAGGATCAAGCCGACCCAGCGACGCTCCACGATCCGGTAGCCGATCGGGCCGACGGCCGACGACTCCCACAGTTCGCTGGCGGCGGGAGGCGGCGATTCGACGGGCACCAGTCGCGCCGCCAGGGTCGTCAGGGGCGGCGTCGCGATCAACGCGCCGCGATCGCGACTCGACACCGGCTGGGGATCGTCCGGCGTGCGCGGCCGGACCCAGCCGCGGGCGCCGAGCGTCGTGATCAAGACGCGGCCCTTGCCGGCGGGATGCCAGAAGGCGGCCGGCCACCCTGCCACCGTGTGCGTCACCTGCAGGTCCGGTCCGACCACCCGCACCAGGTCGACCGGCTGCTCCAACTCCTGCGGCGGCCCGTCCGCGCGGCGGGGAACATCTCGCTGATCGAGCACCTGAAAATGGGTCAGACTCAACCGGTCGACAATGTGGCAGCGAAAGGTGTCGCCCAGCAGTCGCTGCACGGCCTCCGGCGAGACGCGATCCAGCATGATCCAGATGCGGCCGCCGTCGTGCAGCCAGTGGCGCACCGCCTGGCAGGCGGCCGCGTCCTGAGCGAGCAGATCCGTGCCCAGCACCAGGTTCCCCAGGCCCTCCAGCGCGAAGGCGCTCGTGGGCAGGGAATCGGTCTGCAGCGTCGTCATCCGCCGGCTCAGCTCCACCGCCTCCCGCATCGCGCCGACCGCGGCGCGGGCCTCGAGGGCCGTGTCGCCCAGCAGGACCGCGGTCAGCGGCGGCTCGACGACCAGGGGCAGCATCCCGCGATGCGTCACGCCGCCGTCCGGCGCCGCGATCAACCGCTGCCGCGCTCCCTGCTGCTCGAACAAGAGGGCATTCACGGGGATCGTCTGCCGGCCGCGCGGCACCTCCGGAGGCGTGCGCAGCAGGTAGGATGATCGGCGGCGGGATTGCGGCGGCAGCCACAGCCGCCGCCCGAACTGCAACCCCGCATCGTTCTGGAAATAGAGCGTGGCCAGCAGCTCCACCGGCCGGTCGGTGGGGTTCACCACGCGGAAGCCCACCATCCCCCAACGGTCCGCGACCAACTGCTGGGCCCCGGCCGGCGAGTCCGCCGAGATGTACCTCGGCCCTTCCTCGACCGCGGACGCCGGGGCCGCGTGTGCCACCAGATAGAAACCCAGTGCCACCCGCCACAGGCCGATGGCCCACGGCTGCCAGAGCGGTCGCCGCCAGCTTCCCGCGCCGCCCGCCGGTCGCTTCACACGCAGCCGCACACGCGGGTTCGTCCCACGCAGCACGCGCGTCCCCGAACCAGACCCGGCACGGCCCCACCTTCCTGGCGGCCCGCCGCCGGCGGTCCGGCGGCGGAGCCCCGCTCGGGATAATCGACCCGACGCGAGGTCAACGCACGCGGTGGATGAACACGCCAACACCTGCTTTGTCGCCTCTAAATCGCCTTGCGTGAACCTGGAAGATACGCGACGCGCTAACCAGAGCTGGACAATCGTTCGAGGGCGAGGCTCCAGCCGAGCCGGCGCGTTCAGCCGGTTCTCGGCTCGGCGGGAGCCTCGCCCTCCCAGAATCACGAAGACCTATTGAGTGCCTGCGGGATACTTGCTGCTTCGGGATCCCAATCGCGGACGGCAACCGGCGGGAGTCCCGAATGGGGTCTTGCCCGGATGCCGGAATGCGCGAGCCACAACCGCCGCGCGAACCCAGGAAGAAAGGGGAACGGCCGCACTCGAGGCCCCTGATCATATCTGGGTCCGCAGCGGCTTGCTAGGCTCTGTCCCACACAAACGTCGGGATGCATCGGGGCGGGCGCAGCACCTGCTGAGGCGCTCAATGGGGTTTCGTGATTCCGGGAGGGCGAGGCTCCCGCCGAGCCGAGAACCGGCTGCACGCGCCGGCTCGGCGGGAGCCTCGCCCTCCCGGAATCACACAACTCTGGTTAGCACGTCCCGTATTTCCCAGGACCACGCAAGGCCATCTAGAACGGTTGGCCGGCAGACTCATCTCGGCTCAGCAGGCGCCGCGAGCTGCCAGGACATCCACGGTTGCATGGAGCCGTGACCATGCACGGCGCTTCGTGGGCAAAGACCGAGGCCCCTGCCGCCAACGGCCCGGAGAAACCGACACGCCCGGTTGCTCGACGGCGGCTCACAGCCGCTGGTTCCACTCGGCCCGGGCGTAGCGCGACGCGACCAGTTCCCGCGTCGCCTGGCAGGGCCAGGCCGCCAGCTGGCCCTGTGGCCGCCAGGCATCCAGGACCGCCTGGCGGAGGGCGCCCCGGTCGAGCGGCAGGTTGGCCACAAACTGGCCGTGCCCGCGGCCCCGCCGGTAGTCCGGCTGCCGCGGCGGCATCTTCAGGCAGACGCCGAGCAACTCCAACGGAAAGTCGTACAGCAGCGTGCCGTGGTAGAGGAGAAACTCGCGCTTGCAGCGGAGGCTGTTGCCCGAAAACTTGCGGTCGTCCGCCAGGGCCAGATCGCTGATGCCGCGCGGCCGGACCCCCGCCACCTGCCGCGCGAGGGCCTCGGCCAGCGTGCCGAGCACGAACTGGTGCGCGTGCTGGATCATCCGCAGCGCGGGCCGCCGTGCATACTGCAGGATGACGGCATACATCAGGCAGCCGGGAGCGGCCACGATCGCCGCCCCGCCGCTCGTGCGGCGGAGCACCGGGATGCCGCGTGCGTGGCAGGCCGCCAGGTCGACCTCCTCGGCCAGGCGGGAGGCGCGGCCCACGACGACCATCGGCTGGGCTGGCTCCCAGAGCCGCAACAGCTCGCCGCGCGCCGTCTCCAGGTCGCGCTCCTCGAGCAGGGCCTCGTCCAGCGCGAGGTTCTCCGCAGGCGTGTCGAGGGTCAAATCCAACAGCTGCATCGTGCTCCGCCGCGCCGCCATCGCGCCGCGCGACGGCCGACCCCTCCACCGAGCTTCACCCGGCCCGCGCGCTTCCTGGCCGACACGATTGGCTTGCCAGGCCCGGCACGGCCGCCCATGATACGGTGCGCGTACCGTCACCTGCCGCGTAGTGTAACCGACGCCCCGCGATGGCCAATCACCGTCCACGCAAGTTCAACCTCTATTTCCTGGCCGCCATCCAAGGGGCCGCGGTGCTGGGCATCTTGCTCGCGCCAGGAAGCATCGGCGAGCGCACGGTTTTCCTTCTCGCCCTGCCCTTCGGCCAGGCCAGCTTGCTGGTCCTCTGGGCCCTGCGCGGCGCGATGCCGTTCTACGTGCGAACACCGCTGGCCATCCTGGGGCTGGTCGGCGTGTGGCTGCTCACGTTGCGGCTGCTTCCCCAGGTCCGCATCCACGAACCCCAAGGTGCGGCGTGGGCCTCGCTGTACGTCACGCAGGCGGTGATGCTGGCGGCGGTGGTCAGCGCCGCGCGCCTGGCCCTGGCCTGGCGGGCGGACGCAAGGGCCGAGCCGCTGCCGCAGTACGGCGTGGGCTACCTGCTGCTGCTGGTCACCTCACTCTGCGGCATCCTGGCCGGTCTCCGCTGGGGGATGCAGTTCGCCGGCTGGTCGCATGCGGTCACGCGGTGGCAGTACTTTTTCTTCCTCCCCGTGATCGGCACGTACAACGCCGCCACGGCCCTGATCGCGGTGGCGCTGCTCGGTGGGCGGGGCCGCTGGCCGGTGCGGGGCGGGCTGGTGCTGGCCAGCAGCATCGCGCTCGGGATCACCGGACCGTGGCTGCTGCGCCGCCTGTTCGGAGAAACCGGCGGGATCGATGCGTGGCAGTTCTGTCAGCTCACCGGCGGCCAGGGGCTCTACCTGGTCCTTTCGCTCCTGCCGCTCGGGCGGCGCGGCCGACCTCGTGCGTTGGTAACCGCGCCCGCCAGGACTGTCGCCTTTTGCTCCGCGAAAGTACGCTCTTTCGCGGAGCGAAAGACGACGATGATGTGACAAAGTTGACCGGCGGCACCATCACGGTTCACGCTCCGGAAGAAGGGAAGTGCCGTAATCCCCAGGGGTGAGGTGCGTGCTTTCGGCCCACGCGCTGGGGTGTGCTGGAGTTTTGTCGGCCGAAAGATGGTCCCGACCGCGCCCCGTGAACAATCACGCTCCCTGACCACGGGTCGGGGCCCTGTTCGGCGGATCCTCCCCACCCTGCGGGCTCGCGGCGACCGTTGGCGCAGCGGGCGATGGAGCGATGGGTGGTCTGCGTCGCGGGTTGACGAGGGCCGGGTGCTCTCTACACTGAAACGGTCCCCTGGTCCCGGCCGATCCGCCCGTCCATGAACCTGCCCTCGAACAATCCCGCCCCGCCACCGCCCGAGGAGCTGCCCGTCGGCGGTCCCCAGCCGCTCGCGGCCGCGGACGTGCTGCCGCCTGTCCGCCCACCCTCGGCCAGCTTCCTGATGCAGCTGTTCTTCATCCCGCTGATCATCGTCTCGATCATCGTGGTGGTGTGGCTGCTGTTCAGCTGGCTGGCCCACCTGGGCACGCGCCCGCAGGAATTGGTCCGCGACCTGGAGGCCCTGAATCACGCCAGCTGGCAGCGAGCACTGACCTTGGCCAACCTGCTGCGTGATCCCCGCAACGAGGAGCTGCGCCGTGATACGCAACTGGCGCAACAGCTGGCCAGCCTGCTCCAGCGCCAGCTGGACGAAGGGCGGACCGATCAGGATCGCATCTGGCTGCGGCTGTACCTGTGCCGGGCGCTGGGTGAATTCCAGGTGACCGACGGGCTGCCGGTGCTGCGCGCGGCGGCGACCCATGAGCGCGATCCCGCCGAGATCGACGTGCGGCGGGCGGCCGTCCAGGCGATCGCCCTGCTCTGCGATCGGGTGGGACCCGAGCAGGTCCTCGCCCGGCCCGACGTCCTGCGGTGCCTGTTTCGCGCCGCCGCGCTGCACGGCGACGCCCAGGATGCGCAACCGGCCCGCGGCGAATTGCGATCCAACGCGGCCTTCGCCTTGGGTCTGATCGGCGGCCCGCAGACCGGCGACCACCTGGCGACGATGCTGGCCGACCCCTATCCCAATGCCCGCTACAACGCCGCCACCGGACTGGCACGGCTGGGCGATCCCCGGGCCGTTCCCCGCCTGGTTGAGATGCTGCAGATCGATAACCCGGACGCGATCCGGTTCGAAACCGATCGGTCCCAACAGCGTTGGAAGCAGGAGCTGGTGCTGCTCAACGCGCTGCGGGCCGTGCAGCTCCTGGCCGCGGGAAACCAGCAGGTCGACCTGGCGTCCTTGTCGCCTGCCATCGAGTCGCTGCTGCAAGCCGATCTCGGGCCCGCCGTGGAGCTGCAAGCCCGGGATGCCCTGCGCGAGCTGCGCGAGCGGCCCCCAGCCAATCCGCCGCCAGGGGAGGCCTGAAGGTTGTACGAGCCGCTGGGAGGGCGAGGCTCCTGCCGAGCCGAGGCCCTGATCACCCGCGCGTGGCGGCGCCGGCGCAGGCGGAAGTAGGAATGAAATGGAAGATGTCACACCTCAAGCAAGGGAAATACCGAAATGGCTGCTTCGCGGAATGAAGTGATCGAGATGTTGAGGGCGGCTTACAGCATGGAGCTGGAAACCGTGATGAACTACCTGGCCAACAGCATCAACCTGGACGGCGTCCGTGCCGAAGAGGTGAAGAAGTCGCTGGCGGCCGACGTGACCGGTGAAATCACGCACGCGCAGCAGCTGGGACACCGCATCAAACAGTTGGGCGGGTTGGTGCCCGGCTCTACCGGCGTGGTCCTGGGAAACCAGGTCCAGCCTTCGACGGATACCACCGACGTCGTGGCGGTGATCGAGGCCGTGATCCAGGCGGAAGAAGCGGCCTGCGCCCAATACAAGAAAGTCATCCTCGCCACCGAGGGTGACGACTACGTGACGCAGGACCTGTGCATTCGCCTGCTGGCCGACGAAGAGGAGCACCTCGTGCTGTTCCGCGGCTTTCGCAAGGAATACGCCCGGTCGTGATCGCCGGAGCGGCGAACGGCGGCGGGCAACATTTTTTTTCCAGCCCCGGCCAACCGCTGACGTCCGCCCAGGCCCCGCGGTATTTTCCGTAAGCCTCACGGGCGATTGAGCTTCGCCGTTGGCGGGCCGCGGTGGGTGAAAAATGCGCGAAGGGGTATCTGTTTTCGCAACCTCTTGAAGAGATTGGATTTGCAAAAACTTTACCCACCGTGATTGACGGGGGGTAAGAAGTTTCTAAAATCTTGCCTTCATGCCAAAATGTTGTGTCATCCAGATCGGATGATACAATATGTTGTGGCTAACCCCCCAAAAACACCCATTTTGGGGGATTCGTTTGGTTGGCATGTCGGGACGTGGCCTTTGGGTGTGGTGGTACGCGGGCCGGGTCAGGTTGCCTCGTTGGCCGAGAGGCCCCACAGGCGAACCCGAACGGCCGACCGTATCGACCCGAAATGCCGGGAATCGCTCACGTCCAAGGCCGTGGCGGGCAGATGCCAGTATAGTGTACTTGTGTACATTATCTCGCGCTCGCTCCGGCGGGCCGTTCGCCGGGGCTGGGGGCGGCCGGGGCGGGCTTCGGGCGGGGCGGCGGGCTTCGGGCGGGGCGGCGGGTAGCTGTTGGTTTGGCGGTAACCGTTCACAACCCGGTGGAAGATTGTCCCTGATTCCAGGGGGTCAGGTCCATGTTTTCGGCCAGCGCGGATCCGCAAGGTCGAGGTTACCGGCCGAAAAATGGACCAGACCCCGGGCGCGTGAACGGTTACGTTTGGCGATGCAACGTTGCCTGGCGGGGACGTGACGTACGGAAACAAAGCTGAAACCTAGGAGGGAGCACAGGATGGCCACGGTCGATATCGGACGAACCTCGCGGGAGGCTGCTGGCAGCGGGAGTGTCATGAGTGCCGCGCCGGATAATCCGCACGGGCTGGAGTTCGAGCCGGTGTTTTGTCCGCCGGAGGTCGCGGACCCGTTCGATACGGTGCGCTGGGAGTTGCGGAGCGCGGCGATCAAGGACGAGGGCGGGGCGGTGCTGTTCGAGCAGCACGATTGCGAGATTCCCGCGAGCTGGTCGCAGCTGGCGACGAATGTCGTGGTCAGCAAGTATTTCTACGGCGAACGGAGCACGGCCGAACGGGAGCGGAGCGTGCGCCAGTTGATCCACCGCGTCACGCGGACGATCGCCGACTGGGGGATCGAGGACGGCTATTTCCGCTCGCGGGCCGACGGCGAGCGGTTCTATCGCGAGCTGACCTGGCTTTGCCTGCACCAGCACGGGGCGTTCAATTCGCCGGTCTGGTTCAACGTGGGGCTGCACCACCAGTACGGCATCCGTGGGGCCCGCTGCAACTGGCACTGGAACGCGCCGACGCAATCGGCCGAGCAGCCGGACAACCCGTACGAGTATCCCCAGTCCTCGGCCTGCTTCATCCAGAGCGTCGACGACAACATGGAGGACATCATGCGCCTGGCCACGAGCGAGGCGATGTTGTTCAAGTTCGGCTCCGGGACCGGTACCGATCTCTCGACGCTGCGTTCGCACCGGGAGAAGCTGTCCGGGGGCGGCCGCCCCTCGGGTCCGCTGTCGTTCATGCGGGTGTACGACCAGATCGCCGCCGTGGTCAAGTCGGGCGGCAAGACGCGCCGCGCCGCCAAGATGCAGTCGCTCAAGGTCTGGCACCCGGACATCCTGGAATTCATCGAGTGCAAGCACAAGGAGGAGCAGAAGGCGCACGTGCTGATCGAGAAGGGCGGCTACGAAGCGAACTTCAACGGCGAGGCCTACAGCTCGATCCTCTTCCAGAACGCCAATCTCTCGGTGCGCGTGACCGACGAATACATGCAGACGGTGGAGCGGGGCGGGCGGTGGGCCACCCGCTGGGTGACCGATCCCTCGCGGGAGGGCCCGGTCTACGATGCCCGCACGCTGCTCGAGCGGATGGCTGAGTGCGCCTGGCACTGCGGCGATCCGGGTGTGCAGTACGACACGACGATCAACCGCTGGAATACCTGTCCCAATTCGGGCCGCATCAACGCCAGCAATCCTTGCTCGGAGTACATGTTCCTGGACAACACGGCCTGCAACCTGGCCAGCATCAACCTGATGCGGTTTCGCCAGCAGGACGGTTCGTTCGACGTGGCCCGGTTCCAGGCCGCGTGCCGGGTCTTCTTCGTGGCCCAGGAGATCCTCGTCGATCATGCCAGCTACCCCACGCGGCGGATCGCGGTCAACAGCCACCGTTACCGCCCGCTCGGCCTGGGGTATTCGAACCTCGGCAGCCTGATCATGGCCGGCGGACTGCCGTACGACTCGGCGGCCGCCCGCGGTGTCTGCGGGGCAGTGACCGCCCTGCTGCACGGGGCTGCGAACCTGGCCAGTTGCGAGCTGTCCCGGGCCGTGGGGCCGTTCGAGGCCTATCTCAAGAACCGGGAGCCGTTCCTGAACGTGATGCAGATGCACCGCGAGGCGGTGGAGCGGATCGACGACGAGGTGCCGGCCTACCTGAAGGACGCGGCCCGCCGCTTGTGGGACGAGGTGCTGCGGCAGGGCCGGGAACACGGGTTCCGCAATGCCCAGGCAACCGTGCTCGCCCCGACCGGAACGATCAGCTTCGCGATGGATTGTGATACCACGGGAATCGAGCCAGACATCGCCCTGGTCAAGTACAAGCAACTGGCGGGCGGCGGGATGCTGAAGATCATCAACCAGACGGTTCCCTTGGCCCTGCGGACCCTGGGCTATGACGACCCGCGGATCGCGGCCCTTGCGAGGCAGATCGAAGAGTCGGACACGATCGAGGGCGCGGCCGACTTGAAGGCCGAGCACCTGCCCGTGTTTGACTGCGCCTTCAAGCCGAAGCAGGGTACCCGCAGCATCGGTTGGCGGGCCCACGTGGCGATGATGGCCGCCGCCCAGCCGTTCTTGTCCGGAGCGATCTCCAAGACGGTGAACATGCCGTCCGACACGACCCCGGAGGAGGTCGGCGAGGCCTACCGCTGGGGCTGGAAGCTGGGGCTCAAGGCCCTGGCCATCTACCGCGACGGCTCCAAGCAGAGCCAGCCGCTGTCCACCTCGTCGGAGGGCGACAAGGCCGCCCGCAAGGAGTCCGCGCGGCCCCGCCGCGAACGGCTGCCCGACACCCGCCGCTCGGTCACCCACAAGTTCAACGTCGCCGGCCACGAGGGATATATCACCGTCGGCTGCTACGATGACGGCCGGCCGGGAGAGCTGTTCATCACCATGGCCAAGGAAGGCAGCACGATCGGCGGCCTGATGGACTGCTTCGGCACGGCCATCTCGATGAGCCTGCAGTATGGTGTGCCGCTGGAGGTGCTGGTCAACAAGTTCTCGCACACGCGATTCGAGCCGATGGGGCACACCACCAACCCCGACATCCGCATCGCCAAGAGCGTCGTGGACTACATCTTCCGCTGGCTGGGCGTGACCTTCATCCCCGGCTACCGGGAGGCCAGCCAGGGCCGGGCGATCGAGACGCAACAGGCGGCGGGCGCGATCAACGGGGTGGAGTCCGCCCTGCCGCGCAACGGGGCCGGCACGGCCGCCGCCGAGCCGCGCGGGGACCAGCCGTTGGGCCCGACCCAGACGGAACGGCTGCAACAGGCCGGCCTGGCAATCCAAGTCGATCACAATGGCGGGCCGGCCGAGGGCCGAAACGTACAGTTCGCCCGCTTCCAGAGCGACGCGCCCAGCTGCGACAACTGCGGGGCGATCACCGTCCGCAATGGCAACTGCTATCTCTGCCACAACTGTGGCAACAGCATGGGCTGCTCGTAACGGAGTGCGGGGCGGGAGGCCCCAGGGTAGCCGCTTTCTCGTGCGCGGCGGGCGCCGCCAAGCTGCGGGTGGCGGCGCCCGGCCAGCGCCTTGGAATCGCCAGAAACGCTGACCCGGCAACGACCCGGTCAGGACTCGCAGGCCCAGCTGGCCGCGGCCACGACCACGCTGACGGCGATCAACAACCCGACTGTCGATATCGCCTCGATCCACACGCCCGGCGACTCCCCCACGCGCCCGCCGCCACACTCGGTCTCAGATGTAATACGGGTTCGTGGCAGGAACCGGGCGCAACGACCAGTTCGTCGCCACGAAGGCCACACAAGCACCCAGCAGCAGCAGCAGCGTGATCGCGTTCATCTCAGTTGGTCCTCACCGCTCGGCCAGCCTGCCCATCGGCTGGTCCCGAACATGAGTCATCCAACGCAGCGATCGTGCCAGTTGATCCTTCCAGCCAGGTGCGTATCAGCGCAACCTGCTATGTGGAAATAGGTTCGATCTATGTGCTGGCAGTTGCGGTGACTTGCTTGTCACCCAGAAATGACATCAATGTGATTCAGCCGCGATGTCATCCCGATGGCGCCTGGCGGACGAGCCGCAGCGTGATTACCGGGACCCTGTGCCGTGGGCAATCGGCCGCCTGGCAATCGGCCCTTCGGCCAGACCGGCCAGCGGGGCCTGTTGAGAAATTTGCGGCACAGGCCGGGGTCTGGCTCATTTTTCGGCCGATAGACCGCTCGTCGTCGTGCGGCGCTGCCGCCGAAAAATGTGCCTGACCCCTTGGGGTGCGGCCCTTGGGGTGCGGCATGGTTGGCGAGGGCATCGTGCCGGCTGGGAGCCAGCTGGCCAAGGGCTCGGTCGCGCGCGGCCGGATCGCTTCGAATCCCGCGGACTGGCCCGCTCAGATCACCAGGGTCCGCGGACGGGATAGATGCCCAACTGGGCAGTGTCGCTGGGCCAGATCGGAACCGGCGTCCACCCGGCGCCTGGCGTGCCAGCCTCCCCCGGGTAGGGCCGCGCGAACTGGTGATAGAGCGGGGTCATGCGGGTACGCGCAACGCCCCAGCTGAAGTTGGTCTGCATGTCGGCGGTGGGGGGCACGACGAGGGCCATCGGTTGTCCCCATTGGGGATGTGCAAAGGGACCGTGCCACGGCACGTTGGCGTTGTACCACCCCGCGCCGCGGTCGGCATGCGTCCGGTAGTGGGGCCGCTCGTGGGGATGAACCGCCAGCGACTGGCGCGCTGCTGCGAGCAGAACCAGGGCGGACACGGCCAGGGCCATCCGCAGACACCGAGTCATGGGCTTTTCCTCCGAGTCTTCCTTGCCGCTTTAGCGCGGATTATTCATCAACCTGACGAGTAAAGTTGCAAGGTGAAGCAGAGAACCAGGTTGTGGCTATCTTCCCAAAAACACCGCGCACATCAGCCGGCACGCGCTAGCGTCCGGTTCTCCCCAATTCCACCAGAACCGGACGCTAGCGCGCTTGCGGCTCATGAATAATCCGAGTTAGCGCGGGACCTCGATCATCTTGAACAGCCCCTTGACGCCGGTCCTCACAGGCGTGCCGTACCAGCGGACTTTGGTCCGGTTCAGCCCCATGCCGTTGTTGTAGTGCTGCTGGTAGCTGGCGTGGTGCTGGTACAGAAACTCGTGCGGCATCAAGGGCTGGTAGGTGTAGTACGTGTGACCGACCAGGGGCGGCACCGGGTAGGGGGCGGGGTACATGGCGGCCGGAACACCCCCGGCTCCGGGCACATAGTAGTTGTAGAACAGATCGGGCTGTGATTGCTCGGCCAACGGCGCGATCCAGTCGTAGGCCCGCGCTGCGGGCTTGCCGACAGGGGCGAGGAGCAGGGCCGCGGCGAGAAGGCAGGCCAGGGCACGGGGTTGAGCAGTGCGCACGGGTGAAATCCTTCCTGGCTCGAACATGACGCGCAGTCCGTCCGGCGAACATGCCGGCGAGCGTGCTGGACGCGGCGGGGGCAGTTGGGGCCCCGGGCAGGGATGACGATCGGAAGTGGTCGGCACCCGCAGGTCGGCGGGCGCGGTGAGCCGGCGGCGAAGGCCGTCTTTAGGTTTTTCGGCCGGCGCGGGTGCTGCCGGTGAATCTTTGTTTGTCAATGGTGCCGATCGGGATCAAGATGCGTCCCGCGGCGGAAATCGCCTGGGAGGACCCGGATCCAGCCGCTATACTCTTCCCAATCGGAATGTTCTTGCCCGCCCAAGGGAGTGCGCCTCTTGTCCCCCGCCCCTACCGAATCCCCGAAGCGGCCGGCCCCCGCCCCCCGCGCCACGCGCGAGGACCCGCCCCAGGTCAACGGCCACGACCCGACCAACGGCCGTCCCGAGGCCCCGCGCCGGCGGGCCACGGCCCAGTCGATGGCGGCCAGCCAGCGCGATATCTCGGTCAGCGAGTTCTTCGCCAAGAACCGCCATCTGCTGGGGTTCGACAACCCCCGCAAGGCCCTGCTGACGACCGTCAAGGAGGCGGTCGACAACGCCCTGGACGCCTGCGAGGAGGCGGGCATTCTCCCCGAACTCTGGGTCCACATCCGCCAGATCGGCGAGAACCGCTTTCAGGTGGGTGTGCAGGACAACGGTCCGGGAATCCTCAAAGAACAGATTCCCAACGTCTTCGGCAAGCTGCTTTACGGCTCGAAGTTTCATCGGCTGCGGATGAGCCGCGGCCAGCAGGGGATCGGCATCAGCGCCGCCGGCATGTACGGCCTGCTCACCACGGGCAAGCCGGTCAAGATCATGTCGAAGGTGTCGCCCCGCAAACCGGCGCACTACTACGAGATCGCCATCAATACCAAGGTCAACCGCCCGGAGATCCTCAATGGCAAGGGGGAGGGGGTCGACATCCCTCCCGGTGCGGGCGGCCAGCAGGTGATGGAGCGGCACGTCATCGAGTGGATCGAGACCGACCACGGCACGCGGGTGACGATCGAACTGGAGGCCCGCTACCAGCGGGGCCGCGGCAGCGTCGACGAATACCTGGGGCAGACCTGCATCGCCAACCCGCACGTCACGTTGCACTATCTGGACCCCGAGGACCAGGCGACCGACTACGAGCGATCCACACACGAGCTGCCGCCCGAGGCCCAGGAGATCAAGCCGCATCCGTATGGCGTCGAGCTGGGACAGCTGGTCACGATGCTCAAAGACTCGAAGCCAATGTCGCTGTCGCAGTTCTTGAGCAGTTGCTTTTCACGCGTCAGTTCGAGCACGGCCAAGCGGATCTGCGCGACGGCTGGGCTCAGCACGCGGGCCAACGTGCACCGCGTCGGCCGCACCGAGGCCGAATCGCTCTACAAGGCCCTGCAGGACACCCGGGTTCCGCCACCGGCCACCGATTGCGTGGTGCCGATCGGGGAGCAGCGGCTGCTGAAAGGACTGCACCAGGTGGTACCGGGCGACTTCTATGTGGCGGTCACGCGGCCGCCGGCGGTCTACCGGGGCAACCCGTTCGTGATCGAGGCGGCGCTGGCCTACGGCGGCGCGCCGTCGGCCGCCGGCATCTCGCTCGAGCAGTTGACCGATTTCCTGCAGGAAAGCGACGCCCGCACCCTGCGGCAGTTCCTGGCGACCACCTTTCAAGGCATCGGCCAGGAAGGATCCAACCGGATCGTCAAGCAGTCAGGGCTCGGCACCCGGCAGACGCCCAACAAGCTCAAGCCCAAGGAGGTCCAGAAGCTGCACGAGGCCCTGCAGACCGTCAACCTTGACGAGGGGCAGTCGATGAACGTGCTGCGGTACGCCAACCGCGTGCCGCTGCAGTTCCAGCAGGGCGCCTGCGCCATCACGCAAACCGTGATGGCAACCGGTTGGCGGGCCTACGGGTTGACTCAGTCGCGCAACTCCCTCCCCAGCGGGCCGGTGACGATCATGATCCACATGGCCAGCGTCTGGGTGCCCTTCACCAGCGAATCGAAGGAAGCGATCGCGGGCTATCCGGAGATTCAGCGCGAGCTGCGGCTGGCCTTGCAGGCGATCGGCCGCAAGCTGGGCCTGTACCTCCGCCGCCGGCTGCGCGTGCGCGACGCCGGAGCCCGCCGCAGCACGTTCCTGAAGTACCTGAGCGAGATCGCCGACGCAGTGGGCGAGATCAAGGATTACCCGGACAACCGCGCGCGAGAGCTGTTCGACAAGCTGTGCGCGGTGGCCAAGGTCAAGACCCAGCACGCCGACCTGCGGGTCGACGAACGGGGGAACTTCGTGGCCGACGACGGGGACGAGGAACAGGACTTTGGCGAGAACGTGCTGATCGTCGAGCGCGGCGGATCCGGGGCTCCCGCCAGCGCAGCCGCTCCCCCGGCCACGGGCCGGACCGGCGAGCCGCCCGCCGGCAACCGCTCCCCAAGCAGGGCCGCGCCGGCCCAGCGCCGCCGCGTTGAGCCCGACGCATCCAGGTAGCCCCCGACACCCGCGTGGAACGCACCGCCGCGGGCGAGCAGCCGCCGCGCCCGCCCGCACCGGTCAGGAGCGACGCACGCCGCCACCTCCCTTCAGGTACCTGCCATGGCCAAAAAGACACCCCGCAAGTCCGCGCCCCGCAGCCGCGGGGCGGCCGCCACCTCGACCGGGCTCAACCAGCGCGACCGCAAGACGATGCAGCAGTTGCTCGGCCTGGCCGAGGGGGTGGAAACGGCCGCCGACCGCAAGCGCGATCCGTACCTGGATATCCCCAGCCGCACCCTGTCGAATGTCCGGTTCAACAAGAGCAAGCGGTTCATCGAGATGGGCACGAACAGGACGCGCCGCCAGCTGTTCAACCTGTCGCAGGCCAAGAGCTACATGCAGACGCTGCTGGTCGCCAAGGGCGCAAAACAGCTGATCACCGAAGGCAAGACGACCAGCTTGCGAGGGCTGTTCTACCTGCTCAAGCACACGATCGAGGGGACCAGGGAGGATACCTTCGACGAGCAGACCGAGTGCGACGGCATTATCGAGGATGTCGAGGTCTCATTGAACTCCCTGCGGGAGGAGCTGCACCTGTTTGCCAAGGAGGCGGGCAGCATCGTCGGCCCGCTCACCCTGGTCGACTCGGGGGATGAAATCGACTGCTCCCGGATGGGCTCCGGCGGCTACAGCATTCCCTCGATCGTCGAGCCCGATGTGATCCAGTTCCAGCACAACCGGGCCAAGTTCGTGCTGCACGTGGAAAAAGGCACCGTCTGGCGGCGGTTCAACGAGGACAAGTTCTGGCAGTCGCACCAGTGCATCCTGACGCACGGCGGCGGCCAGCCGCCGCGCGGCGTGCGGCGGCTGCTGCACCGCTTTCATTACGAGTTGGGATTGCCTGTCTACTGCCTGTTGGATAACGACCCCTGGGGGTACTACATCTACAGCGTGATCAAGCAGGGCTCGATCAACCTGGCCTTCGAGTCGAAACGGATGGCCGTGCCGGGGGCCAAGTACCTGGGGCTCAGGTCGATCGACTTTACGCGGTGCGAGCTGTCGCCGAGCGTGCAGATCCGACTGAACGACACCGACGTCAAGCGGGCCAGGCAGATCGCCGCCTATCCCTGGTTCGCCGACAAGCGACCCTGGCAGAAGGAAATCGAGCAGATGCTCAAGAACGGCTTCAAGCTGGAGGTCGAATCGCTGATTTCCAAGAACATCAGCTACGTGACCGAAACCTACGTGCCCGCGCGGTTGACGGAGCAGGACTGGCTGGACTGAACGCGTCCCCGACAGCCCTCCGCGCGGCGATCGCCCGCGGGGAATCGGGCCCGCACCAGGTCGAACAAGGCCCGCGTGATCCTGGGGAAACAGGGACGAGCCGGCACTCGCTCACCCGAACTGCACGATCCTGGGAGGGCGAGGCGCCGGCCGAGCCAACGCGCCGAGCTGCACGATCCTGGGAGGGCGAGGCTCCTGCCGAGCCGATGCGGCGAGTTGCACGATCCTGGGAGGGCGAGGCTCCTGCCGAGCCGATGCGGCGAGTCGCACGATCCTGGGAGGGCGAGGCTCCTGCCGAGCCGATGCGTCGAGTTGCACGATCCTGGGAGGGCGAGGCTCCTGCCGAGCCGATGCGTCGAGTTGCACGATCCTGGGAGGGCGAGGCTCCT
>Ga0114938_1001311_pt1 | contig 17174 bp, 21 predicted proteins | sample AshMeaBigSpring_FD_88675 | JGI IMG/M metagenome (GOLD analysis project Ga0114938, IMG submission 88675) | Groundwater microbial communities from Big Spring, Nevada to study Microbial Dark Matter (Phase II) - Ash Meadows Big Spring | ecosystem: Environmental > Aquatic > Deep subsurface >...
AGCCCCTCTGACGTTACGAACCCTGGAGCAACCGCTCCGGGGCGTAGCTTGTAACGACCGGCTCCCCACAACAGTCTCCGGGCGGTCTGTTGTGGGACCTAGGCCTTGTTCACATCCGGGCAAAAATCCACCCAAGGTCAGATTCCTTCGTTTCGGTTTCTGGAACTGTGGTGGTTTCCCAGTTCATGCTGGGGATCCAAAAGACCACGAAATTTGTCAAGCGTTGCTGCAACAACAATTTGATGTTATCGGTCTCGCTGAGACAAATATTGCGAGGCATTTAGTACCTCCAAATCAGCGCCTGCGTGAGCGGACGTGGGATTGGTTCAAAAAAATTTCTATTTCTTCTTCTTACGCATTTAAATTTCCGGCAGTTAACCCCCTACTTGTGGGAGGAACAGCCACGCTGACAATAAATGATTGCGTTCACCGCGTCACATCGATGGAAGGCGATCCATCAGGGATGGGACGTTGGGCATCAGTGAAACTCCAAGGGAAAGACCAGATCTCAGTGAGGTTTATTTCGGCGTATAGGTGTGTCAAAAATATTCACGGCCCTCTGTCGGTATGGAACCAGCAGCGCTTTATTCTGGATTCCAATAATCAAACCGATGATCCCCTCGAAGCTTTCGATCAAGATCTAATTAATAATATAAAGAAATGGTTGGATCTGGGCGAACAAGTGATCTTAGGTATTGATGCAAACGAGGACGTCCGAAGCGGAACTTTTGCACAACGACTACGATCAGAATGCGGACTACAAAAGATTATGATCAAAAACCTCGGTCACAACTTACCCAACACATACGCTCGAGGCTCTATCCCTATAGAAGGGTTGTTTGTGTCGCACTCACTTGCGACGTGCAACAGTGGGTATTCTGAGATTATATGTGACCATCGAATGCTCTGGATTGAAGTCCCTACAGAAATCGCTATCGGATATAAACCATCAGTCATGTTAGCACTGACCCCAAAATGTTTAATATTACAAGACCCACGGATTGTAAAGAAATACAACAAAATCCTGAAAACCCAATTGGAGAAACATGATGTGCTCAACCGGATACAAAGCTTGGAAGCTAGCATCACAGGCAAACTGTCGAGTGCTCAAATTAAGGAATATGGTAGGCTGGATAAGATACGCATACAGGCCGCCACCGAAGCTCAACGCCGATGCCGTAAATTAAGGATGGGAGCCGTTCCTTATTCTCCTGCCTTGTCGCTAGCGGGAAAAAAAATAAGGGCACGGAAACTGCTTTTGCGCAAGAAAACTGGGGGTCGCATTCATTCAAAATTCCTCAATCGTAAGCTTAAGGAGGCTGACATTACTGACATCACTCTACTCTCGATTGCCGACGTTCAAGAAAATTTACGGAATGCATGGCAGCGGTATCGGTGTCTTAAGAAAAGTGCAGCAAACGACCGTTCTACTTGGATTGAAGATCTGGCAATGGCACGAGCGCAGGAAGGAAAAACAAATACCGCGTCGGAAATAAAAGTCTTATGATTAGGGAAACACAACGTAGAGAAGCAAGGATAATAAAGGCTGCCAATGCGGAGCAACAACGGTTGGGATTATCAATGATAAAAATTCAACAAGGAAACGAGTGGATCGAATTGACCGAGAAGCAGGAAATGGAAAAGGCGTTATTTCAGGAATTACAGAATCGTTTCAACCAGGCAAAGCACACACCATTCTGCTCCAGCCTTCTAGATGAAATTGGCCCTCTCGGAATTTCTGGTCATGCACAAGATATTCTTGAAGGATCGTATAAATTACCGGAGACATGTGACCCGTGGGCAGCAAAATTAATCCCACATCTAACCTACGCGTTTCCTCCGATCAGGTTTCCGATGGATCATTCTGAGGAAGATCATATCACCGGATGGAACAAAGTACGCGAACGCACATCTTCAGGAATATCAGGACTGACCATTCCGCAAATGAAAGCCCATCTGTTAGACAAATATAACGTTCAAGTCGACACAATTTTTGCGCGCTTACCCTACAAGTGGGGGTTCTCTCCAAATCGATGGCGTAAGGGTATTGACATTATGCTCGAGAAAAAGAAAGGCGTTTACAATATCGACAAGCTACGTGCGATCCTATTATACGAAGCGGATTTCAACCAGAATAATAAAAAACTGGGACGTCAGATGCTTACAACGGCGGAACTCTACGACGCGATAGCTCCGGAGCAATTTGGAAGTCGGAAGTTTCTTTCGGCGGTCGACCAATCGTTAAACAAAGCTCTCATTTTTGACCTATGGCGTCAACATCGCTCGTGTGTGGCTCTGTGCTCCAACGACGCGAAAGGCTGCTACGACAGAATTGTCCACAACGTGGCAAGTCTGTGCATGCAATGGGTTCGAGTTCCAAAAGAGCCAATTGTCTCAATGTTTAGCACGATTCAGCAATTGCAACACCACGTGCGAACTGCATTCGGTGATTCGGAGGTTTTTTTAAAGGCTAACTCCGGACATATCCCCATTCAGGGCGTGGGTCAGGGCAACGGCGCTGGCCCACAGATTTGGGCCCTAGTAAGCACACCAATCTTCAATATGTTACGATCCATGGGTTTCGGAATGAAACTTCTTTCACCTATATCTCGAATGCACTTATTCCTTGTGGGTTTCGGGTTTGTCGACGATACGGACCTGGCGATTTCGAGCGACGACTACTCTTCAGCACGGGATGCCGCGTCCGTGTTACAATAAGCTGTTAATGCGTGGGAAGGCGGCCTGCGAGCCACAGGCGGCGCTCTGGAACCATCCAAATCATTGTGGTATCCTATCGAGTTTGGGTGGAAGTTAGGAGAATATTATTACAAATCGATCGAGGAATGCAACGTTAAACAAATATCGATGCGAGATCCTTCCGGCCAAATAAGGCCTCTACAGTGCTACGAACCATCCCAAGCTGTACGAACACTTAGCGTACACCTCGCTCCGGACGGAAATATGGACGCTCAATTCGAATACATGCTGGTAACAGCACAAAGTTGGGCGATAAGACTTAAAGTTGGAAAGCTTCCCCGGCATCTGACATGGAAAGCCTGGATGTCAACTATTACCAAGACTCTGGAATACCCGCTTCCTGTCACGACGCTAACACGGGCACAGTGCCAAAAATTATCATCAGTTTTGATTCGAGCGGCTCTTCCACAGGTGGGTGTGGTAAACACATTTCCGCGGGCATTAGCACATGCACCGAGAAAATTCTTTGGGCTCAAAATTCCTGACTTTTATATTCAACAAGGTGTGGCCCATGTAGACCGATTAGTGAAGCTATCTAAATCAACTAAGCACCCAACCGCGAGACTTCTCCGACACTCAGCTGAAGCAATGAGGATCCAGATGGGTTGCAACGGTCCCCTTTTCCAAGTCCCTTGGCAGTGCTACAACTTGCTCGATCATTCGTGGTTAAAATCGACGTGGGAGTTTGTCCATAATTTTGGTCTCCGGATTGACGACGATGATATTCCAGATCTGCAACCGTGGCGAGAATGTGATGTCTTGTTGATCCCAACATTTCTGCGATTGGGGTATGTCGGCCAGGAACTACGCTGGTTGAATATGTGTCGTCTCTATCTTAAGGTCTCCTGGCTTAGCGAAATATGTAGTGGAGATGGAATCCGCATCATTCGACGTTTTTTCGAACATTCTGCTATTCCCGTGACTTCGGATGTGCGATACCCGATTCAAGGTGACCCACCCAAGGGTGCTTGGATTATATGGAAACGCGCCTTGCAACGTTTGTGCAACAACAATCTGGTCTTACATCAACCATTAGGACATTGGGTCCGGTCTCCAGCCTGGCTGTACGACCCAGTATCTGAGCGTTTATTTCATCAGGCTGAAACGACGCGGGAATACCAGCAGGTCAGAACAAGACGAAGTCGGAACTCTTGGGCAACGTTTTCAAATCCAGTGGACGCTGGTGAGATACCAAAGTCGGCTCTGCCGGCCACGGTGATCCCGGGCCAAAACCCAATGATGACGGGGTTCTCCGAGCTATTACAGACCGACGGCATGCATCGGGCTGATACGTTTTTGAGCTTTTTATCAGGAATTAATGCGGAGGCCCGTTGGGTTGTCCAGAACGTGGAAATTGTGGGGGACTGGGAATCCTGGGCAAGCGCAAGTGAACATCGATTGCAAGGAGTCAGCGATGGCATCTCAACCAGCAGAGAACTATTGGCGGGGTAAACATCGGATTAGTTATAACTTCGAACACGTTGATTGGGAAGCAATCGGAGGAACCATGCAGCAGATCCCGTTGAGTCGACGTATCTGGATATCTAAACATGTCACGGGATTTTGCGCAACGGAGAATACCATGGTCCGCCGCAAGGCAAGAGCCACGGCGCAATGCCCGAGATGTAACGATGACGAGACCCCGGAACACGTTCTGCGTTGCCGGGGTTTCGACGCTCCATTAATGTGGGACAGGGCACTTGGGAAGTTAAAATGCTGGTTACAAGAAAATCTGGCACATCCGGAAATGTCCAACGCTATCATCAAGTACCTGGATGGATGGAGGAACGATGTGCCTGTATCGGTAAACATTTCACAGGAATGGATACAGCAAGCGTTTTCAGGACAATCAATGCTCGGTTGGCGAAACCTCCTTCTTACACGTGTCATGGCAACAGACCCAGCAGATATATTTTGCGAGAATTGGTTCAGCCCGATCGCCAAAACGATGGATAGAAGCCCTGATTCAGAAGTTATGGGAAGTCGCATGGGATATGTGGGAGCACCGGAATGGAATTCTTCACGATAAAGACCAAAGCATAATCTTAACAGCTCTTAATGATGACATCCGGGACGAATTTAGACGTGGTTATGAGGAACTTCCCAAAGAGACCCAGTTACTTTTCAGTCAGGGATGTGCATCTATCCTGGCAAAATCAGCTGAGATAAAACAAAAGTGGTTGGCACGCATTCAGTTGGCCCGTCAACGAGCGGCTATGGGTAACGCCTTGGGTTCAACGTTCAGGCAGGAACGACAAACAATGGCAAAGTGGTTGCAGGGAAAGTAATTATGAGAAGGGAAAAGGAATTACAAGCTACATGAAAGAAAAAAAAAACTATATATTGGAAATGCATATGATATGGAAATGTCGTACTCGACCTCCAGTCACGTCCTGGAGAATTCGTGGCGACTTTAAAGCCGAGTGGCAGTAGGGTAAAACCGTACTAATCTTTGAGTTTATTTATTTACTTAATGCTCATCCATGGGGATGCCTGGTCTACATTCTAGAGCCTAAGCTTCGTGATGGGCATAAGCTGCCAAAGTGGGAACCCCGATCGCGTCGCGGACAATTTATGGGAATAAGCCCGCATCATGCCAGCTCGGTTCATCTTGTACGTAATCTACAAACAGGGTCAATAACACCGCAGTATCACCTAGTGTTCGACGATTTCTTCGAGACAGTTTTCTCAGAAGGAGATCAAGAACCCGACATGTGGCACGATTTGGTAGTCTTTCAAAGCTTCACCAACGATTTTGACGACGAAGATTACCAACCAGAAGTTTGCGATGAATGGCTGAATCCAATTGAATTGCAACAATGCCAAAACCATCGCGAAGAAGAACGTAATCGTGTGTTGAACAGCATTACAATGAATGGCAGAAACCAAAATAAGTCTAATAGTGATAATTGCCATATGGCAGCACATGACAACAATCGCATTGAACGAGTGGAAGTTAGTTACACCAGCGAATGTCCATCCAACGACACCGATCGTTCAACCAGAAGCCAGCAAAATTCCACTCACAGACAATGCTGGATTCCCAACACCTTTGCACAATGATCTTCCTATGCGCAATGATCCTCCTGAAACAACGAACGTTCAAGAAACACATCGTTATCCCATGCAAAATCGGAAATCGACGAAGAGTCTTATTGAAGATGAGGGCTTTGGCCTATATTCTGCTTCTCGCAATTGTATATTCATGGATCATACGCTTATCAATCGATGGCGTACTACACAGAGTGACTATTGATACATGCATTGTTGCTCTCCTGACTTCTGTCAACACACTCGGGTTAGATGGCATCCATCCTGCAATTGCACAATTTCTTGCTGCCTTAAAAGCCTCCAAAAAGGATCCCGACTCACCGTCATTTCATGAAGCAATGACGGGACCATATCAAGAAGAGTTTTGGGAAGCGATGCATGTCAAGGTGTCGGAATCAGAAAATCACCAATGCTGGGATGTCGTCGCGGCAACTACTAATGTTCCAGAGGGAGCCAAGGTGCTTCCAGTGATGTGGGTCTTTAAAATTAAACTTTTCCCAGATGGCCGATGAGACAAAGCCAATTTACGTCAAAGCCCCACCTACATTTCACTCAGACATCGCTGATAAAGTAGTACTGCGCTTAAATCAAAGTCTTTACGGGTTGGTTCAAGCCCCGCTCTATTGGGGCAACCACTTACGTGACACACTTGTGCAACAACATGGATTTACTGAAAGTGCAACATCTCCGTGGTGTCTTTACTTTTGCGATGGTGTCATAATCTTGACGTACGTGGATGATTGTTTGTTCTTCGCTAAAGAGCAACACCAAATTGATGAACTCCTAGAATCAATTTGAACAAAATCAAAATTACAATTTTCAATTGAAGATGATGCGTTTACGTTTCTTGGGGTGGAACTGAAATCGCATGAAGACGGAACTGTTGAATTTCTTCAGAAGGGTCTCATCGAAAAGATTTTGAAACATTGCAATATGACAAATTGCAATACAAAAACAATGCCCGCGAATCAGACTCCTTCTTTGGGCACGGATGCCGATGGTCCTGCCTTTGATCGGTCCTTTGACTACGCTTCTATCGTGGGTATGATGATGTATTTATCGTCAAATTCACGTCCAGATATTCAGTTCGCGGTTCACCAATGTGCTAGATTCACGCACAATCCGGAAACGGTCTCATGGCGATGCTATTCTTTGCATATGTCGGTATCTACAAGGCACGAAAGACAAGGGTCTATGATTCAAACCAATGAGTGAACTAAAACTTGCTTGTTACTGTGATGCTGATTTTGCGGGTTTATATAATGTTGAAAACACGATGATCCGGTCTGTGTCAAGTCTTGCACTGGTTTCTGTCTTACTCTTGGTGATTGTCCACTTTTATGGGTCTCTAAGTTGCAGACTGAAATCACTTTGTCTACGACCAAAGCGGAATACATCGCTTTGTCACAGGCAATCCGAGAACTTCTTCCTATGCGCGAATTATTTCAAGAAATTGGTTCTGCATTAAAGCTGAAGTGTGCAATACCTACGATTTTGCATTCTACAGTCTTTGAAGACAACAATGGTGCTCTATCTCTTGCTACAAGTCCCAAGATTTTGCCACGTACCAAACATATTGCCGTAAAAAACCATCATTTCCGCTCCAAGATTGGTCCAGATAGAGGAATTATTATTCAACGTGTGGATACTAAAGAACAGAAAGCAGATATTTTCACCTAGTAGGGTCTCGGCGCGCAACAATTTGATTATATTCGTCAGTTAGAGTTGGGTTGGCAAACCTGAAGACATCATCATGATTCCCACATCACTCTGATGAGAGGGAGTGCATTGATACGAGCTACGAGCTATTGCCATACTATCGCCATATCTTTGGTATTTTGGTATCTTTTATTTGAAAATTTGAATTTAAACAGCAAAACCTTGTTCCGATGCGTGAAACACTCTAAAAAAAGGGTTTCTTATGGCACGTTCCTGTCGGAATACTACTTTCAGAATCATTATAGAATACTACTACTTCATAATTTTCATTTGACAACAATTGCTATTGTAATTGTGGTTGTTTACAAATAGAATCTACGATTGCTATTTCGGTTATCTTCGTCTACGTTCTTGATTGCAATCGTCAAGTTGTTCACGAAGACCATCAACGAGTTGGAAGTTTAGAGTCTTCTCGAGGAGTCCTTCCCTTCTACCATCAAGACAAGAGTCAGTTGGTGATCCTCAGCATTACACTATCTAAACAACGTGCTTCACACACCACTTTTTCTGTGACCATCTTTCTAAGCTTGGCAAGATGATCTTCAAGGGCACCGCAGATACGAAAACCATCCAGATAAGGAAAACGATGTCCTTTTTCCTCCCAGTGTCATTTGAGTAGGGTATAGATCAAATTCACGTTGGTTGCCAGCTCGGGAACTTTCACTGTAAGGTGAAAGGTTCATCCTTCATCTTCAACTTCCATGCTGACTCCAGAAAGATTTTTTGTAGCCACACCACTAGGCATGACAATCAACAAGATTTGATGTTCGGTATGCTCGGTATCCTTGGAGACAAACTGGAAGAAGATTGGGTACCAGCACTTCTGGTTTAGCTTGCTATCAAATTTGGCTAGCTCACCAGGCTTTTCATCTCCTAAGCCAGCCGAGGCTCTACCCTTAAAAAGTTGAATATTGCACTCCAATCGGTTTTTTATCGTTGGAAGGGAGGCGAAAAGCGTCACAGCACTGCGGAAGAGGGAGATGAGCCAGTCGTCTACTACCTGTTGCCGTCCAATGCGGAAAACCGTTGGAAGTATTGGAGCAGACGCACCAACATTTGCATCATGTATCTATGGTTCGTGTTGCTAGAAACAGGATTGTTCCCGTCCACGATCGACGCATTGCCAAAAATGTTTCAGGCGGATGACGGCATTGCACCGCATATTCACATTTGATTCCATGTCTTTCGATGGACAAAAAATCCTAAGGATGCAATAATGACAGTAATAGGCATCAATATCAAATAGTTAGCTTGGAACTGAAGAAGTACAACATTAAAGCAAGGGAAAAAAACAAAACACTTGCGGTGACAAATTAAAAAAAAATCGGATGATATACATGGATAATAATTGATATACATTTTCATTAGCTTTTTAAGTTACCAAAGTTGACTGGTGTAGTTAAAACATTTTTTTAAAAAATAGTCCAGGCCGCCTATTTACGTCGGACAGCCATGTAGGGTTCCCACATTACCTGTCGGGCTTCGCAGTAGCTATTTTGATCCCTGTGGGAGTTGTCCAAGAATCACAGTTCGGATATCCGAAAAGATTCGGCACGGCATGGGAAATCTCAAAATTTCTATCTGCAGCGCAGCAGTTTAGTTGACCATCATGCATCAATCCAGATTCAGTTGGATGGCTATGCTATAGGTTCCTACAGTAGAACGCAAGTCGATTAGAAAAAGTATATGACGTGTGCTATGCAATGCTGGCTCTCTACGTGTGAGTGATTCCATCGTGAAGCGTCGACGAAAAAATATTGTGCAAAAGATTCGACACCAACAGCAGCAGCAGTGTGACAATTATAATATAAAAGTGGAACGCCAACGCCACACCATTTCCCAACGACAAAGGCATCGCATTGCACATTTGGAGTCTCGCATCGCATCTATTAAAACTCGGACACAAGGTGATTGTTATCACTCACGCGTACGGAGATCGTCAAGGAGTACGATATTTACCAGGACCTCTCAAAGTATATTATTGTCCGATCCGACCCATGACATCCAATGATGCCATGCCAACATTCACCGTCACGTTACCCATTATACGACACATTTTGATTCGCGAAAATATTCAAATCGTTCACGCACATCAAGCGACGAGTACCATGGCCAATGAAAGTGTCGTGTATGCGGGCTTGATGGGACTCAAGTCGGTATACACCGACCACTCGTTATTTGGCTTCGATTTTGCGGGAGTCATATTAAATCGAGTGCTACAAACGACGCTGTCCACAGTCGATGCAGTTACGTGTCGAGATAACTTTTTACTACGTACACGGTTATCGGTTATTGCGGGACATAGATGATGATCATCCCAATTCGAAAATGTCCCAACATCGCTCGAAGCGAGTCCATGTCATACCCAATGCCGTGTCGCCAGAGAAATTTACACCGTCCCTGGAATCAAGACGGAACAATGGACGGCGCGTGAATCATGTGTAGAAGAACCATTTTTTTGACTCTTCACTCACATGTTTCGGTGGTGTCGCGCTTGGTGTTTCGCAAAGGCATGGATCTGCTCGTGGGAATCATACCGATCGTTTGTCGCCATCTCCCGTTTGTCGATTTTGTCATTGGAGGGGACGGTCCCAAAATGTTGAATTTACAGGAAATGGTCGAGCGCTAACGATTGCAAGATCGAGTGGAATTCTTGGGTTCGGTTCCACACGCATCGGTTCGAGATGTGTTGGTACGGGGACACGTATTTTTAAATTGTTCTTTGACCGAATCGTTTTGTATAGCCATACTCGAAGCAGCCAGCTGCGGTCTATTGGTGGTATCCACGAATGTTGGAGGTGTACCAGAAGTCCTACCCGAGAATATGATACTTCTTTCCGAACCGAACCTTCCGAGTATGGTCAACGTCTTGGCGCGAGCGGTCGAACTACAACCCGAATGACCCATTGATCCGTGGTGTTTCCATGAACGGATCCAAAAAATGTTTTCCTGGCAACGAGTTGCGTTGGAAACGGAACTGGTATACAATTCGATCATGGTGTCACCACGAATCACATTTTCGGAACGCATGATGTGTTATCAATCCATTGGTGGTTTGTCAGGATACATTGCATGCTTCCTGGCACTGACAATAGAATTCTGGTATCGATTTGTAGAATGGTGGCAACCTTGCCACAAAATGGATGTCGTTCCGGATCTGGATAAAGTCCAACTTTCAGTTGGATTCACACAAAAGAACGTGTATAAATGTACATAACAGATTCTTATTCTCAGTCATTTTAAATTCTTTTGTTGATGATTTTGCTAGGTGGTCAAATTCTCGGTCAGTTTTTAAATTTTTTTCACGGTCCTTGAGCTGTCAAATGACAAAAATCCAAAAAACAAAGAGTGAGCAAGCTCGTTACAACGTAGAAACACACCGAATGAAGGACCGAATGAAGGCACGAATGAACTTTTTGAATTAATAATACCATTCTTTGTTCATGGACTGGAAAAATTTAGAATTTTTTTAATTGACAGGATGATTGCACTACTAATTCCACAACCTAGTTGCGAGGAGAATACGGTAGATACATTTCAAATTTGGAAACCAACTGTGCTTCTCTTTTCTTTCATGATTCGTACCTATATTTCTCTCTCAAGTGTTTTGTCCTATTGCTTTGCGGCTGCTGCCGCCATGCGTTGCACCCGTACATCGCATACGTCCAAATCGAGGCGATGTTTGAGCAAACTCAAATTGTGTACCATGTCCCGAATTTCTTCGTGATCCATGAATTAATTGGTCACGCAATCAATGTCGAGAACAAAATGAACCGCGTTTCCTTTGCGTTTCAAGGACGTGTGCACGTTTTCGACCGAAAGACCGGCCGCGTGCGCCGCTTCGGCAACCGAAGCAAGCATTCCTGGTCTATAGTTTAGTTTTTTTGTAAAAGAAAAGGAAAAGAACAATTTCGGGTATGAGTATCATAAAGTGCAAGGATGAACGACATTCCATGGTACATCCTTGTCGGCTCCACTGCAATGAATACGTACTCCCGAAACAGCAGCTTGGTAGGTTCCCGTTTTTCTTTTGGATATGTTTTGACACTTGATTTGGAGCGGCTTGAGTTGCTGTGACTTGCCGATGGTATTGGTGAGTATTTTTTGTTGTTCCGGGTCGATGGCAACGTGCATGAGTATGATGAATTCGTCTCCGAGTCGAACCATTTTGGATTCGGTGACGGATCCACCGGCATCGGCCACGTGTCTGGATAGTTGTGCGACCCATCCCGATTTATCCCGCCCGGATGCCGTAATGAGTACGTGGGATTTTTTTGACTATCGAGTTGAATTGTTTCGGTACATAGGAATGATGCTTCCGCGAATCCTTCTTCAACAATGTGCAAACTCGCCCCGGTGACGGCTCCACCGATCAAATCTTGGGCGTGTTCGATATCTCCCCCGCGCATTATGGACAAGATGCAGGTCCATACTAAGGAAACGCACGCGACAAAAGGGATGCGTGCAAACATGGGCATGAAAGAAAAATTGATGATTGTGGCCGGTACCCAAATCTTCCACAATGCGAGTTAATCTTCTTTCATGTTGCGTTTATATTCTTGTAAGCATTTTCGGAAGTCTGGCGATTCGGCCATGACGAGTTCTTTAGTACAGTAAAATGCCGGAAAGTAGAGAAAAGGATGATGCACACATTGATCGAGAAAGACTTGCGCTGCCATTTGCATGAGACCTTTCATATCGGTCAATTTTTGCGATAACGGGAGTCTGGCAAAGGAGGCTGCCGACGCAAATAATCGACCAAATATCGGCACGTAAATGGTATATTGAACGCCTCCCAAATATACGAACCCGAACGTTGCAAATGCGGCATTGCGTCTCCAATCTATTTTTTCGCGTCGTTCGACGACGGTCTGTACGAGCCAATCCGAAATCGACGTCTTGAGACCGGAAAAAATGACTCCAAACGCCAACGGATATTGTGCCGGAATCGAAGTGAAGTAAGTTGCGAGATTACGGGATGAGATTGCACGGCAGTGGTTGCAGTGGCAACTAAACGTTTGGATAACAAGGATAAATTATTCATTGTATTGTGTTGGACTACGGTAGATAGTGTGTAGTGTTCTTGGATGGTTGAACCGCAAGTGAGTTCCATGGTGGGAACAAGCAGAAAAGTGAGAATTTTTTTGTTGTTGGCACGTATTTCGGCTTCGTGTGGAAGGTCGGGGCTGTCCGAGGATTTGCAAGGTTTGTTTTTGTCCACAGGGCGGTTGTGCAGGTCGAAACGCCGATCGGACATTTTTTGATGTGCAATAGGAAACTACAGTGCCGGTATTTGTACTCCGCCTCCTTGCGTCCGGATGAGTGCCGTTTGAGATTCAGACCTGGATGCACCTATTCTGGAATGTTACGCTTGCGAGTAGGGGAAGACCGGGAAATGTTTAAATCCTACCGTACTGGACGTGTCCTGGCTGCCACGTGGAAGACGCTTCCAGCTCGAAACGCCGATCGGACATTTTTTGATATTCAGTAGGAACTACAGTGCCGGTATTTGTACTCCGCCACTTTGCGTCCGGATGAGTGCCGTTGACCTGGATGCACCTATTCTGGAATGCTACGCTTGCGAGTAGGGGAAGACCGGGAAAAGCTCTTCTTGCCTCTTTGCACTTTCGTTTGGTGATCGTCCCGCGGATACCCTGGTAGTTCCTGTGCGAACTTTCTCCTCCTCACGCACACGCCCATGACTTCGACCTACGGTAGAATAACGAATTGATTCAGGAGTAACAAACAAAGATGTCTAGGACTGTTACCTACGAAAATGTTTTAGATTATGTAATGAACTTTCATGTAGAATGCATGACTAAGCCTATTTTTGATAGACACAAGAGGAAACTAGCCAGCTCACTCTGTCTACTTGTAGTCTTCACAAATCAGCATTTTGATTTTGTAGAAATGTTGAATTTCATCATCAGTCTTGATTTTCTTCTTCTTGTTCTTCTTGTTACATTGTGACTTTAGCATCAGTAACTGCCTTGGCTGTACTCTGATTTATGGGAAAAACGTGTGAAGATGGGTACGGACGCTATCACCACTCCAAAATGTGCCACATGTCAATTTGGCAAACAAGGTCGTACTCCAATTCCAGGTCGGCGAGTTACATTTGAAGATTCTGGGGCATTGTCCAAGGATAAAGTGGTTCCCGGACAACGTGTCTTCGTGGATCAGTATGAAAAGGGGGTTCCAGTTCACTGAAGTTTGTGCTGGGCGGTCGTACTCTGTTTTATGATGCTGCTTCCGGTTATATCTCAATTCATCATCAGCACGGACTTACGGTGGCATAAACAATCCAGTCAAAACTTAAATTTGAGCAAGAAGCGCTCCAAGCCAGTGTCTCAGTCAGCGAATACCATACCGACAACGGCATCTTTAATGCGCAAACTTTCATGAAAGAGATCATGGACAAAGGACAAGGAATTCAATTTAGCGGGGTCAGTGCGCATCATCAGAATGGTGTGGCTGAGAATGGAATAAAGCTTGTGGAACGAAACGCTCGCACCATGATGTTACATGTTGCTCTTTGTTGGCCCGGATACGCAGACCAGGATTTATGGCCAATGGCTAAGTGCCATGCGGTTCATCTCTGGAACCATATGCCAAAAATGTCTTCTGGCCTTGCTCCGATCAAGATTTTTACGGGTTCAAAGAGTGATTGCTCTCATTTACTTAATGCTCCTCCATAATTTTAAGAACTACGTTTTCACACATCCGGGTGTCTTTTGTCTTCTCGTTCGTTTTTGAAGACGATCTTTCTGAGTTTCCCTGTAGCTCTCGGTACTGAATGTACGAGAATTTAGAACTTGGAACCATGACGAAAAAAACCCGATCCCCTGCCAAACAACCATCTTCGCCGAACCCGAGACCAAAACAACGAAACCGTCAAGCCTCTGTTGATAAGTTTTTCTCATTGAAACCAGCTTCTCGTGACAGGATCAACGAAGCGATGGACGCAAATGCGACGGATTCCCCACCGCCCAGCGACCGCGAATCTAATAATCCATATGATGTTCTTCGAGACGACGATGACGATTAGGTCCCAACGGATCTGGATCAGAAGTCAGATGACGAGTTGGAAGATCACTCATTGCGTTTGGAACCATCGGAATCCGAATACGAGTCCGCCACTGACACGATGTCCTTGAAGAGCAAGTCGAAGAAACTCAATCGCACCACAGACGATTCTATCGTCACTCAAGAGCCAACTCTAAGTCCAGACTCGAAATCCAATGTTTCGACTATGAATACTTCTCAGGAACACGCCGGTTCCGAGAACATGCAACTCGACTCTCCTGATTCCAAACCCCGGGCCAAAGGTACGATATCTGTCAGCCATTCCACTGCTGAAAACGACGCTCAGCAAGAACCCGAACCCTCGGATGCGGTTCGTCGTCTTTGAAATCACACCGTCGTTGCTCGACGACCTCGTTTATGAAGCTCAACAATATGACTCTACACATGTAGCATCTTTGGGTATTTCCACAGCTGTGGTTCCGACCGGCGATCTTAACATGCATATCAATCGAGATAATCAAGAAAAACAACCAAATCTTAACGGTTTACTCAAGAAAAAAAAAACCAGAATTTACGCCCGCCCCTCTCCGCACCAGGTCGAGGACGAGGAGGCGGTTGTCCTCCCCGGTTGACCACACAGAACTCTACTCAAAACCAGCTTGCACAATCATCGACTCAAGCGGTTCCGAACCATCTGATAGATAAGGATTCGGCGATGCCCGATGCACAAGGTACTCCAGCCCAGGAACCGGATTTCTCTTTTTCACGACCGATATATTCGGATCCATCTCCTCCGTCACCCGGACGAAAAAATTTCTTTCGGTGTACTTGGCGAGTCGATATTCCAAAAAATACTCCTCCAGAAGAAGGAGTCAAGGACGCTATTTTGGAAATTTGGAGCGCTCTGAAAGAGGCAGATCGTCGTTTACTTATATATCCGTGGCACCAATCTTCTTATGGGCGACTAAAAGCTTTGTCCGACACTTCAAAATTCCCAAAAAAAAGGAAACATTAATTCGATACTTCAAGGACGCATACTTTCGTCCGCATCCAGGTCCAATGTATATTCGAGTTAATATCGGATGTGATTTGACCGATGAGGAGCTCGGTAAACAAACACACGGATTTTTTAACTCTCCAAAAAATCGCTCTCGTATCGGCTTTTGGAAAAATCCTCTCCAATTCGAAGAGACCGTCGAAATCGGTTGGTTGTTTCATTCTACTCCAGGAATGAACGCGGCGACTATTCAAGATGAAATTTTTCGGCATTGTGGAATAAAAACGGCACTACGATGGAAGATTATTGCAACGGAATTCAAAGGGAATCTACCGAAGACTCTTCAAATTCGGGCATATCATGTTTCGGTTCGACGTGAAGACATGGCCGTTGCAAAATTCGTATTGACTAGAAAAATTTTTGCAAGACATCGCCGATCTCATTTTATTGGGGGAAGCCCTATGAGACTTATCCCGATCCTGAAGGATGTGTCTCCCCATCACAAGCCGAAATGTATGTATTATATTGCACTTCAATCATCGTTCCTAAATAAACTCGATTCTATGGAGTCATGGGAAATTATTAACCTGAGCAACGCGGCGGTAGGACTCAACGGGGCGTCTTTGCGCCGGCTTATACTCGAGATTCCCTTGCGCGAAGACCCGGGACGTCAAGCATTTTTGTCAGTGGACAGAGCTTTCAATAATGCATCCACAAAATTTTATTTTTACAAAGACAACGCATCGGAATGTTGCAGCCGAATCACGACTCTTCTTCCCTACCTTCTTGTTTTCACAAACCCTTCTGAAGAAAAAGGAATTAAATCATGTTTCTCCGGGGAAGCTAATGAACGATCAAAGGGAGTCAGATGGGATGCCGAGAGAATGGAAGTTATGACAGCAGACGATGACATCCTAGATATGTATCGGTCCTTATATGACGAAGACGATGAGCATGATTTGGTCGATGACTTTGCGAGAAAGGTGCTTCTAGACTTTGCTGAGGCGGGCGGATCTCATGCAAACCCTCAGCCGGCAGCTCGAGCAACTAAGGTACAAGAACGGGATGCATCTTCCTTATTCTCTAGATCTACCATTGCTTCCAGACCAAATACACAAGCTACGGGAAAAAGCCAAAACTCGGATATTTCTTCTGACGATGAAAATGACAGTGATGACACTCCACGAACAGTGAATAAGACGGCATCTACAGCAGACACAGTCAGACTATCGAGTCTCTCTACATCTGACATTCAGACAAAAATGGATTTAATGGCCCAAGCAATTAGCAAATTCATCCCAAATACGCCTGATAAACCAGGCTTTCCTGGCACAGTTTAGTGCTGCCTTTTCTCTGTCTTCGCGGGTTGGCAGCCCCCCAGATGATAGTAACCCTGGAGCACCAGCTCCGGGGCGAAGCTTGTAAAGACCGGCTCCCTACAACAGTCTCCGGGCGGTCTGTTGTAGGACCTAAGCTTCCTTCACACCCGGACAGAAATCCACCCAAGGTCCGACTCCTTCGTTTTGGATTCTGGAATTGTGGTGGTTTCCCAGTACGCGCTGGGGATCCAAAAGACCACGAAATTTGTCAAGCTCTGCTGCAACGAAAATTCGACGTGATTAGC
>Ga0114938_1001312_pt1 | contig 17173 bp, 16 predicted proteins | sample AshMeaBigSpring_FD_88675 | JGI IMG/M metagenome (GOLD analysis project Ga0114938, IMG submission 88675) | Groundwater microbial communities from Big Spring, Nevada to study Microbial Dark Matter (Phase II) - Ash Meadows Big Spring | ecosystem: Environmental > Aquatic > Deep subsurface >...
GGATAGCTTCAACCTATCTGGGGAAACCATGGGGAAACGATGGAACCCAAACAGAGGAAAAACAAATCATGGCCAAAAAGCTCGCTCTGATCAATCCAGCGATGCACAGCGATCTTTATTCCTCAAACCTGCTCTACAGCCCGCTCGCCTTGGCCTATGTTGCCGCTTACACACCCAGGGATTGGGAAATCACCTCTTACGACGAGTATGTCGATGAGTACGTCGATCCGGATAAGATCGACGCCGACCTGGTGGCCATGTCGGCCCTGACGCCCAACATCCTGCGCGCTTACTATCTTGCCGATAAATTACGAAAGCGGGGCATCACGACGGTCTGCGGCGGAGCTCATGTTTCGGCGCTGCCCGATGAGGCTGTGCAGTTTTTCGATGGTGTCGTGTCGGGAGAGGCGGAGCCGATCTGGCCGAAGGTAATCGCCGATTTTGAAAGTGGAAAATTGCAGAAGGTCTATGATGGCGGGATGGACAGCAGTGTTGAGGGCATCCGGCTTCCCCGGCGGGATTTGATCCACCAGAACTACCGCTACCCGTCGCTGATCACCTCCAAAGGCTGTCCGTTCCGTTGTGACTACTGCTATCTGTCCGTCTACCCGAAGAAGAAATACCGCGTCCTTCCGGTCGACGCCATTATTGAAGACATGGAGGCGCTCAATCGGCAGAACGGCTCTATCGTCGTCTTTGGCGACGAGAACGTCTCGGGCTACTCGGCAAAGGACCATGAAAACCGGGTGGAGCTCTTCGAACGCATGATCAAAAAGGGATTCAGATTCCTCTGGGGAGCCCAATCAACCATCGACATTTACAAGAAGCCGGAGCTTCTGGAATTGATGCGGGCGGCTGGCTGCCGAGCCCTGTTTGTGGGGCTCGAGACGACCGATTCCGATCTCGGAGAGCAGGTCAACAAGAGCTTCGCAGACAAGATCGACTACAAGGAGGCGATCCGGGTAATTCACAAGCACCGCATCGGTGTGATCGGCTCCTATATCCTGGGCCTTGACAGCCATGACCAGAGCTACGTCAAGCGACTGCCCAAGGTTGTCAAGAGACTCAACATTGAATACCCCCGGCTCTTCTTTCTAACCGCCTGGCCCGGTACGCCCCTTCACAAACGGCTTCAGCAGCAGGGCCGCATTCCCAAAGGGTACACCCAGGTTCGCAAGGATATTCCGAACATCGTCTATTCGCATTTTTCTGAGGAGGAGATCCGGGAAGCTCATACTTATATGAAAAAGAACTTTTTCACCAAGCCCTACATCGCCAAGATCGTCTTGCGGTGGCTTTTTAAGGACCCCGCGATGGTCAAGTTTTTTCTCAAGGTGTTGAGCTCCAACATCACCCCGGAAGCTCGTAAGCTGAAGAAAAAGCAGTGGGAGAAGGAGGCCTACATGAGAGAGTTGATCGAGGAGCACTTCAGGGGGACACAACTGGACGAATCCGAAACGATCAACAAGGAGCTCAGTGGTACCTATGTATAAATTTCATTTGGATTCCAACCAGCAAAGAGAAAACCAATAATTTCAGGCTAGCTGAAAATAGCTTGGATAGGTTGTACCTCGGCAACGTATCCACATAAATTTAATTTCCGTCATTTGAAGGGAATCATATCAGATTTCCAAAAGGATGAAATTGTCGGGCTATATCAACGGCCACGGGGTCCAGGATGGACCAGTTTGCTGACACGCCCTGTAACGGGTTCAATCTTGCCAAACACTACCCCCCGATATAATCCCCATAAAGAACGACAGGCAGCTGGCAGATCCACCGTTACCCCAGGCAAGATGTGCTTACCTGGCCAAAACGTTGGCATCTGGTGCTAGCGGGTTCTCGCCGGCTGCAAGGAGAGCAGCAGCCCCCAGGCGACAAGAGCCAAGGCGGTTAAAATCAGGAAAGTTGACTGGTAGCTGCCGCTGAGGTCAAACAGATGACCGGCGAGCAGAGGCCCTACGGCACCGCCGGTGGTTCCGAAACAAACCACGATACCGAAGAGGGTCCCATGGGAATGGATGCCGAACCATTCGGCCACTAGGGGAGAGATGGCGGTGAAGAAACCGCCATGGGCCAGACCGTAAATGACGCCAAAGAGATAGAGCATCCATAGCCGATGGGCGAACTGCAACCACACGAGGTCGGCCAGCAGTAAAAGGAAACAGACTTTCATCACCGTTTTGCTGCCGCGCTTATCGATGACCAGACCACTGACGAAACGGCCCAGCATACTCACCGCGCCGATGGTAGAGAGGACTCCGGCGGCCTGAATGGGGGGGATGCCTGAATCGCGGACGTGGGGGACGATGTGCAGCATGATGACCATCAGGCAGAAGACGAGGAAAAGGTTGACCAGGCAGATGGTCCAAAATTGAACCGTCTTGAAGACTCGGGACAAGGGGGGGCTGGGGACCGTTGCCGGTGAGGCGAAAACGCGTTTACCGGTTAAGGGGATGCTCTTCGAGCTTAAGGCGCTCGGGTCGCGGTGCAGCAATTGGGCCATGAGCACAAGAATGACGGCAACGACCGTTCCCATGATCGCAGTCGCCCACCGCCATCCGTAAAGCAAGATCAGCCCGCTGGCAGCAAGCGGCATGGCGAATTGCCCAGCGCCGGTGCCCACCTTTACGATGCCGGTCATGAAGCCTCGGCGATGGGAGAACCAGCGTGCGATCGTGGTTAAAGCGATGACATCGACGGCGCTGAGTCCCATGCCGAAGATGATGCCGTAATAGAGGTAAAGCTCCCAGAGGGAGTCAAGCCGTCCCATCAAAACGCAGCCAAGGCCCAACAGCAGCGCTGCGGTCGACATGAGTCGGCGCGGTCCGAAGCTGTCGTTCAACCGGCCGATAATCACGCCGAAAATCCCCATGCTGAAGAAGGCCGTGGAGGATGCCCCGGCGATAGCGGCTCTTGACCAGCCGAACTCCTCCATCAGGGGGTTGAAGAAAACGCCGAAGGAAATGTAGGTTCCCACCCCAAGTGCTTGGATGCTAAAACAGATCGCCGTGATGAGATAAGCATAGGAGGATTGCTTGGGGTTCGAACCGTCTTGGTTTTCCTTTTCAAAAAAGACGCTCATGCGACAGGCTCGGCCGCCGATACTGCTGGGCGCATAGATCCGGTTCCGCAAGATGCTTCCTTGCGATCATGAAGGCATGTAATGCCCTTATGCCATCGAGTGCTCTCCCGAGACAATTACAAGGACATGCGCCTGGGGCGAAAAGGCGCCCGTCTGCTCGAAGTGCCGGGATGCGCGCCGATAACGGAACCGCGAAGCGTATAATCGAATCCTTCGAGAGTTCGGGTTTCGACGCGCCCAGCGACCATCCGATGGATCGCCTTCACCATGACGGTGTCGTCACCAGTCGTGAGCGTGAAGGCATCGCCTTTGCGCAGCATGCGGCCGGTGCGCCCCGTGCGGTGGATGTATGCTTCCGGAGTGTCGGGCATGTCGTAGTTGACCACATGGGACACCCGAGAGATGTCGATGCCGCGCGCGGCGATGTCGGTGGCGACCAAAATCTGGAATTTTCCAGAACGGAACCCCTCCAGAGCAGCCAGGCGCCGGTTTTGTGAGAGGTTCCCCTGCAGGCAGGCTGAGCGGTAGCCAGCCCGGCACAATTTCTCGCTGAGATGCTTGGTGCGGTGCTTGGTGCGCGTGAAGACCAGCACAGAGGCGGCGGGGGTGCGGCTGAGCAAATCGAGCAGCAACTCCGTTTTTAGCGTCCGGGGTACGGGAAAAAGCGTGTGCCGCACAGTATCTGCCGGGGCGGCCTGACCGACCTCAACCGTCAAGGGGTTTCGCAGCACTTCGTCGGCCATCCGGCGGATCGGCGGAGGCATGGTGGCTGAGAACAGCAGCGTTTGGCGGCGACCCTTTAGATAGCCGAGGATGGCACGTATATCCGGGAAAAAGCCCATATCGAACATCTGGTCGGCTTCATCAATCACCAGTACCTCTATTGCATCGAAATTCGTGTGCCCCCTGCGGATGTGGTCAAGCAAACGGCCCGGGCAAGCGACGATGATGTCGGCCTTTCCGCGCAGCTGTTCGGCCTGCGGCGCAAGGCCAACCCCGCCGTAAACCGTGGCGCTGCGAAGCCGAGTAAAACACGCCAGGCGCTTCATATCTGCATGAATCTGTTCCGCCAACTCCCGCGTGGGGGCGATGACGAGGGCGCGCACACGTCCCGGTGCCGACGTGATCAGGCGGTTGAGGATCGGAAGCACAAATGCGGCCGTCTTCCCTGTTCCAGTCTGTGCGAGGCCCATGACATCGCGGCCTTTAAGGGCCGGTCCGATAGCCTGTTCCTGGATTGGGGTCGGTTCGTTGAACCCAGCTGCTTTGATCCCCTTGAGAATCGAATCTTGAAGTTTGAACTGCGTGAAATCCAATAGTCCTCTTTTCTGTGTACCCATAAAAAAAGCCCCGGAGTCATTCCGGAGCTCTGCTGTTCAATCAGTTTCAACCGGGAGCACTTATTTGCGGCTAGTGCTACAGGATTGCGTCTGACGTGTCAAGGAATATTCTCAGGGCCGTTGCTGCAGTCTCCTGCGCCCTGAAAGGTTTGGAGCTATACGAGGGAATTGGGTGGTCCCGGGCATTTGGCGCCGCGATTTAGTTAATTCCTGAAGGCTCGATGGTATTCTTAAGGTTAGCTCAAACGAGGCACGATGCTGAAATTAAGTGCGTCTTAGTTTTTTGGTTTTTTTAATCAGGAAGTTACTGGGTCAAAATGATAAGGGGGCAACCACCGGCTAAGATATAATTCGGAGGCAGTCCTTGACCGAACTGGCAAATTGTTGTAGCTTTGTGATAACAATGTACTAACGTCATCGGAGATTAGAATCGTGATCAAGACCCTGACCAAACATGGAAACAGCCTGGCGCTGGTGATCGAGAAGCCGGTCCTGGAAATGATCGGCGCGGACGCCGACACCCAGTTCGACATATCCACTGACGGACAGGTACTTATTCTTGCCCCTGTAAGAGATCCTGACCGGGGCGCGGCGTTCAGGGCCGCGCTCGACAAGGTGAATGCGAGGTACCCTAAGGCCCTGAAGAAGCTGGCGGAATAGCCGGTGGGCCCGACCTTCCTCAGCCTGGCGGAAGTGCTGGAGATCCACCGGGATCAGATTGATCGCTATGGGGGCGCTCCCGGCATCCGGGATATCGAACTGCTCAAGTCCGCTCTCGGAATGCCCATGGCCACATATGGCGGGCAGTTCCTGCACACAGAAATCTACGAGATGGCTTCTGCTTATCTGTTCCATCTGCTGAAGAACCATCCGTTCGTCGATGGCAACAAGCGCACCGCTGCAGTAGCGGCGCTCGTTTTTCTCGCCTTGAACGGATTTTATTTAGATGCTCCCGAAGATGACTTTGCCGAGACGGTACTCGCCGTCGCCCGGGGTCAACTCGCCAAGGCCGACGTGGCTGTATTCATTCGGCAATTCATCCGCCCTGCCTGAACCTTGCGGAGCATCGAACCTGAAGGCTCGATTGAGTTCGGACGGGAGGATAACCGAGCTGAATGATTTTTCCGGACAGAATATCGTCCTCTTTGACATCAAGCGCGCCAAACCCGAATTCGCGGAGTGCGGATAAAAGACGCTCAGCATTTTTTGGGGTAGGACGTATCCAGAAATCCATATCGCCGGTCGCTCGCGGAATTCCGCAAAAGGCTAGCGCATAGGCTCCGACGATGACATAATCCGTCTTGGCCGTGTTAATAGCTGATATGAAATCAACAAAGTCCGGATGAAGTTTCATTTGTCCATCTCAACTTTGTGCACTACGTTTTTTATGCACGGGATTTTTCGGTATCCCTGGATGGCGTAAAATTGCTCCCTAAAAAAAATTCCACCGTATCGATTCGTTCCTCTGGCGTCTTCTTCATCCAGTAATCAAGGTCTGAGGTCAAAGGTTCATGGTCGAGGACGCTAACGAACTTTCTCTTTTTTAGATCATCCTTCCGGCGAAATCCGCCCCTCAACTTGATGGCCTTGTTTCCCCCTCGCGCAGAAGCCACCTCCAATGCACCTTGATCGCATGTATGTTCATCATAGGACGACATGCTGCGCATCCGCAAGACTTAACGTCTCGTCCCAACGACACTTCTCTGTTAAAGTGGTGAGGCAATCATCGGACTTGAATTGATGTTCCGGATCAACGGCAGCGGGCCGACGAGGTAAGTCTATTTCACGTTCACCGACGGGAACCGGCTTGCGTCCGTGTGCGGCAGGAACTTGGCGGCGCTGAAGCGGTTCATGAAGTCCTGGTTGACGTTGAGCTCGAGGTAGGTGATGCGGTCGCGGATGCGGTCGATCTCGTCGACGGCGTCGGCCGAGGTCAGGGCCAGGGCCGCGCCCTCCAGCGAGCTGTTGCCGATGGGGACGTAGCGATCGAGCGGCAGGTCCGGCAGCATGCCGATGGCGATGGCCGAGCGCGGGTTGATGAAGCAGCCGAAGGTGCCGGCCACATAGAAGCGGCTCAACTCGCCGAGGCCGACGCCGACGGTCATGGCGAGGGTTTCGAGGATGGTGTACATGGCGGCCTTGGAGCGGACCAGGCTGTCGAGGTCCGCCTGGCTGATCGTGAGGTCTGCGCCGGTGGCGGACTTTTCGGCCGGGACGACGACGAGATGCCGGAGGCCGTCGACGACCTTCAGCCGCTCGCCGCAGGCCGCGGCGACCAGCTTGCCGCGGATGTCGATCATGCCGCTCAGGAACAGCTGGGCCGCCAGGTCGATGACCCCGGAGCCGCAGATCCCCTTGGGGGGCTTCTCTTCGATCGTGTGGACATCGAACCTGCCGGTCGCCGGGTCGATCGCCACCCGGTCCACCACCCCGGGGCCGGCCAGCATGCCCATCCGGGTCACCCCGCTTTCCAGCGCCGGTCCGGCCGCCCCGGCGCAGCCGATGAGCCAGTCGCGGTTTCCCAGGACCACCTCGGCGTTGGTGCCCACGTCCACCAGGATGGCCGTGGCGCTGCTCCGGTGAAGCCCCGAGTAGAGGATGCCGGCGATGAGGTCGCCGCCGAAGTAACTGCCGATGTTGGGAAAGACCCGTACGCGTGCAAAGGGACTCACGTCTATGCCGAGCTCCGCCGCCTTGAGTACGCCGGGGCGGTTGACGACCGGGATGTAGGGCTCGCGAATGATCCAGCGCGGCTCCAGTCCCATGAAAAGATGGGTCATGCAGGTGTTGCCCGCGACGCTGACGGCGCAGACATCCGCCGGCTGAAGGCCGGCCGAGCGGCAGACGGCGCCGATGGCGCGGTTCAGGCCGTCGATGATCAGCGCGTTCAGGTGGCGCAGGCCGTCGGGCCTCTCGGCATGGTGGATGCGGGTGAGGACGTCCGGCCCGACGGCGGCCTGGGGATTGTCGAAGGCATGTTCGGCGAGCGGACCGCCGGCCGACAGATCGATCAGCCTCAGGACGACGCGTGTCGTGCCGAGGTCCACGGCGAGGCCGGCCGCGGGCCGGGGGTCATCGGCGCCGGAGACCCCGGTCAGGATTAAGCGGTCGCGGTCGCGGAAGAGGGTGCAGCGCAGCCGGTAGTCCCAGCCGCGCAACAGCGCCGGCAGCTGCCGGAGCAGATCGAGATCGAGGTCGATCGTGCCGGCGTTCGCGGGAAGCGCCTGGCTCAGCGCGGCGAGGAGGCGGTCGGCGTCGGCGGTATTGTTCGCGATCGCCGGCGCCGGCAGGGTGACGCAGCGGACCCAGGGGGATGCGCTCACCGTTTGGCTTCCAGCCCGGCGACGATCCGGTTCATGACATCGGCGGCCTTGCCTGGAATCAGATAATCGCTGACCCGGCCGGTCAGGTCGGTCGGCTCCGGGTTGATTTCGATGACGACGGCCCCGGACTCCTTCGCGATAACGGGCATGCTGGCGGCCGGCTGGACCACGGCCGAGGTCCCCACCACCAGCATGACGTCGCAGCGCGCCGCAACCTCCTGCGAGCGCCACAGCGCGGCCGGCGGGATCATCTCGCCGAAAAAAACCGCATCCGGCCTCAAAATGCCGCTGCAGGCGCAGCGCGGCGGCAGACGGCTGGCGTCGACCTTGCTGGTTTCGATGCGCCGGTCGCACTGGATGCAGCGTTGCCAGGCGAACGTGCCGTGGAACTCGATCACGTCCGTGTTGCCGGCTGCCTGGTGCAGCCCGTCGATGTTCTGGGTGATGACCGAGGTGAGAATGCCGAGCTGCTCCAGGCGCGCCAAGCCGCGGTGCCCGTCGTTGGGTCGGGCGGCGTCGATGACGTCCTTCAGGTCCTTCACCAGCACTTTCCAGACCATGGCCGGATTGCGCATGAAGGCGTCGATGTGAGCGATCTCCATGGGGTCGAACCGCTCCCAGAGCCCTCCCGCGCCGCGAAACGGCGGGATGCCGCTGTCGATGGAGATGCCCGCTCCGGTCAATGCCACCGCCCGGCGGGCGGCAGCCAAGTCGTTGATCGCGCGTGCGATAAGCGAATCCATAAACATCAAAAGGGCTCAAGGGGTTGAGAGTTCAGGGGGCAGCAGGATTTTCGGCGCAGTAGGTGTGCCAGATGCCGTCCCGCACCCACTCTTTGTGGACGGTGATGCCCAGAACGCCCAAACGGCGCCGGACTTCCTTGGCGTCGCTGCGCATCAGGCCGGAAAGAATGAGCCATCGTTTTCGCCGGAAGCCAGGGGTTTCCATCACGCGCAGCATTGCCTCGCCGTGAAGGTTCGCGGCGACGAGGTCCGCCCTGCCGCCGATGGCGTCTTCGGCGCGTGCCTGGGCCACCAGGATCCGGTCGCCGAGCCCGTTGAGACGGACGTTGCGGGCGGCGGTTCGGGCGGCCAGAAAGTTCAGGTCGATCGCCAGCACCCGGGCGCTCAGCCGCCGGGCGGCCGCCAGCGCCAGGATGCCGGTGCCCGTTCCCAGGTCCAGGACATCCTTCGGGCGGCCGTTGTCCGCCGCCAGCTCCAGCGCCTCCAGGCAATCACGGGTGGTGGGATGGGTGCCGGCTCCGAAGACCAGCCCCGGGTCCAGCAGGATCTGAATCGGGTCGGCGTCCATCGTTTCGACCGAGGCGGCGAGCCAGGGGGCGATGATCTGAAAGCGGCCGATGCGCTCAACCCCGGAGAATGCCCCCTGCCATTGATCGTACGCCATGCGGGTGCTGTCCATCAGGCGCAGATGAGGCTGCCGGCGGAGAATGTCCTGCACCACGGACGGCATCGGGGACGAGAAAAACAGAAAGGCCGAACCCTCCTCCTGCCAGTGCCCGAGATACGCGTCGGTCTCGATGGCGATAGGTGCGTCCGGCCGGCCCTCCAGTTGATAAATGAACAACTCCGCGTAAGGGCTGGGCATGAGCGGCGGTCAGGTTTTCGGTTTTTCCGGCGGCTCATCCGCCTGCGGGAGCTGGTCCAGATACCACTGCATGGGATCCAGCAGGGTGTAGCCCAATTCTTTGAGTCTCTTTTTGACGTGGGCCACGTTCTGGGTGAGCAGGTAGGGGAACACCGCGCGCTTGTCCTCCTCCCAGTAGCGCGCCACCAGAACGCTGCCGAAGGAGACTCCCATCTCGGTGATCGCATCGACGATTTTTTTCAGCTGTCCGACCTTTTCATCGACCAGGATGCACAAAAGCGTCCCGGGCTGGCCGATTCCCAGGACGTTGATGAACGCGCGCAGCAGGTCCCGCACGGAGAGGATGCCCTTGAGGCGGCCGTCTTCGTCCACCACCGGCAGCGCCCCCACCTTGGAGTTCTGGATCATCAGCAGCGCGTCCTGAATGGTGTAGCCGGGTGAAATGGTGAACACCTTGCGTGTCATGATGTCCTTGACGCACAGGCTCTGGAGCTTGGCCTTCTCACCCGGATCGAGGCCTTCGCGGAAATACCGAAAGGGCAGGGCGCTGCGCAAATCCCGGTCGCTCACAATGCCGACCAGCTTGTCGCCCTCCTCGACCACCGGTATGTGCCGAACCCGGTTCTGGACCATCAGCTCCTGGGCTTCGAAAATGGATGCATCCGGACCGATGGTGACGACCCGACGGGTCATCGATCTGCTGACAAACATAGTCTCCCCCTGTTCTATGGGAAAAGGTTAACCCCTTCAGCCGTCCAAAAGGGTTTCCACATGGTGGCGTGCGAGCTCCGGCAGCCGCTGCAGGCAATAGCCGCCCTCCAGCACGGACACCAAGCGGCCCGAGGAATGGGTATTGGCCAAATGCATGATCTGTCGCATCATCCAGGTGTAGAATTCGGTGGAGAGTTTGGTGTCGGACATGTCGTCGTCGCGGTGGCCGTCGAATCCGGCCGAAACGATGATGGCTTCGGGCCTGAACTCCGCAAAGGCCGGGAACAGGTCCCGCTCCAGCAGACGCTGGTAGTCCTCGTCGCCCTGCCCCGGCAGGACCGGCGAATTCTTCGTATACCCGTACCCGTCGCCCCGTCCGTACTCAAACTCGCGTCCGGTGCCGGGATAGGCGAAGGAAGGGTGCTGATGGATGCTGTAGTAGTAGACCGTCGGGTCGTCCTCAAAGATGTGCTGGGTGCCGTTGCCATGGTGCACATCGAAATCGACGATGCCCACCCGCGCGAGGCCGAATTGCTTCTGGAGGTAGCGCGCGGCGATGGCGACGTTGTTGAAATAGCAAAAGCCCATGGCGCGGCTGACTTCGGCGTGATGGCCGGGAGGACGCACGGCGCAGAACGCGTTGTCCAGCCGACCTTCCATGACCTGACGGCACGCCTCCAGAATTCCGCCGACCGCCAGCAGGGCGGTTTCATACGTTTGAGCGCACATCTGGTTATCGGGCGAATCGAACATCTGCTTGCCGGAGCGGCAGGCGGCATCGAAACGTTTGACGTACTCGGCGGTATGGACGCTGGTGATCCACAGCAGGTCGGCCGGCGCCGCCGGGATAGGCACCAGCTTTTCGATCAGGCCGCCTTGGGTGATGCCTTCGAGGATGGCGGTGAGCCGCTCGGGGACCTCGGGATGATAGGGCCCGGTCTTGTGGAGCAAATAGCGTTCATCGAAGAGAAAACCGGTTCGCTTCATAGGCGTTCATCCTTAATTGAGACGTTTGCCCTGCGGTCCGGCCGCCGTCGGGCGGGAAAGGTGCGCCGATCAAGGCACGATCCGGTCGAAGATCGAAAACGCCGCCTGAACGCTGGGGCTGGTTTCCGGCATCTGGATGGTCGGACGGCCCTGGGAGTCGAAATCGTAAATCGTGCTGTCGGCCGGCACGGTGCCGGCGAGTTCCACGCCGGCATCGGCGATCCATTTGAGAACCGCACCCGAGGGCGGTTCCTTGGCCTGGTTGATGATCAGACAGCTTTTGCCGACGCCGATGTTCAGCTCCCGGGCCAGCTCGTCGATGCGCAGCGCCGCCTGGAGCCCGCGCCGCGATGGATCGGAGACCAGCAGCAGAACGTCGACGTTCTTGGTGGTGAGCCGGCTGATGTGCTCCATGCCGGCTTCGTTGTCCATGACGATGTACGGATAGTTGCCCACCAGCTTTTCCAGAAACCCCGTCAGCAGCGAGTTGGCGGCGCAGTAGCAGCCGGCGCCCTCGGGTCGACCCATGACGACCAGGTCGTAGCATTTGGATTCCACGACGGCCTGCTCAAGCCTCATGGACATGAAGACGTCCTTCGTCATGCCGCTGGGGACATGGCCTTTTTTCATGTCTTCGCGCGCACCTCCGAGGGTGCACTCCACGGCCACGCCCAGGACTTCGTTCAAGTTGGAGTTGCTGTCGGCATCGACCGCCAGCACCGGCGTCTTGCCGCGCGCGATGAGGTATTTGATCAACAGACCGGCCAAAGTGGTTTTTCCGGTGCCGCCTTTGCCGGCCAGGGCGATTGAGAACGCCATGACGATGCGAGTTTCCTTTCTGTGGACTGTTCCGCCGGTTGCGCCATGCCGGCGCCTTCGGAGACTCGATATCTTTAGGCCAGTTTTTTGCGACAGTCAAGATGGTTTCAAGCGGCTGTCTGCAGGGGTTGCGGGCTTTGTGGCCGGCACGCAAATGCCTTGAATTGGCTGTAACACTATGCTACGCAGCCTGTGGAGAACCGGCTGAATCCGTGCGCATCAGGGAGAAGGGGGGCAACGATGGATTTTGAACTCACCAGGCCGCAGAAGGAGATCCAGAAAGCCGCCCGAGAGTTTGCCAAGGGCGAGTTCGACAAGGAGCTGGCGCTCGAATGGGACCGCAAGCACGAGTTTCCCAGGAAAATCTGGAAGAAGGCGGCCGAGCTGGGCTTTGTGGGGGTGCACTTTCCGGAGACCTATTCCGGTCAGGGGCTCGGGGTCCTGGAGAACATTTTGATCGCCGAGGAATTCTGCGCCCGGGATTCGGGCATCGGCAGCGCCGTGATCCTGGCGAGTTTCGCATCCGAATGCGTGTTGCGGTTCGGTAGCGAGGATTTGAAAAAGCGTTTCCTGCCGCCAGTGGCCGAGGGGAACATGCTCTCCGGCGGATGTTTCACCGAGCCCGGCCACGGGTCCGACATCACCTCGCTGGACACGCTCGCCGTGCGACACGGCAATGAATGGGTCATCAACGGCACCAAGACCTTCATTACCAACGGCGGGCTGGCCAGCTTCTACTGCACCCTGTGTCAGACCGACGTGGGCGCCCAGCCCAGCTACCGCGGAATCAGCATGATTCTGGTGGAGGCCGACCGGCCGGGGCTGACCACCGCCGACGTCGGCGAGAAGATGGGCATTCACATGATGGCCACGGCCGAAGTGAACTACAAGGACGTGCGGGTCCCCGCCGCCCACCTGATCGGCAAAGAGGGCCGCGGGTTCTATCAGGTGCTCGAGTTCTTTGACGAGAGCCGGATATTGGTGGCCGCCCAGGCTCTGGGCATCGCGCAGGGAGCGTTCGATCGGGCCCTGGCCTACGTCAAGGAGCGCCAGCAGTTCGGCCGCCGCCTCGCCGATTTCCAGGTGACCCAGCACAAGCTGGCCGACATGGCCACCAAGATCGAGCTGGCCCGCCTGATGACCTACAAGGCCGCCTGGAACTATGACCAGGGCCGCATCGATCCCAAGCTCACTTCCATGGCCAAGATGTACGCCGCGCGCACGGCGGTCGAGGTGGCGGACGAGGCCATTCAGCTGCTGGGCGGCTACGGCTACATGACGGAGTATGAGGTGGAGCGTTTCTACCGCGACGCCAAGATCACCGAAATTTACGAGGGTACCAAGGAGATCCAGAAAAACACCATCGCCAGTGCGGTGCTCGGCAAGTTGAAATAACGCGATAAGGAGAGAAGAACATGATCGAACAGCTGAAGAAAGCCATGACCACGGGAATCGGCCTGGCCCTTAAAACCTGGGCCGAGGTCGAGGCTGCGGGAAAAGAGATGATCAAGAAGGCGCAGCTCTCCGAAAAGGATGCTGGCCAGTTCCTCAGCCATTTGAAGGAGAGCTACGAGAAGACCCAGAAGAAAATGGAAGGTCAGGTGAATCGCCTGGTCAAGGACGTTCTCAAGAAGGCCGACATCGCGACCAGCGATGATCTGAAGTCGCTGCAGCGGGAGATCCAGGGGCTGAAGAAGGAGCTCAAGACCGCCAAAGCCGCCAAGGCGGCCAAAACGTCGAAGTCCGGCAAGGCCGCTCCGGCCAGGGGCCGATCCAGGGCCAAGCCGTCCTCCTGAATGACAGGTGCCGCGGCACCGGGCGCGCCATGCTGAGCATCCGCAAAATCGGTGTCATCAGCAGGACCTACCGCCATCTCAACCGGTACCGGCATATCCTGGCGGTGCTGCTGAAACACGGATTCGGCGAGCTGGTGGAATCGCTGAAGATCGACCAGTACCTGGAGGTCGGACTCCAGCTCATTTCGAAAAAGAAGGCGGCGCGCGAGGAGCCCCTCGGCCGGCCTCAGCGCCTGCGCATGGCATTAGAGGAACTCGGCCCCACTTACATCAAGCTCGGTCAGGTGCTCTCCACTCGGCCGGACCTCATTCCGCCCGAGTTCACCGCAGAGCTGTCCAGGCTCCAGGACAGCGTCCCGCCGTTCGCCTTCGCCGAGGCCGAAGCCATCCTTCAGCGCGAATTCGGCGCACCTTCCTCGGAGACGTTCGACGTTATCGCCAGCGAGCCGGCGGCCTCGGCTTCCATCGGCCAGGTGCACCGGGCGCGCCTGAAAAACGGGGAAGCGGTGGCCGTCAAGATCCAGCGCCCCGGCATCCGCGCGATCATCGAGGTGGACCTTGAGATCATGCTGCATCTGGCCACGCTGGCCGAGCGGCATGTCGAGGAGCTGGCCCTGCACCGACCGGTCAAGATCGTCGAGGAGTTCGCCCGCACGCTGGAGAAGGAGATCGATTTCCGGATCGAGGCCGCCAACATCGACCGGATCGCGCAGGGCTTTCTCGACGACCCGACCGTCTACATTCCGGCGGTCTTTCGAGAGTTCAGCACGGCCTGCGTTCTGACCACCGAATACGTGGAAGGGATCAAGATTTCGAACGTTGACCGGCTGGTCGCCGACGGCTATGACCTGCGGCTGCTTTGCTCCCGGGGCGCCGACATCGTCTTGAAGCAGGTATTCCACCAAGGTTTTTTTCATGCGGACCCGCACCCCGGGAACATCTTCGCGCTGCCCGGCAATGTCATCTGCCTGCTGGACTTCGGAATGGTGGGGGTGGTGGACCGCCAGACCCGGGAGCTCTTCGTCGAGCTGGTGGACAGCGTCGTGCGCCGCAACGAGGCCCGGACCGCCCAGGCCCTGCTGCAGCTGACGAGCTGGGAGCGCCCGCCGGATCTCCGGCAGCTGGAGCGCGAGCTGTCGGAATTCATGGGCCGCCACCTCTTCCGGCCGCTCAAGGAGATCGAGGTCGGCAAGCTCCTGCAGGACCTTCTGGAGATCGCCGCCCGGTTCCGCTTGCGGCTGCCGCCGGACATCTTCCTGATGCTCAAGGCGGTCAGCACCGTGGAGGCGGTCGGCCGGATGCTCGATCCGGAGTTCGACATGATCGCCAAGGCCGCGCCGTTCATCGAGCAGGTGATGATGGACCGTTTCAACCCGCAGCGGGTGGCCGAGGACGCGGGCGACCTGGCGGCGCGGATGCTCAAGTTCCTGCATCAGTTCCCCAAAGACCTCCTTGATCTGGCCGGCCTGATGCGGCAGCAGAAACTCAGCCTGCAGCTGAAGCACGACGGGCTCGACAAAGTCCTCGCCACCCACGACCAGATCAGCAACCGCATTTCCTTCGCCATCATCATCGCGGCGCTCATCGTGGGCTCGGCCCTGATCGTCATCTCCAAGACGCCGCCGCTCTTCTACGGCATCTCCCTGATCGGCATCATCGGATTCCTGGCGGCCGCCCTGATGGGCATCTGGCTGCTGGTGGCCATCCTGAAAAAGGGCAAACTCTGATGACTGCGTAAATAGTCCCATCTCGGCGTTGCGCTTCGTCTCGCCGCCGCTTCGGTTGAGCGCCGCGTCAGGGTGTGCTAAACCATCCGGCATATGCATTGACGGAGACGACCCATGCGCCTGCATCTTTACAACACCCTGACGCGGCAGAAAGAAGAATTCAAACCCATACGGCCCGGTGAGGTCGGCTTATATACCTGCGGGCCGACCGTCTACAACTTCGCCCACATCGGCAACCTGCGCACCTACATTTTCGAGGACATTCTCAAACGGGTGCTGACCTTCAACGGCTACGCGGTGCGCCACGTCATGAACATCACCGACGTCGGCCATTTGACCGGCGACCGCGACATGGGCGAAGACAAAATGGAGAGCGGCTCGCGGCGCGAGGGCAAGACCGCCTGGGACATCGCGGAGTTCTACACGCGGGCCTTTCAGCAGGACATCGCCCAGCTGAACATCCTGGAACCCACCCTGTGGTGCAAAGCGACCGACAACATCCCCGAGCAGATCGAACTCGTCCGCATTCTGGAAGAGAAGGGATTCACTTATAACACCAGCGACGGGATCTATTTCGATACCGCCAGATTTCCGGATTATGCCCGGCTGTCGAGCCAAAACCTGGAGGCGCTCCAGGAGGGGGCCCGGGTGGAGAAAAACCCCGAGAAGCGCCACGCGACCGACTTCGCCCTGTGGAAGCTCTCCCCGCCCGGCACCCGGCGTCAAATGGAATGGGAATCCCCCTGGGGGGTCGGTTTTCCCGGCTGGCACCTCGAATGCTCGGCCATGAGCATGAAGTTTTTGGGCGATCAGCTCGACATCCACTGCGGCGGGATCGACCACATCGACATCCACCACACCAACGAGATCGCCCAGTCCGAGGCCGCCACCGGCCGGAAGTTCTTCAATTTCTGGATGCACGGCGCCTTTCTCAACATCCAGGGCGGCAAGAAGATGGCCAAGAGCGCGGAGAATTTCCTGACGCTCGAAAATGCGCTGACCCGGCGCGGGATTCCGCCGCTCGCCTACCGGTTCGCGGCGTTCCTGACGCATTACCGCAAGCCCATGGAGTACAGCGACGAGTCAATCCAGGCCGCGCGGAACGGTCTGGAGCACCTCTGCAACCAGGTCCGCGACATAGCCAGGGCGTGCGAAGCGCCCGCCGGCGATCCCCACCCGGTCTTCCGCGAAAAATTCCTCGAGGCCGTCAACGACGACCTGAACATGCCGCGCGCCATGGCGGTGGTGCAGGAGATGCTCAAGAGCGACATTCCCAGTGCAGGCAAGCACGCCACCGTCCTGGATTTCGACCGGGTGCTGGGCCTGGAACTGGGTCAGGTCGACAAGGACCAGGCGATTCCGGCGAGAATTCTGGAACTGGTGGAGGCCCGCCGCGCGGCCCGCGCGGCCAAAAACTGGACCGAGTCCGACCGGCTGCGCGATGAGATCCAGGCCCGCGGCTACACGGTCAAGGACACCCGCGAAGGGATGCAGCTGCTTAAAGCGTAATTCCGTTTTCTCTCCCGAACGCGCCAAAGCCCGGCGATCTCGAAATCCTTGACTTGGGGGCTAATTTGCAAAGGAGAAACTCCGTGAACCATTTCGGGTGTCTGGCCGCAATTTTGATCGGCGCCGTCCTCTTCTCCTCGCCGGCATCGGCCGCGAAAGTCAAGGCCTTCGTCAGCATTGCCCCGCAGCAATTCTTCGTGCAGAAAATCGGAGGGGACCTGGTGGATGTCTCCGTCCTGGTGCCTCCCGGAGCCGACCCGCACACCTA
>Ga0114938_1001313_pt1 | contig 17145 bp, 11 predicted proteins | sample AshMeaBigSpring_FD_88675 | JGI IMG/M metagenome (GOLD analysis project Ga0114938, IMG submission 88675) | Groundwater microbial communities from Big Spring, Nevada to study Microbial Dark Matter (Phase II) - Ash Meadows Big Spring | ecosystem: Environmental > Aquatic > Deep subsurface >...
AAAACGCGCGGGGGCGGGGCGCTCGCCAGTCCCGTGGGGGGGGGGGGGCAGTTGCGGGGGGCGGGGGGGGGGGGGGGGGGGGTGGGCCGGGCCCCCCCCCCCCCCCCCCCCCCGGAGGTAGTATATGCCAGCCGGCTGGGTTCCGTGCGAGTCGACCTTGACCCGACACTCAGCGTTGGGGCGCGACTTCCGCGGATGGCGCGGAAATAGTGGGATGGACAGCTTGACACGGACGAATAGTTGAGTAATATGCCCGTAGTTGATAACGTTCTGCCTCGCAAGTTGGCGCTGTGACCTGCGCGTGTTTGGTGGGTCGCCTTACGCCCGGCCGTTTTTTTCAGGTGCGGTGTGACGTCTTCAGGCGTCCCGCAGGCCGGCGAAAGTGGCGCTTCTCGAGCTGCGATTCTGCTTGAGACACCGGCTGGCAAGAGCCGCGCGGTCTGATGGAATCCGGAATCGCCTCGCCCGGGCACGTGTTGTCCTATGGTGGACAAGCTGGGGCAGAGTGAGCGGTCACTGGGCTCATTGCCGGAAGATGGCCCCGCGGGAGTTGGCATGCGGCGCTCCAGGCCGTAGTGCGAAACGAGGACTCTTTTCTGACCGGTTCGGTTGGCCCTTTGGCCCATGGGCTGGCTGGATTCTCGCGACGAATTGCAGTTTTGCTTGGGAGTTTCGGATGCGGAAGGGAGTTTTTTTCTGCTGAATGGACCGTCACGATCTTGGGACGTCCGCCCGGAGGGAGGGGGAACGGGCGTTTTTTTCGGTGGCGGGGTCAGGCTGGCGCGAAGGATGTTGCGGCCGAGTGCGAGCCAGACGTCTGAGCCTTCCAGGATCATGCAAGTCTGTTCAGGCCCTGCTGCATCCAAGTCTGTCCGGGCGCCGAGGGGCTTCCCTGGTCGTCCCCGACGTGGGAGTGCCCTGCGGTCGCGGCTCGGATTTTGAGCCCCGCATCCGGTAGGCCGCAGGTCGGAGGCTGATCCGCCGGGGGCTGACCTTGGTCTGTGCAACGCGAGAGGCGGATGGTCCGTCTGTTTGGGCTTGATCGGTAGTCCGGACGCGCTGTCGGCGTGTGCGCTGCCGCGGGCGGTATGCGCGGTGAATTCCTTCAGGTGAGGTTATGGGGAAGAAAAGGAAGTTTCGACCAAAGTCATCAGGTCTGCAGCCGCCGATGCGGGGTATGCAGGGACGTGGACGGCGCCGCCACCGGCCCGTGGGAGAGCCGGCGGTACTGCCCGCGAGCATGACCGACGTCGAACCCCTGGACAACGGCGAAGCGCCGCTCGAACCCGGCTGCGGGATGCTGGAGTTGCACCCCAACGGGTACGGATTCCTGCGGAGCCCGGACAGCAATTACGCCCGCGTTCGCTCGGATCCGTTTGTGCCCGGGACGATGATCGAGAAGTACCGTCTCCGCGAGGGGTTGATGATTCGGGGGATGGTGCAGCGTGCCCGCAAGCAGCAGGGTCCGCGACTGCGCGAGATCACCGACGTCGACGGGATGCCGCCCGACGAGTACGTCACCGTGAAACCGTTCGATTCGCTGACGCCGATCAATCCCGAGAGGTGGTTGCGGCTGGAGACCGGCCAGGAACCGCTCACCACCCGCGTCATGGACCTGCTCACACCCCTGGGCAGGGGCCAGCGGGCACTGATCGTGGCCCCGCCCCGGACCGGCAAGACCATTCTTCTGCAGCACATCGCGCACGGCGTGGCGACCAACTATCCCGGGGTCAAGCTGATCGTACTGCTGATCGACGAGCGGCCCGAGGAAGTGACCGACATGCGCCGCACCGTCAAGGGGGAGGTGGTGGCCAGCAGTCTGGACCAGGACGTCGAGAGCCATGTCCGCATTTCGCAGCTGGTCATCGAGCGCTGCCGGCGGCTGGCCGAAATGGGGAAGGATGTCTTCCTGCTGATGGACTCCATCACCCGCCTGGCCCGGGCCTTCAACAAGTGGGTCGGCAACACGGGGCGGACCATGAGCGGCGGCGTGGACATCAAGGCGATGGACATTCCCAAGAAGCTCTTTGCCACGGCCCGCGTCTTTGAAGAGGGCGGCTCGCTGACGATCGTCGGCACGGCCCTGATCGATACGGGCAGCCGGATGGACGAACTGATCTTTCAGGAGTTCAAGGGCACCGGCAACATGGAGTTGGTCCTCGACCGCAAGCTGGCCGACCGCCGCATCTGGCCGGCCATCGACATTACCCAGTCGGGCACGCGCCGCGAGGAGTTGCTGCACGACCCCGACACGCTGCACGCGGTCACCATGCTGCGGCGGACGCTGACCACGATGCATCACGTGGACGCCATGGAACAGCTGACACGGCAGCTGGCCAAGTTCAAGTCGAACGCCGAGTTCATCCGCCTGATCAGCGGCGCGAAGGTGCTGGACTGAGGCACGGGCCGCCCTGCGGGGGCTGTACCGAGTTTCGTGGCGAGGGGCTGTCGTTGCAGAGAACCGTGACCGTGACTCCACACAGGGCGGAAGCCTGTGCCACAGAGTTCCTGACAGTCCCCTCCGCGCAGCGCTGACCGACGTCCGGTTACTCGCCAAGGCCAGCCGGGTTGCCGGGGACGGCCGGCAGGCGGCGGTCCCGCCACCAGAGCCAGGCGAAGAGCCCGATCAGGACGAGGGACGCCCACTGGTAGCCTGTCAGTCCCAGCGCGGCCCGCGGCTCCGGTCGGATGAACTCCGTCAGCAGGCGGTATCCCAGGTAGGCGAGGATATAGAGCTTGATCCGCTGTCCGCGGAATAGCACCCGCCGTTGCAGACCGTAGATCACGGCCGCTGCCAGCAGGTGAAACGCGGCTTCGTACAGCTGAGTCGGGTGGCGCCGGACCCCAGGCGCGTCGGCCGCGGCCGCACAGACCACGCCCCAGGGCAGGTCGGTGACGCTGCCGTAGCAACAGCCGGCGGCGGAGCAGGCCAGGCGCCCGATCGCGACTGCCACGGCCACGGGCAACACGAACGTGTCGCCGGTCTTGATCCGCACGTCCAGCGACCACTTGGCCAGTTCGACCCCGAGGTATCCCCCGACCAGGCCACACAGGATCGTCTTGCCGTGTGACCACCAGGCGGATCCGGAGAGCAGGCCCTCCCAGTCCGACAGGACGAACGGCAGCTTGGCCCCCAGCACCGCGCCGCAGAACGCCCCCACCGCGATCCCCAGCTTCTGCCACCAGGCCAGCGGCAGCCGCGCCTGCGATCGTCGCAGCAGGAGGCCGCCGGCCGCCAGCGCCACGCCCATGATGCCGGCATAATACCACGACATGCGGAGGACCTGCGCGGGCGTTCACGACCGGGGGATGTCCGAGCGCAGCGATGCAGGTGCGCCGCCCCCTTCGTTGCTCAAGGCGCGTGGGCGAGTCCGCGGTCCCCTGGAAGGCCAGGCGTCACGAACCGATCGTGCGCCGCGCGGGTCGCTGGATCGCGCGCCTGGGCCGTCGCACCCGCCGATCCTTGAAGCCTGTCCCGCATCGTACCACAATGCCCAGGGCAGGGAGGGACCTGGCGGCATGAGTCGCACGATTCGCATAACTCCACGGGGGCGGCTGGTAACTGGCCCGGCGCCGGAGGCCGAGCCGTTGCTGGACGACGCCCTGGCGGCCGCGATGGACGCCGCGTGGGAGGAATCGTCGGCGCAGGGGTTGCTCTGGCTCGTGTCCCAGGCCCTCGAGGTCAAGCTTCCCGCGGCCCTTGTCTTCTGGCGCGACTTTGCGCAGCGCTTCTTTCACGACCTGTGCCAGTTGGGCGGCGACGGGGCGCGGCCGTGGCGGCAGCTGGAGCCGCCAGCGACCGACCAGCTCGAGGCGCTGGTCGCCGCCGCGCCGCCGATGTGGGGCCTGGAGTATTTGACCCCGGAGTTGCTCGGCAGGCTCTGGTGCGAGCTGCGCGAGCTGGTCGTGCAGCTGGCGGCCAGACATCCCGAGGGGGCGGAGGCCTTTCTTCGCGGCGTGAATCCCGTCTGGCACCTGCTGGGGCGCGTGACCTTTCACCTGGCGGAGAACAAGCGCGATCCGCAGCGGCCGTTTGCCTTCCTGGCGACCTATACGCACCGGGTTTCGGCAGGGTCGCAGCTGCAGCACCTGCCGCTGGCCGAGGCGTTGAAGGAGTACGCGGGGGCGCGGAATCAAGCCCGGCTGACGACCCTGCTCGAGCCGGTGCGGCGGGCGGCGGTCAGCAGTTCGTTGGTGCGCGAACTGCTCGACACCCGGGCCCTGTTTCACCCGCAAGCCTGGTCGATCGGGCAGGCGTATCGCTTCTTGACCGAAACCCCGCGGCTGGAAACGGCGGGTATCGTCGTCCGGGTGCCCGACTGGTGGCAGGCCCGCAAGCCGCCGCGGCCGCAGGTCCAGGTCCAGCTGGGCGAAGTGTCGGTGAGCCGGCTGGACGCGGACAGCCTGTTAAGTTTCTCCGTCCAGATCGCGCTGGACGGCCAGCCGCTGACGGACGAGGAGCGCCAGCACCTGCTCACGTCCAGCGAAGGGCTGATCCTGCTCCGAGGTCGTTGGGTGGAAGTGGACCGCCAGCGTCTGCAAGAGGCGCTCGCGCACTGGCGGCTGCTGGCAGCGAATCATGCCGGCGGCGTTCGTTTCATCGAGGGGATGCGGTTGCTGGCGGGCACGCCGCTGGACCCGGAGTCGCCGCTCGACGCGACCGCCGACTGGGCCCAGGTGGTGGCCGGCTCTGGGCTGCGCGACACGCTGGAGGCACTCCGCGATCCCGCGCGCATCTCGGGTTTCCAGCCGGGCGTGGACCTGCGGGCCACGCTGCGCCCGTATCAGGGCGACGGCGTGCGCTGGCTGTGGTTCATGACCCGGCTGGGACTGGGGGCCTGCCTGGCCGACGACATGGGACTGGGCAAGACGATTCAGGTGATCGCCCTGCTGCTGCAATGGCGGCATGAGTTGGACGCGTCGCGGACCGCGAACTGGAAAGCGTGCGACGCCGCGCCGCGGCACGTGACCTTGCTCGTCGTGCCGTCCTCGTTGATCGGAAACTGGAAACAGGAACTCCAGCGATTCGCCCCCACCCTGCGCGTCTTCTACGCACATCGCTCCGAATGCGCAGCCGACGAACTGGCCCGGGTCGCAGCCGATGCCGCGCGATCGCTGGCCGGCTTTGACCTGGTGATCACCACCTACGGCCTGGTGCGCCGTAGCGACTGGCTGGCCGCCGTACCCTGGCGGATGGTGGTGCTGGACGAGGCCCAGGCGATCAAGAACGCGGCGTCGGCCCAAGCCAGATCGGTGAAGCGGCTCGATGCCGCGGGACGTATCGCCCTGACCGGCACGCCGGTAGAAAACCATCTGGGCGACCTGTGGTCGCTGTTTGATTTCTGCTGCCCGGGACTGCTGGGAACGGCGGCCCAGTTCCAGCGGTTCGTCAAGCGGCTCAACAAGCTGCAGGACGCCGCGGCCTTCGGCAAGCTGCGGCGGTTGGTGCGGCCCTACATCCTGCGCCGTCTGAAAACCGATCCGAGGATCGTGCCCGACCTGCCCGAAAAGACCGAGATGCGGGCCGAGTGCAGTCTGGTCAAGCGGCAAGCCGTGCTGTACGAACGGCTGGTCGCGCACCTGGCCGACCGCCTGGAAACGGCTGACGGCATGGCCCGCCGCGGGTTGATCCTCTCCGTGCTGATGCAGCTGAAGCAGATTTGCAACCATCCGGCCCAGTACTTGGGCGAGTCGAAATTCGCGCCGGGGGAGAGCGGCAAGTTCGGGCGGCTGGAAGCGATCTGCGAGCCGATCCGCGAGCGCCAGGAGAAGATGCTGGTGTTCACGCAGTTCCAATCGCTCTGCGCCCCACTGGCCGAGTTCCTGGCAGGCCTCTTCGGACGGCGCGGGCTCGTGCTGCACGGCAAGACCCCCGTCGGCAAGCGAGCCGGCCTGGTGCGCGAGTTCCAGGACGAGGCGGGCCCGCCGTTTCTGGTGATCTCGGTGAAGGCCGGCGGAACCGGGTTGAACCTGACTGCCGCGTCCCACGTCGTGCATTTTGACCGCTGGTGGAACCCGGCCGTCGAAAACCAGGCAACCGACCGGGCCTTCCGCATCGGGCAGCAGCGGAACGTGCTGGTCCACAAGTTCGTCTGCCGCGGCACGGTCGAGGAACGGATCGACCGGATGATCCGCGACAAGCAGGGGCTGGCCGACACGTTGCTCGACCAGGGCGGGGAAACGCTGCTCACCGAAATGTCCGATGACGAACTGCTGCGGTTCGTGTCCCTGGACCTGAACCGCGCGACGGCGGATGAATAAGGGTGTCCCGGGCCGCTGTGCCCCGGGGGACCCGTTGCCAGGTTCTCGCGCGTCGCGGAATTCCCGGTCGTCGCGCCGCAGGGCGGTCTCCGCGCCTCCGCAGGATGGTCTGATTCCTGGGATTGGGCACGTCGACGGGGGTGCGAGAATCGACGTTTCGGCGGATCGAACGGGTGCGTTACAATCTCCGGCTCCGGCCGAGGCCAACCGACGATTCGAAGGCCAAGCGACTTGCGAGAGCACGATCATGGTCCGACGATGGCGATCCGATTTCCGACGCAACTTTGTCTTCCAGGCTTATGTGCCCGTCGCCCGGCGGCGAGCCCAGGCCCGCCGCTTCGCCCAGTTGAAGGCCCGCGATGGCTGCCTGTTGCAGCCCGTGCAAATCTCCGGCCGCGACATCGCCACGACCTTCTGGGGCCGTGCCTGGTGCCAGAACCTGGAACGCTACAGCGATTTTGAGAACCGCTTGCCGCGCGGCCGGACTTATGTCCGCAACGGGTCGGTCATCGACCTGCAGATCGGCAGGGGCCGGATCACGGCCTCCGTCAGCGGCTCGGACGTGTACGAGGTGACCGTTCAGATCGCGCCCCTGAGGCGGGCCGATTGGAACCGGATCAAGCGGGATTGTACCCAGTCCATCGACTCGCTGATGGACCTGCTCCAGGGCCAGTTTTCGCAGGGCGTCATGGAGCGGCTGACCCGGCAGGGCGAGGGCCTGTTCCCGCGGCCGAAGGAAATCACGATGTCCTGCAGCTGTCCCGACGGAGCCGTGCTCTGCAAACATCTGGCCGCGGTGCTCTACGGCGTGGGGTCGCGCTTGGACAACGATCCCGCGATGCTGTTTCTGCTGCGGCAGGTGGACCATCGGGAACTGATCAGCCAGGCCGTCGGCGCGGCGAACTTGGATGCGGCCTTGAACACGGAGGGCGCTGGAACGCTCGAACAGGAAGACCTGGCGGAACTGTTCGGAATCGAACTGGACGCTTCCGGGCCGCACCGCGGCACGGCGCCGGCCACTGCCGCGAAGGCACCTCCGACGGCCAAGAGCCTGGCCGGGTCGCGGCGGCGGTCGTCCCGCAAGCCGGCCAAGGGCCAGGCCGCCCACCGGGGCCGGACGGCCAGGAAACGCGCCGCGGCCCCGATCGCTAAGTCCGCTGCCGCCGGGAACGTCACCAAGCCGAAGAAGAAGGCCACGCGCGCGAAGGTCGCCGCGGCAGCCGCGGGGCCGCCGCAGCGCCGACCCACCCCACGGAAGAAGTGACGGCTGGCCCCGGCTGCCCGGAGAGGGTGGACGCTGTCCTGAACGACGCCGGCGCCGCCAGCGAAATCGAGGCCGGGGCATTGCCAGCGAAATCGAGGCCGGCCGCGACCCGGCTTCCCGTGCGGCTGGTCCCTGGTCGTCGCGTGAACGTCGCTGCCGCCGCCTCACATGCGACCAAGCTCCACAAAGCAGTAGGCGACGAGCGCCGCCAACGCAGCCGCGGCCAGCAGGCACAACGTGAAGATCACGATGCCGGCCGATACGATGAATGTCAACAGCTTCTCGCCCCAGCCGACCTGCGCCCCCCGGCCACGGCGAACCGTCGCGCGGATCACCGTGGCCGCCAGGGCCGGCACGATGACGATTCCATAGGGAATCAACATGCCGGGCTGATCGACAGCCAGGCCGATGGCGATCAGTACGACGAGGATCGCGACCAGCAAGGTCGCCGCGGCCGACAGTCGCTCCAGGCCGTCCCGCGGGCCGGGCGCCCCAACCGCCTCGGCCAAGAGGGGCTGGTCCTCCGCTGCCAGGCGCCCCCGGCACAGCCAGCAGGTCGCGGCTTCGAGGGGGACACCGGCCCCGCACTGGGGGCAGCTTGCCAGCGGCAGTGGTGGAGATCGCTGCACGTCCCGCTTCATCCCATTTCGGAGCCGCGAGCGACCTACCGCCGTCGCTGTGGCCAGAGTCGCCGGATCACCAGGAAGGCGACAATCAACCCCGCGATCGTGCCCAGCGCCAAACCGCCCACGATGCCCCAGCCGAGCGGTTCGTAGTGCTTCGCCCCAGCGGCTTCTCCCAGCATTGCCCCGCCGAAGAAGCCTGCCCAGCACATGGCGAAGAACGTCCCCCCGGCTGCGACGCCGATCGCGACCACGACACCCAGCGAGCCGGCGAAGGCGGCCAGCTTCTCCTGTACGTCCATGGGTCGCCCCGCGGCCTTCCGGCGCACGGCCGCGACCGCTGTGCGGGCCATGGCGGGCGTCCCGACCACGGCCAGGGCGATTCCCAGTCCGATCGAATGCAGGGCCACGCCGAGGCAAACGGCGATCCAGGTGACCGTCAACAGCAGGCTGCTCAACTGAAAGGTCCGCTGCACTCCGCCGGATGTCGGAGTCGCGGCCGCGGCGACCCCGGGAACTGGGGGCGCGACATGTTCGCCCGCCACGTGCCCGCACAGCCAGCACCGAGCGGCCCCCGGCTGCCATTCACCACCGCACTCCGGGCAGTGCGCCCCCGGTGACGGGGCGCGTGCGCCGTGCGGGTCCGGTCCGGGGGACGACATGGCGCCTCCTACGAAGTGCGATGGCTCGGCGAACCTCCGACGGCCTGCAGCCGCTGCGCAAACTCGTCCGCCAGGTTCCGGCTCCGCCGAATCACCTGACCCAGAATGACTCCGGTAAGCAGCAGCGAGACGAGCACGACAAGCTGTTCGACGCGGGGCACCGTTCGCGGCGCGTCCGCGGAGCCAAACCAGTCGGGATGGCCCAGCCCCAGCAACACCACGTAACCGACCATGCTGCCCGCGGTCGCACACCAGACCAGCCGCAACTGGAACCGCAGTGCCGCCAGGGCGAGAAGCGGAAAGTAGACGAACACCAGCGGACTGGCCGGTCCGCCGCCCAGCGCCGCCATGCTGGTCAACAGCACCAGGTCGCAGAGCGTGGAAATATACTTCAGGGCTGGCGGAAAAAGCTGCCGCCGCAGACACAGCAGCACGCCGAGTGCGACCATCGTCCAGGCGACGGCCAAGGCCGTGACGGCGCGATGGAAATCCAGGGAGACCGCCTGCAGCCACTGGAAGTTCACCAGCTCAATCGCGTAGAAGACGGCCACGGCCACGATCCGCAGCAGATTCGCGCGACCCTCGCCGCCATACTCCTGCCAACGCCCCACGATGAACCATTGCCGGTCCGCCTGCACCGAGGAGCCCGTGGGGGACGTGGACATAACGCGCTTCCTTCGCCGGCATGCGGCCATCGAACGTCGCAGTGGCGGACAGTTCCGCTCACACCGCCCAACACGCTTCTCGCCCCGCCGCCGCGGACCGCTGTCGCCCGCCTTCGATCGGGCCGGGCGGAGCCTCCGCCAACTCGTTCGACCCGGGTGCCCTCCCGTGATCCAGATGACCGTCGCTCAGCGAACGGAAGCGGCGATCACGATCCTGTACCGTACGCGCCGATCGAGTCGGGTCCGGCACCGCCTGCGGTGTTCGGCTCAAGCTGAGGCGACCTTTGTCGTCTCTCACAATAAATACGAAGCTCGTGCACCTCCAGCAGCCGGCAAGTCTGGCCAGATAGGGTTTCGTGATTCCGGGAGGGCGAGGCTCCTGCCGAGCCGGCATGTGCGGCGGGTTCTCGGCTCGGCGGGAGCCTCGCCCTCCCCTGTATTGTGCCACTCTCGTTCGCTCGACCCGCATCTCCCAGGATCACGCAAGGCTATTCGCCGGATTGTGCGCCGGCCGGTGCGTCCGAATCAAGCCGGCGTGGCCGTCCACGCCCCCGCAGACCACGCGACGTCTGCCGCATCCCAGGGCTAGCGCTGGGGGGGCGGGTGCGATCCGGCGGCGGCGGCGGCGGCCGGAGACCGCGGGCGCCCCTGCCGATGAGCGGCTCGCCTTTGCACACTGCCTGGGATGAAGTAAAGTTGATCCCGTGCGTGGTCACGGGCGGGCGTCCACCGGCGCCCGATGCCGGGGAGGGACTGTCGTTGGCGGTTCTGCCCCACGCCTCCCGGAGGGTAAGCGAATGGCTAGCAGCCTGACTGGAATTCAGGTGCCGGGAAACCGGTTGCGGGTTCGAGTCCCGTGCCCTCCGCTCCTGCGTCACGCAAACCCTGCTGGACGATTCGCGCCGACCGTCCTGGCATGGCGTGGGAGTTCCGCTTGCGATGGGAACCGACGAACCTACCCGATGGATCACGCATGACTGACCGGACGGACACGCCCCCGAACCCAGAGGGTGAGCTATCAGGCGTGGAGCAGGCCAAGCTGGCCAGCAACTACCTGCGCGGCAACCTGGCCGAAGAGCTGGCCAATGCGGACGATCAATTCAGCAAGGATGCCTCCCTGATCCTGAAGCACCACGGGATGTACCAGCAGGACGATCGCGACCTGCGTGGCATGCGCGGTCCGGACGGAAAGAAGCTGGGCAAGGTTTATTCCCTGATGGTGCGGACGAAGGTCCCCGCCGGCATCCTGAGCAGCGCGCAGTTGCTGGCCGAACTCGATCTGTGCGACGAGTTGGGGAACGGCACCCTGCGGCTGACCAACCGGCAGGATTTCCAGTTGCACGGCGTACTGAAGCGGGATGTCCGCGACGTCATCCGCCGCATCCACGAGGTGCACCTGACGACGCTGGGCGCTTGCGGCGACATCCCCCGTAACGTGATGTGCTGCCCCAGCCCGGTGCAAAGCGAGCCGTTGCGGCAGATGCAGGAGATGGCGCTGCATCTGTCGACGCATTTCCTGCCGCGCAGTCGTTCCTACCGCGAAGTCTGGCTGATCGATCCCGACACCGGCGAGCGGCAAGCCTGTGACACGGGGGCTCCCGCGGCCGAAATCGAGCCACTTTTCGGCAAGACCTACCTGCCGCGGAAGTTCAAGATCGGGATCGCCCCGCCGCACGACAACTGCGTCGACGTCTACACGCATGATCTGGGCCTGCTGGCGATCTGCGAACAGGACCAGGTCGTCGGCTATAACTTCCTGGTCGGCGGCGGTTTTGGCATGACGCCCAGCAATAAGAAGACCTTTCCCGCCCTGGGCCAGCGGATGGCCTTCGTGCCGGTGGACGAAGTGGTCGGCGTCGCGGAGGCGGTGGTCAAGGTCCAGCGAGACCATGGCAATCGCGGCGATCGGCACCTGGCGAGGATGAAGTACCTCGTCGCCGGCTGGGGCCTGGCGAAGTTCAAGGCGACCGTCGAACAGTATTACGGGCGTCCGCTGGGCGACCCCCATCCGGCCGACGTGTACGGCTTTGACGACCATCTGGGCTGGCACGATCAAGGCGACGGCCGCTACTTCTATGGTCTCAACGTCGAGAACGGTCGGATTCGCGACCACGAGGAGATGCGGCTGAAGACGGCCCTCCGCGAGGTCTGCCGCATCTTCCGCCCGGGCATCCGCCTGACTCCCTGCCAGAGCCTTCTGTTCACCGATCTCGCACCGGACGCGCGCGGGGAACTCGAGGAGGTCTTGCGGCGGCATGGCATCAAGCTGCTGGACGAGATTTCCCAGGCCCGCCGCTGGTCGATGGCCTGTGTCGGCCTGCCGACCTGTCCCCTGACGATCACCGAGAGCGAGCGGGCGCTGCCCGCCGTGATCGACCAGTTGGAGCGGGAGGTGGCGCGGCTTGGACTGTCCAGCGAGCGGTTCACCGTCCGCATGACCGGTTGCCCGAACGGCTGCGCGCGGCCCTATAACGCCGATGTCGGCCTCTCGGGACGGGCCCTGGGCAAGTACTCGATCTACCTGGGCGGTCGGCGGCTGGGGGACCGCCTGGCATTTCTCTACCGGGACCTCGTGCCGCTGGAGGAGATCGTGCCGACGCTGACGGTGCTGCTGGCCTATTTCAAGCAGGCGCGCGACGGCGTCGAGACCTTCGGTGATTTCTGCTTCCGCAAGGGTGCCGACGATCTGGCGCAATGGTGCGCCCAGGTTGCCGGCACGTAGCTGGTAAGTGAGCGGATGGTATCCACCCGCCGGGACGGGAACGGCGTGCGCGCACCAGCGGGACAGCGATCCGCGCCGGCCGTGGCGGGGCCAGTGAGGAGTTGGGCAAGGCGGAGGCAGTCATGTTGATCGGTCGCGGCGACACCCCCAGTACGACCTCGGCGGCATCCCGGCGACTCGTCGGGTGGCGTTGCTGCGTGGTCTTCTGCCTGTTCGTGGCCCGCAGCGGTGACGCGACTCGGCTCGGGGCTGAGCCGCCGGAAGCCGCGCCGGCCGGGCCCGCGGCGCGAAGGCACGTGGTCCAGCAGATCGAGGGCTGGACCGTGCACGTCGACCAGCAGTTGCTGGAGGGCGCGCCGGACGCGCCCGGGCCGCAAGCCCTGCGCGTCCTGGCGAACAAGCTTCACGAGATCGCCCTGATCGTGCCGGCCGAGCGGGTCGCAAAGCTGCGGGCGATCCCCATCTGGATCGACCTCGACCATCCGCTGCAGAGTGCCCAGTATCACCCCGACCCTGGCTGGCTGAGGGCCCAGGGTCATGATGTGGCCATGGCCAAGGCGGTCCACATCCCCGACGTCCGGCACTTCCTGGATCTGCACCGTCGTAACCTGCAGCCCTCGATGGTGCTGCACGAACTGGCGCACGCCTATCACGACCAGGTGCTCGGCTTCGATGACCCGCGGATCAAGCAGGTCTTCGAGAAGTGTGTCGAGGGCCAGCGCTACGAGCGGGTGCTGCACATCATGGGGCACAAGGAGCGGCACTACGCGCTGACCAACGACAGGGAGTTCTTTGCCGAAATGACCGAGGCCTACTTCGGCACCAACGATTTCTATCCCTTTGTGCGTGCCGAGATCGCCGACTACGATCCCCCGGTGCGGGCCTTGTTGGACGAGGTCTGGGGGCGCCAAGAGACGAGGCGCCAGCCGGCGGACGCCACCGGCAGCCTCGCGGCCCCCCCGCCGTAGGCGCGGCGCGTGTCGCGCGCCGGCGAGCGGTTCCGCTTGCGGGCCCCCGACCGGTCACGGTTGCCGGCCGCTCGCGCCCGCCTCGGTCGCGCGTCCAGCGGAGGGCGCCGGCTGCGGGCACGCGCCTACGCCTGAGGTCGACCTGCCCCGTAACCGTCCACAGGCCGGGGTCTGGCGCATCTTTCGGCGGGCAGATCGCTCGGCGTCGTGGAACGCGGCCGCCGAAAAATGGGCCTGACCCCCTCGGATGCACCAGGTCTGGAGTCCACCACTTGAACGGTTAGGCTTGGGGTAAGGCGCTGTTCAACAATAAGTTACCGAAAGCACTAAGTTACCGAAATCACTTATCAGCCGCCGGGCGCTAGCCCGCGGTTCATCCGCGAAAGACCGTGGGCTAGCGCCCCGCGGCTGATCCACAAAACCGGCAGGTAATTGTCGTGCAGCGCCTAAGCTGGCCATAGAGTCGAGGTTCCTGCCGGCTACCCTGGAACTACCACCGCCGCGTGCGCCGTCCGATAGCAGCGGTGTGGCGTGAGGCCGCGAACATGGTGCAGGAAGACCGCCCAGCGATGGCCGCACGGCGAGCGCAGTCCTACAACGCCTGCGTGGCTTCGCTGCGCCGGATTCACAAGGAACTGATGATCCTCCGCGTCCGCTGGGACGACGGCCGGCTGGTGCACGAGGCCGGCCAGTACACCGTGCTTGGGCTGGGCGCGTGGGAGCCGCTGATCGCGGGCATGCAGGACGAGCCGGGCGAGACCGAGAACCAGGAGCAACTGGTTCGCCGGGCATATTCCTTCAGCTGCCGGCTGCTGGACGAGCAGGCGCGGCTGGTAGGTCCCGCGGACGAGCAGGAAGCGGAGTTCTACATCACGCTGGCTGCCCAGGCGCCACGTCGGCGTCCCGGACTGACGCCGCGCCTGTTCTGCCTGCGCGAAGCCGACCGCCTGTATGTCGGCCCCCGAGCCCGTGGCAATTACCTGCTGACCGGGATCGCTCCGGATCAGACCGTGGTCCTGGTGGCGACCGGGACAGGCGAGGCGCCGCACAACGCGATGGTCGCGCAGCTGCTGACGCAAGGTCACCGCGGCCGGATCGTCACCGTGACCTGCGTGCGGCAGCGGCAGGACCTGGGTTACCTGGCGACCCATCGGCAGCTGGAGCAACGGTTCCCGAACTACCGCTACCTGGTGCTGACCACACGCGAGCCGGAGAACCTGGACCCGGCGCATCCGGGGTACATCGGCAAGCAATACCTGCAGGAATACTTTGCCTCGGGACGACTGGCTCGGGATGCGGGCGTTCCGCTCGCGCCTGGAACCACCCACGTCTTCCTCTGCGGCAACCCGGAGATGATCGGCCTGCCCGAGCATCCGCGCCGGCGGGTGGGCCCAATGCGGAGCACCCGCGGGATGATTCAACTGCTCGAGGAGGCAGGGTTCCAGATCGATCGCCCGCAACAGCCGGGGAACGTGCACTTTGAGAGGTACTGGTGAGCGGAACGGGAACGGGTCTCAGGCCGGTGGAGAATTTGCCGCGATCCAGGGGGTCTGGTCCCTGTTGCCGGTCAATGCGCGATTGCATGCCGGCATGGTTCGGCCGAATGATCGTCCAGGCCCCCATCCAGGAACCGTGGCGCGGGACCCTTGACGGCACGACCGAAACCTGCCGCCGCACCGACCGCGGGAGGGTCGGCAGCTTTCGGCAGGCTGCGGGCGTCCTCGATTTGTAGCGGGGGACCTGCGGGGGGCTGCGGTGGGTTCACCCCAGCGGGGCTGTACCGAATTTCGTGGCGAAGGGCTGTTGTTACAGAGAACCTTGCCCGTGACTCCACACAGGCTGGAAGCCTGTGCCACAAAATTCCTGACAGCCCCACCCCAGCCGGCACACGCGCGTGATCCCGCGCGGCCAGTCGCCTCTGGCGTCGGGCTAACGAGCCGTGTTCGGCGCGATCGCGTACTTGTCGATCAGCCGGTACAGCTTGCGGCGGTCGATCCCCAGAATGCGCGCGGTTCGGGCCTTGTTACCCGATTCCCGCTCCAGGACCTCGACGATCTTGGCCCGTTCGATCTGGCTCAGGTCGTCCGTATCGATGGCCGGTGCGGGACGGTGGCTGGCGCGGTCGGAGGCGACCTCGGGTGGCAGATCGCGGGCGCGGAGCATGCGTCCGTCGGCCAGAATCTTGCCGCGGTCGATGGCGTTGATCAGCTGTCGCACGTTGCCCGGCCAGTCGTAGGCCTCCAGGACGCGCACCGCCTCCGGTTCGATCTCCCAGCCCGGACCGAGGAAGTGCTTGATCAGGATCGGGATGTCTCCGTGACGCTGCCGCAGCGGGGGGAGCACCAGCGAGAGCACGTTGATGCGGTAATACAGGTCCTCGCGGAACCGGCTGGCCTGCACCTCTTCGGCCAGGTTGCGATTGGTGGATGCCAGCAGGCGCACGTGGACCCGCCGTTCCTTGATCGACCCCACGCGGCGCATCGAGCCGTCCTCCAGCACGCGCAGCAGCTTGGCCTGCAGCCCGCCGGGCATCTCACCGATCTCGTCGATCAGCAGGGTGCCCCCGTCGGCCACCTCGAACAGTCCCGGTTTCGCGCTCACGGCGCCGGTGAAGGCGCCCTTCTCATAGCCGAACAGTTCGCTTTCCAGCAGGGCGTCGGGGATCGCCGCGCAGTTGATCACCACCAGCGGCTTGTCAGCCAGCGCGCTGTGTTGGTGCAGAGCCCGGGCCACCAGCTCCTTGCCGGTTCCGCTCTCGCCCTGGATCAGGATGGCCTTGTCGCTCGGCCCGGCCCGCAGGATCAGTCGGCGGATCTCCTGCATCGCCGACGACGCGCCCACCATCTCCGTGCCCGGCTGCTGCCGCTTGAGGATCGCCCGCAGCTGGGCGTTTTCCTGCCGTAGCCGATGCCGCTCGTAGGCCTTGCCGATCAATACCTCCAATTCCTGCAGCGGAAACGGCTTCGTCAGGTAGTCGTACGCCCCCAGCTTCATCGCCTCCACGGCCGTCTCGATGCTGCCCTGCCCGGTCAGCATGATTACTTCGCACTCGGCGTGGTGCGTCTTGAACCGTTCCAGCAGGTCCAACCCGCTCCGGTCCGGCATCACCATGTCCACAATCGCGACGTCGAAGTCGCGCCGCTGGGCCAGGCTGGCCGCCTGTTCGGCGTTGGCCGCTTCGGCTACCCGAAACCCGCGGCGCTGGAATCGCCGCAACAGCGTGCTGCGAAAATCGTCATCATCGTCGACGATCAGCAGTTCAATCTTCTCAGGATCTGTCATCCGCCTGTCCCAGTGCTTCCGGTTTGGCTGATGCCCAAGGACCGACCACCGCGATACCGCAGCGAGCGGTTGTGGGAGGTGTGGCGAAGCAAAGCATATGCCAACCCGCGGCTCCCGCCCGCCATAGCCCGCTCCCAGGGCCAGCTGCGGTGAAGGTTGGTCGCGGCCTACGTGCGAATTCGACCACTGCGCCCTTACGCACAGGGTGCAATTCTATCCCGTTTTGCGGGGGCTGCTTAGGGCGTGATTTCCCCTGGTTCGAGGCGGCTCGCGAAAGTCGTCGCAAGCATGGGTTTCGGGCGCGGGCTCCGTCTTGACAGACAGCGATGTGTCGTCACCGAAACCTGCGACGGGCGACCCGCCAGCCAGACGTACTTGTCGCGTTGGCAGGTGGCGCGTTGGGCAGCCTCGCACGACGGGGCGGATTGCTGGTCGAGAATGAAACCTGCCCCGCCGGGCCGCCAAATGGCCTTGCGTGATCCTGGGAATTACGGGACGTGCAAGCCAGACTTGCACGAGATGGGAGGGCGAGGCTCCTGGGAAGGCGAGGCTCCTGGGAAGGCGAGGCTCCTGGGAAGGCGAGGCTCCTGGGAGGGCGAGGCTCCTGGGAGGGCGAGGCTCCTGGGAGGGCGAGGCTCCTGGGAGGGCGAGGCTCCTGGGAGGGCGAGGCTCCTGGGAGGGCGAGGCTCCTGGGAGGG
>Ga0114938_1001316_pt1 | contig 17128 bp, 13 predicted proteins | sample AshMeaBigSpring_FD_88675 | JGI IMG/M metagenome (GOLD analysis project Ga0114938, IMG submission 88675) | Groundwater microbial communities from Big Spring, Nevada to study Microbial Dark Matter (Phase II) - Ash Meadows Big Spring | ecosystem: Environmental > Aquatic > Deep subsurface >...
ACGCACTATCATTGTATAAATATTTGTTATTCTGAATCGCTTTTTCATCATATACTTTTCTAGTTTGCTGTTTGCTACGGCTTTAAAAGCACAATTATCGAATTGGGTGGTTAAGAAAATTGCAACGAAGGGCATTATTCAACTCAGCAATAATAGCATTGTTCCTAACAGTTTGATAATGGAAAATATAGACACCAATGCCTATACCATCCATTATTTTAAAGCACAATTAGAGTGGAAAAAGACAGTTGCTGTAGACAGTGTAATTGCAAAATTTAGAACCTTTCCTTTTTCTTTTACCAATAAAATCAAACGATTTAGTTATGATAGTGTTCGTAATAACTTTTTAGCACCACAATCATTTATTTTTAATAATTCTTCCTTTAGAAACAATACCGATTTTGATTTTGGAAATGTACAGTACAATGGAAGTTTTGGTAGAAGTTTAAGTTTTGGAAACAGTCAAGATGCTGTTTTTAACTCTCAGTTGAACTTGCAAATTAATGGACTAATTGGAGATAGCATTCAACTTTCTGCGGCAATTACAGATAACAATATTCCCATTCAGCCAGATGGCACAACACAACAATTGAATGAGTTTGATAGAATTTGGCTTCAATTTAAAAAGCAACAATGGGAATTGAATTTAGGCGATATTGATATACGTGAAAACGACTTGTACTTTTTAAACTTTTACAAACGCCTTCAAGGAATTTCATTTGAACAAAAACATAAAATTGGAAAACAATCTTCTAATCGATTGTTGGTGAGTGGTGCAATTGCCAAGGGAAAATTTACCAGAAATATTTTTCAAGGTCAGGAAGGAAATCAAGGACCATACAGACTACAATCTGCCAATGGAGAACTATTTTTTGTAGTATTGGCAAATACAGAACGCATATTTATTGATGGAGAATTGTTGCAACGTGGTGAAGACCAAGATTACATTATTAACTACAATACTGCCGAAATTACATTTACCCCAAAAAGAATGATTACAAAAGACAGACGTATTCAAGTAGAATTTGAATATGCAGATAGAAACTATTTAAACGCTTTTTTATATGCTTCTAATACCTTACAAATCAATAAAAAACTAAGCTTTACAATTGGTGCATACAACAATAACGATGCAAAAAATTCACCTATTAATCAAACCTTAGACAATCCTCAAAAACAGTTTTTAGCAGCAATTGGCGATAGCATTCAAAATGCATTTTATCAAGTAGCAAGCATAGATAGTTTTGCGACCAATAAAATATTATACGCCAAACGAAAAGCCATCAACAGCAACGATTCTATTTTTGTGTATTCTACCAATAAAGACAGTGCTAAATACAACCTCAATTTTATTGAAGTTGGGCAAAACAGAGGCAACTATGTTCCACTTTTTAATGGATCAAACGGTAAAGTTTATCAGTACATTCCTCCTATTAATGGTGTAAAGCAAGGCAATTTTGAACCCGCTACTTTTTTAGTAACACCTAAAAAACAACAATTGGTTAGTATGAATTTGGCTTACCAAGTTAGCAACAACACCAAGCTAATTGCAGATATTGCTATGAGTAATTACGATGTAAATACTTTTTCTTCTAAAGACAAAACAAACAATACAGGCTATGCTGGTAAAATGCAGCTACAAAACACTAAAACAGCATTTATTCAACAAAAAAAAATAGCGATAGTATCTAGTTTTGGTTACGAATGGGTAAACGAACAATTTAAACCTTTGGAAAGATTAAGAACTGTAGAATTTGCTAGAGATTGGGGGCTTCCATTTATCCAAAATGCCAATAATAATTTGGTGAATGAACATTTGCCAACAGCATCGGTTGAATTAAAAGATCAACAAGAAAATACTTTTAAATATGCAGCTACCGGCTATTTTAGAAGTGATAATTATAACGGATTTAAACAACAAATTCAACATATACAACGTGTAAATGGATGGGAATTGAAAAGCCATTTTAATTTTACCAATATTGAAACAAATACAGAGAAAGGCTTTTTTTTACGTCCATCTATACAAATGCAAAAAACTTTTTCGAAATGGAATAATTATGTGTTTGGTATTACGTATGAATTAGAACATAACGAACAAAAAAACAAACAAGCCGATACCATTACTGCCAATAGTTTTGCCTTTGACATTGTAACGGCTTACATAAAAAGTAACGAACAAAAAAACAATCGCTTTACATTTTCATACACCACAAGAAGCGATGTATTGCCACTGCAACAACAATTAAAACGAACTGACAGAAGCCATAACTATAATTTTTTAGTAGAATTATTACAAAGTAAAAAACACCAACTACGTGGAAATATTACCTACAGACAACTCAATGTTTTTACCCAACAGCTTACCAATTTAAAAGCCGATAACAGTGTTTTGGGAAGAATAGAATATGCTATCAATGAATGGAATGGTTTTATCACTGGCAATTCTTTGTATGAAATAGGATCTGGACAAGAACAAAGACGAGATTTTACTTATGTAGAAGTGCAAGCAGGTAGAGGAGAATATGCTTGGAACGATTATAACAACGATGGTATTCAACAACTAAACGAATTTGAAATAGCCATTTTTCAAGATCAAGCTAAATACATTCGAATTTTTACGCCCACCAATAATTTTGTAAAAGCAAATTACGCTCAGTTTAACTATAGTTTACTTATTCAACCGAAAGCAATTTTAAAAGCTAACAACAAATCGAAATGGCATCAATTTTTAAGTAAATTTAGCTTGCAATCGGCTTTACAAACAAGTAGTAAACAGCTAGCTAGTGGCTCACCAACATTCAACCCATTTAACGAAAAAATTGCAGATACAGCATTAATTTACCTCAACTCTATTTTCAATAATACCCTTAGTTTTAATAGATTTAGCAGTGTTTGGGGAATTGATATTAACCTCATTAGCAACTTTAATAAAAGCCTTTTAACCTATGGTTTTGAAAGTAGAACCGTTAATGAATGGAGCATAAAAAGTAGATGGAATATTCAACAAAGATTTACGGTAGAAATAGCTCAAAAAATGGGCAACCAAGCTTTAGAAACTCCTTCTTTTGCCAATAGAAATTATGCTATAAAAACGATTTTAACTGAGCCTAAAATTAGCTATATAGTAGGTACTGTATTTAGAATGCAAGTAGGCTATAACTATGGAACAAAACAAAATAGTGTAGTAAATGGTGGTGAAAAATCTACCCAAAAATCGCTTTTGTTAGAAACAAGATACAATGCTTTGCAAAACAGCAGTATCAATGCAAAATTTACTAACACAAATATTACATACTCTGGATTAACGAATACCACAACAAGCTATATAATGCTAGAAGGTTTGTTACCGGGTATAAATTATTTATGGAATATTGAGTTTACGAAACGACTGATTAATAATTTAGAAATTAATTTTAGTTATGAAGGTAGAAAAGCAACAGAAACCAAAACCATTCATGTTGGTAGAGCAAGTATTAGGGCTTTATTATAAATTAAAACAGCATATGCCAATGCAACATAAACATCAACATATGCTGTTAAAAATCAATTAATAAGTTTTATATCAACTCTACTTTTTCCATTACATCTCCACCTCTAATCAAGTCAACTATTTCTACACCATCAATAACTTTTCCAAAACAAGTATGTACACCATCTAAATGTTGTGTATTGGTTCTTGCATGACAAATAAAGAATTGAGAGCCACCTGTATTTGGGCCTCTATGAGCCATAGACATTACACCTCTATCATGAAATTGCTTTGGTGCTTTGGTTTCGCAATTAATGGTATAGCCTGGCCCACCAGCACCTGTTCCATCAGGACAACCACCTTGAATCATAAAGTTTGGAATTACACGGTGAAATGTTAATCCATTATAAAATCCTTCACTTACTAGTTTTTTAAAATTTGCAACAGCTATTGGTGTTGCATCGTCGTACAATTCAAAGGTTAAAACACCTTTTGCTGTATGAATTTTTCCTTGTGTTAATGTAGTACTCATGCATATAAATTTGCTGCGAAACTACAGGTATTTATGGCATAAAAAAAGGTTGGCAACTTTTGATTGTTTACCAACCTAATACTAAAATAATTTAAGCAATTACTTATTGATTAAATGCTTACGCTGAAACGTATACAACAACACAAACAACACGGTAAATCCTATTCCAATTAAAAAATTACTCGACGAAGCATACTCTGTTCCTAGAAAAACGATGTAGCCAATCAATGGTAAAAAACTACCAATAACATAAGAAAAATAACCACTCATTTTGCGTTTACGCATTTCTATAGCACCCCAAATACATAAACCAGCACCTACCAATCCTAAAACCAACAGTGGCAATTTATTGGCCTCCATTTTTTGTAATTGAGCCAATGCTTCTGGGTTATTCATTTTCTTTACAAAATCTGGCATTGAATCGTACGTTGGATCAGATAAAAACTTTTCCATTGCTTCGATATTTTTCTTTCCACTAGAAAATTGCCAAAGAGCACCTAATAAACCCAAACCACTTCCAATAAAAGTTAAAATAGTAAGTATGTTTAAACCTTTTGGTAGCTTTTTTTCTTCTTCTAAAAAAGCATTTTCAAATTCACTCATAAAAATTGTTTTTTTGGTTAATGAGATAAAGATAATTAACTATAAAACTATTAGTAGTCATTTTTTTCAAATTATTACAGAATAAACGTTATTAGCAGTATGAATAATTTGATTGAACATATAATTGATGAAGAACTACTGTGGCTTTCTGCTGATAGAACCATTTTTTGGGAAAACCAAAACGCATTAATTGTAAGTGATTTACATTTTGGAAAAACAGGACATTTTAGAAAAAGTGGTATTGCTGTTCCTGCTGCTATTTACAAAGAAGATTTACAACGCTTGTTTAATAGTATTTTTTATTTTAAAGCAAAGCGATTAATCGTTGTTGGAGATATGTTTCATAGCGTTGCCAATAAAGAATTAAACCTATTTTTAAAATGGAGAAATGATATTGAAAACGTTACAATTAATTTAATTAAAGGCAACCATGATATTTTAAAACCTCAATGGTATGTAGATGCAAACATTTGTGTACATGAACAATATTTACTAATGAATCATTTTGCTTTTGTACATGATATGGATACACCCATTTCTCACACTTTAACAAAAGTTCCTTATGTGTTTAGTGGTCATATTCATCCTGGTATTGTTATAAAAGGAATGAGTAGACAAAGATTGCAGTTTCCTTGTTTTTGGTTTGGTTTACACTATGCAATATTACCAGCATTTAGCAGATTTACAGGTACAATGCCTTTAAAACGCATATCTACAGATACCATTTTTGCCATCGTAAATCAGCAAATTGTAAAAGTGTAAAAACTACAACTGTTTTAATTGTTCTGCTATTTCTTGCTTTTTGGTGTCTGCCATAGAAGCATCTACTTGTTGATGTGCAACGTGATGTGTTATAAAATTGGTTTGTATTTCGAATAATTTACAAACTTTACATAGAACTAAATGCAAAGATAACCTCCACCATTGCATCCAAGTAAGTTTGCCTTCTTCTTTTTTAGAGAGTAAAAAAGTGGCTTGTTTACAAGAGATAAAAAAAAATTGCTTCATAGTATTAGGCTAATTTCATCCAATTAAATTCCATACACTTTCTGAGCTGAATTTTAGCTCTGTGTATCAATACCCAATAGTTAGACGGTGTAATGTTTAATACCTTACAAATTTCATCAGAATCTATATCTTCCATGTATTTCATTACAAAAACTTGTTGTTGCAATTGCTGTAGTTTTTGTTTGCACATTTCTAAAACGCTATAAAACTCTTTTCGTTCTACAGGTTGCATGTCGTTGGTTTTCCAATTTTTAGGTGCACTCTCATTTGTCCAATGGTCTTGATCATCGAAAACACCACTATTGGTGTCGAATTCTCCATAACTCACCAAACTATTTCCTTTTTTTCTGAAGTAATCAATGATTTTATTTTTACAGATAGTAAACAACCAATTTTTTTCAGAAGCATCACCGTTATAAGTTTCTCTACCTTTCCAAGCACTTAAAAAAGTTTCTTGTACAATGTCTTCAGCAACGTTGGTATCAGTAACTCTAACAACGGTGTAGGCATACAGCATATCTGCATATTTACTTACCCAATAATCGGCTTGTAATGTTTTTTCGTTCATGTGTTTATTTTAAAGAAGCGGTGTTTGTATGCGAAATGTACAACCATTTTTTTTGTAGACGTATGAATTTTTAAAGAATTTTTTGAAGCAAAGAATCTCTAATATGTGAAATTGAAAGATTAATGTTTATAGTTAATATAAATGATGAATTAATACTTTCTGATGTATAAATCTTTAATTATCATATTCTTGAGCTTACTTTCAACTTCAGCATTCCAATCAGATTTATATTTTCTACTCAATGCATTTATGGTATCATTTAATATTGGTTTATCCCATATTATACCAATATACTCAGCATGTCCAGAGGAACTATAACAAGGCTTATTAAATGAACAAAAAACTAGCTGAATACCATCAAAATAATATCTGTTTTTACTTGGAATATTTACAAAAAAAGAAACTGGTTTCAGTTTCATATCACTTAATAAATGTTGTAAGGTTTTTCCGATGTATTTATCTTTTTGAGCATAGATTTCTTCTTTCAAATATCTAACTGTATCTATTTGAGTATTATTAAATGCTTGTTTTAGAATACATTTTTTATTAAAAAAATCATTGTTAGCAGTACAAAAAAATAATGTAATGAGTAAACATAGATTATTATAGGTTATATTTTTCTTCATTATTGTATTAGAGAGTAATAAAGAATTTAGCTTATTTACAATAAACATACGATTCTCTATAAATAAAAAAGCCTTCTCGTTAAAAGAAGGCTTGTGCGGCAAAGGAGATTCGAACTCCCACAACATTGCTGTCGCTACCACCTCAAAGTAGTGCGTCTACCAATTTCGCCATCGCCGCATTTTTTTGAGAGTACAAATGTAATAGTTCAGGTTTTCTTTTTACATTCTTTCAGGCACATTTATTCCCAATAAACGCATTCCTGTAGCAATTACTTGTGCTGTTAACTGAGCCAATTGTAACCTAATGGTTTTTTTATTGGCAGTTTCTGCATTGGCAATTGAATGTTCAGCATAAAACGAGTTGAATGTTTTTGCCACATTAAACAAATAAATAGCCAGTTTTGATGGATCGTTTTCTGTGGCTGCATCTTGTAAAACTGTTGCAAACTGCTCTAATTCTATTGTTAATTGCTTTTCTAAAGGCAATAAATCAGCAGTACTTGTAGTGTTTAACTCGATATCATTTTTGCGTAAAATGCTTTTTATTCTTGCAAATGTATATTGAATAAATGGCCCTGTAAACCCGTGAAAATCAATACTTTCTTCGGGGTTAAAAATCATTTTCTTCTTAGGATCTACACGTAGTAAGAAAAATTTTAAAGCACCCAAACCGATAGTATGATACAATTGATTTAACTCTTCATTAGTAAAATCTTTTACTTTACCTAGTTCTTCCGTTTTTTGTTGAGAAATGGAAATCATTTCAGCCACTAAATCATCTGCATCTACTACTGTTCCTTCTCTACTTTTCATTTTACCTGTTGGTAATTCAACCATTCCATAACTTAAATGAAAAATTCCATCAGCAGAAGGTAAGCCAAGTTTTGTGCAGATTAATTTCAATACTTTAAAATGATAGTTCTGCTCATCTCCTACTACATAAATACTTTTTTCAGCATTAAATTCTGCTTGCTTTTGTTCAGCTAAACCAATGTCTTGTGTAATGTAAACAGAGGTGCCATCTTTTCTTCTCACAATTTTTTCATCTAAGCCATCGTTGGTTAAATCTATCCAAACACTCGTATCTTCTTTTTGATAAAAAACGCCTTTTTCCAATCCTTTTTCTACCAAATTTTTACCCAACAAATAGGTTTCACTTTCATAATAGGTTTTATGAAAATCGCTTCCAATTTGTTTGTAAGTAATATCAAAACCGCTGTACACCCATTCGTTCATTTGTTTCCACAATTCAATAACTTCGGGCTTTCCAGCTTCCCAATCAATCAACATTTGTTGAGCCGCTTTCATTATTGGGGCTTCTTTTTCTGCTTGTTCTTGCGACAAACCTTTGGCTTTTAAATCTTCTACTTCAAGTTTATATGCATCATTAAATTTTACATAATAATCACCTACAAAATGATCGCCTTTTTGATTTGTAGATGCAGGAGTTGCACCATTGGCAAATAATTGCCAAGCAATCATGCTTTTACAAATATGAATGCCTCTATCGTTTACAATACAGGTTTTTACTACTTCGTAACCATTCGCTTCTAAAATTGCCGCTATACTAAAACCTAAAAAATTATTTCTTAAATGACCAAGATGTAAAGGTTTATTGGTATTGGGAGAAGAATATTCTACCATTACTTTTTTACCTGTTGATGGTGTAATTCCATATTGATTATTGGCATATGCTTGTTGTAAAAAGTCTAACCAATAATTATGTGCAATACTTAGGTTTAAAAATCCTTTTATTACATTGAAAGCAGTAAATAATTGTGGATGTGTAGCTACCAAATGTGCTCCCAATTCTTCACCCAAAACATCGGGTGATTTTTTAAGTTGTTTTACAAAAGCAAAAAGCACAACGGTATAATCGCCTTCAAATTCTGGTTTTGTAGCGTTTACTAAAATAGATTGTTGGGCTATTTCTGTGCTATATAATGAATTTATTGCTTGTGCAGTTACTTGTTTTATTTGTGCTACAACACTCATGTTCTTAACATTTTGGGCTGCAAATATAACAGTGTATCTGCTTACCTTTGCCGCCATTTATGCGTAAGATACACGAATATATTAGTAGCCTTATTTTAAATACGGTTGATTGGTTTTATCCGATGCTTAAAAAAATAATGCCACTACAAACTTTTAGATATGCTGCTTGTGGTGGATTTAATACTAGTTTGGATATTGTTTTATTTTTTGTTTCGTACAATTATTTGTTTCAAAAATCAGCTATACATGTTAATGGGTTTGCAGTAAGTGCACATATTGCTGCTTTTTTATTGGGATTTGTAATTACGTTTCCTATTGGATTTTATTTGAGTAGATATGTTGTCTTTCAAGAAACATCGGTTCGTAAAACCGCACAATTAATAAAATATTTAACTGTAGTTTTAATTTGTTTGGTTTTAAACTATGTGTTTTTAAAGTTATTTATAGAAGTATTTGGTTGGTATCCTACTCCATCGAAATTAATGACAACTGTTTTTGTGGTTGCATTTAGCTATGTTTCTCAAAAATATTTTACGTTTAAAGGGAAGAAGGCATAATTGAATTTACATTTCTTCAATATTTATTAGCATATCAGCCTCATTACTTTGCTTAATAAAGAAATAGCCGTACAAATGTGCGACGCAACGGCTGTTGAGTGGAATTGTTGTAGCTGGTTACAATAAATTATCTATTTTATTAAAAAAAATTACTAACCTAACGCTTGTTAGTATATTTTTGTTGCTCTAAAACGATAAGCCATATGCATTTGCAATTGAGTGAAGAACATTTAATGATTCAAAAAGCAGCTAAAGATTTTGCTATAACTGAGTGTTTACCCGGTGTAATTGATAGAGATGAACACCAACGTTTTCCGAAAGAACAAGTAATGAAACTCGCAGAATTGGGTTTTATGGGTATGATGGTTGACGAAAAATATGGTGGCAGTGGTTTAGACACTATTAGCTATGTTTTGGCAATGGAAGAAATTAGTAAAATTGATGCAAGTACAAGTGTTTGTATGAGTGTTAACAACAGTTTAGTTTGTTATGGCTTGCAAGAATATGGAACGGAAGAGCAGAAACAACAATATTTAGTTCCACTAGCACAAGGCAAAAAAAATGATGATTTGTACATTGGTGCGTTTTTATTGAGTGAACCTGAAGCTGGTAGCGACGCTACAAGTCAACAAACAACGGCAGAAGATAAAGGCGATTATTATTTGTTGAATGGAACAAAAAACTGGATTACCAATGGTTCATCTGCAAGTGTGTATTTAGTGATGGCACAAACAGATGCAAGCAAAGGATCGCATGGAATTAATTGTTTGATTGTTGAAAAAAATTGGCCTGGCGTTACTGTTGCTGCTAAAGAAAATAAACTAGGAATTAGAGGTAGTGATACACATACCATTATGTTTTCTGATGTAAAAGTGCCTAAAGAAAATAGAATTGGTGCCGATGGCTTTGGTTTTAAATTTGCGATGAAAACACTTTCTGGTGGAAGAATTGGAATAGCATCTCAAGCATTAGGTATTGCAAGTGGTGCTTATGAATTGGCTTTAAAATATGCTAAGCAACGTAAAGCATTTGGTAAAGAAATTGCTCAACACCAAGCTATACAATTTAAATTGGCTGATATGGCTACCAAAATTGAAGCTGCTCGTTTATTGTGTTTAAAAGCTGCCTGGGAAAAAGACAATCACTTAAACTATGATTTAAGTAGTAGTATGGCTAAAGTTTTTGCAAGTGAAGCTGCTATGTGGACAACTACTGAAGCCGTTCAAATACATGGTGGTTATGGTTTTGTGAAAGAATACCATGTAGAACGATTGATGAGAGATGCAAAAATTACACAGATTTATGAAGGTACTAGTGAGGTACAGAGAATTGTAATTAGTCGCTCCATTTTAAAATAATATAACTTCCCCCCTATAAAAAATGCCCCTTTAGATGAGGGGCATTTTTGTAAAAGTATATTAGCAAGGTTTAGTTGGCTATCATTTCCATTCCACCACCACCTTGGTCAGCTTTTGTGTTTTTACGCTTGAACAAAGTAGCATCGAACTTACCAAAACGGTAGCTAAAGTTTACTCTCAATACTTGAGGATCTCTTCTTCTTTCACTAATTTGAGTGAAGTAAATGCTTTCAGTAAACGATTTAGATAATTGAGTTCTTAAGAAATCGTCCATACTCAGAGTTAAAGAACCACTTTTCCCATTTTTCCAAGTCCAATCTTTTCTAATCGCAATATCAAAACTATAACGAGGGAAATTGTATCCTTGAGCAGATGACTGTGCACCACCACCAAAGAAACCGCCACCTCCCATTCTGCCGCCACCGCCTCCACCTTGTGGAACTACGGTTTTTGCACGATAATCGGCACTAAACTGTATAGATATTCCTTTTGGAAGTTTGAAGTTATTATTCATTTTTAAAAACCAGCTTACTCGTTGGTTATTGGCTAAAACATCAATATTGGTAGCATTAATTTGAGAATTAAACAAATTTGCATTCAATGTTAAATCCCAAGTTTTAGTTACACCAATTTTATTGGTAATTTCTAAACCATAAGAAATACTGTTATTGGCATTAATAAAAGTATTAAACACCACACTATCAACGCTTGTAAGTTCTGGTGCTGGGTTTTTATCTCTGTACTGATAACGTGTAATTAAGTTATCCGTTTGTTTAAAAAACGCTGTAATTAATAAATTAGCACCACGTTTGTAAGCATTGTTGTAAGACAATTCGAATGAATTGGTAATCTCTGGTTTTAAATTGGCATTACCATTACTTAAGTTTAAAGGGTCTGAATAATCGATAAAAGGAATTAATTGAAAAAAGCTAGGGCGATTAATTCTACGAGAATAATTCATTTGTACATCTTGTTTATCACTCAGTTTGTAGGTGATAAATGCACTTGGGAATAAGCTAATTGGGAATTTAACTTGGAAAGAAGAATCTCTACCAGTATTAATGTTGGTAATTGTTCCTTTATAATCGCTGCTTTCTGCTCTTAAACCGAGTTGATAGCTCCATTTTTTTGCTTTCCAACTTACGTTGCCATAAGCAGCATAAACGGCATCAGTATATTTATAACTATTGCTTAATAGTGGACGTAAACTATACAAACCCGTATTTTGATCTAAGAAATACTGAAAATTATTATTGCTGTAGTCTCTAATTGCTGCCCTTGCTCCTAACTCTAATTTTACATTATCATTCAGTGGATTTTCATAATCGGTTTGAATGGTAATAAACTTGTTAATACCTTCACCTGTAGTTCTTTGTTGAATGGGTGTTTTTGATGGAGTAGCAACATTAGGTAAAAAATTACTTGTAACAATATTCGCTAAGTTGTCGTTTTTACTATCGTTGTAATTAATGTCTGCAGAAATATTGTGACCAGTTTTTTGGAAATTATGCTTGAAACTTAAGTTCGATCCGAAATTTTTGAAATTAAATCCAGACAAAGAATTAATAGTATTGAAAGATTGAAAAGCACTGTTTACAATAGAATCTACCTCTTGCCTTTGATCGTTATCAAATTTCCCTCTGTTATAATTTAAACCTACAGTAATAGTGTTTCTATTATCTATAAAATAATCAAATCCACCACGTAAAAAAGCGAAATATCCCTCATTTTCACTTCTTAAACGTTGGTTGATAGAGCTTGGTTTAGACCCTAAATCGTTTCTATCAGTTTTACCCGTAGAAATCGATTTACGTTGGTTATAAATACCGCTTAAAAAGAAATTGATTTTGTTTTGACGAACGTTAATATCTCCACCCACATTTACTCTACCTCTACTATCTACACCTGTTCTCAAACCACCATTGTAACCAGTTTTTTTATTTTTCTTCAGTACAATATTTAAAATACCCGCACCACCACCACTTGCATCGAATTTTGCAGATGGATTGGTAATAATTTCAACTTTTTCAATTAAATCGGCTGGAATTTGGTCTAGTGTTAAAGTAGTTGGTCTTCCATCCACAAAAATAGTTGGAGATGCATTTCTCAATGTAACATTACCATCAATATCTACACTTAATGATGGAATGGTTTTCATAATTTCAGTAGCCGTTTGCCCTGTACTTACTAAGTTTTTATCTACATTAAATACCTTTCTATCAATACCCATTTCGAAAAAAGGTTTTGCAGAAGAAGTAACAGTTACATTTCCTAAATCGGCTGCATCGGCTTCTACCTTAATGTTTCCTAAATCTTTATCTGCCTGAGCCAACATTTGTTGAAAATCTGGTGTTGTGCCAGGAGCAGGCATTTTTATGCCGAAGTTTAATGTTTTTTCTAGTGTTTTGTATCCAACTGCTGTAGCCTTAAATTTAAAATTTCCCATTACAGATAATCCTTCAAGCGAAAAGTCACCGTTGGATTCTGAAATCACTGTTTTTAAAATTGCTTGTTTTAGTTGTCTTGTTACAGTATCGAATTTGTTTCCAGACAACTGTATTGTAATTCCACCAACTCCTTTATTGGTTTTGCTATCCACAATTTTACCGTAAAATCTGCCCACGTTCATATTTGCACCGCCCATTCTACCTGCACCACCTGCTCTAAATCCACCAGATGCAGGGTTTTGAGCATAAGCAAATATGCCTACACATAACAATATAAAAAGTGCATAAATTCTATTCATAATCATAATTATAATTGGATTGCAAAATTGGGTAGCTACAAAAAATTAATGTTACTACATCTATACGAACGGTAATAAGACAATTGTAAATGGATAAAGTTTGAACCCTTTCAGGATGAGTAAACATTTACAAATAGAAAAAATATTGAATCAAATAAAAAAGAATGCGATGAAATGCGATGGTTTGAATAATCAAATTATGCTGTTAAAAGCGTTAATGCAACCTGTAATAAGCCAATAATAAACCCTAAAACTGCTCCAATAATTTCAACAAAACGAAATTCTTTAGACATAATACTATTTAATATCTGCTCTAGTTTATCGGAAGAAAAAGCTGCTACCTTGTCTGTTACAATTTTTTCTAAGTCTAAATCGGCTTGTAAATTTCCCATATAGCTAGAAAGTAATTGAGGAAAAAGGGTTTGTAATTCCTGTAAAAAAACAGCTTTTAATTCTCCAATCGTTTTTTCGCCAATAAACATGCTGATAACAGGCATTTTCTCGGCTAATTTTACTCGAAGAAAGTGATCGATATGCTCTTCTACAATGGGCATTACCTTTTGAATATTTGAAGGATTGGTAATTTTCGATTCAATATCCTTAAAAGAAAGTAACTCATTACTTACCAATGCACCCAATTTTTGTGCAAACTGATATTGATTTTTAGGGAAAATACCTTGAAAACGAATTCCGAGAATTTTTTTAGGTTCTCTTGGATGAAACAACATTTTAATAGCTATCCAATTGGTAAACCAACCTATAAATGCAGATATAACAGGAATTAACAGAAGTATATAATTCATTACAAAAAGGGATTAAAAAACTAAACCTTGATTGCTTATACACAACCAAGGTTTAGAATATACTTTTAAAAAGAGGGAGAACGAGGGGTCTCGAACCCCCGACCTACAGTGCCACAAACTGTCGCTCTAACCAACTGAGCTACGATCTCCGTTTTTATGGGCTGCAAAAATAAGGGATTTATCTACTTATTTGCAAATAACAACTCTAGTTTTTTTTCTACACAACTATTTTCAGTAAAAACCGTAAGTTGCTATGAATTATGATGTTGAAAACCTCGTTTGAGATACCATTTATCAAAAACCTTTGTTAATGGATTTCTTCATTGCATTTTTTCAGTAATTATTTACAGTACATTTGGAGACAGTTTGTATATGCAAAAAATTATCAATTTTATGATTCGAAAAAAAGGATGGATTTTAGTAGCCATTATTGCGTTTGCCGGAGCTTTTTTTGCCTTTAGGTCAATAAATCCAAATCCGGTTCCTGTAACTCAAAAACAAAAATTATTGGCAGCAATTGGTCAATTGTTAGCAGAGCAGCATTATAGCCCAAAGGCTATTAACGACGATTTCTCAAAGCAAATTTTCAAGAAATTTTTAGATGAATTAGATGGAGATAAAAGTTTGTTTCTTCAATCAGATATCACAGCCTTAAAAAAGCATGAAACTACCATTGACGATGAAATCAAAGGGAATGCAGAAGTACAGTTTGCAACAAACGCCAATGCTATTTACAACAAACGTTTACCAGAAGTAATGCGTTTATACAAAGAAATCTTGAACCAACCATTCGATTTTTCAAAAGATGAAGTATTTGAAACCGATGCCGAAAAACTGCAATATCCTACCACAGAAAAAGAACGCCAAGAAAGATGGCGTAAACGCTTAAAATACATGACATTGGAGCGTTATGTAGATTTAGTAGAACAAAGAGACAAAAGCAAAATTGATAGCATTGCCAATAAAACAAATGCAGAATTAGAAGCAGAAGCAAGATCTAAAGTGCTGAAAGCTGTTGATAGAATGTACGAACGTATTAAAGTAAAATTTACAGATGATGAACGTTTTAACACATTTGTAAATACCATTACCAACTTAATGGATCCGCATTCAGATTATTTTGCTCCCGTTGAAAAAAGAGCTTTTGATGAGCAGATGAGTGGTCGCTTTTATGGTATTGGTGCATTATTATCTGAACAAGATGGTGTAATTAAAATTGCAAGTGTTGTTCCTGGTGGACCTGCTTGGAAATCGGGTGAAATTACCGTAAACGATATTATTGTAAAAGTAGGACAAGGTGGAAAAGATGAAATGGTAGATATTAGTGGTTATGCAGTAGAAGATGCTGTAAAACTAATTCGTGGAAATAAAGGAACAGAAGTTAAACTAACTATTAAAAAGAATGATGGAACTTATAAAACAATTACCATACAAAGAGATGAAATTGTTCAAGATGAAACTTTTGCAAGGAGTGTAATTGTGAAAAATGGCGATAAGAAAATTGGTGTTATTTCTTTACCAGATTTTTATGCAGACTTTGAACGTCCAAATGGTGCAAGATGCAGCGAAGATGTGGCTAAGGAAATTATAAAATTAAAGGCAGAAAAAGTTGATGGTATTGTGATGGACTTACGCTTTAATGGTGGTGGTTCTTTGTACGAAGTAATTCAAATGGTGGGTTTATTCATTAAAAATGGTCCTGTAGTTCAGGTACGTGACCGTGAAGGAAAAATCCAAGTAATGGACGATAGAGATCCATCTGTTTTATATGATGGTCCATTAGCAGTAATGGTAAATGAAACAAGTGCTAGTGCAAGCGAAATATTTGCAGCAGCCATTCAAGATTATAAAAGAGGAATTATAGTAGGTAGCACATCTACTTATGGTAAAGGAACTGTTCAAAGAAATGTACCATTAGGAAATACATTAGATTTCTTTTCTGGAAGAACAGAATTTGGAGCTGTAAAACTTACTTTTCAAAAATTTTATAGAGTTAATGGTGGATCAACACAATTAAAAGGTGTAGAACCAGATGTTGTGTTACCAGATATTTTAGATTACTATAAAATTCGTGAAAAAGACAATCCTAATTCTTTGCCTTGGGATGAAATAAAAAAAGCAAATACCATTAATTACGAAGGTTTTGATGCTACCATTCAATCATTAAAAGAAAAAGTAAAAACAAACCCTACTTTCAATTTAATTAGAGACAACACCAATTGGTTGGCAAAAAATGCCGATGCACCTGTTCAGCTGCAAATAGATAAATATAAAGAGCAACAAAAATTATTACGTTCCACTGTAAATCAAATTAATAGTTTAACCAAGTTGAACCAAGAAATGGAAATGGATGTGTTAAAACCTGATTATGATAAATTTTATAACAATCCAGATAAAATGAAAGGAGAGCGTTATAAAGCTTGGCTAAAAAGTTTAAAATCTGATATGTACATAGATGAAACAGTAAAGATTGTTACAGATATGATTGGAAAGCAAAATCCATTGGTTATCAGAAATTAATTTATATAAATACCCATAAAAACAAGCGTTTAGACTAAAAAACTAAACGCTTGTTTTATTTTAAAAACTCGTATTCGTGGCGAAAATATTTATCGAATATAAGTTTTTGAATTATCGATTAAATACGTTGATAACAAAACAATTATCTTGCAACTTTCAAAATAGGAATATGAAATATTTACCAATAGAACCATCGCTTTTTACCAATAACAGAAAACGTTTTATGAAAGCAATGCAGCCCAACAGCATTGCCATTTTTGTTAGTAACGATGAATTTCCAAGCAATGGAGATGCATTACATACATTTAAGCAAAACAGCGATTTGTATTGGCTTTCAGGG
>Ga0114938_1001319_pt1 | contig 17094 bp, 16 predicted proteins | sample AshMeaBigSpring_FD_88675 | JGI IMG/M metagenome (GOLD analysis project Ga0114938, IMG submission 88675) | Groundwater microbial communities from Big Spring, Nevada to study Microbial Dark Matter (Phase II) - Ash Meadows Big Spring | ecosystem: Environmental > Aquatic > Deep subsurface >...
CGGCGGCCGCCTCGTAGAGCCGGAGTGTAGCCAACAGGTTCATTTCCCATGCCAAAAGCGGATTGGCCCGGCATGCAGGATCGCTCGAGATCGCCGCGAGGTGGATGACCTCGTCGATCCGATCCGGCAGGTGAGCCGGAGCGTCCTTGTCCAAAAGGTCGATGGCCTGCACATCCGGATCCGCCGAGACCGCATCGGCGCAAAAAAGAACCTCGGGGGAAGCCTTCCGGCGGATCGCGCTCCCCAAGAACCCCGAAGCACCCGTAAGCACGCAGACACTCATAGCTTTTTCAAAAACCCGCGTGGCGACGAGGTGATGCCAAGCCGGTTATAATGGGGATCCTCTTGGAACTCCGGATGGGTCGCCAAAAATTCGTCAATGGCCATCAGGGGGTGGTTGTTCTTGTATTTTCGCTGGTCGCGGGGGATGTCCCAGACATGGGCAGCCGCGCCGTCCATGACAACGAGGTAACTGCCGGAGGTCACGAGGCTGTGATAGGCGGACGATTCCCTCGCCACATGAGTGGCCGTGTGGTCGGAGTCAAGGATGACGAGCACTGTCCTACTGCCAGCGATGAGTTCCTTCACTTGATCGACGACGACGGGCGACGAGGAATCGCCTTCAACGAGTTCAATGCGGTTGCGGAACGGGCTGGCATCAATGCGTTCGTGGGTTGGTTGCCGGATTTCGATTTCCACGCCGACAACCTTTCCGGCGCCGAGCAGTTCAAGCATTGAAGAATAAAAGACGAGTCCTCCACCCTGCCCGATGCCGCACTCGACGATGGCGTCCGGACGCAAGGTCCAAACCAGTTCGTGCATCATGGCCAGGTCTTCTGCCATTTGGATGAAGGGCACACCCATCCACTTGACCTCATACATGAGCTTTTGCTGGGCGGCGTGTTTGAGCCAGAGCGCGGAAAGGTATTCTCCTGCGTCTTCGCCATAGAGGGGGAAGGTGGTTTGCTGACCACCGGTTGTGACTGTGATGGTCGTTTCGGGAGAGGTTTCGATAGATTTCATGCGTTGTTTCTAGCCGAGGGAAATGACACTGGTACCGAGAGAATCCTTTTGGAAGTTGTAGCCTTGGTATCCCTTTTCCTTGAGTGCCTTCTGGACGGCGGCCCGCTTTTCCGGGGGAGACACCATGAGCAGAAATCCACCACCTCCCGCTCCGGCCACCTTGCCGCCAATTGCCCCGGCACGCAGGGCCACTTCGTAGAGGTCATCAATCCAACTGAGCGAAATGGATGCCGCGAGCCTCTTTTTCATCACCCACCCCTCATGAAGGATACGACCGAACTCTTCGACCGTGATGGTGCCGGAGCTGATGAGAGTTTTCAGATTTCTGGCTTGTTCGCGCATTTGGAGCAAAATCGGGGCGTTTTCAGAGTGTTTGTGGTCCTGTTCCTTGAGCACATCGGCGGCATCCCGGGTTTTGTTAAGCCAAAAGGCTGTGACGGAGTTTAAAATGTCAAATGCGGCCTCGTTGGGAGGGATGACCGGTTGGATGGTCACGGTTTCATCCGAGTGAAAGCGGAAGTAGTTCACGCCGCCATAAGCCGTGGCATAGTGGTCCTGTTTCCCCATGGTGCGCTTGAGAATATTGAGTTCGATATGGGCGGCCTCCTCGGCCAGACGTCCGGTGGACACGCAGTCGCCCCGGTATTTATAGAGGGCGTTGAGCAGCCCGACACAGAAGCTGCTCGAAGAGCCAAGGCCGGAAGATCCGGGCAGATCGGCTACCGTGTTGATGAAAAGACGGTCGTCGATGGCCAAAAATCGCAAGCACTCGCGGATGATCGGGTTTTTGATTTCGTCAAGGTCCTGGACCAGTTCGACCTCGGAGTAGTTCAGCCGGATGTGTTCGGAAAAAATATCCGAGTGGGATTTGACGATGACGTAGATGTATTTGTTGATTGCGGTGCTGAGGACTGCGCCGTATTCGTGGTTCCTATAGAACGAGGGGAGGTCGGTGCCGCCACCGCCGAAACTGATGCGCAGGGGGGTCTTGGAAATAATCATGGGAGGTTCCGGTAATGGGGTTCGTCGGGGAAGGCCGTGAGCCAGCCGCCACGGAATCCCGCCGCCTGGCAGCGGGCGAGCAGTTCCGCTTGGAAATTCCAAGCGAGACAAAGAATCGTTTTTGGATGAGAGGCGAGCCCCTCGCTTTCGGAGACGATGGGGATGCCGCTGCCGGGAGCGAGTCGACCCTGCTTGGCCGGGTTGTTGTCTATGATGCAGGAGAGATGCTCGGGAGTCGCGCCAACAAAATTCAGGAAGGTATTACTGCGGGCGGAGGCTCCGTAACCGATCATGGGTTGGAGCGCGGGATCGACGAGCAGTTTCCGGCACGCTTCCGCGTGGCGGATACAGGCCTGCCCGAAAGCTTTCCACGTATCGACGTTGGCGAGCCCGGCGGCTTGTTCGATGCCCCGGTAGCGGGCGACCGATTCGTCTGGAGTGCCCGACTTGGAAAAATACACGATGAGGGCACCGCCACTGATCGGGCTTTCCTCGACTGAAACCACAGTAAGCCCGTGGTCTTCCAGGAGACGGGCCACTGTGGCGAGGCTGAAGTAGCAGAGGTGTTCATGGTAGATCGAGTCATACTGGAGACCGTGCAGGATGTGTTTGGCCCAGTGAAACTCAACGGCTCCCAGGCCACCGTCGCGTAGCGCAATCTCGAGTCCAGCGGCGAACCCCTGCAGGTCGCTGGCGTGGGCGATCACGTTGCGGGCGAAAAGAAAGTCCACACGTCCCACGGAACCGGAAAGTCGTTTAGCTGTGGCGGCCTCCCAGAAATCCGTCCAGATCTCAAGTCCCTGTTGCCGTGCCATGACAGCCAGATTTTCGGCCGGGTCAATGCCCAGGCACTGGCAGCCGATGTCTGCAAATGGTTTGAGGAACGTGCCGTCGTTCGAGGCGATTTCGACAACTTTGCAGCCCGGCTGCAGTCCGGCCTTGCGGACAGCGATGTCACGGAACGTGCGCGAGAATTGGCAAGCAGATGAGGAGGTTCCCGTCACCCACACATAGTTGCTGAAAAGCTTTTCGCGGGGGAGAGTTTCGGCGATTTGGACGAGTCCACAGCTTTGGCAACACCATAGGGTGAGCGGGTACGAATGGGCATCCTCGTAGCCGTTGGCGGGAGGCTGGCTGCCAAGATCCAGAATAAGTTCGGTGGACGACGATTGGCAAACGCGGCAATGGGGAGGGGGAGTTTTCATACGCGGGAAACCAATTGGGAAATGCCATCGGCTAGGGAAATGCGCGGTGTCCAGCCAATGGAGCGGCCGGGAAGTGCTATATCCGCAGCGAATCCGTCCACGGCAGAGGGTTCCATGCGGAGGCCCTGAAAAACCCCCTCCACGCAGGTGGCCACATCCCGCAACCGACGGGCTGTGCCGCTTCCACAGTCGAGGAAGAGAGCATCCGGCGACATGTGGTAGGAGGCCTTCACGATGGCATTTGCTACGTCATCAACATGGATGAAGTCGCAGACATTGTCGGGTTTTGAGCATTCGAGGGGCTTCCCATTCCACCCCGCCTTGACAAGCGAAGGGATGAGGGCAGCCTCGCGTTGGCCCGGACCGTAGGCGTAGAAGATGCGGAGCCAACGGAAGCCTTTTCCCGTACTCCCGGCATGGAGGGTCCCATACTTCGCCAGCGATTCCTTGCACCAACTGAACCATGTGAGGTCGGGGCTGAATTCAAGACAACTGCCAAGGGCGGTCACATTTTTCACCGAAGGCAGGGAAAAGGCAAAGGCGAGCAGGTTGAGGCCGGCCAGCAAGTTGATCCGGCAAGCCTGCTCGGAGTAATCATGGGTGCGATACCAAGCGGCGTGAATGACGTGGTCGGGCTGAAAGTTTCTTGCCGGTCCCTCCAGCAATCCCCAACAGGTAAAATCAGAGAGGCAAGCGGTGAACCGGGGATGGGAAATACCTGATTCCTGCCTGGAAATACCCAGCACATCGTTCCCTTCCTCCAGAAGTTGCCGGGTCACGGCGCGGCCAATAAACCCCGAACAGCCAGTGACAAGGAATTTCATATGTAATCGGGACGTGTTCTGTCCTTTTCTGAGATCACAACCGGCTCGGACGGCCATCGAAAGCCAAATCCGGGGTCGTTATACCGAACGCCGATCTCAAGTTCGGGACGGTAAATATCACTGTGCCAATAGTGGAGGATTGTCCCCGGCGAAGTCGTCAGCCAGGCATTCACACAGCCAACAGGCACATGGAGAAGGACGGCCCCAGACAATTCGACCGACAGCCACTGGCGGAATGTTGGCGAGTTCGGACGGAGGTCCAGAAGGATGTCATGGACCGAACCCGCCACGCAGGTGATCAATTTCTCCTCCTCCGAGCGCTGCCCGTGAAATCCGCGCAGAGTTCCGGCGGTCGGGTTGACCGAAAGATTGCACTGGCGCACGAGGAAGGGCAGGCCATGTGCGGCCAAATCGTCCGCACAAAACGTGCGGTAAAACTCCCCACGTGAATCGGCAAAGACCTTGGGACGGATGAGGTGCGCTCCCGGAATGTCCAATTCCTCAATTGTCATACTCGCTCCCTCCAGTAGTTGAGGGTCGAGGAAAGGACTTCCTCAAATCCGATGCGGGGCTTCCATCCGGTTGCGGCCTCAAATTTCGAGATGTCGCCAATGAGTCGGGGAACCGCAGTCGGACGGACAAACTCCGGCACGATTTCATAGGTAATACCCTTGACCGAAGACATACGGATCAGCCACTCAAGTGCTTCGCGGAAGCTAAATACACTTTCGGGATCGCCATTTCCGATGAGATAAAGTTCACCCGGCTCGCACTTTTCGACCGCGAGCCAGTAGGCCTCGACCATGTCGCGGACGTGGGTGAAATTCCGGCGGTCTTCGAGATGTCCCACCCGCAGGTGTGGAGGCTGAAGCCCCTTTTCAACCTTGGCGATCTGGTGAGCATACCAAGGGATGCCGAAGACATGGTCACGGCGCGGTCCCTCGTGGTTGAAGGCGCGTGTGCGGATGACGCGCGTCCCATACGAGCGAAAATAGACATACGCGATCAGGTCTTGGGCGATCTTCGTGACCGCATACGGATTCACCGGACGCAGGATCGTGCTCTCATCGATAGGCAATTCCTCCGGAAGAATTTCTCCATATTCTTCGCCGGACCCCGGGATGTGCATGAGTGCGTCGATTTTGTTCCGCACCAAGGCCTCGAGAATATTAACGGTCACATGGTAGTTGCCGTTCATGTAAACGTGGGGGTGTCCCCACGACGGACTGACAAAACTTTCGGCGGCGAAATGGAAGATGATGTCGGGACGGATGGACTGGATGGTCTCCGAGGTCTGGACGGGATCAAGCAGGTCGCAGTCCCACCAGCGGACTTTGTCTTCAAAATGCCGGACGTGGTCACGGCGGGAGTGGTGCCATCGCCTTGTGCCGTGAAGGGTGGCCTCCGGGTGGAATTCCAAGATATAATCCGCCATGTGGGATCCCACAAATCCGGTAATTCCGGTGATCAGAATGTTGCTCATATTGGGTTGGGTGTTTGGGTGGAATGTTCGCTGCCGTGGTTCGCCTGCTGGAGGTCCGGTGGCAGAATGCGGTCAAGCCAAGTGTGCAGAGGAACCTCGGCGGTGACAAGCCCACAGGGGCATCCGGCGGCATGTCCCGCAGTGAGGTCTCGTTCGTCGTCCCCGAGAAACCACGTCCGCGAAAGGTCGAGCGAGTGTTCCTTCTGTGCCTGAAAAAGCAATCCCGGTTTCGGTTTGCGGCAGGCACAATTTTCATCCCATCCGTGCGGGCAGACATAAACTCCGTCGATTCGCGCACCTGCGGCGGCAGCTTCGCGGAGCATTTTTTCATGGATGGCTTCAAGGTCGGCCTGGGTAAGGGCACCGCGTGCGATGCCCGCTTGGTTGCTGACGATGAAAATGCGGAATTGGGCTGCGGTAATCCGGGCGAGGGCCTCCCGTGCCCCCGGAAGCCACTGAAACTCCTCGGGAGTACACACATATTCCCCCCTCGGAGCCTTGACATTCAGCACCCCATCGCGATCGAGGAGGATGGCAGGTTCAAATTTCAGGAACCGGGCGGTGGTGTCGAGCCGATCGATCGATCCCACACTGTAATACCGATGGTCGCTCACATACCCCGCGAGTTGTCCGCGCTCGACCAGAAGTGGATAGAGCGATTTCTCAAAACTCACGTTCCCCTCCGGAAGACACTCGACATGTCGGCGGCGGAAAAATCCAAATCCAATATCAACACCCGCCAAGCCGGGCGCGGAGCGTGATTTGTCATAGACGAGGATTTTTCCCTCCGGGGAGACCTGCACATTGTCGCGCGTGAAATGGTCACTGTTGGAATAGATTGTGAGCATGGCCTCGCAGGAGGTCATGTGCCAGAAAGTCTCCATTCTCCGGAGCGAAAGCGGCCAGTAATTGTCGCAATACATCAGGAGAAATGCGTCGTCCAGTAGCGGGAGAGCTGCCCGCAGGCGGCTTCCCGTCTCCGCCTCAATCGGTTGGACGGAATACCGGATCGAAATCCCGAAGCGTTTTCCATCGCCAAAGAACTCCTCGACAACATGCGATAGATACCCAAGCAGAAACACCACTTCCTGAATTCCCTGCTCCTTGAGCTTTTCGAGAAGAAAAGCCGCAAACGGCCTCCCATGAAAGGGAATCATGGGCTTGGGTATCTGATCGGTCAGAGGCCTCAGTCGAGTGCCAAGACCTCCGGCCAAAATGACCGCCTGGTTAATATGTGGGTGGGATGCGTTCATTGAGATATCTCAGCGAAGTCGGACGGTGAGACAAGGGTAGGCAAAACGGATTGCAACCGCATCCGGACTTGTCGTGCGACCAAAGGAGGCAACGCTAGAAAAATCGGAGTATTCTTAGGGGCGTCCTGCGGAGAAAAAATTGGAAGTCCGCAGTGGTGCAATCCGATGCGGTTGGGGTCTTCATCAACAAAAAACTTCACTCTCCCTTTGAGTTCCGCCCACAGCCAAGTGGACCCAACCGATGTTCCAAAGAGCCCTATGCTTCCATGACGACTCAAATCGTTCGAATGGGCGGATACCTTGCTCAACCAAGCAATTTCCTGTTCGAGTTGTTTCCCATAAGAATAGTCCAAATGAAGAGCCTCTGGCTTTTGCTCAGCTTTTCGAGCCAAGAGGCTGACTTCTTTAGGTAACCAGTCCCCAGTCGCGCAAATCGGATCAAACCCCTCATGCAAAAGCAGAAGATTCAGAGATTCCACTGAAAAATGCGAACAATGGTCCGCAACCAACAGCATGAACGGATTCACACGACAGTCCGGCACTTCAATAAACAAATGACCTTCGGGTTTTAACTTTTTACGCAAGCTGGACAATAACGAAGTGGGATCTGGAATATGTTCAAAGCAATGGATAAGGGAGATCATATCAAAATCCCCCGGTATATCATCAACCCCCCGCGAATAGAACCCTTCAAAACTAGGAATGCCTTGGAGAATCTCGTTGTGCTTTTCGTCCCATTCGACTCCGTTTAATTTCCATTCTGGAAACGCTTTTGCAAAAGCCCGCAAAAAGTTTCCGTTCCCGCATCCCACGTCAAGCAATCGCCCTTCGGCTGCAATCGCTCCCGTTTGCTTGAGTTTGTGCACAAGATAATCGGAGCGGAGAACGGGCTCTCCGGATACGGGATCATAAACACTCTGTTCTTGGCCTCCAGATTGGTAATAGACCGTATAGTCGGCATAGATTTTCTCGATTTCGGCGTGCCAGATTTCAGTGGCGTAAGTTTGCGGATACCCGCAACTTTGACAAACCCCGAACCGTCCGCCAGGTGGCCACAACTTGCAATCAGATGTAATCCGATTCAGATAACGATAGAAAACAACCTCGTCCAGGTTTTCGCATCCACAATACAGACATTCTAACAGATGAGAGTTCATATCTGAGATTGGCTGCGGATTTGCGCCTTGATTGCAGAAGAAAAATCAGAAAACAAGAAATCGGGAAACCACTCACGAATCCGCAAATCGCTGAAGTTCTTAACTGTTGGCTCAGATTTCCTCGGCGCAAAAACAAGTTCCACGCTACTCTCAATGTGGAATTGAATTGTTTTAGCCACATCCAAAAACGTGTGACCGATGGGTGGAATAGCGTGAAGGAGCCCCTCCTTTTGAGATGCAATCGCACGGGATAGAAGAGAAACAAAGTCCTGAACATATAGATGAGGACGCACATCTTCCCCACCTCCGAAAAGAACAATACTATGATCCCGGAGAGCGGTCTTAATAAATCGGTTGGGACCATAGCTATTATGGGTGTCACCGGGGCCGAAAACAGCACATGGGCGAAGGATAAGCAATGGAATCTTCTCCTTCCGACAAACCTCTTCGAGAATCTGTTCACGTGCTAGGTGCATCGTCCCATACAGCGAATCCGGACAAGGTGGAGTCAACTCATCAATGAGCGGAAGGTCCGTGCGAAATACTGCATCGGAGCTAAGATAAATGACTTGACGCAATCCTAACGAGGGAAGTGCATTTGCCACTTGCCGTACCATCTCTATGTTTTTTAGAAATGCGGGCCAATCCCGACAGCGATCCGGAGTGATGGCTGACGCAAACACGAGAACTTGAGATCCTTGAATCAATTGAAACAACATTCCGGCATCGTCGGTCCGAGTAAGATCCAAATCGCGACTCGAAAGCGACCGCACCGCCCACCCCTCGGAGGAAAACCACTCACAAAACCGCTTTCCTATAAATCCGCTTCCGCCAAGAAACACGATGGTCGGGTTGTTCAACATTTTTGTCGAAAGTTCCTCACTTTACTCAAAGAAAATGAACTCGTGATCACCTTGATATCCGAAGTGCCGATAAATCCAAAGCCACTCGTCAACGTCGAAGAATGATTCGCAGGTGAGTGCCCAGCACTGCAGATTGAAAAGTTCCTGTTCGTTCCGATAGCTTTCGACGAGGAGGTAGCCCTGTTTTCCAAGGCGGTTGATCTCGGAGAGAGCGGCTTGGAGTTCAAAGATGCGAAGATTGTGAAGCGCGTTGAGGGAGACGACGAGATCGAACGACTGGTCCGCGAAAGACAGGGGGTCTTGGGCCTTGTGAATCCGAAGATCGGCTCGAAGTTCCGGATGGCGGTTTTCGAGGCCATGGTGCGAAACATCCGTCCCGAATAGTTGCAATTCGGGTTCCAGCAATTGCATTTCGTAGAGGAGAAAACCTTTGCCGCACCCGACATCAAGAACACGGGACCCCGCTTTAAGCCCATAGGTTTCGATCATGGCCTTGGCGACTGGTGCCCAGCGTCCGGCCAAATATTTGTAGCCGCCGTAGCCAAAACGACGGCCGCCATCCCAGTAGTCGGCTTCGTATTCCTTGGCTTTGAGCATGCACCCGACCTTGTCGTCACACATGCGCTCGATGTATTTTCGAGCAGTTGCCTTGTGGAGGGGGGTAACAAAATTGCGGAGTTGATTCATGGGAGATTTATTAATAATAGCATTTAGGAGATTTCAGTTACCTTGGACTTTATGCGCCCACTCATTAATGACTTCCTCAACTGCGCGACTAAGTATTCTATTGCGGCAAAGTTCCTTTAGTTCATCCAGCAAGTCAAGTTTTCCTAGCGCATCTAATGCAGCCATCCATATCTTTTTCGGGACAATATACTCACTTGCATCTAAAAGTCGTTCAAAATATCCCATCCAGGCAGCAGTGATTGCTGGGTTTTTCCCACATGAACCACGAGATAGATCCAAAACCGTTTCTTGGGCTAAGTCGGGAAATCCTTCAATTACAGGAAGATTCTTGAGAACATCATCAGATGCATGATTATTAAGGAATCGCTTTACAACATAAGGCGGCGTAAACTCTTGATTAATGTGCATGTGATCATATCCGGACAGAGTTTCGTAAAGCCTCAATTCATCCACAACCATCTCGTAAGCAGGGAAATAAATAACACCATCGTGTTTCCGTGACCGACAAAAAGAATCCACCGCAACCCTCAAAGTTGATTTCATAATACAGTTATTCTCTAGACTCGAAACATCAAGCATAGATGTGTCGTAAAAGTAGCGTTGCGGAGATATAGAGACAAACAACTTCAGACTACGGCCACCTCGAATTTTGATGAGTACATCAAGAATCTCATTTAGTCCCATTTCAACGTCATCTACTGTCTGCTGACGAATATTACACTCACTTGCCTGGATGCCATAGATATTGCACGCAACGGTATTGCCACCCTTCGGAGTAAATATTCGAGAGTTTCCCAGAGTCACAACAAAGATATCTCCTTCTTTTATCTTATCAATGAGTTCGTCGTCTAGGATTTTGCGGGTACACAGTGCCATGTTTTTTGCATTTGGACCGAAATAGCGAACCTTAAAGTAGTTAATAAGAACAATATCTTCTGGATTTCCATTTACATGAACGAACTCTTCATCCAAGTGTTCTTCTTCCCCAGAAGCTCTACGGAGCGTCTGCAAAAGCGAATCGGTGGCGTAATGCGCACATATATCCCTATTCCAATAGAAATCAAATTGAAATCGTTCAAGTTGTCCTTTTAGATTTTGAGCAAAACAGGAACCAAACCCAACGAACTGCTGAGAAAATGAAGTGAGAACGACATTTCTCTGAACTGGCATTACTAAAGGCTTAAGCCATTGTGCATTGCATAAGAAGTCTGTCGGACAAGTGAATTTCATATTTAGGCTTTCAGATTGGTTTTAGTTAGGACTAATTGCATAGCTTAAGAGCATTATTGGCAGATTATGTGAAGGGATTAGAACCTTCATATTATCACGCTTTTTAGTTTGTCGGTTCTTTTGGGATTCGGAGACTCTTATTCCATTCATAACAGGAGACTGATGCGACAGCACAGGAGCACTTGTTGCATGGTGTCCCGAGCCGCAACCCAGTTTTAAGCAACTTTTGACACTCGTCTGTGACTGCTGTCGTCGTGCTTATTTTCTTCATGGGATAAACCACCAGCAATCGCCGGTGTAGCCGACTTCGGAAAAAAGTGCGTGCCAATCAGTTACTGACATGTAGGTTTCTGCCGTGAGTATCCAATCCAAAAGTGCTTGGTGTTCCTCCTCTGTGCGCCACGCATCAACTGTGATAAATTTGTGAGAACAACTCACTCGTTCGATTTCTTGTAATGCGGCTTTGCACTTTTCAATCGGGAGGTTGTGGATACTGTTGATAGAAATCACGAGATCAAAAGAATCATCCGCATATGGCAGCTTTTCCGCTGTGCCAATATCAAGAAATTCCCCCATGTCAGCATAAGCGTTTTGTTTGGCATAAAGGGAGACATCAATGCCCCGAACCGTGCACATAGGCAAATGCTGTTTAAAATCATAAAGAAGAAATCCCTTGGCTGCGCCGACATCTAATATCGAGGCATCCTCGGGGAGTTTGTAGTATTCAACCAGTCGGCGGACGACTGACTGCCAACGGCCATCATATTTGTAGCCGCCGTAGCCGTGACGCCGTTCTCCGTCGAAGAAATCGAAGCCAAACTGCCTGGCAATGGCCCTGTCCTCAGGAGTTTTTCCAGCGGCACGAGATTTGAGGTCGCGCTTAGTTTGGGGGAGAGAATCAAGAAGATTAATTTCCATAAGATGAAGGGTTAGAGATGTGGCGAGAGTTAAAAATAGATTCCCTGCTTACGTCGCGTATTTTGCCTGTGTTTATTGAGTTCTTCGGGTGAAAGTTTCATCAGTCGAGCCATGCGAGCGACCTTTTCGGGCGTGCCGAAATTGATTCGGTCCCATTCAAATGCACGCAGAATCTCAAGCTCAAACGGAGTAAATTCTTCCGTAGTAATGAAGCCTTTCCCGAAACCAAAGAACTCCGGGTTTCGAAAGGAGAAGTTTTCAGGAAGATATCCCTTTGCTTTGCAGATCTCATAGAGGTCAGTTTTTGGCAATGGCGTGGCGAGATGGAAGTGCGTAATGTCAAAGTCGCATTCCTCGGCAAATCGGACGCTGTCCCGAATTTCATCCCACGTTTCTCCGGGGAATCCCAAAACAAAGTTCGAGCCAATCGTGATATCGTACTCGCGGCACAGACGAATGACTTCTGCGACTTGTTCTAGTTTAAGAGGCTTGTGAACGACATCTTTCAATACTCGGGGATTTCCTGATTCCACAGAAACCGTGAGCTGTGTGCATCCTGCCTTTTTCAGGAGTGCAATCAATTCCCGGTTGAGTTTCCAAAGCGTTACCGAAAGGAGCTTAAACGTGAGATTATAGTTACGTAAGATTAGGCCATTAAGAATCTCGAGCACACGCTCATTTGACATGAGAAAGTGATCATCGACAAAGATAACCTCTTCAATCTGATAGTTAATAACTAGAAAATCGATCTCTTCCAGCACGTCCTGCGCTGGACGCATGGCTACTTTTCTTCCACTGATGGTCCGGGTAGCACAGAATAGGCAATTATAGATGCACCCATAAGAGGATATAATATGCGTTGATCGCTTTTCAGAGTTGAACTGATATTCTTTTTGCTTCCCAATGAGATAATTATTGAGATTGATAAGAGAATAATCTGGCTTGATCATCGTCTTTACATCTCCGATATAGGATAGAACCGGATTGATCTGAGTGCGGCCATCTGGAAGCTTGAAACCTATACCCGGCAGGCTCTGAAGTGCTTGGGTATTGTTTTCGATAAGCAGTTCCAAAAAGTGATTCACACGCTCTTCTGCGTGACCTATAAAGATGTAGTCAACGTTTGGATTGTCGAGAGCAATCTCTGGGAGAGTTGTTGGATACACTCCGCCAAAGACAACCTTGGCCTTTGGGCAAGCCGCCCTTGCCACTTCCAGCCCGCCCTCATATTGCTCGTAATATTCTACGGAGAGGCCCGAAACCAAAATGATTTGTGGATTTAGTTCACGCAGCCTGTGTGTGGTTTCTTCTATAGAAAGGCTCTCTCCATTGGCGTCAACCACACTGAACTGAAAGTTATCTTTCAGAAACGAAGTCAACATCAGTGCGACTTGAGGAACTCCCATCCAGCGTCGTTTTCCTGCAGACCATGCGTTCGGAAGTAATAAAGTGACTCGGCGATCTTTTATGATTTTTTTCGTCATATATTTAGTTATTCAGAATCAGAATGGTCCTTTGAATGATCTGTCAGGAACATCGTAGTGGAGGGAGGAATCACACTGTAGAGTTTCTTGACTCCCCGATTTCCCAAACATGCGGAGTACACCATCCGCTATGTGGGGGGCCCTAGGATAGTAATGGGCTGCGAGCGCGGGACTAGTGGGAGTCGGAAAGTCGGGAAGTGCGATTCGGGTCGGGGGAGCCTTGAAAATAGCTGGGTTGATTTCCGTAAGAGTTGAGATGATTTCGGCTCCGATTCCAAATGATTTTGTTCCGATATCCGCAACGGCGAGTCGCCCTGTTTTTTCAACCGATGCGGTGATGCGGGGAAGGTCGAGCGGGGCAATGGTGCGCATATCGAGAATCTCGGCAAAGATACCGTTTTCCTCAAGCATTTCGGACGCACGGATCGCTTCGAGTACCATGTAGGATGTGGCGGCGATAGTGACGTCTTTTCCTTCCCGAACGGTCCGGGCTGGCCCGATCGGTGTTGTATAATGTCCTTCCGGAACATGGCCAGTGATGGCATGAAGCCAGCGATGCTCGAGGAATATCACCGGGTTATTGTCCTCGACGGCACTGATCAGCAGGCCTTTTGCGTCGGCCGCTGTGGCAGGCATGACGACTTTAAGCCCCGGGACGTGAGCGAACCATGCGTGGAGCGCCTGAGAATGCTGCGGGCCTTGTCCCCAACCTCGTCCGATGACCATACGAATGACGAGCGGTACACTAGCCTGACCTCCGAACATGTAATGCCACTTGGCTGCTTGGTTAACGAGTTGCTCCATGGTGAGGAGGGCAAAATCGAACCTCTGGTGGGTGAGAATGGGGCGGTACCCGGTAATGGCGGAACCTATCGCAATACCGGTCATCCCATTTTCAGAGACGGGCACGTCAAAAACACGTCCGGGGCCAAATTTCTCCTGCAAGCCGATTGTTGTGCCAAAGATGCCTCTGGGGTCGGGAACTCCAAGCCCCATAAGATAAACGCGAGGATCCCGCTCAAGACAAATGTCCGTAGCTTCAAGGATTGCCTGATGGAATGGCAGAATACGATTCATGCGGAAAAGAGATGCGAAGCGGCGACTTCTGGTAGTGGAAATGGGCTGGATTTGGCTTGAGAAACAGCATCCTCGATTTCATCACGAATTTCGGACTTCATTTTCTCGATGACGGATTCGTTGATAAGCCCTTTTTTTTCGAGCCCGGCGCGATAGGATTCGATCGGGCACTTGATTTTCCATTTCTCAAATTCTTCAGGGGAACGATAGCCGATATCGTTGTCGTAGTCTGGGCCACAATGCTCCCTCCATCGATATGTGAGGAATTCTAGAAAGGTCGGTCCATCTCCCCGGCGAGCTTTTTCGACCGCCATAGTCACATGGGCGAGAACGGATTCGACATTATTTCCATCCGCCTGAAAAGCCTCGACGCCATGAGCGCGTGCTTGTTCAAAAACCTCGCGGTGGGCAGGCTGCCTCGCATTCATGGGAGTATAGACTGAGTAGAGGTTGTTTTCGCATACGAAGATGACGGGCAGGTTTTTGAGCGACGCGAAATTGATGCTTTCGTGAAAGACCCCTTCCTCCGTAGCCCCTTCGCCAAAGAATGCAAGCGTCACACGCCCGACTCCTTCCATCTTCGAACTGAGAGCCGTTCCAACAGCAATAGGAATCGTGCTGCCAACAATAGGTACGGCACCCAAAAATCCAACGGACCGGTCAATGAGATGCATCGACCCTCCTTTTCCGGAACAACACCCATTTGAGCGTCCGTAAATCTCCGCGAGCATGGCAACCAACGAGCCGCCTTTTGCGAGGTAGTGTGCATGGGAACGGTGTCCGCTCATCGCATAATCACGCAGGCTGACGGCTGCCCCCGCGCCAGCAGCAACAGCCTCCTGTCCGATACTCAGGTGAACGGGACAACGCATTTCCTGTTCGGGATATAGGTCCGCAATTTTTTCTTCAATCATGCGGATGCGGAGCATCGATCGATAAAGGGAAACCGGCGTTGGTAGGTCACTTTCTTTGCGGTTGATAGAAGCCTTGTCCCCACTCGGAAATACGCTCAACCTGAATGTGTTCGAGAGTTTTCCGCTAATGGAGGACAATGTTGTCTCCGCGCGTTCTGCCATGCATTTCGCACGGGCCAACTGGATCTCTGGAGAACGTTCCGGACGGGGGTCTGAAAAGACTCGTCCGGGCAAAAAGCCGGTAAGACAGATGCATGCCCATTTGAGCTGATAGAGAGGCTCCAAGAGCGAGATACGGGCAGCCAAGAGATCCGGATCGAGATTGGTCAGGATAGCCCGTTGGCGGAAAATAGCGGCGAGATCTTCGGGAAGCAGCCTATCGGGCTGGTTGCAAAAGTCGATGATCGTCTTGGCGGGATCGTCCCATCCAGCGTATTCAAAATCCAAGAATCGGAGGCTACCGTCAGGTTGGCGGAGCGCGTTGTGAAAACCAAAATCCGAAGGGGAGAGGCAGCGCTGTTCGGGAGGCAGGACATCTGAGAGGGAAGAATGGGCGTGCGTGCGAATCCGCTCTTCGATCGTAGCCCACAGTGGCTCCAGTGTGTTGGAGACGAGTTGTCTGGCGGCGGCGCGAAATTCGTCGAGGGATTCGATTCCTCGAGCACGAGCCATGCGCGAGGCAACGGTGGAAAGATGAGCCTCGAGCGAGAAGCAGGCTTCCGAAACCGGTGGAAGTGTTGATGCACGGGATGTTCCACAGTTCATTTCCTCAAAAAATCCCACGGCTGTCTCGACATCCTCGCGGGTGAGTTCGTGAATTTCAAGAGGATGACCCTCGATAAATTCCATCAGGGCACATCGCGTGTCGGGATCGCAGGCTAGGGGCTCGGGAGCGCGTCTGCAGCCGATTGCCTCCAGGTAGTGCAAAAATTTCCACTCGTGTCCCATGCGGTCCCGAGGATCATCGGGACTCCAGAAATAGCGTTTAAGCAGAAAACACCTTTGGGCCGAAGTGACCGCCCAAACAAGATTGTTGCGGCCGCCAAGGAGCGGGACAACTGACGCAGGTTCGGGTTTTCCGATTTTGGACAGAAGTGCGGAGGCAGAGCGGTAGGGATCAAAAGGAAGCATCGATTCTAGGAAAAAGAAGTTGCGTGATCTTTGCCCACGTTAGGGCTCGGGGAGACAAGCCCCAATCGGCCAGAAGGTCGGCTGGGTCAAACAAAATACGTGCGAGATCGGTTGGCATGTCGGGAGCGGAGAGGATTTCGGGCAGATCGTCGATGAAAACGTGGCATCCACATGCGGAGATGCGAGCGATTTTTTCCTCCTTTGTCAGCTCAAAAAAAACACATTCGCGGGGCAGCCCCCAGCCGGTGTCGGAAAAAAATCCCTGCGCCTCGAGCCATTGGCGCGCGGCAGCGTGCAGGTCGTGCTTGTCTCCCAGAAATGGGTACTTTGTCTTGTGGCTGATGATGTAGAGGGTCGAGCCGGAGGATTGGGCCTGCTGGAAGAAATCCCGGACGCCAGTATAGATTTCGGCTTCAGCCATGCGGGCGCCATAGACTTCCCCTTGGAGCCGGGTCCATTCGTCCTCGCGATCTTGTTGGCGTAGCCAATCGCGAACGGCCGTTTTGTTTCTTGGGATGGAGGCCGGGACGAGTTCCTGCTCGGTCGCGACTTTGTGGAACAACGCATCGTAGGAAACGATTGTGTTGTCGAAATCGACGCCAATAATCATGGGGCGGAGCCGATGTGGGTGAGCAGGGTCCGGGCGATGATCTCGGGGGTCAGGCCGAAGTGCTGCCGGGCGTCTTTTTGGGAACCGATTTCATGGTAAAAAGAATCGGCGGTCCCGATGCGGAGAAGGCGGGCGTTGAGGGGCACCTGATCGCTCACCCATTCGGCCACGGCCGATCCCAAACCACCGAGACGACTGTGTTCCTCAAGGGTCACAACCCATTTGTCGGATAA
>Ga0114938_1001320_pt1 | contig 17091 bp, 10 predicted proteins | sample AshMeaBigSpring_FD_88675 | JGI IMG/M metagenome (GOLD analysis project Ga0114938, IMG submission 88675) | Groundwater microbial communities from Big Spring, Nevada to study Microbial Dark Matter (Phase II) - Ash Meadows Big Spring | ecosystem: Environmental > Aquatic > Deep subsurface >...
CATCATCGGCCACCTCGGTGACGCCGCAGAGGGTGTTGCCCTGCCCGCGTACGTTCGTGCCGAAGGCGATCCGCCCGGCGCTGAGCGATAGGCCATAGTCGCCATGGTCGCCCTCGTTGAACACATCGCGGTCGAACATGATGTTGCCGGTGATCCAACCGTCGTTGCTGTTGCAGCTCGCGCCCGGCGAGGCGTTGTCACCTGGCGCGGCCCGCATCCAAAACTCGAGCGTAAAGTCGGCATCCACGTTAGCGGCCACCTGCGGTTCGAGTTTGATCTTGACGCGATCGACATCGCCGCGCCCGGTGCCGGAGAACTTGAGGGCGAAGCCGGCGGCGGGGAGGCGGAACACGGGGGGTGTTGGCCCGACAGTGGGCGCAGCGGTGGGCGGCTCGGCGGTGGGCGGCGCAGCGGTGGCGGGCAGCGGCTCGGTCGGCGCAATGACCGCGGCCCGACTGGGCGTGGGTGGCGGCGCCTGGGTTGCGGGTGCAGCCGTCGTCGAGTCACACGCGGCGACGAAGAGGCAGGCCGAAAGCATCAGCCGGCTGAGTTTAGGCATAGTACACCTCGAATGAGTGCGAGCGTGAGTCAACGGTGGCCGCGGCGTACCGGAGGCCGCCCACGCGGCGCGTACCCGTGGATGCTACGCGCTGCCCATCCACCCGGCACTCGACGAGGGCGCGCGCGTTGTGGTGCGCGGGCAGCAGCACGGCCAGCCACACGCCCTCCACGCGCGGGGCATTGAGGGCAAAGGTCAGTCGTTGAGCATCTGCATCCCATCGCAGTTCATCCAACGTGGCGGCATCGCGCGCCTCGATGAAGGCCAGCCACTCCGCCGCCGAGTAAACGGGGATGCCGTTATCCGCCGCGTACTGCAGCGTCGCATCCATGAAACGGCCAAAGCGCTCGGCCCACTCGCCGCCCGCCGCAAACGGGTCAATGTGGAATTGCGCGCAGACCGCCGCCGAGCCATGCTCGCCGCGAGCGCGTTCGAGCACGCCGCGCGCCGCCTCGATGGCCCCCTCCACCGTGAGCTGCGGATATCCCCCGCCCCACTCCATCGGCAGCAAGTGTTCATCCACAATCTGCGTCACCTGTTGATGCAGCGCAATTACCTGTCCGGCCTCATCCACAAAACGCGCGGGCAGGCCGCTGCCGGTGAACTGGCCGTAAGCCCACGCGCCATCGTCTTTCTCGAAGGCGTAGCCGTATTGGTAGTAATCAACGTTGAGGCGCATACCGTGCGCGGCCTGCGTGAGCGCGGTCTGCACCCAGCCCGTCCACAGAATGCGGTGCGTGCGCACCGTCGGCGAGACCGGCCCGTAGCCGAAGCCGGTGAAGTTCTCCCAATACTTCGCCCAGCCCGCCTCGAGTCCCTCCTCCACGTACGGGTGCAGGCCAAACTCGTGCCCGCGCGCCAGCCACGCGGCCACGTGCTTCGGCGTGGGCAGATCGGTGGGGCGTGCCAGCGCGCCGCCGATGAGGGGGAGGTCGGTCGCCAGGCCGCGCGCACGGCGAGACATGCGCCGCAGGTCGTCGGTGGTGGGCGGCGTGTAGTACACGCTCATCCGCCCGCCGAAGCCCTCCACCCGCGCCAGCACCGACTCAATCGCCGACACTGGATTCTGATGCGAGTCGCCGGTGGCAATCAGCATCGCCTCGGCTGCGCCGGGGAAATACCACAGACGCGGCAACGGCAGCACATCGGCCAGCATGCCGGTGATGAGGCGGCTGAGCAAACGCAACTGCTCGTCGGCCTGCGGAATCTCGATGCGGTCGAGATCCATCCAGCCTTTGAACATATCCTGGGCGCGGATGTTGCCATCGCGGCTGGCGCGGGCCACGTTGGCCCAGGCCGGGTTGCCCTGCCGCGTGAGCGCCACGCTCTGCGCGAGGTCGAACGCCCACAGCGCCGCCTGCCCCGCGCCGTTGCGGTGCAGCGTCACCGCCGGCAGGTCGCCGACCGAGTCACGCGTCGCCAGCCACGCCACCGCCTCCGCGCCATCGAGCCGATAGTGATCGGCGAGGCCGTGATATTGTAGCCGCTCACTCACCATCGCCTCGGCCAACGTGTGAGCGGGATTGAGGGCGAGGTAGCCTTCGGAGGATTCGCCGGACACGCGCTGCACGCCGCACAGCGCGGCGAGCGGGGCCGCGGGCCGCAGGGCGACCAGCCGCCCTCCCCCGCGCACATACGCCGACAACATCTCCACTTGCGCTGAATCGAGTTCTGCGCGCGCGAGCAAAACAAGCGGGAAGCGACTGAGCAACCCGGCATCGGCCTCGGCGGGCGAGGCGAGAGCAAAAGCGTTCAGCCCCTCGACGGCGAGTAGTTCGGCGAGGTAATGGCCGAACGACTCCGGCGCGGCGAGGATGAGGATGGGCCGCGCCGCCGGTGTGATGTTCGGGCGCGTGAAGTACGGCGAGAGCGTGGGCGGCTGTTCACCATCGGCCAGCCGCCACAGCGCCGCGCCCCCGGCGACCGACGGCACGAGCACGGCAGCGCCCGCAATCCCGGCCCATTTCAGAAAGCTGCGGCGTGTGAGGGTGGGCCGCGACATGACGGGGCCAGGCCCCAGGGGCCTGGGATTGGGAGATCGGGTCACGGGAACGGCGTATCGGTGACGTACACCGGGCCGGAAGCGCCGGAGCCGCCGTACTCGCACGCGCCATTGCTCGGCCCGCCGCCGGCGCCGGAGCTATCGGCCACCGTGCCCGTGCATGCCCCCGCCGGCCCGGCATCGAAGTGATAGAGCGCCATTGTGTTGCCATCGGTCGTGAACGGCGCGCTGGGGCGGGTGAAGTTGCTGGTGTAGCGCCGGATGTTGGAGATGCGCAACTCGTCGAAATAGCCGTTGTACGAGGGGAAACCGGAGCCGGCGTCGTGCTTCTCCGCGCCGATGACGAGATAGGGATCGCTATTGGGCCAGGCGGTGCTGCGGCCATCATTGTAGCTCACGTTGCCGCTCGGCCCGCTGTTGGTGGAGGCGTCGAGCGTGCCATCAACATAGATTTGCAGCGTGCCCCCGCTGCGGGTGACGGCGATGTGATGCCAGACGTTGTTGGCGACGACGGTGTTGCCGCACAGCGTCGTGCCGCTGCCGCCGACGCTCACCCCAAAGGCGATGCCGTCATCGGCCAGCACCACGCCGTAATCGCCGAAATCCCCGGCCCCGTACACATCACGATCCAGGATGCCGTTGCCCGTGATCCACCCCGCCTCCGCACCACAGTTGGCGTAGCCGTTGTTGTTGGCCGCGCTGGCCTTCATCCAAAACTCAAGCGTGAAGGCGCCGCTGCCGATGTCGGCGGGGACGGCGGGCGCGTCAATTTTGATCTTCACCCGGTCAATGTCATTCGTGCCGTGCCCGTAAAAGCGCAACGCAAAGCCGCTGCCGGGCGGTGAGGTGGCTGTGGGCGGGGGCGTGGGGCCGGAATAATCCTTGAGCACCACCGGCAGGTAAATGGGGCCGCCCGATTGCGCCACCGCCGCCACGGCCAGGCCGATCAGGCCAAGGCCGGCCAACACAAAAGCGAAACTGGATTTCCTCTTCATCGGGGATTGCCTCCTCAGGCGAGGAGTATAGCGTAGGCCGGTTCGACGCCGGTTGAATTAACGATGAGCAACATAAGCTCAAGGGTTCGGGGTGAGGGGCTATCGAATGATGAGCGGCAGATATACCAGCTTGTTGCTGCTCGCCAGGGTGGGTGTCGCCGTGGCGGTCGGTGTTGCGGTGGCGGTGGCAGTGGAGGTTGGTGTCGCCGTCGCAGTGGCAGTGGCGGTTGGTGTGTTCGTCGGTGTGGCCGTGTTGGTCGGGGTCGCCGTGTTGGTCGGCGTGTTCGTGGGCGTATCCGTGGCCGTGGCTGTGGCGGTTGCCGTGGCTGTCGGTGTGTTGGTCGGTGTGGGGGTGGGCGCGGCGCAACCGCCGCTGTAGCACACGGTCACCGAACGAATCTCGGGCGAACGCAGGCCGCTGCCCGTCGAAAGCTCGGCGCGATATTGCAGATACCGGCCCGCCGGGCTGGTGATCACCTCCCCGCTCACCGGGCTCGACCAGTCCGACCAGCTCACGCCATTGTTCGAAGTGCGCGTGCGGAACGTGACCGTTGTTCCGCTCGGCAGGTCGGTGACCCCCGAGAGCACCTCCCACGCCACGGATGTCCCGGCGTCGAGCGCGCACGAATCGAAGGCGCCGCTGAGGGCGTACTCGCCCGCGCGCACCCAATCGACGCGCATCGGGCTGGGGAAGTAGGGGGCGAAAGCACTTGGCTCCTGGTGATAGAGAAAGGCGTAGGTATCGAGCGTGGCGCTGCCGCCGGAAAACTCCTCCTGCAACACCTCGTCCACGTAAAAGCGCGTGGCAGCGGCCTCCCATTCAATGCGGAAGGTGTGATACTGTGTGAGGTCGAGCGTGGGGATATCGACATCCACCGTCGGCCCCAGGCCGTCGCGCCCGCGCACAAAAGTCGTGTTTGGGTTGGCGACATTTGGACCGCGGGTGACAAACAGCCGCAGCGCCGTCGAGGCGTTTTCGCCGCCCGGCGGCGCCACCGCGCGATAGAAGCCGAGGTCGGGCCAGCCGGCCGCGCCGCTGTGGATGCGTTGCTGCGCGCGGGTCTCAAAGACGCGCGGCACGATAGGTTGCAGATTGGCCTGTGAGCGGAGGTAATTCGCGTCGAGGGTGAGCACCCCGCCCGAGACGGTGGGCGAAACGGGATAGTCGACGCGCACCGTGCCGGAGAGCCAGAGCGTTTCGTTCACGCTGCCGCCGTTGAAGTAGTCCTCGACCGTCGCGGCCAGCCGCACCTCGCCGCCGCCGGCGTCGCTCACGACCGTGTTGTCGAGCGTGGCGCAGTTGCCGGTATCGAAATCACCCGCCGTCGTGTGCGTGATGGTTCCGCCGGTCTGCGCGCGGGCCGGCGCGCTGAGCGACCACCCGGCCAGCACGAGCAGCCCAAGACCAACCGCCGTGGCCAGTCGAATCAAAAAATGTTGGCGGGAGAGCATCCCGCCAACATTACTGGGTTAGCGTGCGACCCACACTGGGTCATCGGTACCGGCCGAACTGCCGGCCCCCAGCGTGCCGTTGTTCCCGGTCGCCGAGGCATCGGAAGCGAGTTGCCCGCTGCCCTCGTTGAAGCGCCACAGCCCGAGTGTGTTTGCATCCACCGCAAAGGTCGTGGGCGGCGTGAAGGCGGCGGTGTAGCGCACCGCGTTCGAGAGGCGGATGTCGTCGAGCTGGCCGGCGAAGTACGTGTATCCGGGCAGCCCGCCGAAGCGCAGCCACGGGCCCTGTGTCAGCGTGCCAACGGATTGCGCGGTGGCCGGCTGGCCGTTCACGTACACCTGCGCCGTGCCGCCGCTGTACGTCGCAGCGATGTGCGTCCACTGCCCGGCGGCAAGTTGGGTGGGATGCTGCACCGACGGCCAACCGAGGTTGGTGGAGAGCCACAGGGTGGCGCGACCGCCGTTCAGTTCGAGTGACCACCCGTTGTTGTCATCGGCCCCGGCGATGACGATGCCGTTGGCATTGTCAGCCTCGGGCCGCACCCAGACTTCGATCGTCAGCGGGCCGGTGCCGGTCGCCTGCCCGAGGGTGACGAGGTCGTTCGCGCCATCGAATTGCAGCGCGAAGTTGCCCGCCGCCGGTGTGTTTGTCGGTGTGGCTGTGGGCGGCAGCGGCGTGTTGGTGGGGGTAAACGTCGCGGTCGCCGTTGGCGGCAACGGGGTATCGGTCGGCGTGGCGGTGGGCGGAACCGGAGTGCTGCTCGGCGTATTCGACGCCGTGGCGGTGGGGCCAACGGGCGTGTTGGTGGGGGTGCTCGACGGCGTCGCGGTCGGCGGCACAGGGGTGGACGTCGGCGTCGCCGTGGCCGTCGGCGTCCACGTGGCGGTGGGCGTGTTTGTGCGGGTCGGCGTGGGGGTCGAGGTCGCGGTCGCCGCGGCGGTAAAGGTGGGCGTGGGCGTCGGCGAACCGTCGGGGCCGATATAGGTGTTGCGACGCGACTCGAAAGCGTCGAAGAACGTGACGCCGCGCGTGCCGGTGTCAATGTTCGCCACCGCGCCCAGCCGCACGCGGTCGAGGCGGCGCGTGTCGTTATCCACGGTCGCGAAGGCCGCCTGCTGCACGCCATCCACCCAAAAGTTGAGGACGCCGTTGTTCGCGCCGGCGGCTGTGGCCGCGCGCCATTCGAACTCCACAAAGTGAGCGGCGTCGCTGATGGTGACCCAGCTGCTGGTCGCGAAAGTGCTGGCGTCGTTGCGGATGGCGGCCCGCAGCGCGTACGCGCCGCTCACACGCCCGAACTCCAGCCGCATCACGACGGTGTTCGAGGCATTCAATCCGTAGAAAATGTAGTGCGCGTCCGAGGCACCCATTGGAATGCTGTTCGGATCGAAGTAGAACCGGGCGCGATAACGCGTTTCCGCGCTGGGCGTTTCATCCACCACGTAGATGGCGTTGTTGTCGTTGATGTTCGCCCGCAGGCCCTGCCCGCCGACGAGCGCCGCGGTGCTCGCCACGCTCAGGCTGCCCGCATCAGTCACCGACGACGACCACGCCGCCAGCGTGCCGGATTCAAATCCGTCGGCGAAGATGAAGTCGGGCAGGGGAGTTGCGGTAAAGGTCGCCGTCGGCGGTGCGGGCGTGTTCGTCGGTGTGCTGGTCGGGGTGGAGGTCGCCGTCGGCGGTGCGGGCGTGTTGGTGGGTGTGTTCGTCGCCGTGTTAGTCGGCGTCGGCGAGGGGCCGGCGGTAGGCGTGTTGGTCGGGCCGGCGGCGGCGTAGCTCACCACCACCTGCTGCACCTCGGGGGATTGCAGCGAGTTGGTCGTGGAGAGTGATAGGCGATACTGCAGGTAGCGCCCGTCGGGGCTGAGGATGGTGTTGCCGCTCGCGGCCTGCCACGCCGACCAGTTCACGCCATCCACCGAGGTGCGCGTGCTCAGGGCGAGGCCGGTCCCCGCCGGGGTGAGCGACGTGAGCGCGAGCGTGGTCCAATCCACCGTCTGCCCGGCGTCGAGCGCGCACGAGTCATACGTGCCGCCGGCCGCATACGCGCCGGCCCGCACCCAATCCACCCGCATCGGCGCGACGTTGTAAACGGTCGATGGGGTTTGGTGGTACAGCATCGCCCACACATCCAGCGTGTTCACGCCGGGGATGGTGGTGCGCTCGGTGCCGTCCACGAAGAAACGCGTCGTGGTTGCGTCCCACTCGAGGCGATAGGTGTGATACTGCGTCAGGTTCACACCGGCGATGTCGTTTTGATACAGCGGTTGATTTTCATTCCCGTCGCGGCCCCAGGCCTGGAGTTGATTGGTGTCGGTGGCGAGGAAGATGCGGACGGCGTTGGTGTTCGGATATGTGCCGTTGTACGACAGCGGGGGCAGATCGCGATAAAAGCCCAGGTCGGGCCAGCCGGCGGGGTTGCCGTTGGTGCGGATGAGGGCGCGCGTCTCGAAGAAGCGCGGGCGTGTGCTATTGAAGTTGATCTGCGAACGCAGCCAGGCCGCGTCGAGGGTCAGCTCGCCGCCGGAGACGCTGGGCGGCACGGTGTACCAATCGTACACGGTACCCGTGAGCCAACGCGAGGTGTTAACGGTGCTGCCGGAGAAATAATCTTCGAGGGTGGCCGCGAGCCGCACTTCGCCGCCGTTGGCGTCGCTCACCTGCGTGCCGGCGAATGTGGCGCAGCCGGCGCCGAAATCACCGGAGGTGGTATGCGTGAAGCTGCCGGTCTGCGCATGCGCGGCGCGCGTGGGGGCCAGCGCCGTGAGGCTCAGGGCCAGCGCCAGAACGAATTGACCGAGGCGAACCGCGCTGTGAGAGTGACGAGACAAAGTCATGTTGGCCTTCGCTGAGTGGTCGGGCTACGGAAGCCCCACTGTGCCGTATTCCAAAACTTCGCTCGTGCTGAAAGTCTGGAGGTAAAGCGTCGCCGGGAGGTTCCGGGCGATGCCGGGTTCTTGAACTGAAAAACGCAACTCTTTTGCGCCGGGCGCGATGGCCGAGCTCGCGCTCAGGAGCAACGCTCCCCGCGCCACACCGCGCGCCTCGGCATCGGTGACGGCTGATGGTTCCCAGGTCCATCCAACCTCGCGACCGAAACCACCGGACGATTCGGGCTGGGCCGCCCACCCCTCCGGCAACGTTACAAGCACGCTGCCACCAGCGGGGATGGGTTGTGCGGTCTCGAACGACACCGTCACGATCTGCTCCGCGCGCTTTGCGTTCAGCGCAACGAGCGGCATGCCCGGCGTCATCTCGGCCACGGCAAGGCGGTGCGCGTTCGGGCGCGAGCTGACGGTGTACCACATTCGATAGCTCACACCCTCTTTCAACACCCGCGCCACCCACACATCGTCGGGCACGGCGGCATATGGGTCGTCGGCCCCGCTGAATGCCGCAGCCAATGGAGCGGGCCGCCACCAGCTCACCCCATCCGCTGAAGCTGCATATCCCAGCGAGAACAGCCCATCGTTCCCCCAGGCCTCGTACCACATCCGAAAGAGCGCGCCGTCTTTAAGCACGAAGGGCACGCCAACCGAACGGGTGTTGTATGAACGCAGCCAGCCCGCCGTGAGCACCGCTTCATCTTCCGAATCGCCGGGCACGCGCGTCCACTTCAATCCGTCGGCCGAGACAGCATGCCCGATACCAAAACGATAGTCGGGCGAGGTGCGCAACCCCTCAAACCACAGGCGGTAACAGTCGCCGCCCTCAGACACCCCCACACACGGGGCGCGATCTTTGAGCACGCTCAGCGACGGCAACTCATCCCGGTCGAACACGCCTTCGCGCCCCGACTTCGGCAGCACCGGCCTGGTCGTTTCACGTGTCCAGTTGAGGCCATCAATCGAACGTGCCACCCCAATGCCGTTGGGCTGATGCTCTGCATTCAGGCCGGCATACCACATTCGAAAAACATCCCCTTCCTTCAGCACGGAGGGCATGGTAACGCCGCCGCCATCAAATGCCTCGGCCGCGCCCGCGCCAAGCACACTGCCGCCGGGCAATGGGCCTGGCACGCGCTGCCAGCTCAGCCCGTCAGCGGATACAGCATATCCAATTTGGCGGGCCTCGCCCACCGTACCCACGTACCACATACGATAGCACGTTGCGCCGATCGGCACACCGGGACACGGGGCGCTTTCGGTTGTGCGATCTTTCAGAATGCTGGGGCCATAAACCTGTTCGGCGTCGAAGGCTGTCCCCTCGCCCCCGCAGCCATTACCCGAGACGGTGAAGACCGCGCCATCGGCGCATGGGCCGGGCACGTAGGCCCACCCTTGCGGCCTCGAGAGCGTGCGATACAGGTTGAGGGCCAGCCCGGCCAGAACGGTGGCGGTGGTCAGCGCAGCCAAACCGATCCAAAAACGATACCGGCGCATCACGGGCGCCTACCCGGCCGGTTCGCGCTTCCGCATGCGTTTGTAGCGCGCGTTGAACTGCTCGGCGTCCACGATCTCAATCTTGGCCGGGATTTTGAAGGTCGGCAGTTGCTCGCGGCAAAAGGCGCGCACGCGTTTCTTGAACTCGCTAGCATCTTCGGGTTGGAAGAGATTGAAGCGCGCAGTGACGATGTTTCCGGTGATGGGGTGTTTCTCGCCGGCCACGGTCACATCGCGCACGTTGTCCATCTGCAGCAGCACGCTCTCGACTTCGGCCGGGTACACCTTCTGCCCGCCGACGTTGATGATCTCGCTCTGCCGGCCCAGGATGCGGACGTACTCGCCATCCACTTCGACCATGTCGCCGGTGTTCATCCAGCCCTCGGCGTCGAAGGGGCTGGGTGCGTTGAGGTAGCCCAGCATCGCGCTTTTGGCCCGCACCCACAGAATGCCATCCACGATCTTGGTCTCGAATCCCTCGCCCCCGACCTTGACCCACAGTGAGCGATTGTCGCGCGACTTCGAGCGCAGGATGCCGAGTTCGGAGAGGCCGTAGGTTTGTTGCAGCTTGACGCTCGGAAACAGTTCAGCGATGCGCGTGAGCGTGCTCTCGGGCATCACTTCGGTGCCGTAGGTGATGAGCTTGAGCGACGACAGATCGTGCCGCATGTACGCTTCCGAGATGAGCAGCAGGTTGAGGAAGGTCGGCGAGGTGGGCAGCATCTCCACGTGATACCGCTCAACCGCCGCGCACACCACCTCGGGGTCGCGGGCTGCCACCGACACGATCGTGCCGCCATTCGAGACGGTGTACAGCAGCGTGTTGATGCCGCCGATGTGGTCGAGCAGCAAAAAGGTCAGCGTCGTCATGCGCTGGCGCTGCACCTTGAACTTCTCGAGCAGCGCGGTGAAGTTGTGCAGCGCGGCCTTGCTCTTTCCGGTGGAACCGGAGGAGAAGAGGACGAGCCCCGGTTCGCCCGCGGCCCGCAGTTGCGTCGTGAGCGGGTTGACGACGGTCACCGCGCGGGTTTCCCAACTCCAGCCGTCCTCCCCATCAAAGCTGATGACGACCTCGACCTCGGCGATGTCCATGAACTCGGCGCGATGCGTTTCGGCGGCGGCGGTCAACGGCACCACAATCGCGCCGCGATGGATGAGGGCCAGCAGCAGCGCGCAGGCCTGCGGGGTGTAGTCGCCGCACAGCGCCACCACGGTGCCGGGCCGCAGAGCCTGCCCTGAGCGTGCGAACGAGTTCGCCGGCGAAGGGTCGCGGTCGGCGAAGATGCGCTCCCAGCGCGCGACGCCGTCGAGCAATTCGCCGTAGGTGATTTTCTGATCCGCCCACACCAGCGCCGCATCGCCGCGCCACTGGCCCATGCGCTCGAATAGCCACTCAATGCCCATGTAACCCTCCCAAAATAATGACCTGCCCGGTGATGAAATCACTCTCGGGCCGAATGAAGAAATCAATGACGTTGGCCACATCCTCGAAGCGCCCCAGCCGTTTGATCGGCTGCTGTCGCAGGATGAGGTCGAGTTTGTCCTTCGGCACGCCGCGGATCAGATCCGTGTCGATGGGCGTGGGGGCGACGACGTTGCAGGTGATGCCAAACTCGGCCAGCTCGCGCGCCAGCACCTGCGTGTACACCGTCACCGCGCTTTTGCTGGCGGCGTAAATCGCCTCGCCCTCGAGCCGCAGCGGCACGGCCACGGTGCTGAAATTGACGATGCGGCCGAACTTGTGTTTGCGCATGAGCTTGGCGGCCTCACGGCACACGAGGAAGGTGCCGGCGAAGTTGGTGGCCATCAGCTTTTCCACGGTGCTGAGGGGCGTGAGGAGGCTGTGATTGAGCGAGGCCACCCCGGCGTTGTTGATGAGGATATCGAGCCGGCCATGCCGCTTCTGGATCGAGGCCAGCATCGTTTTGACGGCGGCCTCATCGGCCACGTCGAGCAGGTGGTGGGTGTAGCCGGCGGCGTTCCACTCGGGCGCGTTGCGGCTGCAGCCCTCGACAATCATCCCCTGCTGCAGAAACTGCTCGGCGAGGTAACGCCCGATGCCCTTCCGCGAACCGGTCACCAGGACGACGCGCTTGTCCATGGGAATGCTCAGGCCTGAATCTGTTGCAGGACGTAATCCGTCAGCGAGCGCACCGAGCGGAAGGGGCTGTTCTTCTGCGACATGGCCCGCTCGTCAGCCAGCACGACCGTGACGTCATGCTCGTCGGCCAGACGTTGCTCGATTTCGAGGATGGCGGTGACCAGCCCCATCGAGTCGAGCACGGCCGATTGGCCGATGAGAAAGGTGTCTTCGGTGACCTCGGTGGTGGGCGGCTCGGTGGCCATGGCCAGAGCCTCGCGGACGCCGGCTATGACGATCTCCGCCACAGCGGCGCGATGGGGTTTGCTTTGTAGGCTGAGTTCAGACATCGTTCGTTCCTTGTGGTGCTGTGCCGCTGGATTATAGGGGCTTCCCAGCGACTCCCCGCTAGTACCTTCCGCCCACGAGCGCGCGAATACTCCGCAACGCGCTGACACCCTTCGGTCGTCCAGTGCAGGTGGCGGGGAAAGTACGGACACTCATCCATTTCTCGCAACACCGGGCGCAAAACGTAAAAGGGAACTTCGACCTCAGGCGCTGAGGCAATTCAAGGTCATAGCGGGTGCTATCCGGCACGGTCAACCGTGCGGGAATTGGCGCGGTTGCCCTTTCCATTTACCTGGCGTCCTGAGCGGAGCGGCGCGGTCGAAGGACAGCGTACACCAAACAGGAATTCGCCCCAGGCCAGGCCTTGCGGCGCGCACTCCTGCACCGGCGCCGGCACGAGGAGGATGAGGAGATGCGCCTCGTGTTGTTGCGCGACCGATTGCAGACGCTGCAACAGACTCCAACGCAATGGATACACGAGATAGACCTGCGGCAACAGGGTGAAGCACCGCCATGCCGGTGAGAAGTAACAGAGCAACTCCGGCGTGACGCGCACCCCCCGGCAGGCTGAGGTAAAACCCGACTCAGAGGGATTGAAGCCGCGCCCGGCTCGCGCCGCAACAAGCCCCACGTCAACCCGAAGCCGCCCACGATGAGAGACAACCGCACGCCCACATCGCCGAACCAGCCGGCGTACGGCATTGCCCGCGCACGGATACCCAAAGACGCGCTCGACAACGTGGTTGAGGCAGATATCGGCCAGCGCGAGGCCATTCATCCCATCCGCTCACGCGCGGGTTGCGGGGTGATGGCGGCCCTGATCGTGTTCCGGCGCGCGCGCCAACGCCGGCCCCAGGCCCACACCAGCGCGCCCATCCCCGCCACGGCGGCTGAGCCGAGACCAAGCGTTAGCCGGCGATTGGCGCGCGCCCAACTCATCGCCGGTCGGGCCGTGCAGCGCGCCGGCGTGAGGAAATCACTGACGATCTGTTTAGCCCCGTCTGCGCTGCTCAGTGGGAGGGTGCGAACCGACTGGATTTGCGACGTGCCAACCGCGTCAGCCCGCGCCCAGGCGGCCAACCGCACGAAATAAGCCCGGCCGGGCTGCAGGCCGTCAATACCGATCTGTCCCGATCGAGACAGGGGTGGCGGTACATTGGCGACCTCGTTGACAAACTCAGCCGAGTCGCCGAGCCAGGCCTGAACGTGCACCTCGCGGTCCGCCTCCCAACGCACGCTGAAGCCGGTATCGGTCGGGTCGAGGCCGGCGATCACGATCGCGGGCGCGTCGCTCGCTGCGGGGGTCGGAGTGGCGCGCTCCGATTCGGTGGGCGGATCGGCATCGAGGCGCAGCGCCTCATCCGGCGTCGCTGGGAGCAGGCCCATATCCGCCAGCACGTTGCACGTAATCTGTTGCACGCGCCGATCAGGCTCGCGCAGCGCCAGCGCCCACGACCATTGCAGGGTGCCGGTCGCAAACACGTGCGCGCCGCTCGGCGCAATGGAGCGCGCGGTGTGCGCCTGAGCGCCCCGGGTGAGGCGCTTCTTAGAATCCCCGTCGTCGGTGAGCAATGCGCCGTAGACCGGCGAGGCCGCCAGCACCGTCACCGACTCCGGCGCGGGCGCGGCATCCCACTCCCAGCCTACCAGTTCGCGGCCCACATCCACAAACGTCCCATCCGGCAGCTCCTGCAGGCCGGTGTAGCGGAAGGCCCGGTCGCGCGCGCGGTCGGCGTCGAAACGCAGGGGGAAGAACGCGCTGTCGTTGTCGCCGATGTACTGCACGCCGAGCAGCGCAGCCTCGGGGTCATTTGCGCCCAGCGCGTCGCGCCACGTTCCGGTGGGTTCCCCGCTCGGATCGGGCGGGCCGCCTTCCGTGTTCTTGTAGCACACGATCGTGCGGTCGGGCTGCCCGGAAACCGGGTCGGGCTCAAGGCGGATGCGCCAGTACGAGCAGTTCGCGCCGGAGATGAACAGGTGCACCCCGGCCTCGCGCGCCGCCGTCACCGCCGCGCGCATCGATTGCGACCAGTATTCGTCGTGGCCCATCGAAACGAATGCGCGATGAGCGAGCAGGCGATTGTGCGCGCCCGGCTGTCCCCAACCGTGCACATCCAGGTTGGTGCAATACGATAGATCGTAACCCTGTGCTTCGAGCCAATACAGCAAGGGGAAGTCCACCCGCAGCAATTGGCTCTGGTCTTCGAGCGGGGCGTTGTACGGCCGATTGAGCGAGACCTTGACTGCGCGCGGCGCGCCGCTGACCGTCGCGCACTCATCGCTGATGTGGCTGTACAGCGACTTGCCCCCGTAGTTGTTGTAGGCGTGATAGGTAGTGACGGGTTGCTGGCACAACAGCTCGGCGGCGCGGCTTTCGTCGCGCACGGCAAACACAATCGCGCCCTCACCGCCGGTATCGCGCCGGGTGAGTTTGGCGAGGTAGATCCCACTCACCCACTCCGCCGGGATGACGAGCGAGTGCGAGACGGACCAGTTCGCGCAGCTTGCCAGGCCGGTGCCGGGATCGCGCCACGGCTCGGGCTGCAGGGTGCCCGGCAGGCCGTTGAACTCCGCGACCCGCCGCCCGCCCGCGCCGCCGTAATAGCCGAGGCGATAGAGGTGCAGATCGAAGACGGCGGCCGAGGTATCCACATGAAAATCCAGCCGCTCGCCCGCGCTGACACTGGTGGCCGAGGCATAGCCGAGGATGTCGTATTGGTAACGCGTAGGCCGCCAATCGGCGTGGCCGGGCTGTTGGTTTTCGACGACGATGGGGTTGCTGCGGTCCGTGGCACGCGGGCGAAAGAGTGTACCGGGCAGGCCGACGGTCTGCGATGCCGCCTCGGCGCGGGTTGCCGGCGCCCCCAGCGGCGGCACGACTGCGCCGCCGGCCAGCCACAATCCACTCTGAAGAAAACGGCGGCGCGTGATCCGAGACACGGTTACCGATTGGCGATGTACAGAGTGTAGCCTTCGATGGCATACACCGGTGCGTAGCGGGCCGCGAGTTTCGCGGCGGGATAGGCATCCACCCAGCGGCCAAAGGGGCCGACAAGGACGTAGTCGGGCGAGTCGCTCTCGAAATCGTAGAACTCAGAGACAGGCGCGCCGCCGGCCCAGATATGATTGACCGCTTTGGGCAGGGCCGCTTGCGGGGGATAGGCGTAGTCGTGGTCGGTGAGAAACCCGACCTCCTCCTCCCATGTGGCGATGCGGGCCGTAACGGTCACATGGCTCCTGAGATAGGCCGCCATCGTCAACGGGGCGTCGAAGGGTGGCCACACGATTTGTTCGACGGTGCGCAACAAGGGCAATGCGATGAGGGCCAGCAACGCTGCTGCCCACACCGCCTGCCAGCGCGGCGCCCGCCAGTCGAGCACCTCGCGGTTGAGGCGGGTGGACCGCAGCGAAGCGAGCATGGCCCCGACCTCAAAACGAAAGCCGCCGGACAGAGCGTGAAAGACGCGCGCGACGAACAGGCTGCCGAGAGCCAGCGCGGGGAAGGCGTAGCGTAGCCACCCGATCGAGGCGGTGATGTACCACACCAGGTTGACGACGATAGCGGCGAGCAGGGTGGCCCATTGATGCCCGGCACGATCGCGCGAACGCGCCAGGTACAGCCCATACCCCAGTGCAGGCAGCAACAGCCCGAAATAGACTTTCGGTGTGACCAGCTCAAGCAAACTGCCGGTCATGCGTTCAGGCGCGAAGAGCAGCGCCGCGCCGGCCATGGCCTCGCGATACCAGCGCCAGTTCTCGCCGGCGGTGGCCGGACCCAGGTAGAGGATGAGATAGGCCTGCCATGCGCCGAAGCACATCGCCGCCATCACACCGGGGGCAAGCAATACCCGCCACGGCGCAGAGCGGTAATAGAAGTTGGATACGAAGGCGAACAGCAGCGCCGGCGCCAGCACGATGAAGTATTGGCTCTTGGTCACCATCGCTGCGCCGAGCAACAGCCCGGCGGTAGCCAGCCGTCGCCAGCTGCTCCGTTCCCACCCGGTGAACCACAGCCACAGCCCCCACACCATGAACAACAGGCCGGGCACCTCACCCAACACCTGTCGCCCATATTCGAGCAACGCCAACCCGCGCGTGGCGATGAGCAGAGCCGTGGCCACCCACGCAAACCGCCAGCCATGCAACTGATGCGCAAGTCGGAAGAACACCAGGCTGGCGGCAATCAAATACAGCGCCATCACCACCCGCGCCTGCAACAAGCCGATGCCTGCCAATTTGAACACGGCGGCGATGGGGAGCAACACCGTCGGGCCGACGCCTACCGTCGGGCCAAAATAGCGAAATCCATCGTGGCTGAAGTCGGCGTACACGCCGTAGCGCACCAGCGTTTTCGGAACATGCAGATGCGAGCCTTCATCGAACCACGTCAGCGGGTAATCACGGAGATTGATGAAGGCCAGGGCACATACAATCAACAGGCCAATGCCGGTGCCGACAACACGGGCCGGAAGACTCGACGGGTATGAGGCGGAAAGTGGAAGCAAAAGAGAGCCAGGTCGCGGCGTGGGGATAGACATTGGGCGTATTGAAAACCAACTTCCTCGCTGGTTTCGTCTGGCCCATGATAGGGGCTGGCCCGAGGCAGGCTGTATAGGAAATAGTTGTCAACCGGCGTTGGGGATAGTTGGCGCGCGGTTGGCCGAACAACACAACGGGGCAGACTGATCCGTCTGCCCCATCGAGCGAACACGATGTGAGTGGGCTACACGCTACGGCACAAAGCCCGCCGCCCACGTTGGGTCGGCGCTATCGGCGCCGGCCGCCGAGCCCAGGGTGGCGGTATTGCCCGAGGCGGAAGCATCAGCGGCCGTCTGGCCGGCGCCCTCATTGAAGCGCCACAGCCCAAGTGTGTTCGCATCCGGCGCGAACGACGCTGTGGGGCGAGTGAAGTTGCCGGTATAGCGCGCGACATTCGAGATCCGCACTTCGTCCAGCCGGCCATTGAAGTATTGGTATCCCGTCAAGCCGCCGATCCGCAGTTGAGGGCCCTGGGTCAATGTGCCGACGCTCGCCGATCCGGAGGCCACGCCATTCACGAAGACCTGAGCGCTCCCCGAGGCATACGTGCCGGCCACGTGATACCACGTGTTCGCCGCCAGCGGCGTGATGTGTTGCACGCTGCGCCAGCCTTGATTGGTGGAGAGCCACAGCGTCAACCGCCCACCGTTCAGTTCGAGCGACCAGCCCGCCGAATCATTCGCGCCGATAACGAGCAGGCCGTCGTCGTTGTTGACGCTCGGGCGCACCCAGG
>Ga0114938_1001322_pt1 | contig 17084 bp, 9 predicted proteins | sample AshMeaBigSpring_FD_88675 | JGI IMG/M metagenome (GOLD analysis project Ga0114938, IMG submission 88675) | Groundwater microbial communities from Big Spring, Nevada to study Microbial Dark Matter (Phase II) - Ash Meadows Big Spring | ecosystem: Environmental > Aquatic > Deep subsurface >...
CACCTTCTCCTAATCTTCTATAAACCCAATCATCATTAGAATTTTCTATTTCCCACTTTGTCACCAAGGAATCGGATACAAACACAAATCGGCTATAGTATTTTGACATTCGTTGACCGATCTCCAAACATTGCAAATCAATATAAGTTTTCAAATCGTGAATATTATCGGCATTCAAGGCATAGAAAATGCGTACGGATGCCGTATCCACTACACTCATCCCAGTTGTTTTTTTATAAGAAGGAATGCTAACTTTTCCCTGTTTTTGCTGAGCTAAAACGCAACCGGCAAGCAATAAATAACAATTGAAAATTAACCACTTTTTCATAAATTCTAATTCATTATTTGATTTTAAATCGGAACTTTAACAATGCACTCAGCGGTCGTAAATTGTAGCTATAATAATATGAACTAATATCGTTGTATGATGCTGAAACATACTTTTTAGCATTAAATAGATTGTTGACAACCAGTTCGATATCAACGAGTCTGTTTTTCCATTTTATGCCAGCATCGGCAAATGTGGTGTAACGCTGACCAGCTCTGTTATTATATTGATGTTCGATATTCATATTTACAGTGATTGTTTTAGTTGGAAAAATATTGATTCCGACAGTATGTGAAATCTGTTTTATAGATGGAAAGTCGGATGAACGTCCCACTAAATAACTTTGGCTCTTACCACCGGACAACGAATAGTTGAATCCTAAAAAGGAGAAGGGGGAAGCAATCAGACGAATGTTTGCCCCGTAATTACGAAAGCGTGAATTTAAAACATCGCCTTGGATAAGCTGTTGACCATTTCCGGTGTTATAGTTACCGGAGAATCTTAAAGTAGCTGACCAAAAGTTCATCCCTTTGCTGGCAATTAGTTTGATCCCATAATTATTCACCTCTGTTGGACTATCAATGGTTGTTTTTACAGCCATAATATTCTCATAATTGAATCCGTAAAGAAGGTTTTTCCATGAATAGCCGTAGTTTACACCCAAATGGACAAAGAAAGAGGTAAATATGTCTTTGTAACTAGCAGATAACATGGCATTAGCCGAACGCATCTCCAAAAGTTTATCTGCCGTATTTCGCATCAAACTTCGATAGCCATTCATGATAAATCCAGTGTAACTAGAGTTCATATCTCCGAAGTTACGACTAGCATCACCTGAGGCATTAAAAGTAAAACTGCGAAGCTCATATCTTAGTGACAAAGATGGCAGAAGACTCAATCGGTGGAAGGTGTCGTGAGTATTAGGCACCTTATTATTGTCGGTCAGAACATAATAAATCAGGGGCAGATTGAGGGTAGCTTTGAATGAATCGTTCTCGTAACTATAGCCTTGATATATTCCACTCTGGTAAGTATTGTACCAAAGATTGTTCTGAAAAGTAGATCCGAATAGGCGGTCAGATAGCTCCTGAGGTTTACCTGTTAGGTCCGTGTTTAGGTTACGAATATCGGCACGTCCCCATAAATCATAATCCATTCTGATTTTCTTGTATTTAAATCCATACGAAAATCTTAAGATAGATCCGAGATCTCTGGCCATCAGATCTTGATTCATCGACTCCAACTTTTCTTTGCCCAAATAATCAACCGGTGATACAGTGAGATCATGATGCCTTTGTCCGTATCCAATAGAGAAATATAACTTATAGGCGTTTTTATCTTTTGTCTTAATCAGATTTATGGTGTTGTCGATTGAAAAGAATGGTTGATTAAGATGCTGAAATAATTGAGTCGTTCCTTTACTTGCGCTATTCGCAGTAGTACCCGTTCCGGTGTCACTGTTCCAATTCGCTTGAATGTTAAAAGCATTATTAAGGTAATAATGTTCTTTATTAACGTTGATGCGCGATGCTATCTGCATATTATGTATATAGCTCGTTGAGGCTAGTTGCTCCTCAATTATCAGGTTTTTGCTAGAAGGAAGAAATTGCTCATATAAAGAATATCCCTTTTGCTCGATCTTATCATCATAATACAAAATATTTGTAGTCAGTTCCGTATCTTGGTTTCGTTTGATCAGGTGATTGGTTGTGATAGCGTGCGAACGATTATCGATATAACGTTTGGCAGGAACAGAGGGAGTTTGCGGCATCTGTATCTGCAACTGGCTGCTTGGGTTAATATAAATGCGCTCATAATCGTAATGAGTCCGAAAAACAGAAGCTACATCCTCCCCCGAATTATTGCCTTTATAATCCGTAATGTTTTGTGTTTTCTTACCGAAAAACATTGCATTCAGTTCGGCGTTCCACAGTAGGGGCTGATAGCCGCCACCCAGTGCCCCTGTAACCGTGAGTGTTCCTTTGGCGCTATCCTTCAACTTAAGGTTAATAGCCACTTCTCCGGTAGGTAGTTTTTGGCGTAGTGCTTTTATCGGTTGATGATTCTCAAGAACCTGAACCGCTGAGACCGCCTTCACCGGTATATTGTTGGTGGCGATTCCGTATCGACCTTGTAAAAGGTCCATATTCTCGACATAAAACTTACTTATTTCCTTTCCATTGAAAGATAGTTTTCCACTTTCCGCCACCTCAATACCCGGCATTTTCTTTAAAGCATCACCGATCACACGATCGTTCTGATCGGTAAAAGCACTTACCAGATAATCGATAGTATCTTTGTTTTGTCGGATCTTCTCAGCACGGACCATTACTTCTTTCAGTTGGACTACTTTTTCACTAATCTCAAAGTTCACTTCTTGCGATTTGTTGGCAACCACTTTGCTATGTTTGCCGATAAGCATACCGGAAACTTCCAGTTTCACACTATCAGCTTTCCCTTGATAGCTGATGGTGTATTCTCCCTTTGCATTGCTTCGCCCATATCCGGATATGATAGGCGATTTTTTATCTTGTACAGTGATTGTAGCTGAGATCGGATTACCCGATTTATTCTTAAGAGTTCCCCGGAATTGGGTTTGTGCCTGGCAACATAAAATAGGAAGGCAAAGGAATAATATGGCTCCAATTTGCAAGATTAATTTCAACGTAAATGAATGTGTTTTCATATAAGATTTACTTGTAATAGATTTTAAATATAAAACTAATTTATCTATTAAGGTGTATTTATTTTAAACAAAAACTTGTTTGCTAACAAAATATAACAATAGGGAACGTCTGTTAACTCCTTTGTAATAAAGATAAATTATTTACTAATCCGATTGATTCTGTTTTGTGATAACAAATAATTATTTACTATTTTGTTGTTAATGTTGCGAAAAAAAGATATTGCATTTATTGATATTTTATAGAAACAGAGTGAAGTAATATATGACGTCTCGATACTGTTTTCGCTCTTTCAGTGAAATATTTATGCTGATCAAGATAGAATATTTCTATCGATCATTTTGAAATTTTGGAGGTTTCAGTTTGAAGAAGTTTTTATAAATATATTAGATTCTCAACATTTTTTTATCTTCAATCGTGCAACACCTTGCACTTAAAACAAAACAAACCGTTGGACAACATACATTGCCAACGGTTTGCCTATTCGTATGCATTCATTGAAATTAGTGAATAGTTAAACAAACCCTGTCGTTATTCCATAAAATTCCCATAAAATTCTAAAAATACTGTTCAAGAATATAACTCAATCATAAATTTCCTCTTTTGGATTCATAATTTGTATTTTCTGACTCGATTCGGAACTGATGGCTACTATGCCCAATCCGCCGTTGACGTTCGTTTCAAAGATTACTGGTTCGCTGAATTGCTCTCCAAAGATATCAGAGTCAATTGTGTTGATCGCTTTAAAATAGCTGTATTCGTGTTTAGATATGCGTAGAAGTCGAATGACAACGTTGTCTAGATAATAGAAAGCTGGAATTGAAATATTTAATGTGTACGACTTGTCCTTAAAGAATTTATTACTAAAAATGCCATAATAGTTGTATACAGTCGATATGGCCGCTTCTTGATTATCGCTTGATGTAAGGGGAATTCCGTCCATCAAGACAAAATCGTTATCAAGATACATAGCAATGCGTTTTTCTAACTCGTAAGCTTTCACATACTTCGACCCTACTTTTATTGCCCATTCTTTACTTCTAATATAAGATTCTGGGACTAATCGATAATAATAGTCCTCGCCTTGTGAATGATCATCAATCGTTATTTTAAATTGATAGTGATTTTTATAGCCTAGCACTTCATTGATATATTCTTTGGGTGATACTTCAATCTTCTCTATGGGCGTTGGCGGAAGTATTTTTACCTCGGCCCACGCATGTTTGGTCTTTTCTTTTGTGCTGACATCAATTTTAATGAGATCATTCACCTTGAATTTACAATGAATGCGATATTTTGCTCCTACGTTATTTTTTATAATTTCCGATTGGTCGACTGTCTCTTTTAGATCACCATTTACATAGACTTTCACAATAGCATCGTTTGCTGGTGTAGCTTCGTAGGGGTCGCTATAGCTAACGTATACATCATTATTTATAGAGTCAACATTCAATAAAGCATTTATAACGAATCTTGAATCCTTGGTGCCAAAATCAAACTCAAGCTTGTTTTCACAAGAGGTTAAAATACTTATGAGAGCCAAGGCAACTGTTGCGGCAACTAATATATATTTATTCATAATCTTAGAGTTTAAAACTTATAAGTGTAAGTGATTGATGGAATGCATGGTAAAGCTGTAATCTTGTTTATATAAGGTTTTCTTACCTCTTTGCCGTTGATGTTAGTAGTCTCGTACTGTTTAACTACAAAGGTCGGGTTCATCATGTTATAAACATTATATACACTGATGTTCCAAGTGCGCATGCCGTGTTTTGTCTTTTTATGAAAATTGATACCTACATTTAGATAATGTGTTGCCGGTAATCGATAGTTGCATTTTTTACTGACATAATTCTTAGACTCAATAGAGGCTTGTGGCCCATTAGTGTGAGTCTCATTTATTTTATTGTAAGGCCTGACAATTGCAAATTCTTCTTCTCCAATAGTGATTGATCCACCGCTGTAATAGGTCCATGATGAACAAATGTCGATCCTGTCGGAAAATTTATGATTGAAAACCAGATTAAGATTGTGCCGTCTGTCATACTTATATGGGAATCTGTTACCGTTGTTGATTCCTTTGCCCGGGAATATACGGTCGCTTTTCGATAGTGTATAGGCTATCCATCCGGTTGATTTTCCTTTCGTCTTTTGTGCTAAAAACTCAATGCCATAAGATCGTCCTTTGCCCATCTCCACATTGTCTTGCCATCCAGTGGATATACCGACGAAGTTTGAACCATCTTTATAATCGAGCACGTTGTTCATCTTTTTATAATAAGTCTCTACCGAAAATTCCCAATTTTTCAAACCTTGATAGTAAGTTCCGAGACAATACTGATCGGCAGTCATCGGTTTGATGTTCTTCGTGATGGGCACCCATAAATCGGTTGGAAGCGACAAAGAAGAGGAAGTGAGCAGATGGGTGTATTGGCAGGTACGGCTATACGATCCTTTCAATGCTAAATCTTTCGACAGTTCGTATCGAGTTGACAAACGGGGCTGTATGGCATAATATTTTTTTTGTTGCACGAAGAAACTTGATAGGTTGACACCTGCGTTTATACTCAATTTGTCGGTGACATTAAAATCATCTTCTAAATAGGCAGAGATTTCGTGAGCAAAAATGCTCGGGTTGTTCTGTGTGGTATACAGTTCTTTGTTGATGATACCGTTGTCATTCTCTTCAGAAGCGTTCGTCATCACTTCAGGACGAAACTGGTGATAGAGGTAATTGGCCCCAAACCGAATGTGATGAGACGGGATAGGGTGATAGTCGAAATCTAAGTTATAAGCAAGGTCTTTGATTCCCGATTGATACTTGGAGTCGTAACGAGAAGTACTTATATAATCTTTATTTTTTGAGTTCTCGATATTGAAGTTTCTCAGATTGAATTGGTATCTATTGTAGGAGACAGTTGTATTACTGAATAATTTATTGTTGAAGATGTAGTTCCAACGAATTGCTGCGATGGTGTTTCCCCAATAAAAAGATGTCTTATTTACAAAATCGTTTTTGCTTTCCGGTACATATCCGTTGTTATAATTTTCATTAAGTTTATGTTTGAATTGATCTTCGCCTTTGTAAAAGCTGATAAATAGTCTGCTTCTATCCGAGAATCGGTGATTAATTTTGGCATTTATGTCATAAAAGTAATAAGCTATTTTCTCATCTTTCGACATGAAGGGATTTGCCAGAACGTCTAGGTAACTGCGGCGCGCCGAGATATTGAAAGATGTTTTGTTCTTTATGATCGGACCTTCAAAATTGATCTTGCTCGAAAGCAGTCCGATGCTTAGTGATCCATGATAACGATTCATATCCCCATCATTGGTTCGGACGTCGATAACTGATGATAAACGACCACCGAATCGTGCTGGGAAACTGCTTTTGAATAAGCTGACTTTCTTCACGGCTTCCGGGGTGAATACAGAAAAGAATCCAAAAAGATGATCGACGTTGTATACAGGTACTCCATCGAGTAAAATCAGGTTCTGATCGGGACTACCTCCACGGACATAGATCCCGGCACTGCCTTCTGCTCCAGCTTGTACACCCGGCATTAGTTGTAAGGTCTTCATCACATCGGCTTCGCCAAGCAGGGTGGGGGTGTTTTTGATATGTTCTATCGGAATATCAATTGCTCCCATTTGCGTAGATTTTAGTCCGGTTTCTTGTCGGCTCCCTTCAATGACTACTTCTTGCAGTAAGGTGTTGCTTTTTAGCTCAATATTGATCAATGTGTCTTTGCGTAACTCTAGCTCCTTGTTAATCGATTCGTATCCAATATATGAAAAAGCCAGGTTGCTTTTTCCCTCAGGAAGAGTGATGCTGTAAAAGCCGTAAGCATTTGTCGTTGTACCTTCCCGATGATTATTTTCAAAGATATTCGCTCCAATCAAAGTCTCTTGCGATGACTTATCGGTTAGGTATCCACTTATGGTAAAACGGCGGGGTGCGCGTTTGATTGTCTTTTTCTTTAAGATGATGTGCTTCCCTTTGATTTCGTAAGTGATGGGTTGGTCTTTAAAAAGGATATCCAACAGCTTTTCTATGCTTTTTTCGTGGAGTTGCAAACTGATGTTTTTAGTAAGTTTAACGTCTTCACCATAGACAAACGAATAAATACTTTTGCTCTCTAAGGTGCTTACAATCTCTTTAAGATTAGCATTCTTGAATGTAAAGATATACTCTTTCGTGGAATTTACTTGTGCCTGTATAGATGAGGCGATTAGCAGTAAAAGACCAAGTATGCATAATCTACTTGTTTGGATTCCTTTAATGGAAATTGTGATCCTGTTTTTTCGTTTAATCATGTTGGTAAGATTTAATCTATCGTTTTTATTGTTTTTCATTCTTTAATATTGTTCTTCAATCATCGCTTCTTTATTGTTGTTTGGGCTCGATCTTTATAAAGTCCTTTTCTACTTTATAATTGAAGTAGCCTGCCGACTGGAGTAGATCGAGTATCTCGGTCAACGTTTCTTGTTGCTCGAAGCGAGCAGAAAGTCTATAATTATAGAGTTTAAGATTACTAACTTTTATCTGGGTGTTGAATGTGTGCGAAAGTTCATTCATAATTTCACCCACGGGCATTTCTGTAAAAATCAACTTGTTCTCTTGCCAAGCGATCACGTTTTTAGCTTCGGAACTGAGCGATTGGCACACCAAGCCGTTGGCTGCACTATAGGTTGCACATTCGTTGGGCTTTAGTATGGTTTCTACTGTCTTCTGATGGTTGTACACTTTTACCGAACCTTCGAGTAGGGTCGTTTTTGTCGTTGGACTATTAGGGTAGGCATCTACGTTGAAATGCGTTCCCAAAACCTGTACGTTGATCTCCTGAGTTTGTACGGTGAATGGGAGTTTGGCATCTTTGCTAACCTCAAAATAAGCTTCACCTTCGAGGGAGACCACTCTTTCTTTATCGCTGAATGATTTGGGAAAGGTAAGCGATGAGTATCGGTTCAACTTGATCTGTGTACCGTCGGGTAGTTTGATTGATTTTGTCTCAGCCAGGGTTCGAATGGTTATCGTCTCAATCGGATTATTGATGACGTAGTGCCAAGTTAGGAGGCAGAGCAAGGCAACAGCAGCGGCTGATGCGAGTGCCTTAAATAAAATCGTCCGATAAAAGGGGCGGGGGAGATATGGAGCTAATTTCTTAAAGCTTTTTTCAGCAGAAAAGTCTCCGCGGGGTGAATGTGTCGCTGAAGTTAGCTGTTCTACAATCCGATCAATACCATTCTCGGTAGTTGGTTTATTGCTCATGTCTTTATTCTCTTTTTTTAATTCTGATTATAAAGACAAGAGTGATGGGAAGATTCCCTATTTGTTTTGCTGAAAATATTTTTTTAATTTTTCCTTAAGCCGTAAAGTTGCTTTCTGTACTTGAGCATCTACAGTCTTACGACTGATGTGATAAGATTCTGCTACTTCCGCATAGGTTTGTTTGTCTTCTTTTATAGCTAAGTAAACTTCTCTGCACTTAGTCGGAAGCTCTGATAGTGCTTGTTCATAAAGGTTGAAAAGTTCTTCATTGAGTAGTTCCTCCTCTGGGGAAGTTACTGAAGAACTGGTGTCCATGCATACATCCGTAAAAGTCTCTTTAGTAAAGACTTGTTCTTCGCGTTTCTTTTTCTCTAATAAATTCAGGGAAGCATTTTTGATGGAAATAAAGCAGTAGTTTTCCCATTCATTAATTTCATTCAGATTCTTTCTTTTTTGCCACACCGTTAAGAAGAAATCTAAAACCACTTCTTGTGCCCATTCGTCTTTTCTTACATAGTAATAAGCTATTCGGAACAAACGATTATAAAAGAGGTTGTAAAGCTCTCGGAAAGAAGATTGAGAATCGTGGTTTTGTATGTTATGAATTAATTTATTGATGCTTTCGTCCATTATTTCATTTTAAATGGGCGTAAATGTAATGTTTTATTTTAATTAATTCAAAAATGAGTCGACTAATTGACTATTTTTTAATAGTAAAAAGTATATATTTATATAAGATGTTTGTGAATTCGAATCCTAAAAAATATTCAAATAGGTGTTAGTGAAAGAATGGGTGAATATTCTTTTCTACATAAATAATTCTCTCTTTCTGTCTTTTCGAATTTTATCATCTGATTCTGTCTTAATTGTTATAGGTGGTATGTTCCTTAAAAATGGAATATTTGATTGTTAAATAGGAAGTTGCTTGATGTAAATGACTATTTATTACTAGTAAATGGAGAATTTATCGTTTCTTTCGTTTTTTGAGTTCTTCTGCAATCCTCCACTGAATGGAGGCTTCTACCTCTTGTCCTCTCTTCATCAAAGCATCACCAAAAAGTTCGTGAGCTTTCGGGTGTTCCGGTTTGATGGTGGTTGCTTTGTCAAAGTCGGCAATTGCTCCATCCACATCTTCCATTGCAAGACGAAGTTTTCCTCTGTTGTATACTGCTTTGAAGTCATTCGGACGGAGACTGACTGCCTGATTGAAGCAATCTGATGCTCCTGCCAGATCGTGATCGTTGAGCAAGGTGATCCCTTTGCGGATCCATGCATCGATATATCCGGGGTAAAGCTTGATCGCTTTATCGTAGTTGGCTATCGCAGCTCGCGAGTCGTGTGCCATAGTGATGCATTCGTTTCCCATCTGAAGATATTCCTGTGCATACTGTTTGAGGCATTCTTGCTGCTCGTGTATCTGTTGCTGAAGTTTTTTGTTCTTTTCTTTCAGCGTATTCACAATGCCCAGTTTCTTCTGAATGAAACGGCGATAAACCGGTTTCTCAATGTCGTATCGTGCATGGATAGCAATGAAGAAATGGTTTAAGCACTCTTCCATGTTTCCTTTATCGAAGGCGGATGAGGCTGCTGCATATTCTACATCGGCTTGAGCTTGTTTTAATGCTTTATCAATGGTTGCCCGATCGTTGAAACGAGTGGCAAAGTTCAAGATCTCAGGTTTCACAAACACATCCGAGCGGTTGATAGGACGTTTGAGTTGGATGCCTTCCAGCGAGGTACATCTACTCAATGCCACATAGGTTTGTCCGCCGGCAAATACTCCACCGGTAAAATCGATGATCGCACGACTGAAGGTAAGTCCCTGACTTTTGTGAACCGTGATGGCCCATGCTAAGCGGATGGGATACTGAATGAAAGTGCCCAACACCTCTTCTTCTACCTCTTTGGTCTCTTCGTTGTACCGATAGCGGATGTTTCGCCAAGAGTCTTTCTGAACATCACACTCCTTACCACTTTCGGTTGTCACGTAGATGATTCCTTCTGTCTCGTCGAACCCTGACACCACACCGATGGTACCGTTTACCCAGCGTCGTTCGATATCGTTCTTGATAAAGATGATCTGTGCACCCGGCTTGAGAACCAATTCAAGAGAGGTCGGTAAGTTGTTCTCCGGAAAATCTCCGTCGATAATTCCTTCGAAGGTGGTCGGATCTCCTGGGAGCTCGGACAGTTTCTTGGTGTTGATATGATCGACTGTATCTCTGCGGGTAGCAAGAGTGATATACATATCTGCATCCGATTCTTCAATTTGCGACCCGTAGCGGGTATTGAGCAGTTGGAGGTCGGCAGCATTGGCGATGTTGGTGCGGATATGATCGAGGACACTGATGAATACGGGATCAGACTGTCGGTACACCTTCTGAAGCTCAATGGAAACCAACTCGATCTGCTGAAAGACATGAGCGGAGAAAAAGTAAGGGGTCGGGTAGAAGCGGTTGATGATCTCCCGTTCGTCACTTTTTATGACCGGCTCCAACTGGAACACATCGCCTACCAGCAAGATCTGTTTTCCTCCAAAGGGTTCGCGAAGATTGTGAGAATAGACTCTTAATATCCGATCGATGGCATCAATGATATCGGCTCTAACCATCGAGATCTCGTCGATGATGATAAGTTCCACCTGTTCCAATAACTTTCGATGCTGTTTGGTATATTTGAAAAAGTCGTGTATGCGCCCTTTCTGCAGACCTAAATTCGGATCATCGGGCAAGAGCGGATAAAATGGAAGTTTGAAGAAACTGTGCATTGTACTTCCCCCGGCATTGATAGCAGCGATTCCCGTTGGCGCTAGTACAACGTGCTTCTTCTTCGTATTGGCGCATACATAACGCAAAAACGTAGACTTACCTGTACCGGCTTTTCCCGTCAGAAAGACGGATTGGCGGGTATATTGAATCAGATTCAGGGCGTCCTGAAATGCTGCATTCTGGGTATCGACAGTTTCTTTCAAGGGCTGATGATCAAATAAGTTCGAAATGCTTCATTGCTTTCCAGATGCCTTCTTCGTCGACCGATGCTGTGACATAATCGGCAGCTTCTTTCACTTTCTCTACAGCTTGTCCCATGGCGATGCCGATAGCGGCATGATGCAACATGCTGATGTCGTTCCCTCCATCACCAAATGCGATGGTATCTTTTAGATCCAATCCGAAATGACGGATGATCTCGTCGATCCCTTTCTGTTTGGTATTACCTATCCCGGTGATATCGGCAAAAGCCGGATGCCAACGACCAATCTCACAATTGGGTAGTGAGCCTTTTACTTCGTTCTCTTCCTCTTCGGTGATGAAAGGAGTCATCTGTAGAATCTCTCCCTCTATTGCTTGGTCGAAGTCGCTTACCGGTACTTCATTCACGTGCAAATGATCGTAAAAGATTTGGCGCACCAAAGCGTTTGGTTGGCAAACGGAGATCTGATGTTCTTTTACGAAGAAGCAAGGCGCACCTTTCTCTTGGCAGAACGTAGCCATCGTGCGGACTTCTTGTTCTTCAATGGCACTTTTATAGATTACCTCATCACCAACGAAGCAGTAAGCACCGTTCATGGTGACATATCCGTCGATCAGCGATCTTTTTTGTAGCTCACCTAGATTGTTGATGATGGCTTTGGGACGACCGGTGGCAATAAATATTTTATGGCCTTTGCTTCGTGCTTGTTCTATGGCATGAATAGTGGAGGAGGGAATAGTATGAGTCGTGAAACTAACTAATGTTCCATCTATATCGAAAAATAAAGCTTTTGTCATTTGTTCCTATTTGAATTGAGTACAAATGTACTACATTTGTGGAATATAACATAAACATTGGGTAACATGAAGTATAATTTTGATGAAATAATCGATCGTCGCGGAACGGATTCCGTGAAGTGGGACGGGGTACAGGAACGTTGGGGACGCAATGATCTGACTCCGATGTGGGTGGCTGATATGGACTTCCGCACGGCTCCTTTTGTGATTGAAGCTCTCAAGAAACGGCTCGAACACGAGGTGCTTGGTTATACGTTTGCATCTAAGGAATGGTCGGACTCTATTGTCAAATGGCTCGATGAACGCTATGGATGGCATATCCATAAGGAACATCTGTTTTTCTCTCCGGGCATTGTTCGTGGTTTGGCTTTTGTACTTCATTGTTTCACTGAGAAAGGTGATAAGGTGATGGTGATGTCGCCGGTTTATCATCCTTTCTTTCTGGTTTCACAGAAGAATGAACGCGAAGTGGTCTTTAATACTTTGGAACTGAAAGACGGACAGTATGCGATCGACTTCGATCGGTTTAGTCGGGATGTTCAAGGATGCAAAGTGTTGATCTTAAGTAATCCTCATAACCCCGGCGGTCGTGTCTGGACAAAGGACGAACTGGCGCGGATTGCGGATATTTGTTACGCAAACGGTACATTGGTTATTTCCGACGAGATACATGCCGACTTGACATTGCCTCCTTATCAACATCAGACGTTTGCGCTCGTTTCCGAACATGCGAAGCAGAACTCAATCGTTTTTATGTCGCCTAGTAAAGCCTTCAATATGCCTGGATTGGCTAGCTCGTATGCGGTGATTGAGAATAGTGAGTTGCGTAGGAAATTCAAAGCGTTTATGGAGGCGAGCGAGTTTGGCGAGGGCCATCTCTTTGCTTACCTAAGTGTTGCCGCAGCTTATAGTCATGGCACTGAATGGCTCGATCAGGCAATCGCTTATATTCAAGGGAATATTGATTTTACGGAACAATATCTGCAAGAACAGATTCCTCAGATTCAGATGATCCGTCCTCAAGCATCTTATCTTGTTTTTCTCGATTGTCGCCTGTTAGGTCTGAAGCAAAAAGATCTTGAACGTTTGTTTGTGGAGGATGCCCGATTGGCTCTTAACACGGGTACAACCTTTGGGGCTGATGGAGAAGGGTTCATGAGACTGAATGTCGCTTGTCCTCGTACAATCCTCGAGCAAGCACTCGATCAACTTAAAGAGGCAGTGGAGAAGAGAAAGTAAATTCACTTGAAATCAACAGAGCTCAGATGAAGTCAACTGAACTCAACTGAGCTGAGATGAAGTCAACTGAAACTTAACAGAGCTCAGATGAAGTCAACTGAAACTCAACAGAACTCAACAGAACTCAAAGTGATGTAGCAGAGTTCAATGGAACTCAACATAACTTTCCGACTGAGTTGTGGTTTTGATTTTAAACTTTTGAACTGAGATGATCTTGACTGTTCATTCATAAAAAAGCCACGGACGAAGCAATCTTGATTTGCAACGGTCCGTGGCTTTTGTTTTTGTGCTATTAATAAATAACCTTTAAGTTTTACTTTACTTTACTTGATATCGGTATTCTTTCCGAATATCAAGCTGTTTGATTAACGGATGAACGCACTCTTCTATATTCAGCCACTTCTCTAGATAAACATTAGCATCTTTATTCTTGAAGCCGTTAATAACAATGGTTAACGGTGTGATACCCAATTTATCGGACATTCTGCTTAAACCAAAGATCCAAGGCAGACCGTTGAAATAAGAATCATCTACCAGATCGTTGCCAATATATGCATTAGCGGTATCTCCTCGATAATCGATATAAAGACGAACTTCTTCCTCATCGTTCTGGATAGAAGGGGTACTAATCTCGTATACCGCTAAGTTCTCGTTATAATCGATGTCGCGAATGGAAGAGTTCTCAATAACACTAACCGGTTTTTTATTGCTGTCGTTCCAAGTATTGTCAGTTGTCCATATGAATCGTTGTCCGTTTTTAAGCAGAACTTCTACAACTGCTGTAACTCCTGCGGATGGTTCTGAAAGAGTCAGATCGAAACGATTCTCACCATTTTTCATCAGTTTACCGATCTCGGCGCGTACATACTTACCAAAAGAGGTAAATTGAACAGGTTCTCCATTGACCGCCGCTGTAAACGATGCTGTAGAGTAACAGCGTAAATAGGCTTTTTCTACAGGCGCATGAGTGATAAGTTGGAAGTTACGGTATACACGGTCTCCTTGTTCGGGCTTGATGCATGAAGCATTGGCCATTACTCCGACTTTCTTCATGACGGGTTGGAGCGTTGCTCTTGTACGGTGAAACGGACGATTGACGAAACCTGTGGGCCCGTAAAGACGGATGTTCTGGTCGGAAGCATTATCCATGATTGTCATATGCTGATCATCGTATACCAAGGCAGAAGGAGTGAGTGCAACAAAGTCTTCACCTTTAAAACGTCCTTTCCAAAGCATATCCGATTGCTTTTCGGTAAGTGTCACCAAGCGAATCTCTTGCTTGTTCTTTTGTTTGATGCGAATCACACAATTCTCTCCCGCTTTCAATTGAGAGATGAAGAAACGGTTTTTCTCTTTTCTATATGTACCGTTGTCTACGCTGATGGAAGCGATATTTGAAGCATCGATCAGGTATTCTCCCGGAATAGAATCGTCTTCGAAAAAGAAATAAGAAGTTACGCCCTTAGCCGTATGACTACAGATCGGTTGAGTGGTACTGTATTTCAGTAAGACCCCATTCAATGGTTGATTGAATGGCCATATGAAATATGTTTGATCGGATACCGTTACTTTCTTACTAGGAAGGGTGATTGTTTCTCCATCCAAATCGACAGTGAACTGTACCCCTTCGAAGTTTGGACGTTTATTTTTATAAAGGGTGTTCGAACAGAATAAAAATCCCGATCCGTTGTTCATACGTACTGCCCATTGCAAGTTCGATGTATTCTTGTTCGATGAAGGAAGATAGGCAGTAGCAGGAGCAAGTGCCGTACCGAAGTCGTTCATAAAGTAATTGAACTTTTTCGTTTCTTTCATCACTGCACCCAGCGTACCGTTTGCCCCAATGGGAGCTTGATAGTCGTAGTTCACACGTGGTTCGTTACCAAAAACAGACGATTCGCCAACAGGATTCACACCCCCCGAATACATATAATATCCCATCAGATTCACTCCACTTCCTAGTCGTAGAGTAATGTTTTCACCAGCCATCTCTTCAGGGATCACTGCCCGCCGATGATAAAAACAGGTTGTTCCTACTCCAATCTCACAAGTGAAGTAAGGCGATTTATTCAATTCTCCGGTCAATGATTCATGTCCATTCTCACTTACAAAGAAATCTTTTCCGATGATGTCGTTACCAATATTATCGGAGATTCGTTTGTAGGTGAAGTATTCAAAGTCACTGGGTTTAATTTCCTCTTTTCCCGAAGTAGTCCAAGGTGTTTCAATGTAGTAACCAGCATAAGGAATCAGTTCCCCTTCCGGATATTCAGTACTCATCCAATGGGTCATCGTGTAGAGCGGTACATCAAAGCCGATCTTGACAGCCATCTTTTTGAGGTTCATCATATGTGATTTTACCAGCCCCGATTTCACGTATTCGTTCTCAAGCTGGATAGCCATGACTGGTCCGTTGTCTTTATAAAAGAAATCTTTCACTTGGTTGTAGACAGATTGATACCAACGCTGCACATAGTTCAGGTATAACGGGTCGTTGGAGCGTGTTGCAAACCGACGGTCTTTGGTGATCCATGCAGGTAATCCTCCAGAGATGATCTCAGCATTGCAATAAGGGCCTATACGCAAATGTACCAATAATCCCAACTCCTTGCAAAGTGCAATAAACTGATGCAGATCATTGTGGCCAGTCCAATCCTGATGTCCTTCAAACTCTTCGTGTAAGCTCCATAGAACGTAGGTCGATACAATATTCACACCCGAAGACTTCATCTTCATCAAATGATCTCTCCAATATTTCGGGTTACAGCGACTATAGTGAAACTCTCCCATAACCGGAAGAACAGGAGTTCCTCCAATCTCCATGTATTGATTGTTCACTCGGATCTCTTTCCCTTTCGGTCCGGGGTTTCCCATTTGAAGATACTGGTATTCTGCCTTCTTCGAATTTCTCAGATCAATGGTGTACAGATCTTGAGCAAATAAAGAAGAGCAGCAAAAGAAAGCTAACAAAAAAGTCATTTTCAGTTTCATAAGAAGTAACTTTGTAATAATGTTGATGCAAAAGTAATTCAATATAAGCTTTAATTAAATGCTTTCAAGTATTAATTTCTCTACCATTATATTTTGTTGACTTTCTATCTCGATTTTTATTTTTCCATCAAGACAATTTTCTCTCGAAATTGGGATGGTTATACTCTTTTCTTTTTTTGAATCGAATTTAATTTCCGGTATATCTTCACACTTTATAATCCCTATATTGTTATTTTCAGATAAATTATTTAGATCTATTTTTAAATTCATGAGATTAGGATTTTTAACTTCAATATCAAGTGAAATGTGTTTGCCAATCCAATAAGATCCATTTTCATCTTGATACACTTCTCCAGAATTAACAGTATATTTGTATCCCTCTTCTTTCACTATATCAAGTTTGGGATCCCATTTTGTAGAACCAATCTTGGTGAAGTAGCCACCTGGTTTGATGTATAATAAATATTTATTTGTTTTTGATTCTTTGATAAATTTATCTTCATTATTAAAAAAGTTTTCTTTTAGCCATTTGTATTCAATTATTTGTTTTGGATTAAATAAATTAGTATTCATGTATTCAAGTAAGCTTGCGCGAAGTTGTCTACTAGACGGTCTGTTATTTAAACTATCTGTGATATTATATCCACAGATTAATAAACGTCCACCTTCTTTTGTTTTGAATTCAAAAATTGTGCCAATTTTATTTCCAAAGTGAAAGTCATTTACTGGTTGAACTATTGGGTAATAAGATTTTGGCAAATCATTTAGTATAAACCCTCTACCATTTTCACAAACATCTTTCC
>Ga0114938_1001323_pt1 | contig 17080 bp, 7 predicted proteins | sample AshMeaBigSpring_FD_88675 | JGI IMG/M metagenome (GOLD analysis project Ga0114938, IMG submission 88675) | Groundwater microbial communities from Big Spring, Nevada to study Microbial Dark Matter (Phase II) - Ash Meadows Big Spring | ecosystem: Environmental > Aquatic > Deep subsurface >...
AAATGAGGCAGGGCGCGTGCTTCTTGCCCTGTTCGAACATGTCGCGAACGCGGGAAGCGCCGACACCGACGAACATTTCCACGAAGTCCGAGCCGGAGATCGAGAAGAACGGCACGTCCGCCTCGCCGGCGATGGCGCGGGCGAGCAGAGTCTTGCCGGTGCCCGGAGGGCCGACCATGAGCACGCCTTTCGGGATGGCACCGCCGAGTTTCTGGAACTTGCGGGGATCGCGGAGGAAATCGACGATTTCAAAGAGTTCCTCCTTGGCTTCCTGGATGCCGGCGACGTCCTTGAAGGTCACCTTGTTGCGGTCCATGGTGAGCAGGCGCGCCTTGCTCTTGCCGAAGGACATCGCACCGCGGCCGGCGGACTTCATCTGCTGGCGGAAGAGGAAGAACAGTAAGCCGATGACGAGAATGAACGGCAGGAAGGTGAGCAGGGCGCTCTTGAGATAATCGGTGGTGCGGTCATATCCGGCCTTGGTTTGCACCAGTTGTTTCAAGTCGTCCGCGAGGATGGGGATCGAGACGGTGACGTTGAAGGGTGCCGGTTCAAGAACCTTGCCAGTGGCGGGATCGCGCTTGGCGACGAGGTTGGTGACCACCTCGCGGGAACCGACGATCACGGCATCACGCGACGCCGGGGTGGTGAGGACGCGCAGCGGGTTTTCCGGATCGGTGGCCTTGATCTCGCCGAGCGCGAGGGATTTGCGGAGTTCCGCGAGCGAGAGGGTTTCCACGTCGCCCTCCAGCGGAGCCTCGGTCGCGCTGGCGGTCTGCTGCATGCGGACATCCTCGCCGAGGAGGTCCCGGATCATCTCGCCTTGGAGATCGAGGTTGACGAGCACGCGGAAATCGCTGCGCTTGCGCTGGGCGTCCTTGGGTTCCACGAGCGGCGGAGCCTCCCAGCCGGAAATGGTGGCGTCGTATGCGGTGTCCGAGGTGATGACCTTGAGAGGGCGCTTCGGATCATCGGTGATGATGCGGCCCTGATCCCAAGCGAGGCGGAACTGGGAATAAGAGAGCGTGCGCGTCGTCTTGTTCATCGCCGGGCCGAAAAACGCCAGGCCGAGAATGACCGAAGCCACGGCGAAAAGCGCGAGCATGCGCCAGTTGAAGCCGCCGGAGTCGCCGGGCGGGCGGTTCTGGGAGTTGCCGGGAGGTGTGGAATTCGGTGAGTCTGACATGGCTGCGAAAAAAAAGCCGGGCGGCGGCAAGGAGCGGCTTGAAAGCCACGCCCGCCGGCGCGTCCGGGAGCAAGGGAGGATAACCGAAGTGATTGAAAAGCAAACCCCTTTTTTGCGCGGGCCTTGCGGGGCGTCGTCCGGTCTGCGTAGAACTCCGCCGTGGAGTCGCCGCAGCCGCAGAAAGATCCGATGCCCCCGGCCCGCTGGCGGGCACGAGTGCGGCGCTGGCTGCGGCTCATTCCCGGCGTCGGCCGCCTGCGCGCGCTGCGGCCCGGTGCGGATGCCCAGGTGGGCGTGCTGGTGGATGCCTTCGTCGCCTTCGCGACACTCGACGGCGAACTGAGCGCGCTGGAGGCGGACCTCATTCTCGACATGCTGCGCAGCGCGTTTCCGGAGGTGGACCACGGCTGGATGGGCCGCCGCATGCAACGCGCGGTGAGAAACCCGCGGCCGGTGCAGAGCCTGGCCGTGGAACTCAAGGACGCCTACGACGACTCCGGGAAACTGGCGCTCGGGCTGCAATTGTTCACGCTGGTGGATGCGGCGGGGCGCTCGGAACGGAACCGGGCGAGCTTCGAGGTCTTCATGCGGCGGCTCGGGCGGCCGGAATTCGGCACCGCGATCCTGCGGGAAATGCGCGGCGATCTCGAACACCCCGCGGACTCCGAACTGCCCTTCGAGCGGCTGATTTTCGGCCGGGACGGCGCGGATGTGCTGCTGCCTCCGGCGGCGGTGGATCACGAGTTCCGCGTCTATCGGGCCGGGGACCTGATTCTGGTGCGGAACACCGGCCAGGCTCCCTTGTGGATCCGCGGCCGGTCCGTGGAAACGGGAGCCTTCCTGCGGATGCGCGAGCGCCAACCGCTCGTCGTGCCGGGGTGGACGCTGAGCCACGAGGACCTGGTGTTTTTCCTCGACGTGAAAAGGACCGGCAACGCCCCGGCGATCTATCTGGAAACCAGCGACGCGGGGCTCACCGCCGAGCGCGTCCGCGGCCGCCAGAGCTCGCTGCGGGTGCGCTTCGGCCTGGAAGCGGAGGTGGAGGCGCTCAAAGACACCGATCTGCATGCGGGCAGCCGCGGGCCGCTCAAGCGCGGCGACATCGTCACCTGCCGCAACCACGAACGGCTCGGCGACGAATCCGGCTTCAGCCTCTCGATCAACGACCTGCGCCGCAAAGCCGTCCAGTCCGGCAGGCGCTTCCGGCTCACCGGCGATCGGCAGGAGTATCTCGTTTCCAACGACGCCTCCGCGCTGGACCGCGGCGACCTGCTGCTGGGTCCGAAGCTTTCCCCGAAGACCGTTCTGTTCATCCGCTATGACGCGCAGCGTGCGGAGGGCGAACTGGAGATCCGCGAAAGCAACGGCCCGATCCAAGTCGATGGCATGCAGGTCCGCCAGACCGCCACGCTGCGCGACGGCTCGCTGATCCGGCTCTCCGGCAGCCAGGCGGTGCGCTGCCGTTTCAGCGAGGGTTTTCTGGATGAGGAGCGCACCCTGATCGAGTCGCTGAGGGTCGAGGACCTCACGCATGATTTCGGCCCCGGGGCGAGGGCGCTGGACCACATCGACTTCGAGGTGAAACGCGGCGAGATGCTCTGCATCATCGGCCCGAGCGGCAGCGGCAAGAGCACCCTGCTGGCGGCGCTCTCCGGCCAGCGGGAGCCGACGCGCGGCCAGGTGAAACTCAACGGGATCTCGCTGTATGAGCGGCGCGGCCATCTGGTGCCGTTCATCGCCCACATGCCTCAGGAGGAGGCGCTCAATCCACAGCTCACCGTCCGCGAGCACCTCCGCCACGCCGTCACAATCCGCCGCCCCGCGCTCTCGCTTGCCGAGCATGAGCGCCGCGTGGACAGCATGCTCGCCGAACTCGGGCTGCAATCGATCGCCCGCCGTCGCGTGGGATCGCCCGGCGAGAAAACCCTTTCCGGCGGTGAACGTAGCCGCCTGAATCTCGCCCTCGACCTCGGCAGCCGCGCGGAGGTCTTCCTTTTCGACGAACCCATCTCCGGCCTGTCCTCGAAGGACTCCGAACACGTCGCCGAAACCCTGCGCTCGCTGGCGCGGGAAAAAATCGTCATCGCCTCGCTGCACCGGCCGGGAGCTCCGGTGCTGCGGCTGTTCGACAAGGTGCTGCTGCTCGACAGCGGCGGCCGCCTCGCCTACTTCGGATCGCCCGCCGGAATGGTCGGCTATTTCCGCGACGCCTGCGACGAACTGGGCATCACGCACCCCTCGGTGGCCTCCGCCTCGCCACTGGGCGCGGACTTCGTGTTCGACGTGTTGGAAACTCCGCTCAGCGCCATCGGCGGCGGCTCCAACACGGGTGCTGCGCGGCGCTTCCCCTCATCGTTCTGGCAGGAGCGCTTCGAGAGCTCCGCGCTGATCACGGCGTTGCGCAGCGGCGGAGGGCCGATCTCGCGCCTGGGCGAGCCGAAGGCCGCGGAGCATCTTCCGCTGCCGCCTAAGCCCTCACGCCGCCTGCACGCGGTGATCGCGGTGTTCTTCACTCACTTCCAGCGCTCGTTGCTATCCAAACTCCGCAACCGCGGGACGCTCTACAGTTCATGCCTCGAAGCCCCCATCCTCGCGGCGCTCATTTCCATCACGCTGCGTTCCTCGCCCGAGGGCTCCTACGAATTCGCCACCGCCCTGCACATTCCCGCCTACCTGTTCCTGAGCGTGACGGTCGCGATGTTCCTCGGGCTCACCAACTCCGCCACCGAGATCCTGCGCGACCGCCCGGTCCTGCGGCGCGAACGGAACTGCCAGCCCGGAGCCGCCTCCTACGTCGCGGCGAAATTCCTCGCCCTCGGACTCGTCGCCGCATTCCAGTGCCTCATCTATCTGATTGTGGGCAACCATTTCCTGGAAATCGAAGGCATCCTCTTCGACCACTGGGCCTGGATGACCATCACGGCATGGACGGGCACGGCGATGGCGCTGGTGGTTTCCGCGACCGTCAAGTCCGAGCGTGCCGCGCTCACCGCGGTGCCACTCCTGCTCGTCCCGCAGATGCTGCTCGCAGGAGCGCTCGTGCCCTACCGTGAGATGAACCACGGCCTGTTCCAGCGCGCCAAGGGCGTCCGCGACCGCGGCGGCGTGCCGGTGCCCGCCTTCTTCATGCCGCTGCGCTACGCCTACGAGGGCATGATCATCGCCCAGGCCGTGCGCAATCCCTTCGAAATCGAACGCCTCCGCCTGCAACGCCGCATCGACCGCATGCGCACGCTCGGCGACAGCATGCCGCCCGATGAAGCCCGGCGCTTCGAGGTCACCAAGGAGGGACTGCGCCGGCTGCTCGCCTCCGGTGCGGAAAACAAACGGGAAGCCGCCAACCTCGTCAGCCGCATCCGCCGCATCGCCGCCTCCGGCACGCTCATGGAGGTGGAGAGCATGAAGGTCTGGCCGGACGACGAGGAGAAGGCCCGCCCATCCTCCCATTTCTTCGTCAACGACCGCATCGACCTGATGGTGCGCGAGGCGGAGACTTTCCGCATCGATTACCGCAACAAGGAAAGCCGCACCGTCTTCCTCGCGCTGAGGAAACCCCTGCCATGGGCGGCCGACCCGTCCGCGATGAGCGTGGTCTTCAAGGAGCCGCCCGACGACATCGAGACGCAGCGCTACTGTTCCATCGTGCTCTCACTCATCGTGCTCGGCTGCGTCGGTGCCGCCATCCTCATCGTTTCGCGGCAGAACCGTCTGGTCCGTTAGAACACCTCAGGATGAAGTGGCTTTTCAGCGACTCTCAGAGCCGGAAATGGTCTTGGAGCGTCACTTTGGAGCCACCCGCCGCCGCACTCCGGTAGATCGCCTCGATGAGGGCCACGGCCCTGCGGGCTACCGCCGCGGAGGTGGCGGGCTCGCGTCCCTCGCGGATGGCGGCCGTGATCTCCTCGAAATTGCGCTGGTGCTGGAGGAAACCGATGGCCGCCGGGACGTTCGCCCCCAAACCTGCGGCGGAATGTTTCATGAACGAGGCGCGGACCTCGGCATCTCCGGGATGTTCGTCCCTGAAATCCCAGACCTCGAAGGATTCGTCGGCGAGAAACACGGAACCCTCCGTGCCCGAGAGCTGGATGCGGACCGGATGGCCTTCCCTTGACCAACAACAGGTGGAGCCCTCGATCACCCCGCGGGCACCATTTTCAAACTCAATGATGGCCACGCCGATGTCCTCCACCTCGATGCCCGAATGCGCGAGACAGGCCGTGTCCGCCTGAACGGATCTAGCAGGTCCGGCGAGGTGGAGCAGCGCATCGATGGCGTGGATGGCCTGGTTCATCAGCGCGCCGCCGCCATCGAGCGCGAGCGTGCCGCGCCAGGGGGCGGAATCGTAGTATGCCTGGTCGCGGAACCACTTCACGTAACATGAGGCTGAGGTGAGTTTCCCGAAGCGCCCGCCTTCCGCAGCCTTTTTGAACGCCTCCATCGCCGGGGTGAAACGGCGGTTGAGCACCGAGGAAAGCGTCTTCCCGGCGGCGGAAGCCGCGGCGATCATGCGGTCGATGCGCCCGGCCGTGATTTCCAGGGGCTTCTCGACGATCACGTGCTTCCCGGCGGACAAGGCGGCGAGCGCCGGATCGAGGTGCGCGCCCGAAGGTGTGCAGATGGTGACGATGTCGAGCTCCGGGTCCGAGAGGAATTCCTCCAGATCCGCGAACGCCCGGACGCCATGCGCGGAAGCGAGTCTTCCGGCACCCTCGGCACGGTGGTTGAAAACCGAATGCAAGGTGCCGCCGCTCATCGCCCCGATGGCCTTGGCGTGGACTTCCGCGATCATGCCCGAGCCGATGATTCCGAATTTCATGAACGAACCTTGGATCTCCGAAACCGGCCGGACAAGGGAAAGAACCCGGGCGACAAGCCGAGGATTCCGCTCGCCCTTGGCGCGGTGCCTGCTCATCCTCGCGCCGCCCACGCCGGGCGCCCGAAGACCATGCCAAATCTCAAGGATCGAATCGGTTTCACCCCAGCAGGCCCCGCCATCGCCTCCGCCGAGGAGGAGAACCGCCTCCGAGAATTCGTCAATCTCAAGCTCGCCGCGCGCGGTTACCAAATCGTCGGCGACGAAGAGGATTACCCCTTCCTCGACCTCGGCCGCTCGTTGATCGCCAACTTCCAGGAAAAGACCCGCCTCTTGTCCGACTATCTCTGCCCGGTCGACGCGTCGATCGACGCCTTCCTCCACGATTACCTCGGCCCGGAGATCGTCGCCGAGGTCTTCCCGGACCGGAAGCACCTCATACCCGTCGGCGCGCTGGTCACCGAACGCCACGGCATCGCCCGCATGCTCTCGCTGCCGCCGGACCAGGATGAGTTCAAGTCCTCCATCCTCAGCTCCTACCGCGTCCATCAGGGCGTCTGCCACAATCCCGCCAGCGACCGCCGGACCACCGAGGGCGTCTTTCACGTGACCGAAGGCGGCCTGCCCGTTCCCGCCGACAAGAAATCGGTGCCGAAGATCGCCTTCGCGAATCTCCTAAAGCGCGCGCTCAATCCGCCCGAGGATCTCATGACGCTGCCCTTCACCGGCACCTCCCCTTCCCCGGCGCGGGTCTTCGTCTCCAACCTGCTCCGCCCCGTCATCTGCCCTGAGGTTCCCGGCGTGGCGCTCGAAAAATCCATGGAGGTCCGCTTCTTCGCTCCCGGCAACCTCGTCAGCAACCTGGACTTTGTGGAGAGCATCTTTGGAAACGCCGGGGATCCCTACCTGCCGGACAACGACGCCCGCCTCGATGCCGACCACTGGTCCGGCCACACCGGCTGCGTCATCCTCGCGCCGCACCTCGTCACCTTCACGAAAAAGGAACTCGGACTCCCCAACATCGCCGATGCCACCGACCGCCAGAAGCGCGACGGCATGTGCTGGACCCACGAGCACGAACTCTACAATGACGGCGGTGCCTTCAAGATCACCTGCCGCGACAAGCGGGGCGTGGTCGTCACCCTCATCGCGGACAACTATTACGGCTACTGCAAGAAGGAGGTGAAAACCCAGATCAGCTACGCCGCCAACCTTTTCGGCAACGCCGAGGAGGAACACGCGGGGGGAGCCATCGCCTTCCCGAGCTTCGACCTCGGCGAGGATTTCTCGCTCAGCGACTACGCGCCCACCGTGGACCACCGCTTCGGCGGCGTGATCTCACGCTACTCGAAATTGTTGGACCTCCAAGCCGAGGGCTACGGCATCGACAAGCGTTTCCGCGACATCTACTACGTGCCCGAGGACGTCCGGATCGACCTCCACAGCCAGACGGTCACCTGGAGTAACGCCGAAGGCCCCCAATCCATTCCGCTCCAGCCCGGCATCACCTACGTGCTCCCCTCCGGCTACAAGGTGGAGATGGTCAAACCCTCCGAAGGCATGCGCTGGCGGCTCATCGGCACCAATGCCGAAGGCACCTTCTGCCACAAGCCCTGCACCGTCTCCGGCGGAGGCAAGTCAGAGATCTCCAAATCGATTTCCGACGCCATGATTACCGCCTCGCTGCTCGTGCGGGACCTCCAAAAGGACTTCGACGCGGCGGAGGCCATCATTCACCGCAACTTCGAGGACCGCTATCCGGAACCTCCGGATCCCAACAAGCCGAGCCGCCCGCTGCTCAGCCCGAAACGTTCGCTCGGCTCCGTCATCCGGCTGCTCACCCCCAGCCCCACCTTCACCCCCGAATACAACGCCTGGGTCTCCAGCATCAGCAGCTCTGTCAGGGACCTCGTCCTGCTCGTCAAGCGGTTCTACAAGGACGACTGGGGCGACCACTGGCGCGAGCGCTTCACCGTGGACCTCATCAACGGCCAGCCCGGCCGCAACCTCATCTACCGCCGCCAGCGCCTCGTCGCGCAATATCTCCGCGTCGGTTTCTCCGAAGACGGCACCTGGCGCACCTTCAGCCTGCGAAAGGATTTCGCCCCCGCGAAAAAAATCCAGACCGAGGATGACATCAGCGCCTCGATCGTCGTGCCGAAGGACCGCATCGAAGGATTGCACCCCGAACTGCCAAACCCCTCGGTCAAATTCATCACCAACTGCGAATACCGCCTCTTCCAGCGCCCCGACGACGCCATCCACCGCGGCTACGACAAGCACACCGAGTCCGACTTCAGCAAGGGCGGCCTCTTCTTCTCGAACTACGAGCCGATCACCCGCAAGGGCGCCAAGGCCATGGCCGAGGACTCCATCCGCTTCGAGCAGTTCACCCCACCCCTGCGCAAGACGCTCGCCGCCTTCGCCCACGCCGAGAAACCGGACTACGTCATCAGCTCCCACCAACCGCGCATCGTCGATGGCAAGCCGACGAAAAACCCGCGCTACCTCCAGAACCGGCCGGATCTCGAAGATCCGCGCGCCGTCTATCTCGGCATCCTCGGCAAGCGCTTCTTCCGCAGGCTCCCGCTCGACGCGCCGGTCCACATGCCGGTGAACTCCGTGCTCGCCGGACGCCGCAACAACCCGCCCGACGTCAAGGCCGGCATCCGCGCGCTCGCCGTTTACAATCCGATCCACTATCAGGAACTGCCGGAGCTGTTCATGGACTTCATCGCGTCCCTGACAGGCAAAAGCCCGTCCACCACCGGCGCCGGCAGCGAGGGAGCCCTCACCAAGGGCCCCTTCAACGCCCTCCTTCCCGTCCACGACCTCAACGCCGCCCTCGTTTCCTTCCTCGTCTCCGGCTACCACGGATTCACCACCGCCGCCGGATACGTCGGCCCGAAATTCCGCGTCGATCACGACATCAGCCTGCTCGTCCCCGAAATCTGGTCGCGCATGTTCATCCGTGAGCGCGAGCCGGCCTACCTCATCGCCAACCGCTACCTTGAGAAAATCGAAGACTTCGAACACGACGGCCGCACCATCGAGGCCAGCCGTCTCGGCTACCGCATCACCGAGCAATTCGTCACCACCTTCTTCGGCCGCGTCTTCTCCGCGCCGGACACAGTCTTCACCGAGGAGATGCTGCGCCCCGAACTCCAATCGATGGACGATTTCATCGACGGTCTCGACAACATCATCGAAACCCAGCGCCGCGTCGCCGGACTCTATTTCGAGGATGGCGGCATCGACGCCGCCTGCCCGCCGCTCAAGGCCCTGCTCCACATCATGGCCGACGGCCACCATGAGGGAAAAGACCTCAAGCACCCGGACATCCGCGCCATGTTCACCCGGGAATCCATGATCGCCTCCGACTGGTATCAGGCCCGACTCGACGCCAAGGTCGCCGTGGATCGGGCGCTCTGGGACCGCCACATCGACTACCTCGAGAGCTTCCTCGCCAAGCCGAACTATCAGAGCGAACTCCGCCGCCTCCGCATCCAGGAGAAACTCAACACCGCCAAGGCCTTCCGCGAGCACGTCCGCTCTCCGGAATACCGCGAGTCTCTCAACGGCATGCTCGGCACCGATCCGGAGCTGGTGTGACAGGGCGTGCCCACCATTCGAAGCGGACCCGGACAATGCGGGCGCGGGGCCTTCATCCTCGCGCAAGGTCAGGACTTCCAAAGGAAGTGGAGCGTAGCGGATTCGAACCGCTGACCCCTTGCATGCCATGCAAGTGCTCTACCAACTGAGCTAACGCCCCTCGCGGGTGGGGCGGAGGTTTATGCCCGCTCCTCCGGGTGGGCAAGACGATTTTTGGGAATTTTCTCCCTACCGGAATCGCGCCCGCTCCGGGATCATCAGCGCTTCCGGCGCAGCAGGAAGAAGACGCCCAAGGCGCCGATCGCCGCCGCCGAAGGTTCCGGGATGGACGGAATGCCCGTGCCGTCGATGGGAGAGGTGGTGAAACGTCCGAGCAGGACCGCCCGCCCACGGGACCCCTCGAACACGCGGAATTCGTCCTGTGTCGAAAGCGTGCCGTCGAGTGTGTCTTCATCCACCTGAAACGTGAGTTCCATGAAATAGCGGTTGCCGGAGGCGTCCGTGAAATCCAGCGGGGCCGATTGGTCGCGCAGGGAGACGATATCCGCGCTGCCCACCGGATCGCTCGTATTGGTGGTGTTGATCAGCTGGCTGCCGAAAACCACCGAGGCGGGGTCCTGGCCCAGCGGCTGCGAGAACGACAGGCAGAGCGCGAGATCCACCCAGGTGGCTCCGGTGTTGCCCTTGATGGTGCCGTTCCGATAGAAAAGATATCCCAGCTCGAACGTTTGCTCCGGCGCGAGGTTCTGGGCGGTGAGCGGCTGGAACCAGAGGGCGCTGGCGTGAGGATAGTCGGACGAGCCCGAGGCTTGGCCCCACTGGAATGCGGCGGAACCCTCGGGACCTCCCGACGCCAACGCCGCCGGGGCGTCGGTCACGTCAAACCCGTCCACGTAACCGTCGGTCAAATCGTTGTCGGCGATCAGGATGCTTCGCGATCCCTCCGCCGTGCCGTTGACGAACGAACCCTCGATCGTGAACCCTAGGGAGCCGGGCAGGGTTTGGGCACACGCTTCACGGGCGAGAGGTGACATGCAGATCAGAGCCAGCATGAGGCTGAAAACGGGCAGGGTTTTCATCGGGGGATTGGGGGTTGGGGGACCGGGGGCGTCAGAGCGCGGGGGTGCGGCTGGCTGACAGGAGGAGAATGTCACATATCCGGACACTTGAAATCACGTGATCGCGTAAACTCAGGAATCCCTGACAATTCGCCTCCCAATGAGGCCTGTTGTTGAGGAACAGGCGTCTGCCACAAGACCGCCACAATTCACTTTCCGGACCACCGGCAGCCACTATGCTCCGCCGCATGTCGAAGTATGATGGAGAACAGGTTCTGGTCGTTCCGCGCGCGCTTTTCGAGGAAATCGGTGCGTTCGAAGGCATCCGGACCGCTGGCTTGGACGCCGCGGTCGCCGCGTTGCTGGATCCCTCGAACCACTTCTTCATGGACCGTGCCGCAGCCGAGGAGGATCCTTCCCACAAACAATTGATCCCCTACTGCGTCTTCCGCTGCGGCGACCGCATCCTCCACTACACGCGCGGCAAGTCCGGCGGCGAGAGCCGCCTTCACGCGAAAATTTCCGTCGGCGTCGGCGGCCACGTCAACCCGGTCGACATGGATGGAGGAAAAACCGGCCCGGCCGCCTATCATGCCGCCGTCACACGCGAGATCGAAGAGGAACTCGATCTCCCGGAAGCACACGCACACCGCATCATCGCCCTGCTCAATGACGACTCAAATCCCGTCGGAAGCGTGCACCTCGGCATCGTTCATCTTGTGAACCTGAAATCCGACGCCGTCGACTCCCGTGAGGATGCCCTCTCCAATCTCGGCTTCAGCCCCCTACCGGATCTCAACGGGCCGCTTTTCGACCGCCTGGAGACCTGGTCCCAGTTCTGCATCCGTCATCTGGCCGGATCAGGCCAATAACCGTGGCCCCAGGCCTCCGGGGAAGATCCCGGAGCCTTTCCCTATCGAGGGGAGATGGTCAGCCATCGTGCGATGGCAACCTCCCGCAGGCTCATATCGGCGGGCATCTGCATGGAGAAATGCACGCAGCCCCGTCGTGCCTACGCTTCTTGCGCAAATACACAGATTTAATACGCAAATCCACATTGAAATCGCACGAAATTCGATACATTGTAATCACATCCCAAGCGCTAGACCCTGAGCGACAAACTCTCATCCTCCAGATGCAAAAGGTCTTCCGCCTGGAATCCAATCCCCGAAACCGATGAAACCCAATCCATCCCCACTGCCGGGAAATCCGGCGACCTGCACCCGCGACCGAGGCTTCGCTCTGGTCATCACCATCTCGCTGATGATCCTGCTCGTCATCCTGGCGGTCGGTCTCCTCACCCTCAGCACGGTTTCCATGCGCAGCAGCAGTTCGCAGGAGGCCATGGCCACCGCACGCGCCAACGCCCGGATGGCACTCATGATCGCCCTTGGTGAACTCCAGAAACAGGCCGGTGCCGACCAAAGCATCACCTTCACCTCCGGCATCCGGACGGACGGAAAACCCGAGGACCCCGCCAACCCAGCCTGGACCGGGGCGGCGAATGTCCGCTTGTTTGACAAGAAGACCGACCCCAAACAGTCCTCCATCACCTGGTTGGTCAGCGGCGACAAGCCGGACCCCGCCGTTTCACTCACCCAGTCCAACGACTGGAACAGCGGAACCGCGCTCAAGCTCGGAACCTACCGCAAGGCGGGTCAGACGGCGGATCTGGACCTCTTCGCCCCTGTCGTCAAACTGGCCGTCGGCAATCAAAAGACCCGCTACGCCTGGTGGGTGGATGACCAAGCCTCCAAGGCACGGGTGGACGTCGAAAAACCCGTTGACACCGGCACACCGAGCGTCGCCGAGAGAAGCGGCCGCGCCCAAGCTCCCGTGAAACCCCTGCTGAGCCTGATGGGCGGCGAATGGAAGGATTTCACACTCAACAGCCCGATCAACTCCTCCACCTTGATTTCGCTTCCCACCGCCGCACTGGCGGCCAACTCCAGGGACATTCCAAAGGCCTACTTCACCGACGTCACCACCGGCGGCTACGGCCTGCCCACCAACGTCGTGGACGGCGGCTACAAGGCGGACCTCTCGCTGATCTTCGATCGCTCCCAGAAAACCAAGAAGTTTGCGGAAACCTACTTCGGAGTGACTGCGCCCACCCGCCAGGATTACAACGGTGCCGGAATCGACCTCTTCGCGACGGACAAGAATTCCTCCATCGTCAAGGATCCCAAGAAATTCTACCTCAGCTCCATCCTCAGCGAGGATGGCAAGGTCCGCGTCGGCCCGAACTGGGGCATCCTCTGGAATTACGCCACCATGTGGCAAAACGTGAGCAGCGAACAGATCCCGATTGTGGGAGCTTACCCTGCACCTTGGTCGGACCTCCGTCTGCGTGACTGGCTTCCCTACACCAACCACAATGTGGCCCAATATCAGAACGACCTTCAGCACACCAACAGCTCGGTGACGCCCGTTCTTTCCATGCTGCAGATGGGATTCCGCCTCAAATCGAAGCTCGTGACCGCCGCCGCCGGAGGCAAGCCCGCGATGTACAAGGCGCAGGTCGAGCTCAAGCCCTTGGTGGGCATTTGGAACCCCTACAACGTTACCATCAAGGCGGCTCCCTACAACTTCGATTGGGCGGTCTATCCGTTCATCCGCCTGAATTACTCGAGGCCGGGCGGCAGCGATTCCCGTCTCACCCGCCTCTGGATGCGTCGCGTCTGGGGAGCCGGTTCCGGGGATCTGATCCCCACCGACAACAACCAAACCGGCGGCAGCTACTTCTCCATGAAAACCCCCGCCGTGGACATCCGTCCGGGGGAAATGAGGATGTTCTCGGTCAAGGACATCATCCCGATCCTCGAACGGAGCTTGACCGCGTCAGGCACGATCGAGGAGAAGAAAAAGAGCTCCGTCGATCTGGTCGTGGGGTGGAGTGAGACAGGAGCGTTCGAAATCGATCTCACCACCCCACCGACGAAGGACGATCCACTGGGCTTGATCCCCGACACCCACCGCGTCTGGTTCGGAGACATCAAACTCCAGGACACCTATGCGAAGGGGGGACCCAAGGATGCCAACGGCTTTTCGGATGACTTCGATCTCGAGTTTCCGAACTACAATCACGAGAAAAACGCCTCCACGTGGGTCACGCTGAAGTCCGGCAACAACGTGCTGTTCAGATCCACGGACTTCTGGACGGGGGCCAAGGACGCGGAATTCCCCGTCCCCGAGCCGGTCGTATCCGGTTGGAGGGGCGGTGCCGCAGACAACACCAAGAAGCCGAAGTATTACATCAAGGACATCGTCGGCTCCGGCACGGTCCCCCATGTGGCCACATGGTCGTTCTTCTCCCGGACCACTACGGACCTTCAAAAAGGAGCCGACAATCAACGCCTGCGCGGCTGGTTTGACTCAAACCCCCGCACCATGGTGGCCATGCCATTGTGGGATGGCTCGAAAATGGTCCCCTCGTCGAACCCGAAAACGACCAAACGCGAAGGGTGGAACTTTGGTTCCCAATTCATCGGCGGATGGCACAAGAAGGCCGACGCCGGAGCAATGGGTGACGGCTTCAACGACGTCCCCAACCGCGGCCTCGTAAGCGAGAGCGATCTTGGTGGCGAGGATCGGGAACCCCAGATTTCCGACGACAAACGCTTCTCCGGATTCACCGGTCCCTCCAATACCGAGGCAACCGGCAAGGCGAATGTGGTGGTCTATGACGTGCCGCGCTCGCCGCTGGTCTCCATCGGCCAGTTCCAACACGCCCAGCTCTCCCGCTACAACTTCGAGCCCGGCTTCGTGGTCGGCAACTCTCTCGCCAATCCCCGCATCCCGCTCGACGCGATCGTCTCCAAGGGTTTCGCCGACAAATCCGGCCTGAACGTCGCGGACATCTCCTACGAGGTGAATGAGAAACTCTGGGACCGCTTCTTCTTCTCCACCCTCGGCAATGACTACCTGAACAAGACCGGTTCCACCCTGGATCCGAACTTCAAGATGCAGGACCTCGTTTCAGGCGTCAAAACCCTGACCAATCCGCGGATGCAGTTCGCGCCGTTCCCTGGTGACCAATCGATCGACAAGATCATCACCAACACCGCCACAGCGACCCGCTCGCCGGAGGTCATCGCCGCCCGGATGCTCGTCAAGGGGGCCTTCAACGTCAACTCGACCTCCAAGACCGCATGGAAGGCCTTCCTCTCCTCGATGAGCAACTCCGAACTGCCGGTCGTCCAACAGGCGGGCGGCGGAGCCTGGACCTCGCTCTCCTGGGAAAAACCCGAAGGCGTCCGCTTCAACCGTTTCGGGCGGTCCATGAGCAAGAACCCCTATGAAAAGGGAGCCTCTGGCGACGGGGATGAATTCTGGCTGGGCTGGCGAAACCTCAAACCGGACGAACTCGACACCCTCGCGGACGAAATCGTCAAGGAGGTGAAGGCCCGCGGCCCGTTCCGGTCGATGGCTGAATTCGTAAACCGGAATCCATACGCCACCAACCCCGAACACCGGCTCAAAGGAGGCTTGCAGGCCGCGCTCGACCGCGTAACCAACAAGAGCCTGCCCACGGATATCGGAGGAACCTCTTCCAAACCGGAAGGCTCCCAGTTCTCCGCCGCGATCACCGGTGAGAACGAGGCCGCCGGCCACGCCGCCTACCTCACCCAGGGGGACGTGCTTCAATCGCTGGCTCCGGTGATGCAGGTCCGCTCGGACTATTTCCGCATCCGCACCTGCGGCGAGGCCCTGGACGCCGCCGGCAAGGTGACCGCACGGGCCTGGTGCGAGGCCTACGTGCAGCGCTCGCCGGCCTATGTCGATCCGACCGATCCGCCCCATCTGAAATACGACGAACTCACCTCGAAATCCAACCGGATCTATGGCAGGCAGTTCCAAATCGTCTCCTTCCGCTGGCTGAGCCAGAGCGAAATCTAATCGTCCACTCCCACACCCCATGTTCCGACGCATTCTGCTGGCCTGCTGCCTCCTCAATCTATCCGCCGCTGCGCAGCAGCCTCAGATGGTGGACACCGAGTTCCTCACCGTGGCCATCGACGAGGCGGTGGATGGCCTGTTTTACTTTGATGGGAAGGCCGCGCAACCCTTCGAGGCCAACGTGACCGGCCTCAGCCAACCGATGAGCTACATCGGTCCCCGGCGCTTCGTGGTGCGCTCCACCGCCGCGGAATTCAGCCTCAAGCCACCCCTCCCCGCTCCGGTGGCGAGCGTGGATTTCCCGATGAACTGCAAGCGCGTGCTCTTGATCTGCGTGAAGTCCGCCAACACCCCGCTGCGCATGGTGGCCTACGACATCTCGACCACCGACCGTGCGGGAGATTACCGCTTCTTCAATTTCTCGCGCAGGCCGCTCTCGCTGATCCTCGGTGAGAAGCGCGTCGCATTGGAACCGGGCAAGGACACTTTGCTCTCCGACCCCTCCTGGCGCGATGCGGTCCTCGACCTGCCCATCAAGCTCGCCGCGGTGGACAACAACAAGGCCAAGCCAATCTATTCCAGCATCTGGGGACACCGTCCCGGACGCCGGAATTTCATTTTCATGTTTGACGGACAGCATCCCTCGAAACCAATCAACTTCTGCCGGTTCTTCGACATCCCTGGCGCAACGAGAGTGGCGGCCCCCTGAACCCGTCTGTTCTCTGGGCGCGGCACGACGCATGATCCGGGCGAATGGGACGAAAGACCAACCCCCTTCGGACCGGTATGGATCCTCCTCCCATGGAAGATCCCGCAGACCAAGCCACACCACACCTGTCCCGCCGCGGTTTCATATCCACCACCGCGGTTTCCGGTGCCGGACTGCTGATCGGCTCGGCGGCTCTGGCTGCGGCTGAAACAAGCCCCCGCCGCAGACGTTTCGCGCTTGTCGGCGTGGGCTCGCGTTCGGCGATGTATCGCGAAGCCATCCTGAAGACCTATGCTGATCATTGCCAGTTGACCGGCTTCTGCGACCTCAACGAGGGCCGCCTCGACCTCGCCCGCCGCGAAGCGCGCGAACTCACAGGCTCCGACGTGCCCGCCTTCCACGCGAAGGATTTCGACCGGATGATCCGTGAGACCAGCCCGAACGTGGTCATCGTGACGACCATGGACTCCACGCACGACACCTACATCATCCGCGCGATGGAACTCGGCTGCGACGTGATGACCGAGAAACCCATGACGACCGACGAGCACAAATGCCGCGCCATCCTCGAAGTCCAGAGGAGGACCGGCCGCAAGCTCATCGTCACCTTCAACTACCGGTATTCCCCACCCCGCACGCAGGTGAAGGACCTGCTGATGAGCGGCATCATCGGCGACATCCTGTCCGTGGATTTCCACTGGCTTCTGGACACGCACCACGGGGCGGATTACTTCCGCCGCTGGCACGGCAACAAGGCGAATTCCGGCGGCCTGATGGTTCACAAGGCCACGCATCATTTCGAT
>Ga0114938_1001324_pt1 | contig 17069 bp, 17 predicted proteins | sample AshMeaBigSpring_FD_88675 | JGI IMG/M metagenome (GOLD analysis project Ga0114938, IMG submission 88675) | Groundwater microbial communities from Big Spring, Nevada to study Microbial Dark Matter (Phase II) - Ash Meadows Big Spring | ecosystem: Environmental > Aquatic > Deep subsurface >...
AGTATATATGATATATTTTAATTATCTTAAATTTTTAGATATTATCAAATTTTCTTTATATTTATAATTATCTTAAATTTTTTTTACTTATTAAATTAACAATCACCTAAAATCATTTACTATGGCGAGCAACCCCCCCTCACAGGGGGTTGCGATAGCCACCTTGGGTTTAAGTTTTATGAATTATGTGTTTTTACTTTTATTATTAAAGATTATTTACTAATAAATAATAATTTGTTTTGGTATAACCATTATTTAATATATTTAACTATTATTATTAACTCTTACTTATGTTGCGGGAAATCTAAATTATTATTTACTAATAAATAATAATTTGATTTGGTTTAAGTTTATGAATTATGTTTTTTACTTTTAATAATCTTTTATTATTAAAGATTATTAAAAGTAAAAAACATAAGTATAGTATAAATGGAAAAAATACATTATATGGATTTAATATATAGTTATAGATATAAATAAAATAAAAAATGGATATATATAATATAGAAGAATTGTTAATGTATGAGGAAGAAGTTAAGAAAATGGCCTACCAAATAACAAATAATAAACAAGATACTATGGATTTAGTACAATCATTTTATATAAAATATATTAATAATCCACCCTTTAAGATTAATAAGTTTTATATATGGACTGCGTTAAATAATTTATTTTTTTCGGAAAAAAGGAAAGAAAAAGTCAGATTAAAATATATAGATTTTAATAAAGATAAAGAAGAATATGATGAATATGATAAATTAGAAGATAAGTATAAAGAGTTTTTATATGAATCTTTATTAGAATTTATTGATAAATTAAATTATTATGATAGAGAATTATATAAAATGAATCAAATAAATAAAGTATCAGTAAATAAAATATATAAATTAACAAAGATACCTGAAAAAGATATAAGATCATCTATTAATAAAATAAAAAAAATAATAAATGATAATAAAAATAACATAGAAAATATATGTCAGAGAAAAATAAAGGATTTGGAGACACTATCGCATCAATAACAAAAGCAATTGGAATACAACCTTGTGAAAGTTGTAAAGATAGACAATTAAAGTTAAATGAATTATTTCCATATTATAGTAATATAACTTTATTAAATAAAGAAGATTATGAATTTATGGAATATATCATAGATATAAAAAACAGAAATGGTGATTTATCATCAAGTGATTTGAAAAGATTATATGCTTTATATAATTCAACATTTAATACAAAAGTTCAAGAATGTTTTAGTTGTGTTGGATATGTTAAAAAGATAATTGATAAATTAGAAAAAGTAAAAAATAATAGTGGATATGAAGATTAAAATTAATTTATTTTTTTTATATAGAGAAATTATTTTCTATAAGAAAAGTATTATGATAATAAAATATGACTTAAAAGATATATCTAAAATAAAATCATCTATATTTTTAATTAATTTTATTTTTAATAAAATGATAACTAATAAACTTAATTTTGAAGTTAATGATAATATAACTATGAAAGATATAATAAATATATTAAAAAAGATAGCAGATAAATATAATAATATGCTTGAATTTTAAAAATAATAAAAGCGTTTTTAATATAAATAATAATAATAATGAAACAAGAAATGTATATACTTATTGATTTTTTAGTAAATAAGTTCAAAGAACACCCACTAACTAATACAATTGTATTTGGTTTATCACAATTAGGAGATATAAGTAAGACTAATATATACCCATTAGTTCATATAATCCCATTTAATATAACACCAGGTAATAATTATTTTAAATTAACTTTTGAAGTAGCGGTATTAAATAGAAGAGATTCTAACCAAAAATTAAATAATGATAAGATTTTTAGTGATAATTTAATATATAATTTATCAGAAACAGCAAAAATAATCCATAATACTATATCGGATATAAAGACATTAAATAATAATTATGGTATTTCATTAGAAAGTGATAACGAGGCTGAAATAATTATGTTTGGTGATAAAAATATATTAGATGGATATAGAATTATAATTGATTTATCAATTCCATCGTTAGATTGTTATTAAAATAAAAAATAAAAATGGATAATATATTAAAAAAAGAAATAGATGACTTTATGAAGATTTTAATTAATAAAATCAAACAAAAAGTCCCAAAGCATACAGGAAGTTTATTTAATTCAATTAGTTATATAATAAAAGGTAATAATGTATCTATATTAATGGAATATTATGGTAAATTTGTAGATCAGGGTGTTAGTGGTGTAAAATATAAATATAATACACCATTTTCATATAAAGATAAGAAACCACCTATATTAGCAATAAAACCTTGGGCTAAAAGTAAGAACATTAATCCATTTGCTTTACAAAATAGTATATATTATAAAGGTATTAGACCTCAGAACTTTTTTAAGTCTATATATGAGGATTATATGAATGATAGTATAGATGAATTAGTTAAATCATTTGCTGATTCAATAGAAAAAGAGATTGATAAAAAATTAAAATAAAAATATGAATGTAATTATACCTGAAAATAAGAGTGAAATATTATTAAAAGATTTTTTAGAATTAATAGAATATAAAGATTTGGTTGAAGAAGAGTTTAATAAAAAGATTTTAGAATTAATCTATAAGATTCCAAAAGAACAAATTAATAAAATGATACCAAAAGATTATTTTGAATTAATAGAAGCCTTTAATAAAGCAGTACAAGTTGAAAGTAAGTTCAAACAATTTATTATGATAGATAATAAAGAATATGGTTTTATACCAAAATTTGAGGATTTGAAAGCAGGTGATTTGATTGATTTAGATAATTTCTTAAAAGATGGTGATTATATTAATATACTTGCTATATTATATAGACCAGTTATTAGTAAAGATAAAAAAGGTAGGTATTTAGTTGATATGAAGTCGGAAGTTAATAGTGAATTATTTGAGGATATAGATTATGAGACATATGAGGGATGTATAGGTTTTTTTTTGACTTTATTAAATCAATTAGAGGTAATTACCCTGAAATATATGGAGAAGCAGATGAAACATTTGAAGAAGAATCCGAAAGTGAAGGAACAAGTTTTGGAGATTCAAACGAAGATAACTTCAATAAAAAATGGAATGCTTATTCAAGATTATTATGGGAGTTAGCAAATGGTGATTTAATTAAAATAGAAGAAATACTGAAACTTCCTTGCTATACGTTTTTATATTGGTCCGCATATTTAATAGATAAAAGAGATCTTGAATTAAAACAAATAAAAAAAAATAATAAATAAATGATACTAAGAGCAGAAATAAAGTTCATTAAACAACCACAAGTAGGTGATTATATAGAATTTGATTTGAAATCAAATGGTGTATCTTCATTAGGAAATCCAGTTAAAATAGTATTTAATAATACAGCAACATCTACAACATTAGGAGAAAGTAAAATAGGAAGTACTATATATGAAACTGCTAATACTTTAAGACTTAAATTATCAACATATTATTACACTTCAATAGATGGATCTATTATTTTATATACTGGTCCTGGATCAGAAGAAATTACATTATTAATATATTACAATACAAGTGGATATGCTTCATTTGGATTTAATTCAGTTCCAGGTATAGGGGAATTAGTAGAAGTAAAAAAATATATTACAAATACAGTTTCTAATACATCAGGATTTTTAGCAGCATTATCACCATATTATATAATATATAATCAGACAAATCCATATGATAAAATTAGTGTTGATTTAAATATATGGAAAGGTAGTATAAATAACAAAACTATCGAACCAAATTATCAATTTATTAAATATAAAACAAACTATAACGATACTACAACAAGTATAAATATAGCACAAATAGTAAGATCATTTTTAGAACCTAAATTAACTAATAGTTGGACTGCTGGAACTAATTTGAATGGTGGATTTGATGAGTGTTGTTATGTTGAGTGGGTTTGTTATGGACTTTTAGATATATTAAATATAGATGGTGAGCCAACTGGTGAGGCATTATTAGTATCTACATTAAGTGATAGAAAAATAGCATTATTAGGATATGGTTATTTTGAAGAAGGTGCTAATCCTGTAATTACGAACCCTTTATCAAGTTTAAGTGAATATATAACATTAGGTGATGATGAATTTGTAGCAGTGGGTTCAACAGGAGCAACAAGTACAGATTTAGCAATAGTTAGGACTAAAAATCCATTTAGAGGAACTTGTGAAGGTATATATAAGCCATATCAGGTGGTATATCTAAATAAAAATGGTGTTTTTGTTGGATTTAGTTTTCCTAAATTAAGTAAAAGAGTGATAACATCTAAAACAGATTCATTTGAAAGATTATTAAACAAACCATATCAATATAGTACAATAGATCATTATACAAGAGTATTAAATAAGACTGAAAAATTAAAATATACTTTGAATACGGCTTTATTAAGTGAAAATGATGTAAAATATATTAAAGAGTTAATACAAAGTGAAAAACATTATTTAATATATGAAGATAATATAATTCCTGTTATATTAAAGGATTTTGATTTTGAAGTAAAAAATAGAGCAAATAATAAGGCAAAAATCCAATATACAATAGAGTTTGATTCAGCAAATGAAGTAAAAAATAATATACAATAAATGCAGACTGATTTAGATATACAAGTATATAGTTCATATAATATACAAACAAGGCAAATAGGTATTGGTAATAAGTTTTTTACTATACAAAATAACGAACCATATAAAGTTTTATGTAGTGTTGATCCAACAAAATTTTTAGAAGTAGGACAAAAGATTAAAATTAATGAGACTAATAATAGTAATATATTATATGGTATAACAGAGGTTACTTCAACTTATTTTATGATTGATAAGAAATTTATTTGCCCTGATTTAGTAACACAACAATTAGTTTTTCAAGCACCTTCTTTAATACAAACAGTAGGAACGGATTTTCCTTTATTTCCAGAAGGAACTATAATATATATTAATGGAACAACAGGTGGATTAAATGATGATGCTTTTAATATAATATCACAAAGTGATGATACTTATTATTTAGTTGTTCCTACAGGTGTAGTTAATGAAAACCCTTCACCTGTAGGAACAACTTGGACTATAAGTAGAATTAATGGTAATTATGATTATGTTTTATATAGTGAAGTTAAAGTTTTAGAAGAAAAATATGAAAGATTGGATTTATTTGATGATGAAACAATTCAATTAACATTAAAACAAGTGGATACAACAGATATAAGTAAGAATTATGCTGATTTTACGCAGACATTTACTATACCTGCTTCTAATAAAAATAATTTAATTTTTAGTCAGTTTTATGATGTTGATAATCAGTTTCAATTTAATGCTAATAAAAAAGTTTCTGCTAAATTACATATTAATACTATACCATTCAGATATGGTAAAGTGCAATTAGAAAAAGTTAATATGAAAAATGGTAAGCCTGATAATTATTCTATAACATTTTATTCTAATCTTGTTAAATTAAAAGATTTGTTTGGTGATGATACATTGAATAGTTTATTATATGAAATTGATAATGAAACTATAATAACAGATGCTACATCATATAATTATCAAAATAATAATACAGAAACAAAATATAGAATTGAAAATAAGGGTGATGTTATCATACCACTAATTAGTACAAAAAGAATTTGGAGTTATGATGAAGGTAATGAAGATGTAAAATTCACAAGTGGAAATACAACTAAAACAATTAAATATGATGAATTATTACCTTCTATAAAATTATTTAGACTAATTGAGTTAATACAAAAAAGATATAGTATAAAATTTAGTGATGATTTTTTTAATAATAATAAGGATAATATATTTAGTAAATTATATATGTGGTGTAATAAATTTTATAATTCATCTATGAATCCTTCGAATGAATTAAGTCTAAGTAATTCAAGTATAACAACTAATTACCCATTATCTATAAGTGATATATTTTATATAGAAAATAATTTTGTTAATTTTGATTTTAGTAGTTTTAACTCATTAGGATTTTATAGAGGATATAGAATAGTGTTAGAGATAACATTTGATGAATCCAATATTAATTATGATGCTATTCATAGGAAATATGATGTATTTATAAATGATGAAAATGGAAAATTAATTTTTAGTAGTTTGAATAATTATGCCACAAAAGATTTAGCAAGTTTTATTATATATGCTCAGAATCCTAACACTTTATCATCTGATAAATTTACAATAGGTATTGTATCAACTAATGAAAAATTATCATTTAAGTTTAATGTTAGAGCAAAAATATATTTTTATACCACAGATGAACCACCTGATTATTGGTTTTTATTAAGTTCTTTTACTAAAATTGATATAATAAATACATTACCTTCTATGAAAATATATGATTTTATTACATCTTTAATTAAAATGTTTAACTTAGTTATTATACCAACACCATTTGACGAAAATAGTTTTGTTATTAAAACTTTATATGATTACTTACAGGATGGTAATGAATTAGATTTAACAGAATATATAAATAAAGAAAAAGTTGTTATTAATAGAAATCAGGTATATAATAATATAAAATATAGTTTAGATGAAAATACATACTATAATAATAGTCAATACTTTTTAAGTAATAATAAACAGTTTGGAAGTGATTCATTAAGAAATATATTAGGGGATAGTGTTGGTAATGGTGAATATAGTGTCGAAAGTAAATTTTGGTTAATGAAAAGTATTAGTTTAGCAGGGTTCCCTATATCATATGGTATAGATAAAGATTCAAAATTTATTGAAAATAAACCTGTTATTTTTTGTTATGGAGGTCATTTAGTTCCAGTAGATAATAAATTTGGTTTTTTATTAACACCTACATTAGCAACAGCAATAAACTCATACCCTTATATGGGAACCGATGATAGTTATACAAAAATAATAACTAATAAAGATGATTTAATAACATATTATGAAGATTCTGTTATTTGTTCTTTTAATCTAACAGAATCTATCCCTGGAGCAACTGCAAATAATTCTATATCATTTGGTGTAGCAGAAAGTGTTGGAAAAGATACATTAGTAGGTGATATAGTTGCTATTGATGATAATTTATTTTTAGTACAGAGTAAAACAACTGCTGCTGGGGGTGGTGTTAAATTAGTAGGTGTTAATTTAGATTATGAAGAATTAACTACTATAACACCAAAAGTTTATCTTACTTATGGTAATCATATATATAAAAGATATAGAAATATGGACTATAATGCTTGGAGATCAAACTCATACCCATATAAAAATTCAATAACATTTGGTAATGAATATGATTTTAATGGTAGTTTAAGAGATAAAAATCTATATAAAAATTATTATGAGAAATTCATAACGCAATTATATTCTATAAATACAAGAACTTGGGAGTATGAAGGACACTTACCTGATAATTTAATATATTATTTAACTTTATCTTCTACACTTAAAATACAAGATAAGCGTTTTATGATTGCAGATATGACTATTAATTTATTAAGTGGTAAAATTAGTTTGAAAATGATTAACTATACTAACTATAAATTAGGAAGCAAGCAATCATCAGGTGAAAGAACAGATGTGTTAAATAATTTAGTAAAATATGATGTAGTACCATCTAATAGAGGTATAGTATTTTTTAATGGTGTTAGTAAAACAATAGACACAATAGTTAGTGGAAGTTCTTCACAGGCAAACGGACAATCATCATTAAATGAAACAACATATTATATAGGTAATGAAATTGAGACTTTTGTTCTTAATTTTCTTGATACACCTGGAAGTGTAGATGTAAATGTATATTTAGTTAGGTATGGTGAAATAATTTTATTAATTGATACATTAACTATATCATCAGTTACAGATGATTTAACAATTAATTTGGCAGCAGTTGGTAAAAAAGCGATTATTGGTGATATAATTATGATAATGCCAAGATAAAAAATAAAAATAATTATGTTTAAGATTATATATCAAATAATAAGTTTAGATGAACACTATAATATATCAAAAGAGGTAGATATATTAAAAGGTATATATAAAATGCCTATATCATTAAAAGATTTCTATATATTAGGTTATAGAAGAGGATTAAAAATAAAAAAATAAAATGGCTATAAATAAAGAAGTTAACATAAATGTTACTGGTAATGCAGTTCAATCTTTAACAGATATAGGTAGAATTGCACAGGATTTACCATTTGGTTTTGTAGCAATACAAAATAATATAGGTCCTCTTTTTGAAAGTTTTGGTAGATTAAGCGCAGGCGCAGGCGGTGCTATGGGTGCTATTAAAGCATTAGGATCAGTATTAACAGGTCCAGCAGGTATTGGACTTGCTATATCAGTAATTACATCTGCTGTAACCTTTTTAACTCAAACATTTAACCCTTGGGAGAAGATGTTTGGTACTGCTGGTGATGCTACTAAAAAAGCAAAAGAAGAGTTAAAGAAGTTTAATGAAGAGATGAATAAAACTATTGCTACGGCTGATACTACTGGAACTAAATTAAAAACATATATTTCTATTGCTCAGGATGTAACAAAAAGTGAAAATGAAAGGAGTATTGCTATTAAAGAAGCCAATAAAATAATGGGTGAATATGGTGAAAAAATAACTCTTGCTAATGTTGGAACAAAAGCAATTACAGATCAAACTAATCAATATGTTATAGCACTAAAAAAACAAGCAGTATCTCAAATATATGCTTCTCAACTTACAAAACAATACACAGAAGAACAAATAGCATTAGCAAATTTTACAAAAGAAAATATAGAAAGAAATAAAAAATTTGATGAAATAAATGCACTAAGGGCAAAAAAAGCAGCAACTCCTGGTGGAGCAGGTACAGCAGAAATTAATACATCAATAGAAAGAAGAACAAATGAATTAAACCAATTAGATAAAAAAAGAGATAAAGCACAACAAGATTATTTGAAAGTTGTTGCTAAGGGTAATATATTAGAAAGTAATTATCAAAAAGCAATCAGTGATTTATTAGAATCTGAACCTGTATTAAATGAAGATAAAAATAAAAAAGGTACAAAAGAAAAGAAGAAAAAAGAATTTGATATAGTTGAATTTTTAGCACAAGATTCAGCCAATGCTGAAATAAAAATTGAAAAAGATAAATTCATAAAATTAGAAGATCAAGAAAATGAAAGATTTAGAAAACAAAATGAAAAATTAAAAGATGCTCTTAATAATGGAGTAATAACTCAAAAACAATTTGATGAGGCCTCAAAAGAATTATTAAAAAATCATAATACTATATTAAATGGTATTAACGATGAGCAATATAACTTTTTAGTAGAACAAAATAATAAAGAGTTAAAAGCTGAAGAAGAGTTTGAAAAGGCTAAAAAGATTTTAGAAGAACAAAGTGGTATTCAAATTAAAGGTATTAGTCAGAAAAATGCTATAGACATTTATACTAATAATAAGTCTATTAGAGATAAAGAATATAATGATAAAAAGTCTGAACTACAATCAATAATTAATGATAAAACATTAACTTTTGAGGTGAGAAAAAAAGCAGCTGAAGATTTAATTCAACTTAATAAAAACTATAACAAAGAGATTAAAAATGATAATAATGTTGCTATAACATCTGGTAAATTAGATATAAATAATATACTTAATAATGAAAAATTATCTTATCAACAAAGAATAGATGCATTAAAAGCATATAATCAAGAAGTTAAAAATAATACACAATTATCAGAAGATGAAAAAAATGCTATAATAAAAGCTGGTACAGACCAAATTATTAAAACAGGGAGTTTGAGGTTATCAGCACAAGCAGAGTTTTTAAGTGCTGTTGGGCAAGGTTTAGGTAATCTTGAAGGACTATTCAAAAAATTCTCTGACGGACAAAAAGCAATAGCATTACTTACATTAATTACAGAAACAGCATCAGGTTATATGCGTGGTTTAGCAATTGCACAACAAAGTGCTGCTGCTGCAGGTCCAGCTGCTGCATATGCCTTCCCTTTATTTTATGCTCAACAAATTTCAGCAGTACTTGGAGCAGCAGCTAAATTTAAGCAAATTTTTGGTAGTGGTGGAGGTGGTGGAGGAGCAGCAAACACAACATCTGCACCTTCATTAGCACCTGTTATATCAAGTAATTCTTTAACAAGTCCTCAAACACAATTAGCAGCATCAATAGCAGGAGCACAAAGAGAACCTGTAAAAGCATTTGTTGTTAGTAATGAAATGACTACTCAACAAGCGTTGGATAGAAATATAAAATCAAATGCGACTTTTGGATAAGTAAATTAAAAAAATAAAAATAAAAGCGTTTTATTAAATATGGATAAGATATACAATATGATTTTTGATGAAAGTGTTTTAGGTGTTTATGCTGTTTCATTAGTAGAAGATCCTGCTATAGAAACTATGTTTATGAAGTTCGCAAAAGAAGGATTAATACACCCAAATTGCCAATGTAGTATAGTTAATGGTGAATATATATTAGGTAAAAATCCTTGTGAGATATGTTTAGAGAAAAAAGCAAATTATGATAAAGGTAAAACTAATTTAAGTTCTATGTTAATTAAAATGGCTAATGTAGAAAAAAGAATTTTAGTATCGCCAGTATTAATACCAAATCAATTAATTAAAAGATATAATGAAAAAATAGGAGAATTTTTTGTTAAGATAGATGAAGAAAATATATTAAAAGTTCAACAAAATTTCTTCAAACAAGGTTATCAAAAAAACTCAACAATAGAACATAATAATAAAAATATAGATGGTGTATTCTTTTTTGAAAGTTGGATTATAGAAGATCCAAATAACGATAAAGCAAATGCATTAGGATTTAAGGATTTACCAAAAGGTACATTAATGATGTCTATGAAAGTTGAAAATGATAGTATATGGGAAGATTATATTAAAACAGGAAAAGTTAAAGGATTTTCAATTGATTCATTCTTCAAATTAGAAGAAAATATAAAAATAAATAATAGTAAAATGGAGTTTAACAAAGAAATCATAAAAGATATGGTAAAAGATCTTTTATTAGAATTAAAAATGGCAGAAGTAGGTACAAATGCTGAAATGGAAATGCCAGAAGAAGAACCAAGTGTTGAAATTGAATTAGAAGCAGCAGATCAACCAACAGATAATTTATCTATTGATCCTATCACACCTGATACTAAAACAAGTGTAGATTACGAACAAAAAATTAGTGAAAAAGATGCTGAAATTAATATATTAAAACAAAAGTTAGCAGATTTAGAAGCAAAGTTAGTAGAATCAGATAGAAAGATGGTTTCATTATCTAAATTACCTGCTACTGATGGTATTAAAGATTTACCACTATCACAACAACCTGAACCAACAACTAAATTTGGTAGAATCTTACAAGGTATTCAAAGTGTAAAAAATAATTAAAAAATAATTAAAAAAATTAATTCTAATGCGTTTTAATGATATATAATCCCTATTAAGGGATAATGCTAAAACGCATTTTATTAAATAAAAATAAATAAATAAATATGGCAACAACAGGATCACCTTACTCATCTAATTATAATGGTGAATACGCAGGCGAAATAATCGGTAAAGCATTCAAAGAGGCTGACACCATTAAAAGAAATTTAATTACGGTATTACCTAACATCTCTTCAAAGGTTTCTTTAAGAAAAGTAGATTATGGTAATGGTCGTCAAGATTATTCTTGTGGTTTTACTCCAACAGGATCAATTTCTTTAAGTGAAGTAGTATTAGAACCTAAGAAAATTAAAATTGAAAACGAAATTTGTAAAGAAGATTTTAGATTATTATGGGATCAGGCTAAAATGGGCTTTTCAGCACATAATGATTCTTTTAACAATCTTGATGAAGCAACAGCAATTATCGCTGAAATCTTAGAAGATACCGCAGATGGTGTTGATTCTGACATTTGGGTTGGTACAACTGCTACTGGACACTTCAAAGGTTTAATTCCTACATTGAAAGATCAAGGTGGATATTTATCAGTATCAGCAACTTCTTCTACAATTACTGAATCAAATGTAATTGGTGAATTAACTAAATTTGTTAAAAAAATCCCAAGTAATTTAAGAAAGAAAGCAGGCTTAGTAATCGCTATCAGTTCTGATATAGCAGTTGCTTTTGAAAACTACCAAATATCACAAGGAAACGCTAATGGTTTAAGTGGAGTAGAAGGTAAAATGAGATGGGGTTCTTCTTACCCTTTAGCAGAAGTAAATAAATTAGCAGATAAAACTATGGTTGCTTATCAAGTTAAAAACTTTAATTTCGGTACAGGTTTGTTATCAGATCATAACGAAGTAAGAGTAAAAGATATGGATGAAAGTGATTTATCTGGTATGGTAAGATATAAAGTAGTATATACAGGTGGTGTAGCAATTATTAGACCTTCCGAAGTAGTTTTATATAACTAATATAACTAAACCACTGATGTATAAAAACATCAGTGGTTTCTAAAAAATAAAACCACTGATGTATAAAAACATCAGTGGTTTCTAAAAAATAAATAAATAAAAATGGGATGTAATTATATAAAAAAAGGTCGTAAAATACCTTGTAATACAGGTGTTGGTGGATATAAAAATGTATTTTTTGTTGAATATGTTAGTGGGTTAATTCCTAACCTTTTGACTGATAGTTCAGCAAGTGATATATATAGCGCTACTGCTTTGGAATTTGGTGATGTAAGTGCTTCATTTCTTTTTGGAGAAAGTACTACAAAAGAAGTTTATCAATATGAATTAAAAAATACAGGTGATACTTATGATGAAACAAGTGAAACTGACGAAAATATAGGTAATACAATCTATACAGGTGAATTAAAATTAGTTCTACCAAAATTAGATAAAGAATCTATTAATCAAGTAAGATTATTAACTTATAGTAAATCATTCATTATATTAGAAACATATTCAGGATACTTTTTATTAATAGGTGCTGAAAATGGTGCTATATTAAGCCAAAGTGTTAAAAAATTAGGTGGTGCTATGAAAGATTTCCAAGGTGTAGAATTAAATTTCAAAACCGAAGAAAGAATACCATTTGTATATCTTAAAGATTCAGCAGTTGCTACATTAAAATTAAATATAGCAGATAGTATTCAACCAATTTAATAAATTTAATAAATTTAATTAAATAAATTAAATAAATATGAAACCCTCAAATAATCTTTGAGGGTTTTTTAATTTAAAAAATTATTAAAAGCGTTTTATATTTATATGAAAATAATAAAAGTAAATCCAAATAACCAAATTATAGACCAATTTACAGTGGATACTACTCTATATACAGCAGATTCTACTCTAATAACTGCTGATAAAAGTGTAGAAAATGTAGAAAATGTAAATTACTTAATTATATCTCCTTCGATTTATGCAACTAATTATGATGTTGTTTTCTTTAATGAATTAACAAAAGAAACAAATACATATAATAATTGTTCTGCTAAGTATGAAAAAAGATGTATATATATATTATTACCTCAAATGATATTAAATGAAGGTGATAGATTTGATGTTATTGTTAAATATGAAGATAAAAATGTATGGATAGGATCAGTTTTAGCAACTGATAATGATACACAAACTTATCAATTAACAAATATAATAAATGATAAAATAAAGTTCTAAAAAATGATAGAAAATATAGAAATTAACTTTAACTCTTATGTAGTTCCAAAAGTTGAACCTGTAATAGGAAGAAAATGGATTCTAAATGGTGAATATAATTCATTTTACAATTATGTAAAAGATAGATACCAAGGATCTCCAACAAATAATGGTATAATTAATGCTTATACATCTTATATATATGGTGAAGGATTAGTAAATGATGAAACCCCTTTATCACAATTAAATAAAAATGATTTAAGATTAATCTGCCAAGATTTTTATACTTATGGAGCATTTGCAGTACAGATTATATGGAATCTAACAAGAACATTTCCAATTATAATAAAATATACACCTGTGTTTAAGTATGGTTTAAGTCAAAATATAAAAGGTGATATAGATGGTTATTGGTATTGTTATGATTGGACTAAGACTTGGAAATATAAGCCTGAGTTCTACCCTAAATATACAGGTAAATATAAAAATTGTGATGTAGAAGTATTAATAATTCAAAGACCTTCAAGTAATAATTATTTTAGTAATCCTTCTTATGTTTCAGGACTACAATATGCTCAGTTAGAAGAAGAATTATCTAATAGTGCTATTAATCATATATTAAATGGATTTTCAGCAGGTAAAATAATAAATGTATATAATAACTCAGGATCTTTATCAGAAGAATTAAAAAGAGAGCAATCAAAAAAAATTATAGAAAAATTAACAGGTTCTTCTAATAATAATAAAGTTATTGTTTCAGTAAATGATAATCCTGATAATAAAATAACAGTAGATTCGATAGATATACCTGAATTAAATCAACAATACCAATACTTCGCAGAGGAATCTAAAAGACAATTATTCGCAGCACACTCAGTAACATCTCCAAGATTATTTGGTTCAACAGATGGTAGTGGATTTGGTAATAATGCTGAGGAAATGAAAACTGCAAGAAAAGAAATATATAGAATGGTAATTAACCCATCAAGGGAAATAATAATTGATGGGTTAATGAGTATATTAGAAAATATACCAAATGAAAAATATAATATTTACTTCAAAGATTTTGAAGAATTAAAATAATAATTAAAAATGGCAACAATAATTTTATTAAAAGCAGATGATATATATAGACTTACTTCTTTAAGTGGTAATATAGAGTTAGATAAATTAACTCCATTTATGTCAATAGCACAAAATATGGAAATTAAAAGAGTTCTTACTGATAATTTATATAATAAGATTTTAAGTGATTTTGATAATGATAAACTATCAGGATTATATGAAACAATATATAATGAATTTGTAGTATTTTTAATGGTTCATTATACAGCAGCACATTATTTAACAAATGCTGCTTATTTTCAATCTAATGGTGGATTATTCAAACAAGTTCCTGAAAATACAGAATCTATAACAAAATCCGAAGTAGATTATTTAGTAACTTACCAAAGAAATATAGGAGCAGAATATGAATTAAGATTTAAGGAATGGATGAAAAAGAATTATATGTCAATACCTGAATATGATTCATCTAAATTGAACCAAAATGCTCTAAAAATAAATTGGATTCTATAAAAAATTAAAATTAAAATATGGAAAATATAAATGTTGGTGCTACTGCCAATAATAATCAAGGTGATAGTCTTAGAGACGCTTTTATTAAAGTAAATACTAATTTTGATGAAATAGTAAATACATTAAGTGATAAATCTAATGTAGGACATAATCATTCTATAACAGATATAACAGGATTAAGAACTGAATTAGATAATTTAAGTGATGATATTGCTAATTTACAAACAACAGTAGGAAATCATAAAATAAGTATAAGTGGTTTAACAGCAAGTAATGCTGATTTAAGTAGTAGAGTTTCAGCAATAGAAGCAAGTTTTACATCAATTAATAATTCAATAGCAAGTATAAATACGGCTATAATTGATATAAACAACAAGATTACTGATTTACAAAATAATTAAAATTAAAATATGGAAAATATAAATGTAGGTGCTACTGCTAATAATGGATTAGGTGATACTTTAAGAGATGCTTTTATTAAAGTAAATGAAAACTTTTTAGAATTAAATGACTTATTAGATAATAAAGTAGATTTAAGTGATTATACTAATCAAGTTCAAGCAATTTTAGATGACTTAGATAATAAAAGTGATATAGGGCATACTAATACTATAAGTCAAATTATAGGGCTTCAAAATAGTCTTAATAACTTAACACCTTTAATAACTTTTAATACCCAAATTGCGGCTATAAATGCCAATATAGCGGAAATAAATACAATATTAGATAATGCAGGATTTATTTTAGAAGCACCCGAAGATGGTAAAACCTATGGTAGAAAAAATGGTAATTGGAGTGAAATAACAGCAGAAGCAAAGGTTCAAAGTGATTGGAATGTAGGTAATACACAATCAGCAGCATATATTCAAAACAAACCTGATTTAAGTGGTTATCAATTAAAATATGACCCTATAATCTTTGAATATGATACAGCACAACAAGTCTATATAAAATCATTAGATACAAATGACCAGAGTGATGCTACTCAACCTAACATACAAATTGGGGCTTTTTATGATTATGGATATATTCTAAACATAAGTATAGATGACCAATCAGTTACTAATATAAATGCTGGTGGATATAATGGTTATGATAATCCATTAAAAATTGTAAGTAAAAATTGGAGAATGGATAAAAACGGAAGTCTACTATTTGGATTAGCCGCTGATGGTACTACACCAATATCAGGTTCTGTTGCGTTAAATACAGATGTCTTTGAGGCAGGAATGAGAAAAGCATTTGAAGGGAATAATGAACCTTTATTTAAGTTAGAATACTTAGATGATTATGCTATTGCTACTTTTAGAAACACATTAGATGCTTCTAAATCTGTTATTACTTCTAATTATATTAGTTTTAATCCTAATAATAATGCTACTCTTAAATTAAGTTGTTTAGGTGAATTAAATACTCCTAATTTAAAAATAGGCTCAAATTATGGTTTTGATGATATAGATTTTCTAAATATATCATTTGATTATGAGTTTGATACTGCAAGAATTGTTTCAGGATCTAATAATTCAAGTTCATCCTATAAATTAGGATTCTATACTAATAATTGGAATATTGAAAGTGATGGTACAATAAAAATAGGTAGTAATTATTCAGATTCACAAACAGGTAAAAACTTTATTTGGGATAATACTAATAAAAGATTAGGTATAGGAACTGATTCTCCAGACCAAATAATTACAATAGTTAGTGATAATACATCTTCTACATTTATTAACACATCATACGAAACAACACAGAACTTTTTTCCACCTGCTTTTGTTGGGAGAAAAGCAAGAGGAACACAAGCATCACCAACAGCAGTTCAATCAGGAGATTATTTATTTTTATTAGGTGGTAGAGGATATAAT
>Ga0114938_1001325_pt1 | contig 17067 bp, 14 predicted proteins | sample AshMeaBigSpring_FD_88675 | JGI IMG/M metagenome (GOLD analysis project Ga0114938, IMG submission 88675) | Groundwater microbial communities from Big Spring, Nevada to study Microbial Dark Matter (Phase II) - Ash Meadows Big Spring | ecosystem: Environmental > Aquatic > Deep subsurface >...
CCAATCACCAGCACATCTTCCTTGCTTTCGGTTTCCTTTCCGTGTTTTTCCTTCGAAAAACCCTCGGCACTGCGCATTTCGGCAATTTCGGGGTTTTGTTCCTTTTTATCCAAATCTAAATAAGCATCGCGAACAGTCAGTACATCTAATTTTTCGCGTGCAATTTCCTGATAAAAGTCACTAACAGTTTTATAGCCCTTCTTTTTGGCCAGGCGTGATAGTTTTCCGTCATCAAGATCAATTTTCCAGTTTTTGAAACGACGAATCAGGGTTTCGCGACCAATCTCGGCATCTTTAAACTCTACCTCTTTCAACGCCTGACGGATTTTGTTTTTAGCTTTCGAAGTGGTAACGACCTGTAGCCATGAAAGATTAGGTTTCTGTGTTGGCGAAGTAAGCACTTCCACCTGATCGCCATTGTTCAGGACATATTTTATGGGCATGTTTTTGCCATTCACTTTGGCACCCACACACTTACAACCCAGTCCGGAATGTATGGAAAACGCAAAATCGAGGGCGGTAGCTCCCTTTGGCAATTTGTGTAAATCTCCGTTGGGCGTAAATACAAAAACCTCCTTATCGTATAGGTTGAGTTTAAATTCGTCCATAAAATCCACCGCATTCAGCTCCGGATTTTCTAATATCTCGCGAATGTTTTTCAGCCATTCGTCCATGCCGCTTTCGCCCTTAATACCTTTGTATTTCCAGTGTGCAGCCAATCCCTTTTCGGCTACCTCGTCCATACGAACTGTGCGAATTTGCACCTCCACCCATTTGTTTTGCGGACCAAGAACGGTGGTGTGCAAACTTTCGTAACCGTTCGATTTTGGTATCGAAAGCCAGTCGCGCAACCGCTTTGGATTAGGCTGATACATATCGGCAACAATGGAATAAGCCTGCCAGCAAACCGCTTTTTCCTTTTCCAGAGGCACATCAAAAATAATACGTATAGCAAAAAGGTCGTATATATTTTCGAAAGGCGTATTCTGTTTCTTTATTTTGTTGTAAATAGAATGAATAGACTTGGTGCGTCCTTTAATTTCGAATTCACATCCAAGTTCCTGCAATTTTTCTTTAAGCGGAGTAATAAATTCATAAATATATTTGTCGCGCGAACGTTTTGTCTCGTTAATTTTTTGAGCAATTTCCTTGTAAATATCTCTGTTTGTATGTTTTAACGAAAGATCTTCGAGTTCGGTTTTGATTTTATACAAACCCATACGATGCGCCAATGGAGCATACAAAAACGATGTTTCGCGTGCAACTTGTGTACGTAACTCTTCCGGTTCGTTATCAAGCGTACGCATTCGAATGAGTTGTGATGCAATAATTATCAGAATTACACGTACATCTTCGGCGAAAGTAAGCAGCAGTTTTCGGAAATTTTCAGTTTCGAGCGAGGTATTACGTTCATACAGGTTACTCACCCGAATCAACCCCTGAGTAATAGTGCTGATATTGGTTGAAAAAGTTTTTTCAATATCAACAACAGATATGCTCTTTTTCTGAATAAAATCCTGAAAAAGAACACTTAATACAGCAGGTTTCCCCAGCCCAACCTCATTAAGAAGTGCATCAATAATTGCTGCTTTTTCAATAATATAATGAGAAATTTGCACAGGTGAAAATGTTTCGGATGCGAAACATTTTTTAAGAAGTTCACGAAGATTGCGACGTTCGGTAAACGTTAATAAATTTTCGTGCGACGACAAAAGCAACTTATAATATTCAGCAATGGCTTTTACAGATGTTGACATAAGCATTTTCTCAGAAAAATTTTCACAAAGATACAAAGCTAAAGTTTATAATTGGTGAATTATCCTGAAAAAAGCAAACAAAAAATTGAAATTAAAATTTAATTACTTTTGATTTTTAAAACTTATAAAAAAAACATTCTCCAACAAGCAATTTTTATTGGAGAATGGTTATTCATATTTCATTTTTACTTCACCCTTACACTTGCGCCCATATTTTCGTTGGTTTTAGCATTTTTGGGTTTACCGGCAATGTCAATTTCGCCTGCACCGGAGGCATTGGCATCCACACTTTCGGTGGCATAAATTTCGACATGTGCAGCTCCCGACGATTCGACAATGGCATTTCGGGTGCGGAATGTTTCCGATTTAAGTTTTGATGCTCCATTGGCATCTATCTGCAAATCAGCGCCTGTACCAATAAGTTCGGCAACAGAAGCACCGGAAATATTCACATCTGTTTTACCAGATACCAGCACATCGAGCTTTGCGCGTGAAGCTCCGCTTAAATCTATTTTTAACGAAGGAGTTGTCAGTTCGTTCGTAGTAGTAATATTTGCGGCTCCGCTTCCTTCAATTTCGTAAAGTGTATCTACACTCAGACTAACTTTAATCGGATAATTGAGTAAAAATTTATCGGTATAAATACGTAAACGACCATTACTCACTTCGGTTTTAACTTGCGAAAGTACCTTTTCGGGCGCTGTAACCACCATTTGCTTTAGCGAGTCGCGGGTTAATTCCACCTCAATATTATCCGAAACATCGATTGAAGTAAATGCCTGGTAAGTGCGGGCTTCATCTACTGTTGGCTCGTTGTTGTTTTCGTCCCAGTTAATTGCAAAATGCTCTCCGTTCAGGTTCGACCAACGGATAATGGACTTAGCACCAACACTGTAAAGCATAAACAGACCTGCCAACCAAACTAAAAGAGTTACCAATGATGTGGTTTTTGAATGTTCGTAATGCTTCCGGTTGAGCAGATTTATAGCCCAGTAAATTATCATAAAAATGGGGGCTCCAATAACTAAGAGTAACGAAATTACCAAAAGGGCCGTATTATCGCCTGTCATGGTGCTCCATTCAGCTGCCAATTCGGGCGAAAATCCGCTTAGAATTTCGGGTACAAAAAGTAACGAGCCAAGTACAAATACGAGTGTAACAGCCACAACTATACCTACAAACCCTAATATCGCACCAATAAAGCCAACAAAAACTTTAACCAATACACGGATTACGTCCAAAAATTTTTCGCCAAATCCGTTTGCCGATTGTTTAAACTTATCGCTTTCGACATAGTTTTTTACATTATTAATTTCGGACTTAATATTTTCAACCGTTACATCTTCGCCCTGCATTTCGAGGCGCTGAGCGGCAGTTAAAGCCTCGGGGGCAATAAACCATACCACAATATAAATCGGGATAGCTGTTCCCCAACCTACGAGTACCAAAATAACCATTGCAATACGTATCCAGGTTACATCGATGTTAAAATAGGCTGCAATACCGGCAGCTACACCGCCGATAACCTTATTTTCAGGATCGCGATAAAAACGGCGCGCACGCTTTTTGCCACCTGCATTTGGTTGTTGGGCTGACTTTTCGTCGGCAGCTTCGTCCTCGTCGGCATACTGACTTGGATTTCCGAGAACGGCAATAATTTCTTCTACATCTTCGATGTTAATCACCGTTTTGTTGCGTTTCAGGCTTTCGCTGAAAATTTCGGCTATACGTGCCTCAATATCAGCCATTACTTCTCTGCGTTCTTCTTCCGAAAGATGTTTTTCTACGTCTTTCAAATAGGTTTGAAGCATTTCGTAAGCATCGTCGTCGATATTGAAAACGATGTTATTTAAGTTGATTGTTAATGTTTTTTTCATTGCTTTTTAATTTAGAACAAAGAACAAAGATTCAAGAACAAAGACTTTAGAATCAATTTACTTTGTATTTGTATATAAATCTGTCTTATACTGTTTTAAAATTGTAAATAGTAAATGAGTAAATGGTAAATCAGAATTATTCTTTAATCTTTTGTACTACCTGATTAATTTCGTCCCAGGCATTTTCGAGTTCTGCAAGGAATGCAATTCCTTTGGGTGTCATTTCGTAATACTTGCGGGGAGGTCCCTGAGTTGATTCTTCCCAACGATAGTCGAGTAATTCGGTGTTTTTCAGTCGGGTAAGAAGCGGATATAGCGTACCTTCCACCACAATCAGTTTCGCGTCTTTCAGCTCCGAGATAATATCCGAAGCATAAGCAGGCTTTTTCTTCAGAATAAGCAAAATGCAATATTCCAAATAACCTTTCCGCATTTGAGATTTGATGTTGTCTGCGTTCATTTTTTTTAATTGTTAGTTGGGCTTCGCCGTTATTGGTCCTTCGGACGTTAGTTGGGCTTTGCCGTTAGTTGCCCAATAGGCGTTATTTACTTCGTGTTATTGGTGCTGCGCACGTTATTGGCTTCGCGTTATTTGCACATCGCCACATTATCACATTACCACATTATCACATTAATATCATTTCAGCAATTCCAGAATCTTTAACCGAAACACGTATTCGTATTTCGATTGGGCGACTTCGGATTGCGCGCGGGCTAAGTTGTTTTTAGCCTGATACAGTTCATACACGTTGGCGCGTCCGCCTTCGTATTTCTGATTGGCAAAGCGATAGGCTTCGGTGCCAGAAGTTACCGACTTCACAGAAGCATCCCATTTTGCTTTGGCTGCTACGGCGTTGAAGTAAGCCTGCTGTACGGTTTTGCGCAACTCGAGTTTTGCGTTCTCCACATTCAGCTGGTTGCTTTTCACGTCGATTTGTGCCGAGCGAACCTGATTTTTCACCTGAAATTTATTAAAAATAGGTACCGACAGGTTAAAACCAAGACTTGTGCTCAGCGGTGTACTTACCGAATTGTAATATCCTCCACCCACATTGGCGCCAAAGCTGAGCGTGGGGAAATAATACGATTTGGCAATTTGTATGTTTTTTTCGCTGCTTTGCAATTGCAGTTCGGCGCTTTTAATTTCCGGACGGTTTTTAACCGCACTGGCATAAACGGCATCGGCACTAAGCAACTGCAACTCGTTTTCCATTAAATCGGCCGGAACGGAAATATCTAATTTTTCGAAATCCGATAGTTCCAGAATCTGAGCCAGGTCGAGCAACGAAAGTTTCAGCGTATTTTCGGCCTGTGTGCGATTAAGTTCCTCTTTAGCTTGTTGCGAAAGCAATTCGAACAATTCACCTTCGGCCAATTTGCCTGCTTCTACCAACGATTTTTGTTGTTCAAGGCGATTTTCGGTCAGTTTTAGCTGTTCGTTGGCAATCTGAAGCAATTCTTTGTTCAGAAGCACCTGCAAAAATGCCGAAGATACACTCAATACAATATCCTGACGGATTTTTTGCAAATTGGCTTCCGAAAGTTTCAGTTGTGCCATTTTAGCATCAATCTCGTATTTCATTTTCAGTCCGTCGAACAAAGTAATCCCGCTCTGCAAACTGAAATTTGAACTGTTCGAATTGATATTCCGGTAGGTTCCGTCCACCATTTGCGAGCGTCCGAAACTCCAACCCTGACTTGCAGCTGCATTCAGATTCGGAAGCAGGTTATTACGCGCCTGTTGCCAGGCAATTTCGTTGTTTTGGCGCATCAACTCGCGTTGTTTAATGTTGCGGTTGTTTGCCAGTGCTGTGTCCACGCATTGTTGCAGTGTCCAGGGTTTCTGAGCACTTGCTAAAAGTGCTGTCAGAAAAGCGGCTATGAATAGGATTATTTTACGCATAAATATTTTTGTTATTTGCCCTGCGGGCGTTATTTGTGCTTTGCAGTTATTTGCCCTACGGGCGTTATTTACTTCGTGTTATTGGCACATTGGCATATTAGCACATTGACTTATTTCTCAGGAACAGCTTTTTTCTTCTCTTCCACAATCTCCGCTCCGCGAATTTTGTCTTTGAGTTTTACGCCGCTTTTCACCTCTATTTTTATGCCGTCTGAAAGTCCTGTTTTTACCTGTTTTTTGGTAAATGTTTGAGGTGCTTTGGTTTTCAGCACATATACATAAGCCGTGTCGCCACTGAATTCGATACAACTTTCGGGCACTGTGAGCACGTTTTCGAGTTTCGAAAGCACAATTTCGGCGTTGGCACTGTAGCCTGCACGTACGTAAACATCTTTCGGAACTTTTACCGCTGCTTTCATTTCGAAAAGGATAGCACCGTTTTCTTCCACCCCTTTGGGCGAAACGTATTCGAGTTCGGCATTGAGTTTTGTACCCTCGATGGCTCCTATGGTTATATCCATTGGCATTCCGGTTTTGATACGGCCTACTTCGGTTTCGTCGAGTTTACCCACAAAGAGCATATCGTTCATATTGGCCACAGTGGCAATGGTTGTTCCGTCGTTGAAATTATTGGATTGAATAACCGAGTTCCCCACTTTTACGGGAACGTTCAGAATGGTTCCGTTAATAGTAGAACGCACCAGCGTATTGCTCAACTGCGATTTATCGTTCGAAATTCCATCGCGAGTCAGACTCAGGTTGTCTTTGGCAGCTTTCAGTTCCTCTTTGCTGTTGTTGTACTGCAACTCAACCTTTTCAAACTCCTCACGCGAAATTACTTTTTCGTTGTACAGTTTTTTGTCGCGGTCGTAGTTGCGTTTTGCCTGATCGAACGAAAGCTGAGCCAGTTGCACACGGCTCTCGGCAGCATTCAGACTTACCATATCCGGTATTACTTTGATTTTGGCAATAATATCACCAATCTGCACTTTATCGCCAGCTTCTTTATAAACTTCGGCAATAATACCCGACATTTGCGGTTTGATTAGGATTTCGTTGCGGGGCTCCACTTTACCGGTTGCCACGGTGCGCTTTTCGATATTTCCACGCATAACTTCTTCAATTACATAGGTTTTTACTACAGGACGCGATTTTTTCCAAAGAAAATACATTGTTCCGATTACGGCTATCGCCAATAACGAGATCCAGAAAATTCTAAAAAACTTCTTCATATTGTTTGATTTTTATGTTTTTATAAATGGTAAATTGTAAATGATTAAATTGTAAATAGTTCTATTCCTCCCTTATCGCCTCAATCGGTTTAATATTCATGGCGCGTTTGGCGGGTAAAAATCCGGCTAATGTGCCAATGACCAATAGTATAAAGAACGACGACATAGCTACTGAAAAACTGATTTGCGGATCTTTGAAAAACTGATCGCCCTGACTGAGTGCAACTCCAACCAAATAAAGCAACCCCACTCCTACCATCAATCCCGCCAATCCGGCCATCAGTGTCAAAATAATACTTTCGCTCATAATTTGCGAAATAATGTTGCGGGGCGTTGCTCCCAAAGCCCGTCGAATGCCAATTTCTTTGGTACGTTCGCGAACGGTAACGAGCATAATATTGCTTATTCCAATGCCACCAGCAATCAGCGTTCCTGCTCCTACAAACCAAATCAACACACCTATTCCGATTCCGAGATACAAAAACATCGTGAACTGATCTTCGATATTCATACCCCCAACGGCCGTTTTATCAGTTGGAGAAATACTGTTTCGGGCTTTTAGTACCTTGCGTATTTTTTCTTCAATCACACTTACCTTTATACCCGGTTTTGCCGTTACTGCCAAAAAGTGTACGTTGTTTCCCTGGTTAAAAGTCTGCTGCATGGTACTGAACGGGAGTACAACCGTTTCCTCGGCATTGCCACCAATATTTACCGACGATAAATGGCGACTCACGCCCACCACCTGAAAGTAGATTCCGTTTACCTGAATTTCTTTCCCAATCGGATTTTCTTTGGTTGGGAAAAGCACTTCGTAAACACGCTCACCTATCACACATACTTTACGTTTTTCGGCAATGTCTATATCGTTTATATAGCGTCCGTAAACTAATTTGCTTTCATCAATCTGATTGTAGGAAGGATAATTTCCTTTTACACCAAAACTTCCCGATTTGTCATTACGCGTTACATTGTTTGTTCCGCCACCTCCAAATAAAACCGGAGCCAGGTATTGAATTTCAGGCACATTATTCAGAATGACAGGAATATCTTCGTTCTGTATATTCCACTGACGACCTTTTTTGAATCCTTTGTAAGGTTCGGATGTTTGCTCAGTCCACACAAAGCACGAGTTGGTTGCAAAACCTTCGATTTGCGAATTCATGCCACGCTCCAGCGCCACACCCGCTCCCACCATGGCTACCAGCATAAACATGCCCCAAAAAACCCCAAAAGCTGTGAGCACACTACGCGATTTGTTGTGCGTAATTGTAATCCAAATCTCCTGCCAGCGGTCGAGATCGAATAACCTCACCCCAACCCTCTCCTTTGGGAGAGGGAGTTTAGCATCTTGTGCAGATTTCATTTTATTTAAAAAATTTCTCATTTTCTTAATTTCTTATTTTCTAATTATCACATCAACTAATCACCACATTAACACATCATTCTTCCCTCATTGCTTCAATCGGCTTAATCCGTACTGCGCGGCGTGCTGGCATATAACCTGCAATTACGCCTGCAATTATCAATATAGTTGTCGAAATAAGCACATAACTAAATGAAACAGTTGGGTCTTTGAACACGGTCATACCGTCGGGATTTCCGGCAGCCGATTGTACAAGAATGTAATTGATAAACTCGGTAAGTCCTATTCCCAACATCATGCCTATGTATCCGAAAACGGCAGTGATTAAAATTGATTCAATAATAATTGAGCGCAAAATATGTGAAGGAGGAGCGCCAATGGCTTTGCGTATTCCAAATTCACGCGTGCGTTCTTTTACCGAAACCAACATAATGTTACTTACACCAACTATGCCCGCTATCAGTGTAAAAATGCCGATTATCGAAACGAAGATGGTAATTCCACCAAAAATTTTCATAGTTTCGATATAATCGCGTTGTGAGTTCCACACCCAAAGTGCCTGCGTATCTTTCGGGTCGAAACGCAGCGATTGCGCCATGTTTTTTTTCAGTTTATCGTTGAATGCCTCGTTTGCCTCTGTGGTTTCGAGTCCACTTACTGACATAGCAATGCTGCGAAATTTACGGTCAGGATTGTAAATCAACTGAGCGGTTGTAAATGGGATATATGCTTTTCCGTCGCCCCAACGGTCTTTTTTTGTATTTACACCAATCACCTGAAACATAATAGAACCAACCTTAATGTGTTGTCCCAGTGGATTTTTATCCTTGAAAAGCACTTCCTGAATTTTTTTATCGATTACCACCACTTTTTTGTTGGCATTTAAGTCAAGCGGGTTTAAAAACCGTCCGTTACCCGATTCAAATTTCAGGTTAAAGATATGTTCATATTCCGGATTGCAACCAACTACCTGATACGAACCATATTCGGCACCAAAACTAATAGTTGCCTGTTTTTCAATAATTCCCGTTTCAGTTGTAGCTTCCTGCAGATTTTCATCAACAGTGCCAATTTCTTTTTCCGAAAAATCGAGCGAACGGCCTTTTTTCAAACCCTGAAATGGCAACGACGATTCACCTGCCCACATCTGAACGGTATTGGTTGCCCGCTGACTAAAATTGGAAGTTACCCCGTTTTTCAGTCCGTTACCGGCACCAAGCAACACAATAAGGATAAAAATCCCCCACGACACCGACAAACCAGTCAGTATGGTGCGCATTTTATTGTGTTTTAATCCGGCGAGTATTTCTTGTAGTGTATTCATTTTTGTTTCGTGTTTCGTGTTCCTCGTTTCGTGTTTCGTGTTTTGCGCTTCGTGTCATTTTAACCTGAAACGCGAAACCTGAAACGCGAAATATCAAACTCTTTGTTCAATATTCTCAATCATTCCATCCTTTATATGAATGATTTTGCGTGTTTCGTCGGCTACCGAGCGTTCGTGAGTTACGATAATGGTAGTTAGTCCGTTGTTGTTCAGTTCGCGGAGCACTTTCATTACTTCTACCGTTGTATGACTGTCGAGGGCACCCGTTGGTTCGTCGGCAAGCAAAATTTTAGGCTGAGAAATAATGGCGCGTGCAATGGCAACACGTTGTTTTTGTCCGCCCGACATTTCGCTTGGCATGTGAGTAGCCCAATCCTTTAAACCCATCATATCAAGGTATTCCATGGCAACTATGTTACGGCGTTTGCGACTCACGTTTTTATAATACAGCGGCAAAGCCACGTTTTCCAATGCGTTTTTGAAATTAATCAGGTTGAACGACTGAAAGACGAAACCAATCATTTCGTTGCGATAAGCTGCAGCCTGTTTTTCGCTCAGGTTTTTAATCAGCGTATTATTCAGCAAGTATTCGCCCGTATCGTAATTATCCAAAATTCCCAGAATATTCAGCAAAGTGGATTTGCCCGAACCCGAAGCACCCATAATCGAAACGTATTCGCCCGCACCGATATGCAGGTCAATTCCTTTCAGTACGTGAAGCGAAGTGGCTTCGGTGTAGTAGGTTTTGTTGATGTTGGTTAAGTCTATCATTTTTTAGTTTGTAATGTTCATAAAGTTTTTAAAGTTCATAAAGTTCGCATTTCTTTCATCAGCATATCACCACATTATCATATCAACACATCATCACATCTGATTGAATTACGCTGCAAATATATAGCATCATATACTACTATGCAATACATAGTACAATGCAATAAATATAAATGTGCCATACAAAGTATTATATAGCCCTAAATATCAGATATTTAAATCAAATAAAAAATATTTATCATTAACTTTATTTAACTATATTGATTCATATTTTTATTCTAAAGTTTACGGGCACAAAAACAAAATGTACATTAAACAAATATCTAAAACGTTGATAATTAAAGATTAATAAATTTTGACCAAAAAACGAATTGTACATTTGCTTAAATTTAGCTTTAATTTTTGGAGGGATAAAGCCCCGTAGCTTGTGGTTTGCTTTAATGTTACTTTAATAAACTGCTAAAAACGTATTAAATAGCCTTTAAATAGCCCTTAAACGATTGTTTTTGGGCTATTTTTTATGCCTATACCCGGATATGATTACCGGTATAAAATGGCAACCGGTTAGCTGAAAATTGGATTTCAAAAAACGAAAAAAAATATGTACTTTTTGAATTGGATGCCCAAATGGATGCCCAAATGGATGCCCAAAATAATTAAAAAAAACTTATTTAAAATACCACATAACAGACAAAAAAGAGTTAAAAAAATGGTTTTAAGCTGGTGAAACTACCCCATAATGACCAAAAAAAGCAGGCAAAAACAAATGTAAATGCCTGCTTTATAGCAATATATGCTTGATTTATGGCTTGTAAGTGCTTGTCTCTGCCTGTTCGGCAACTAATAAGGTGCCCGGTTTTTCCCCGATTGTATAAGAAGTAGGACCAATAGATTTGCCCCGCGACTGCTTTAATTCTTCGACCTCTTTTTTTAATAGCGCATTTTCGGCAATAAGAGACTCGTAGCGCTGCATGATGTAGTGCATGGAGCTATCATCCGGAGCTTGTGGAGTGGGTGCAGCTGTCTGTGTGGGTGCTGGTGGTGCTGGCGCAGATGAAGCCTGCGGGGTACCGGATCGAAGCATAGAACCGGTACCGGTAAGGAGCCAGTCGGGTGAAATTTCCGCATAAATAGAAACTATTTCCGCTACTTTATCGCCACCTAATTCACTTAAAAGAGATTTTCCTTTGAAATTTGCATACGATATACCTGTTTTATCACAAAATTCAGCCTTTGTAATGCCTTTATTTTCAATAAATTGAAAAATTCTTTCTTTTATAGTCGAAATATTTTCCATTATTTGTTGTATGGTTGAAATTTATGCTATATATTTGCACCGTGTTTAAAGTTAACACGCTACAAATATACAACATATATGGATAAATTGATCGAAGCAAGTAAAGAAACCCGCAAAAAAATATGCGCACACTTTGGAGTAAGCAAGGCGAACGTGAGTCAGGCACTTAAATTTCAGCGAAATAGTACAAACGCCATTGCAATCAGAAAAATGGCATTGGAGAATGGAGCAACGCTATACGAAAAAACAACAAACCAGCGTGAGGCTCTGAAGTAGCCACCCGCATAAAATCAACATAAAATGAAAACGATCAGACTACTACTGGAGGCATGGAGCCACTGGCTGCTTATTGACCCGCGCAGCGAAAAGTTTTTTAACTGGGCACTGGGAATTGGATCAGCACTGTTTTTTGGAAATATGATTATTCACTTTTTAATTCAGAATTTATGAAAACGGGAATAAAAATGAACTTACCCATGGGTGTAATTTACAAACGTATGCTATTGACGGCATTTGTAAATAATAGAGATTTCACCCAAACAGAGATTTCGGAACTGCGCAACTTGGCATGTAAAAAGAGCCTTGATAATTGTACCATGGTATTTAGGGAAAGCAATAAACTTGGCGAGGGATTACAAATTTTTGATTTCTATACTATTGAAAGTCTCAACTTCTATAAGCGTTTGCTTCATCATTTGGGCATAGCTAAGGCAGCAGTACTTGGTTATTTCGGCATAAACACCGTGGCTATCGTAGTGAAATGAAACGCGCCCTTTGCGCTTATGAATGGGACATTGAAGTTTTTTTAAAGACTCCTTAGCATTGGATTGCATGGCTGCAAAATTTTCTTCAAGATAATATGAACTTCCCATAATGCATTATTTTTTTTTGATTAGACGCGCAAATATAGCTAATTGATACCACAAAAACAAAAATAGCCCAAGAAGCCCTGAGAAGCGCAAACAGACACGAAGGATAGACTTCGGGGAGCCGGTGCGGATTGAAACCCTATCCGGTAACATTTGAAAAACAGTATTTAAATTGGTACAAAATGGAATTTTACAATAACACATTAGCAATAGAGGCCACCTGGTTGATTGATGAGGGAATAATGACCAGAAAGCAATACGACCACGCAGTTAATCGCAAACAGGTGAATGTAATTTGCCGTGGGTGTAGGAATACGCCCGCCAAAGTTAGCTATGACTCGATGCCCGATAGGTTTAAGCAGGCAATACGTGAGCGGGTAGGCGGTGACCCGTACCGGTTAGCGAAGGTGAATCAGTTAGAGATACGAATAGAGCATGACCATGAGGCAAGTATTTTCTTTGAAAATTACACCCTTGAGGACGGGCGTAACTTACCAAAAGAAACACGACGAGAGTATTATGCCAATGCCGTAGTTCTAAAAGCTATTCATGTGCTTATTAACGATAAGCGAGCTAAATTATCGGCTCTCGGCCACCGGAGCAAACGTGCATGGGATCAGCTAAGTGATGCCGCTCAGGAGCTTGACAGGAGCAAATACCCGCATACATTACCTGTTAACCCACGAAGGCTCGAAAGCAAATATAAAAGTTATATGCAGGGAGGAAATGAAAGCCTGATACATAAAAACTTTAGTAACAGGAATGCAGCTCGCGTGGCGAGTGATGTGCACGAAAGCCTTTTGGTTGAAATGATAGCTGATCCGCGAAATTTTGACAACGCACAGATTATGCGCGAATACAACAAAGTAGCTAACGCAATGCAATGGCAAGCAATTACAGCCGCAACGGTAGCAAATTACCGCGATAAACACTTTGCCACCACCTATGCCGGAAGACGTGGAAGTGTGGCGTACCGGAATAAAATAACTATGCAGGTAAAACGTGAGGCTCCAAGCGCACCAATTCTGTTTTGGAGTGTGGATGGTTGGGATGTGGAGCTGATGTACCAGATACGTACGGTTGACAAAAAGGGACATGCGGTAACAACTTACCACAACCGACCAACGCTAATCGTACTGTTAGACGCATTTAATAAGTACCCGATTGGCTACGCCATAGGTACGCAGGAAACACCTGAACTGATACGCGGCGCTTTCCGCAATGCCTCTAACCATGTAAAAAAGCTACTCGGAAAACGTTACCTGACCTATCAGCTGCAAACTGATAACTACGCAAAAAAAACACTTGAGCCGATGTATGAGGCTATGACCAAGCACTACACCCCTGCTCGTGTGAAAAACGCAAAAGCAAAACCGATTGAGCCATACTTCAAATACCTGAATAAAACTTACTGCCAGGTGCAACCTAACTGGAGCGGCTTTGGGGTAACGAGCGATAAGGATAGTCAGCCCAATGGCGAATTTTTGCAAGAATACAAACATCAATTTCCCGACTGGGATGGCGTGGTACGGCAGGTAATTGACATGATAGAAGCCGAGCGGGCTTTGAAGCACGATGCATTTATGGTACAGTGGGAATCCGCATCGGAAGACAAGAAGTTGATAATGCCGGACGAAAACTACCTGCTAACTTTTGGCGAACGGAGATTAAAACGTGATGGAAAACCCGAAACTAATATGATGAGCAGCAATGGCATGAAGGTGACGATTAACGGAATAAAGCGCGATTACGATTGCTTTGATGTTCGCTTTCGCGACTATATGAGCGAGCGATGGACGATAGTTTATGATCCGGCGGATGTAAGTAAGGTATTGGCGGTGAATGAAGACGAAACGCTCCGGTTTGTGCTCGAAGAAAAATATATACAACCAATGGCGCTTGCCGACCGCGAAGTCGGTGACGGAGGACATTTGCAGCGTGTGAGAGACTTCAACGATAGCCTTGAAAAAATACACGCTGACCGCAGGGCAAAACACCTTGAAGACTTACAGGTAATAATGCCTGTGATACAGCGTAACTCTGCTACACTAAGCAAACTGATGATAACCGACAGCAACGGGCAGCATAAGAACCAGCGAAATGACGGTAGGGGGCTGCCCCCCAACCCCCTAAAGGGGGCGCTTAAGAGCCGAGCCACTGATGTGGATGCAGAGGATGTAGAAACGGACCTGTTTGATAGATACTAATGTGCCAATGTGCCAATGTGCTAATAACTTAATTTCATAATTTCTAATAAACAACATCCTCCAGCTAAAGCAGGAGGCAATTCAAAATAACAACACACATGAACAAAATCAAAAAAGAAGAGGTAGTAAACGCACTATTTGAGTATTGCGAGCGATATGGCAGCCAGAATAAGGCTGCGCGTAGTATGAAGGATGTAAGCTCTGCCACCATAAGTCAGATGCTTAACGGTAACTGGGAACTGATACGCGACGAAATGTGGCGCAATGTAGCCAGCCAAATTGGTATTAAGCTGCGGGACTGGGAACAGGTGGAAACTACTGATTACCGTATGATGACGGCAATACTTACTGACGCCAAAGAAAACAGCCTATGTATGGCCGTAATAGGTCAGGCCGGAAGTGGTAAAACCTTTGCTATTGACCATTTCAAAATGCGTAACCGAAACGTGATTGTACTGAAGTGCAATTCGTTTTGGACTAAAAAAACGCTGCTTTCGGAGATAATGAAGGAGCTCGGCCACGAATACAAAGGAATGACCGAAAGCGACCTTATTCAGGAAGTTATAAGCGCCATTATCCGACTGGAAAACCCCATTATCATTTTTGACGAGGCCGATAAAATGAGCGACGGCTCGCTGTGGCTTTTCATATCGCTATATAATGCCGTGGAGGATGACTGTGGAATAGTGTTTTGCGCCACCAAGCACTTAGAAAAGGTGATAACCAACGGCGTAAGCCTCAATAAAAAGGGCTACAACGAAATATACAGCCGCGTAGGTCGAAAATTCATTAAGCTAAAAGGTGTAACTCATGCCGACATAGTGGCTATTTGCGAAAGCAATGGAGTGACCGACCGCGATGATATTGAAAATGTAATACAGGACAGCGAGAGCGACCTGCGTAGGGTGAAGCGCAAAATACACGCTATCAAGCGTAAAAACAGTGCGCATATTGGTGAACTGAAAATGGCGGCGAACTGATATGGCCATTAAAAGAGCGTTAAGCCTTAGTGAGATACGGGCATTCAGACCGGAGACACTGCCTTTTGCTGATGAGTGGCTTGCCTCGCTGGGATGCCCGGAGCTGACCGGAAGCTGGATAATATACGGACTTTCGGCAAACGGAAAAACACGATTCGCCCTGCAACTTGCCAGGTATTTAGCAACATTTACGAAAGTGGCATATAACTCCTTAGAGGAGGGACTGAGCAAAAGTATGCAGGCGGCGATTTTGGACATAGGAATGGAAAACGTAAAGCGCAACTTTCTGCTGTTGGACAAGGAGCCAATACCGGAACTAAGAGAGCGGCTGAGGCGCAAAAATAGCCCCAAAGTGATATTTATAGATTCGCTCCAATATACGGGAATGAGCTATACCGATTACAGGGAGCTACGAGATGAATTCAGAAACAAACTTTTCATATTTATAAGTCATGCCGATGGCCGAGAGCCAAAGGGAAATGTGGCCAAAAGTATAAAGTTTGATGCGAATATAAAAATACCCATACAGGGATACAAAGCCACCCCACAAAGCCGATACGGCGGCGGAGCTGATTATATAATTTGGCAAAAAGGATATGATGAAGTTTGGGGATATGGGAGCCAAGGATAATTTACAATTTACCATTTACCATTTACAATTTAATACACACATACGGAAATGAAAGTAATGATTGAACAAGAACAAAAACGATTGATTAAGCGATTTAAAACAATGCTTAATGAGTACGGTATTGACCGTAATGCCGAGCTCGGTATGCTTGCCGGGTACAATGCGGAAAGCTGCAAGGACCTGACGGCTTACGAGCTAATAGAACTATGCGACAGCATGCAAAAGACTTTTGACGATAGCTACAAAAAGCTTGACAAAAAACGCAAACAGGTGTTGGCCGCTGCCATAGCGGTAAACGGGCTGAGAGGCTATCCCACATCGGTAGAATATGCAAAGCAGACGATACTTCGTGCTGCAGGCGATTTTAAAAGCTTCAATGGCATAACCGAACAACGGTTAAACAGCCTTTATGCAGCATTTAAACACATGCAAAACGACCTTAAAAAGGTTCGGGAGATTACGGTGGAGGAAATTGAGAATTCGGCAAAGCTAAATTAATTCATAATTCATAATTCATAATTAAAAGATATGTACGAATTAAATGTGATAATGCACTGCGGGAAACCGCATGCCAAGGCACCGGATGGAACGATGGTGGTGCTGCCGCTGGCTAATGCGGCTAACGAACGGGAGGCGCTGCGGCGCGAACATGAGCTTATGGCTCTGGAAATGGAGTTTGACAAGATAATGGAAAAATTGGAGCAGGCAAAGCCGCTTACACCGGAATACGACAAATTGGTGAACGAAATGCACGCGCTGGATGTGCGGATTGCTACGCTTACTACAAAGCCGGCGTATGGAGCCAAAACGGGCGCAATAGTGGAAAAATCGATAAACGACATTAAAAACGGAC
>Ga0114938_1001326_pt1 | contig 17064 bp, 17 predicted proteins | sample AshMeaBigSpring_FD_88675 | JGI IMG/M metagenome (GOLD analysis project Ga0114938, IMG submission 88675) | Groundwater microbial communities from Big Spring, Nevada to study Microbial Dark Matter (Phase II) - Ash Meadows Big Spring | ecosystem: Environmental > Aquatic > Deep subsurface >...
CCGGCGATCTTGCCGGCGTCCTTGGTCGCCTGGCGCTGGGCGTCGTTGAAGTAGGCTGGCACGGTGATCACGGCCTGCGAGACGGGATGGCCGAGGTAGGACTCGGCCGTCTCCTTCATCTTCATGAGAATGTAGGCAGAGACCTCCTGCGGCGAGTAGGCCTTGCCCTGGGCCTCGACCCAGGCGTCGCCGTTCGGGCCCTTGATGATCTTGTAGGGGACGAGCTTCTTGTCCTTGTCGACCATCGGGTCGTCGTAGCGTCGGCCGATCAGCCGCTTGATGGCGAAGAAGGTGTTGATCGGGTTGGTCACCGCCTGGCGCTTGGCCGGCAGGCCGACGAGCTTCTCGCCATCGGAGGCGAACGCGACGATCGAGGGGGTGGTGTTCATGCCTTCGGCGTTAATGATGACCTTCGGCTGGCCGCCTTCCATGACGGCGACGCACGAGTTGGTCGTGCCGAGATCGATCCCGATGACTTTCGACATGTTGCATTTCCTTTCTTATTGCGGCGGACCGTCAGGGCCCGAGTGGCTCGGCGCCCGTCTGGTCGCCCGGTCCGGAGCGGGCGCGCGAGACGGTCCCCAGGAGGCTGGAACGAGTTCTGCCGGTATATAGGGGGGGCCGTTTGGCCCTGCAACGGCGCGGGCGCACGCGGCTGTTATCAATTTCCGTGAACGCCAGCCGCGCTCAGCCCGGGCCCTGCCCCGGTGGGGTCGTTCGCTTGCCGAAGCCCGGCGGTTCGGCCCGCCCTGCGGTCTCGCTCGCGGCCTTGGCGGCGGCTTCTGCCGCCGAACCGGCCTCGGGCTTCGCTTCCGCCGCGGCCTCGCGCTCAGCGTCCGCCGGCTTCTCGGAAGTGGACGGCTCGACCGGCTTCACCGGCTTGAACCCGCCTTTGGCGACGACAACCATGGAGGGTCTGAGTACGCGCTCCTCGATCGTGAACCCCTCCTGGAACACCTGCAGGATGGACCCGGCTGCGACATCGGTGTTCTGCTGCTCCATCACCGCCTGATGCAGGTGCGGGTTGAAGGTCTCGCCCTTCGCCGCGATCGGCTTGATGCCGTGGCGCGAGAGCACGTTGAGGTACTCGCGCTCGGTCATCGACACGCCGTCGAGCAGCGCCTTGAGCGCAGGATCGGCATCAGCAGCGCCGGCCGGCACGGCGGCCATCGCGCGCTGCAGGTTGTCGCCGACCGACAGCAGATCGGAGGCCATGCGGGTGACCGCATATTTCTGCGTGTCGGATTTCTCCTTCTCGCTGCGCTTGCGGATGTTGTCCATCTCGGCATGCGCGCGCAGCAGGCGATCGGTGAGGTCGGCGATCTGACCCTCGAGCTCGGCGAGGCGTGCTTCGGGCGTGGGCGGTGCTGGTTCGGCTGCCGCAGGCTGCGACGGAGCTTCGCCGCCCGCGCCCGGTGCCACGGCGCCCGCCACAGCGGGCTTCTCGTCGGGAGTTTGCTGCTGGCTCATGATGGGTCATTTCTTGCTTGGGTGCGCCGGTGCGGCAGCATTGCCGGCGAGCGCGCCCCGGATATCTGTCGAAGCGCGGAAAAAATCAAGTCAGCAGCCGGCCCACCAGCTTCGCCGTGTAGTCCACCATCGGAATGATGCGCGCATAATTGAGGCGGGTCGGGCCGATCACGCCGAGCACGCCGATGACCTTGCGGCTGCCGTCCTGAAACGGCGCCACAATCAGCGACGACCCCGAGAGCGAGAACAGGTTGTTCTCCGCGCCGATGAAAATGCGCACGCCTTCGCCCTTGTCGGCGAGCCCGAGCAGCTGCACGAGATCGCGCTTCTGCTCGAGATCGTCGAACAGCTGGCGGATGCGCTCGAGGTCCTCCATCGCGTTGAGGTCCTTGAGCAGGTTCGCCTGGCCCCGCACGATCAGGCTCTTCTTGTCGTCGAGCGCGCCGGACCACTCGGCGAGGCCTGCCTGGATCACCCTCTGCGTCAGCGCGTCGAGATGCGCTTTCGCGGTTGCGAGCTGCTGCTCGATGTGCGCCCGCGCATCGGCGATCGTCTTGCCGCGCACATTGGAGTTGAGATAGTTCGCCGCCTCGATCAGCGCCGAGGGCGGCAGCCCGCTCGGGAGTGCGATGACCCGGTTCTCGACGTTGCCATCCTCACCGACGAGCACGACGAGGGCGCGGCCGGGCTCGAGCGGCACGAACTCGATGTGGCGCAGCCGGCTCTCCTGCTTCTCGGCGAGCACGACACCGGCACAATGGGACAGGCCGGAGATCATCTCGCCGGCTTCGCTGAGCATCTGATCGACCGACTTCTCGCGCTTGACGCCGACCTGCGCCTCGATCTGGCGGCGCTCGCCGTCGGTCAGGTCGCCGATCTCGAGCAGTCCGTCGACGAAAAGCCTGAGGCCCGACTGGGTCGGCAGCCGGCCGGCGGAGGCGTGCGGCGCGTAGATGAGGCCGAGCTGCTCGAGGTCGGACATCACGTTGCGCACGGATGCCGGCGAGAGCGTTACCGGCAGCACTTTCGCGAGGTTGCGCGAGCCCAACGGCTCGCCGGTCGCAAGATACGACTCGACGATCAGCCGGAAGATCTGGCGGGAGCGGTCGTTGAGCTGTGCGAGCTGGCGCGGCGCCTCGGTCATGACACGGCATTTAGGGATCGGCCCGCCGGTTCGTCAAATTGACCCGCCAGCCAAGGTTGCCGCCGCGCCCGCGCCGCAAGGCAACCCGGTCAATCCCGATGATAGGGATGGCCGGCCAGGATCGTTGCCACACGGTAGATCTGCTCGGCGAGCACGATGCGGGCGAGGCCGTGCGGCAGCGTCATCGGCCCGAGCGAGAGGCGCACGGTTGCCGCCGCAATCGCCGCCTCGCCGTGGCCGTCGGGCCCGCCGATCAGGAACGCGAGCTCGGCGGCGCCTGCATCGCGGTGTCGAGCGAGCATCGTGGAAAATTCGGCACTGGAGATCGCCTTGCCGCGCTCGTCGAGCGCGACGCGAAGCGACGCCGAAGTGGTCTTCCCTATCAGCCGCGCGGCCTCATCGTCCTTGCGCGTGGCCGCCGTCCCGGCGCGGCTCTCGCCGAGCTCGACCAACCGAAGCGGGCCGAGTGCAACCGTACGCGCCAGCGCGTCGAGCCGCGTCGCGTAACGCTCGTAAAGCTCGCGCTCGGGCCCGGCCTTCAGTCGGCCGATGGCGGCGATGGTGAGGCGCATGCTCATGGGCCCCGCGGTCGAAGCGACCGCGAGACGTCGCGCGCGGTGCACACCGTCATCGCCGTCAGTGCGACGAGGTGTCGGTCGGACGCTCGCCGTTCCACATCTTCTCGAGGTTGTAGAACTCGCGCACCTCGGGTCGGAACACGTGGACGATGATGTCGCCGGCGTCGATCAGCACCCAGTCGCAGGCCTCGAGGCCCTCGATCCTGACGCGCGAGAGGCCGCGCTCCTTGAGCTTCTTCTGGATCTGCTCGGCGATCGCACCGACGTGCCGGTCCGACCGTCCGGTGGCGATCAGCATGGTGTCACCGATGGACGACTTGCCTCTGAGATCGATCGTGACCACGTCCTCGGCTTTTGCTTCGTCGAGCCAGATCGTGATCAAGTCCGAGAGGGCAATCGAGCTGTCCTTGTGGGAGGCAAGCTCGCGTGCAGGCGCGCCGCGGCGGGCGCCCTCAAGAGCGGTTCTCATCGTGCGGTGACTGTCCTTTCCTCGTTGGTCCCTCGCGTGGAGGGCGGACGCAGGCCAGCGCTTTCCACCGGAGCGGAGCTTTCGACCCGCCGAATTGCCGACGCAACACGCTGTCGCGGCGACGCAAGGAAGATAGATTGTCGCAGGGGGCGCTTTCAAGGCATTCCCCGCCACAGGGTTGAGGGAACACGAACGCGACTGAATGCGTGCCCGTTCAGCGCAGCAGGCCGTCGAGGATGAACCCCTTGTGCGGCTTGGGCGCACCGCCTTCGCTCTTGCCCTGGCCGGAATCTGCGGTCGCGGTCGCCTTGGCCTGCTCCTTCTGGTCGGGAGGCAACTCGAGCGCACCGCGCACGCCGCATCCTGCCAGGGCGAGTGCCATAGCCGCAAGCAGTGCCGCCGTCCCGATCACGCGAACATGCATTCGTTGTCGACCTACGGTTGCCCTGCCGAGCCGGGCCGACCGTCCCGGAAGGGTGAGCCATTCCAGGCGCAGAAAACCCTCTTAGACGGTCGCTGCCGCCTTTTCCAGCCGCTTGATCCAGGCTCGCGCCATTTTGCGGACATTCTGTGGCGCGGTTCCCCCATGGCTGGTGCGGCTTTTCACCGAGTTTTCAACGCTCAGGACCTCGAAAACCTCCTTGGTGATCCGCCCCTCCACCCGTTGCATCGCGGCGAGCGGCAGCTGCTCGAGGGCGACCCCCTGCTTCTCAGCCAGCGCCACGATCGTGCCGGTGATGTGGTGCGCTTCGCGGAACGGCAATTTGAGCGTGCGCACGATCCAGTCGGCAAGATCGGTCGCGGTCGCATAACCGCGCCCTGCCGCGTCCTTCATCGCTGCGGGGTTCGGCTCGATGTCGTCGATCATGCCGGTCATGGCGGTGATGGCCACCGCCAGGCTGTCGAGGGCGTCGAAGGTCGGCTCCTTATCCTCCTGCATGTCCTTCGAATAGGTCAGCGGCAACCCCTTCATGACCATCAGCAGGCCCTGGAACGCGCCGGCAATGCGGCCGGCCTTGGCGCGCACCAGCTCGGCGGCGTCGGGATTGCGCTTCTGCGGCATGATCGAGGAGCCGGTGGTGAACTTGTCGCTCATGCGGATGAAACCGAACTGCGGGTTCATCCAGATCACGATCTCCTCGGCGAGGCGTGAGAGGTGCATCGCGGTGATCGAGGCGGCAGCAAGCGTCTCGAGCACGAAGTCGCGGTCGGCGACGCTGTCGAGCGAGTTCGCCGTCGGCCGGTCGAAGCCGAGCGCGGCAGCCGTCATGTCGCGGTCGATCGGAAACGAGGTCCCCGCCAGGGCCGCCGCACCGAGCGGGCACTCGTTGAGCCGCTGGCGTGCGTCGGCGAAGCGGCCGCGGTCGCGGGCGAGCATCTCGACGTAGGCGAGCAGGTGGTGGCCGAACGTCACCGGCTGCGCCGGCTGGAGGTGGGTGAAGCCCGGCATCACGACGCCGGCATGCGCATCCGCCTTGCGGGCGAGCGCGAGCTGCAGGCGGCCGAGCGGCGCGTCGAGGTCGTCGAGCCGGTCGCGGATGTAGAGCTTGAAGTCGAGTGCCACCTGGTCGTTGCGCGAGCGGGCGGTGTGCAGCCGGCCGGCGGGCGGGCCGATGAGATCCTTGAGCCGGCTCTCGACGTTCATGTGCACGTCCTCGAGCGCCACCGACCAGACCATGCGACCGGCGTCGATCTCGGCCATTACCTGATCGAGGCCTTTACGGATCTCGCGGGCGTCGGCCTTGGCGATGATGCCCTGCGCGGCCAGCATCTCGGCATGCGCGCGCGAGCCGCGGATATCCTGGGCGGCGAAACGCTTGTCGAACCCGATCGAGGCATTTATCTCCTGCATGATCTCGGCCGGAGAGGCGGAGAACCGGCCGCCCCACATCTTGTTGGCGCTTTTCTCGGTCATGACGTGGCGATCCCGGAATCTTGATGCGGCACGGCGGCCGGCGTATGGCAGGAATAGAGCGTGACGGCACACGGCACAAAGAAGGCTGCAATGAGCGACGCCCGCAAGCCCACGCTCGTGACTTACGCTGGCGTTGCGATCCTGTCAGCGGTGGCAGGGTTCGCGGCGGTATACGGCATCGCGCGGGTTGCTGACAACGGCTCGCCCGGGGGCTTCGCCGCCTCGGCCTTCGCGACTGCCCGGGCGCAGACGGCTGGACCTGCCCTGCCGCCAACTACGTTCGCCACCAACCCGCTCAGCCAGGGCGAGATGGCCGCGTTCGTCTTTCGCAAGTCGCCCGAGCCGCTCGGCGAGTTTTCCTTCCTCGACGCCTCCGGCACGTCGCGCGGCGTCAAGGACTGGGCGGGCAAGGTCGTCCTGCTGAACCTGTGGGCAACCTGGTGCGCGCCCTGCCGCAAGGAGATGCCGGCTCTCGACAAGCTGCAGAAGGAGCTCGGCTCCGACAGGTTCGAAGTGGTCGCGCTGTCGGTCGACCGCACCGGCCTCGACGGCGCGCGCAAGTTCCTCGACAGCATCAAGATTGCCAATTTGAAGCTTTACGCCGATCCTTCGACCCGGACCGGCAGCGCACTCAAGGTCGTCGGCATGCCGACGACGCTGCTGATCGACGCAGAGGGCCGCGAGATCGGCCGCCTCGTCGGCCCCGCCGAGTGGGACAGCGACGACGCCCGCCGGCTCATCGAGGCACATGTGCGGTAGGATATCGGCTGCAACGAAATCGTTCGGTGAGCTCGTTTCCCCTTGCAGGCTCGGCGGTCGGATGCGGCGAGGTCGAGATTTGGCATCGTTGGGCGTAAATGCGCTTTCCGAAAATGTCAGAACTCGGTTGCCAAAGGGGTCAAGGCGAGGCGAGTGGTCGCGTTCGCACCCGCCCCGGTTCGATGATCGTCAGCCACCCGGGACTCTGGTCCGCGATCTCCACCACCTTGTCGACCGCGTAGCGCTCGCGAGTTCCAGCAGACAAGGCATAGAGCGACAGGATAATGACGCCAGCAGCCGCTTGGCGATGCCTTATTGTCATTTCGCCGAAGCCCCAGTCATGTGTAATGACGACGCGTCCCGACGCTTCGGCCAGCGCGAGCGCGCGCTCGTCACTGTCGCCTCGGCACACGTCCTTTGCATCGACGACATCGAGCCCGCGCTCAATTAGCCCGTCGACGATTGTCCGCGCGACGCACTCGTCCGCGAAGAATATCGCCATGCGGGCCTACTCCGCTGCGTCGATGCCCTCGTGCGCCAGATAGTCGGCGGCGTAGGCCTGTGCCGCGCGAACGTCCTCGACTGTGAGATGCGGGTAGTTGGCTAAGATGTGCTCGACGCTGTCGCCCGCGGCCAGGCAGCGCAGGATATGCTCGACTGTAATGCGGGTCCCGGCGATCACGGGCTTGCCCATCATGACCTTCGGATCACGCTTGATTCGGGGGTGGCTCATGCGGAAGACTCCTCGAGTGGTAAGGATAGCACGAACGCCCCTGCTTTTGGCAGGTCGAATGCGGCCAGCGCTCGACGCGATCTGAATCGTGGCACGGATTGCGGTCACGGCAACTGCCGGTATCGCCGCAGGCCCGAAGCTGATGCCTGGTTTGCGGAGGAACGGAGGTTTCTGGTCGCGGCAGGCGGCCCCGCCGAGTGGGACAGCGACGACGCCCGCCGGCTCATCGAGGCACATGTACGGTAGCCCGCACGTCTCACATCGTCGCACCGATCTGCCAGGGGACGTACTCGGCGTCGCCATAGCCGAGCAACTCGCTCTTCGACTTCTCGCCGGAGGCGACGCGCAGGATCGTCTCGAAGATTTCCCGCCCCTTGGCGGGGATCGTCACCCCGTCGAGGATGTCGCCGCAGTTGATGTCCATGTCGTCGAGCATGCGTCGGTAGATATCGGAGTTGGTCGCGAGCTTGATCGAGGGCGTCGGCTTGCAGCCGTAGGCGGAGCCGCGCCCGGTCGTGAAGCAGAGGACATTGCAGCCGCCCGCGACCTGCCCCGTTGCGGCGACGGGATCGTAGCCGGGCGTGTCCATGTAGACGAAGCCCTTGGCCCTGATCGGCTCGGCGTAGTGGTAGACCGCGTTGAGCGTCGTCGTTCCGCCCTTCGCCGCGGCGCCGAGCGATTTCTCGAGAATGGTCGTCAGCCCGCCCGCCTTGTTGCCGGGCGAGGGGTTGTTGTCCATGCTCATGCGGGCCCGCGCCGTGTAGTCCTCCCACCACTTGATGATCGAAACGAGCTTCTCGCCGACCTCGCGGCTCGCCGCGCGGCGGGTCAGCAGGTGCTCCGCGCCGTAGATCTCGGGCGTCTCCGACAGCACCACCGTGCCGCCGTTGCGCACCAGGATGTCGGCCGCCTCGCCGAGCGCGACGTTGGCGGTAATGCCGGAATAGCCGTCCGAGCCGCCGCACTGCAGTGCCAGCATCAGCTCGGAGGCGGGGATCGTCTCGCGCCGGGCCTTGGCCGCGATCGGCAGCATCGCGCGCACCGCCTCGACGCCGGCGGCGATGGACTTCCTGGTGCCGCCGGTCTCCTGGATGGTCATCGTGCGGAATACATCGCTCTCCTCGAGGCCATAGGCCGCCTTCATGCGGCCGATCTGGAAACCCTCGCACCCCAGGCCCACGACCAGCACGCCGGCCATGTTCGGGTTCGAAGCGTAGCCCCAGGTCGTGCGCTTCAGCACCTCGAACGTCTCGCCGTCGCTGTCGATGCCACAGCCGGTCGAGTGGACGAGCGGGATGACGCCGTCGACCGTCGGATAGTCGGCGAGGACGCCGGACTTGCTCACCGCCTCGGCGATGAAGCGGGCGACGGTCGCCGAGCAGTTCACGCTCGTTACGACGCCAATGTAGTTGCGCGTACCGGCGCGACCGCTCGCGCGGCGGAAGCCCTGGAACGTCGCCCGTTCGGTGAGCGGCAGCACCGGCTCGTTGCGGGCGCCCTCGGCGAAGGCGTAGTCGCGCGCGAAAGCGGCGAAGGCGCAGTTGTGGGTGTGGACGTGGGCGCCGGGCGCGATGTCCTCGCTGGCGAAGCCGATGATCTGGCCGAACTTGAGTACCGGCTCGCCCTTGGCGATCCTCGCCGTCGCGAGCTTGTGGCCGCGCGGAATCCGAGCGGTCGCGGTCACGCCCTGCGCCGTTTCGCCTCTGCCGACGGTATCGACCGCAACGACCACGTTGTCCTTCGCATTGAGCCGGAGCGTGCGCGGCGCGGCGGGCTTGTCCTGCATGGGCGAGGTCTCCTCCGAGTATGGCCGATCATGCGGACCCGACCCTGCGAGAGCAAGGGGCGGATCGGCTATTCGGCAGGCGCGCGGCCCGGTACGGTCGGCAGGCGTGCTCCGAACAGCTGCCCGTTGATCGCCGCGACTCCGGCGACGACGCAGGCGAGGCCGATGAGCAGCGACCAGGTGAGCGGCTCGCCGAGTGCCACCACGCCGATCAGCACACTGACCCCCGCCTTGAGATATCCAACGCTCGCGACGCCGAGCGAGCCGATCGTCCTGACCAGCCGGAAGTAGAGCAGGAAACCGAGCGCACCGCCGAAGACCGCATGCACGGCGAGCGCTGCGACCGACGCCGGTGTCGGCGCGAGCGTCCACGGCGCCTCGAGCCAGAGTGCGAACGGGAGCAGCGTGAGGCCGGCCAGGAGCAGCGTGCCCGCGGCCGTCACTTCGACCGGCACGTGCGCGAAGCCGCGGCCCCAGATCGCGGCGCAGGCGAACGCCACGGTCGCGAGCACGATCGCGATCTGGCCGGCGAGCCCGCGGCCGATCCCGCCGAACGCCTCGACGCCGACGATCAGCAGCACGCCGCCGACGCCAAGCGCGAGACCGGCGAGCCGGCCCGGTCCGATCCGCTCGTGCCGGGTCCAGGCGAGCGTGATCAGCGTGACGAAGACCGGCGAGGTCGAGTTGAGCACGCCGGCAAGCCCCGAATCGACGAACTGCTGGCCCCACGTGATCATCGTGAACGGGATCGACGACTGCAGCAGGCTCTGCACGAAGAGCCGCCGCCAGGTCTCACTGTCGCGCGGCACCGGGCGGCCGAGCCAGAGGATCAGCGTCCAGAGCAGCAGCGCGGCGAGCAGCACCCGCACGGCGACCGCCGTCACCGGCGGGATCGACTGCAACGTGATCCTGGTCGTCGCGTAGGCCGATCCCCAGGCGAGAGCGAGGAGCACGAGCAGTGCGAGCTCGCAACCGCGGCGGGGCGGCTTCTCGATGGTTGGGGCAGACACGATCGGCGATCCCGGATGCAAGCGAGCGGCGACGATAGCGGCGCAGGCGCCGGTCCACTACTTGCAGATCCGCATGTGACCGTCGCGGCCGTGGCGGGCGAGGTCGAGATGGAAGTGGTCGCGGTGGTAGCTGTCTGCGTTGGGGCCGAGTACGGTCGTGAATTCCTCGCAGCCGCCGCCGTGAACCGCTCTGAGGAACGCCCGCTCGCGCATGTCGCCCCACCATCCGGCCTTGACGGTGATCACGCGGCCATCGGCCAGGTAGAACTCCGAGACGTCGATGGCGTTGGCGTGACCGTGCTCGGAGAGCCGCCCACCTGAGATGTTGTTGATCGGTCGGCATGCGAACGAGGCCGCGACCTTGAGCTCGACCAGCGGCACGCCGAAATGCAGCCGCGCCGCCGGATCGACCACGCGCTGCACCCATCGCTCGATCGCCGGCACCATGGGGCAGCGCAGCAGCGCAGCGGGCCGCAACTGGACGCGGCCACCGAGCGCGGCGTGCATCTCGAACGGCTGGGCGGCGCCACAGGCGCTCGGGCCGCCGAGGGCAGCGCGGCTGATCAGGCTCGGGTTGGAGCGCACGAGGCCGGAGGAGAGGCAGGCGTGTTCCTCGTCGAGGCGCCACGGCTCCGGCTTGGCGATGAACACGGGCTTGGAGCTGCTGCAACCCCACGCGAGGAGGAGCACACCGATCAAACCCGACACGACGATGACGCGACGCGGCCACATGATAAGGCGACGTTAAGCAGGTCATGCCTAACGAATTGTGAACGCCCACCACCCGGCATCCGTCTTCGCCGCGATTGTTGGCCCTTTTGCGACGATACGGCGTCAGTTTCGGATCACGCCGTCGTAATAGCGCCGCCACATCTGTTCGCCGATCATGCAGTCGGTCGGCTTGGGTGTGGGCGCCGCCGCCTGTGCCGGCAGGATGCGCGGCGCTGACAAGATGCCGGAAATCTCGAGGATCAGTTTCTGGCGGATCGCCTCGGCGAATTCTTTTCTCTCGCGGATCGGGATCATGAACGAGCCGGGGCCGCCGATCACACAGTCCTTGTAGTACTCGTCGAGATTGGTGAGATCGAAGAAGCCCGAGTTGCTCGGCCGGAGCAGGACCGGCAGGCCGTTGATCACCACGCCCTTGCCGACGAGCTCGTCACGGATCGGCGTGACCGGCGGGCCGGAGTTGTTCGGCCCGTCGCCCGAGACGTCGATCACGCGGCGCAGTCCCTTGAAGCTGTTCCTGTCGAGCTCGCGGCCCGAAAAGATCAGCGCGCTCGAGATCGACGTCATCCGCAGGCGCGAGATCGGCTGCGCTTCGAGCTTGTCCGCGAACGCCCGTGCCGCCTCCGGCCCGTCGATCAGCGTCCAGGGTATGACGACCTGCTGGGAGGGTGGACCGGCCCACTCGATGTAGATGACGGCGATCCGCCCGCCCGGGCCCGACTTGATCGCCTTGTGGATCAAGGGATCGCGGAACGCGGCGATGTAGCCGCCCCGCTGCAAGGCCTGCTCCTCGATGTCCATGGACAGCGAGACGTCGACGGCGAGCACCAGCTCGAGATCGACCGGCGTCTCGGCGCGGACCGGCCCGGCGGCCGCCAGCAGCAGGATGGCGAGGCAGCCGCGCACCCATTGCGAAAGGGTGGTGCGGGGCGACGGCGGCGGGCTGGTCGAGGCGATCATGTTCGCAGAACTCCGCAGCTCGGATGCCTCTCCATGCATCGTCGCACGCAACACCTTGAGTTGCAAAGACTTGGCCTGCGCAGGCTCCCCCCGGCGACGCTCGCCCGCGCGGCGTCGCATCGAGTCGCGAGATGAGTCGACAGCGGGCTTGGCAATCGGCGCGATGGGTTATCCACAGTTCAGTTCTTCCGTGCCCGGCTTTCCCTGCGACGGGATCAATTCTCCATGCTAGTGTTGGACTTGTCGTGAGTTTCTAAGCCGTCATGCCCAAGTCGGTGCGTATCGTCCGGGGCCCGGTGGCGAGTAGTGGCAGTTCAGCGCCGGTATCCACCGCCACTGCCATCGCGTACCCCTTCGGATACGGGCTCCTGCAGTTTGCCCTTGCGTTTCTGTCCGACGCACCCCCCGCGTCAGTGACCTTCAGAAACGCAAGTCGCTTTGCCGGAGCCCTTTTCTTTTTGCCGCCGCCGCACTGTTCGAGCCGCTACCCGGCCACAGCGGCGAAACGTGCGTAGGATGCTTGAAGCAGCGCGCAGGTCTCCGCCTGGTCCCCGTCGACGAGCGCGACGTCGATCCGCGCGACCGTGATGGAGCGCCCCGCCCTGACCACCTCGCCCGTCGCACGCACCAGCGGCCCCTTCGCCGGGCGGATGAAGTTGACCTTGTACTCGACGGTGACGACCTCGCTCGCAGCCGGCATCAGCGACAGCGCCGCATAGCCACCGGCGACGTCCCCGATCGCCGCGATCACCGCTCCGTGGAAGAAGCCCTGCTGCTGCGTGACGCGCCCCGCATAGGGCAGCTCGATCACGACCCGCCCGGGCGCGACCTCGACCATCCAGGCGCCGAGCTGCTTCATGAGGCCCTGGCGCGCGAAGCTCTCGCGCACCACCCGCTCGTAGTCTGGATGTGCAGGTCTCACGTTGCCTGAGTCGTCTGCCATGCTCGAGGGGTTCCACTCCTGCCTCAGCCCCGCTTGGGGGCATTCAGTTGCAGCCTAGGCAGGTTTTGCGGTCGGTGCCAGCGGCGGGTGGGCGCTTGCGTTACCCGCACATTGCGGTGAAGCAGGCACCGGCCGATGTGCTGCGAGCGGGTCTGTCTGTGACCACGCGACCATGCGCGTCAGGTACCCGTCGCCCGGCTCCTCATCCCGGCGCGGCGCCCTGTGTGCTGACGTACACCGCATAGAGCGACTGGCTCGCCGCCATGAACAGCCGGTTTCGCTTCGGCCCGCCGAAGCAGACGTTGCCGCAGATCTCCGGGATGCGGATGCGGCCGAGCAGCTTGCCCTCCGGCGACCACACGGTGACGCCGCTGTAGCCGACCGCGCGGCCGGCATTGCTTGAGCACCATAGGTTGCCGTTGACGTCTGCGCGCACGCCGTCCGGTCCGCATTTCACGCCGTCGATCATGAAGTCGGTGAAGAGCTTCTGGCTCGTGAGCTTGTTGTCGGTGCCGACGTCGAAGACGTGCATGTCGCCCTTGCCGCCGGGGCCGGTGTCGCCCGGGCCCTTGCCGGTGCTGACGACATAGAGCTTCTTGTAGTCGGAAGAGAAGCAGAGGCCGTTCGGGTCCGGCACCTGGCTCTCGGCGACGACGAGGTCGACCCGTCCACTCGGATCGATGCGGTAGCAGTTGGTCGGCAGCTCGCGCTTGGCGGCGCCGATCTCGGGCGGCTGGCCGAGTCGGTTCTTGAGGCGGCCTGCGGCGTTGCTCGGGCCGCCCGCCGCATCGGGCGTGCCTTCGTAGAGCTGGCCGCCGTAGGGCGGATCGGTGAACCAGTAGCTCCCGTCCGGGTGCGGCACCACGTCGTTCGGCGAATTGAGCAGCTTGCCCTGGTAGTTGTCGGCGAGCACGGTCACCGACCCGTCGAGCTCGTAGCGCACGACGCGGCGCGTGAGGTGCTCGCAGGAGAGTTGCCGGCCCTGGAAATCGAACGTGTTGCCGTTCGAGTTGTTGGCGGGTGCGCGCATGACGCTGACGCGGCCGTCGTCCTCGAGCCAACGGAGCTGCCGGTTGTTCGGGATGTCGGACCAGACGAGATAGCGCCCCTGCGCGTTCCACGCCGGACCTTCCGACCACAGTGCCCCGGTCCAAAGCCGCTGGATCGGCGCGTTCGGCTGCGCGAGGCCGTTGAAGCTCGGATCGACGGCGATGATGTCGGGGTCCCAGAAGTAGACGTTGGGCGCGCCGCCCGGGCCGAAATCGCGCGGCGGGCTCGTGGTCGTGCTCGGTGGCGCGGCGGGGGCCGTTTGTGCAACCGAGCGGTGCGTGCCGGCGGCGACCGCGGCCGCCCCACTGCCGGCGAGCGCGATCAGCGATCGGCGGGACAAGGTGCTGGTGCCGGATACCTTCGAGCTGATGCGGGACGACATCGATCGCCTCCGTTACACAATGCAACTCCGCGGAACGTCTCCTCGGATCGGCAAGTGAGGATGGTCCTCAGCAAACACACGAGTCAAGCTGCGAGCCGACCTCATCGCGGTGCGGCACGGGCCGCACAAGGCACTCTTGCAACCCGCCCGGAAGTGTCCCAGAACGTCCTCGTCAACCAGCCGCAAATGCGGCATCGTCCTATTCGCACCGCCGCTCCTCGAAAGACCAATCTTTATGGCAATCCTCGTCGACAAGGGCACCAAGGTCATCTGCCAGGGCTTCACCGGCAAGCAGGGCACCTTCCACACCCAGCAGGCGAAGGCCTACGGCACGCGGATCGTCGGCGGCGTCGCGCCGGGCAAGGGCGGCACCAAGCACGAGGCGGCCGACCTCGCCGACGTGCCGATCTTCAACTCGGTCGTGGAGGCGAAGGCCAAGACCGGCGCAACCGCCACCTCGATCTACGTGCCGCCGCCGTTCGCCGCCGACGCGATCCTCGAGGCCGTCGACGCCGAGATGCCGCTCATCGTCTGCATCACCGAGGGCATTCCGGTGATGGACATGATCAAGGTGAAACGCGCGCTCGCCGGCTCGTGGTCGCGGCTGCTCGGGCCGAACTGCCCCGGCGTGCTGACGCCGAACCAGTGCAAGATCGGCATCATGCCGGGCAACATCTTCAAGCACGGCACGGTCGGCATCGTTTCGCGATCGGGCACGCTCACCTACGAGGCGGTGAAGCAGACGACGGACGCTGGCCTCGGCCAGTCGACGGCGGTCGGCATCGGTGGCGATCCGGTCAAGGGGCTCGACTTCATCGACGTGCTCGAGATGTTTCTCGCCGACGCAGCGACGCACTCGATCATCATGATCGGCGAGATCGGCGGCTCGGCGGAGGAGGACGCGGCCGAGTTCATCAAGCGCGAGCGGGCGAAGGGACGCGCCAAGCCCATGGCCGGTTTCATCGCCGGCGCGACCGCCCCGCCCGGCCGGCGCATGGGCCACGCGGGCGCCATCATCTCGGGCGGCAAGGGCAAGGCCGAGGACAAGTTCGAAGCCATGCGCTCGGCCGGCATCGCGATCGCCGACAGTCCGGCGAGCCTCGGCACGACGCTCGCCAAGGTGCTGAAGGGGTAATGCGCACCAGATTCCGCGCCGTCGATCCAGCAGGGCACCGGATCGCGCTGCGTCTCGAGTTCGAGCGGGTGCCGACAACACAAGAAGCGATCTCGCAAAGCCGTCAGGCGATAATTCGCTCCGCGAGCCCTGCAGCCAAACTCACCGCGCCAGTTGGCCGTGGCGGATAGCGGCTCAGCCGGCATTCTTCTGGAAGAACACTGCAAACGGCGTCATCAGCAGAATCTTGAGGTCGAGCAGGATCGACCAGTTGCGGATGTACCAGATGTCGGCCTCCGCGCGGGCCACCATCTTGGCGATGTCCTCCGAGTTGCCACGAAGCCCATTGACCTGCGCCCAACCCGTCATGCCTGGCTTGACAATGTGGCGGGAGGCATAGCTTGCGATCCTCTCGCTGTAGTGCACGTTGTGCGCCAGCGCGTGGGGTCGTGGACCCACGAGTGACATCTCCCCGCCGAGTACATTGATGAGCTGCGGCAGCTCGTCGATGCTCGTATTGCGCAGGAAGCGGCCGACCCGCGTGATGCGCGGATCCTCAGGGGTGGCCTGCTTTATGGCCGCGCCATCCTCCGTCACCGTCATCGTTCTGAGTTTCCAGACAGTGATGATCGAATGGTTCCAGCCGTGCCTGCGCTGGCGGAAGAACACGGTACCAGCTGTTTCGAGCTTCACCGCAATAGCGGCGAGGATCAGCACCGGAATAGAAATCACAAGGAAGATCGAGCCGAGCGCCAAGTCCATGATGCGCTTGAGCATCGCTCCCCAGGCGTCCTGCGGGCGGTCGTCTATGCTCACGAGGAGCTGGCCGGGCGCGATCAGCAGACTGCTCCTCAAGGTCTGCAACTCGGCCTGAGCCAGACAGATCTCGATGCGGGCCGGTAGAAAGCTGATCGCGTCGACCAGCCCTTTGACCTGGTCGATCTGGGCGGGAGGTATGCAGAAAACAATCCTGTCGAATTGATCCTGCAGCCCGTCCGCGATCAACCGGTGCAGTGCGGTCCCTTCGATCGCGCGGGCGCCTCCGTCGCCGGCACCCGATTCATAGACGCTCACGCGGCACAGGTTGTCGTGCTCACGCTCGAGCGAGCTCTTGAATTGTGTCGCGATGGACGCGTCGCCGAACAGCGCGATCCTCTCGACCACGTACTCCCGCAGCATTCCGGTTGCGACCAACCGATCAAGAATGCGGTTCTTCAGCGATATCAGCACGAATGCCGCGATCAGCGACAGACCGAACCACAACCTGGAGTGTACCTCGGCCTGTTTCAGAGCATAACCGATCACGATCACGATCGCGAAGGTGATCAGCAGATGGCGAAAGACGCTCCACGTCGAGCCCGACCCGAGCTGCCGAGTGCCTTCCTGGCCGGTTCGCGTGACGACGTAATGGAGCAGCCCGGTGACGATGCCGACGAGAGCGTAGTTGGCATCGGAACTCAGCCCGGTGCCGTAAACGATGAGGTAAAGGTACTGCGCCAGGACGAACGCCGAGCAGACGATCAATGCGTCGAGCACGATCGAGATGTCGGCGATCTGGCGGCGGGTTATGCGCGCTCGCGGATGTGACTCTGTCGCGCGATCATTGGATCCGGTGACCACCTCGGCAATAGAAATTCTCGGCACCGAATGCGTCGATTCGAACAAATGCGTGTTTGTCATATACGCCCCGCGCAAAAACGCCCATGCGGGTACTTTCTCAACCGAGAGTAGCAACGACCGCAGTGGAAGTCGGAGTCCCGCTCGCCCCATCGATAAACGACGCAAGTTGTGGCGGTTCAACCAACTTCTTAACTTATGATTAACGCAAATGAGGCCGAGGGCAAGCGAACTTTTGCGGCATGTCTGAACTGCGAGCCCCGATGGTGTCGACCCAATCGGGGGATCCGCTGTCGCGTGGCGCCTGCTTGATCGGTTCAGCCGAGACGAACGAACATGACCGAGGTCGCTGCCCGCATCGAAACACATCGTCCAGAGCGGAACTTCCTGGTCGGCGTCACGCCG